>Ga0190363_1000003_pt1 | contig 317801 bp, 362 predicted proteins | sample 48721867_MG_FD_161272 | JGI IMG/M metagenome (GOLD analysis project Ga0190363, IMG submission 161272) | Hydrothermal vent microbial mat bacterial communities from Southern Trench, Guaymas Basin, Mexico - 4872-18-6-7_MG | ecosystem: Environmental > Aquatic > Marine > Hydrothermal vents >...
GCTAAAAATACAGTAACTGTAACGCCTGTTTCATTTCTAGTTTCTGGAGTGTAAACGACTGGAGTTGCAGCTACTATTAATGGTTTTTGAAGGCTAATGAAGTAAGAGTAAGAAATAATGAAAGCTAAGATAAGAATATATAAAGCAATTTTTGCAATTCCTTTTGCAATTCCTTTTTTAAATTTTATTTTTTTCATTAAAATCAGCTTTCAAATAGCATAATTTTGCAGATCCCACTTTTCTCTCGTAAACAATTCCTTCCTTAATCAGACCATAAATATATTTCGAAACCGTGAGTCTACTTTTCTCTATAAGCTTTGCTATTTCAATTATAGTTAGGCCTTCAGGATGTTTTTTCAAAACTTTTATAATTTCATTCCTAATATCATTTTCTTTCATTTAATTCCCTCAAGTAACATAACTTTGCGGTTCCAACCTTTCTTTGATAAATTAAACCTTCTCCAATTAACTGATAAACATATTTTGTTAAAGTATGTCTATGAACACCAAGAATTCTAGATAACTCAATTATAGTTAGGCCTTCAGGATGTTTTTTAAGAATTTCTATTATTCTTTCTTTTATATTTTGTACCAAGCTGTACACCATTTTTGTTAATCAATAAAGATAAATTTTTCTTCATTTATAAGCATTTTGGTGAAAGAAAAGCTAATTTTTTATTTTATATTCTTGATTTAAATAATATGGAATTCAGTAAAACAGAGATAAGGGATTTGTTAATCTCTATACTAGTTTTAACTTTAATTTTCTCATTTTTTAGGTTAGAAGCTTTTTTAGAAGCTTTATTCATAGTTTTAATAGTTTTCATTCCGCATGAAATTTTTGGTCATAAACTAGTTGCTCAAAGGTATGGATGTTCAGCAGAGTATAGAATGTGGCCAGAAGGCCTGTTTTTAGGTTTGATAACAGCCCTAATTCCTTTTGGAGTAGTATTTATTGCACCAGGTGCTGTTTATATCTCACCTTTTGTTAGAAAAAAGTTCGCTTTTAGAATAGCTTATTTAAGTAGAAGAGAGTATGGAATAATAAGTTTAGCAGGTCCATTGATAAATATCATTATTGGAAGTATCCTTTTTTCTTTATCTCTTTTTTATCCTCTAGAAGTTTTGAGACTTGCTTCTAGATTTTCTTTCTTCTTAGCTTTTTTTAATTTGTTACCATTTCCTCCTCTAGATGGAATAAAAATTTTCTCATGGAATAAAAAAGTTTGGATTACAGCAATTATTATAACATTTTTAGGATTTTTAATTTAATCAAATCTTAATTTTAGCACAGTTACTATATAATAAATTATTTCTTTTAAACCAAATTTTGATTCTCCTTTTTTCCTCCAAATATAAGTTATCGGAATTTCTTTTATTTTCTTGTTTTTATTTTTCACTAGAATGTTCAAGAGTATCTTAAAACCTTTTGCTTTCATTTTAGTTTTTTCAATAATTTCCTTTTTTAAGAAGAAATAACCTGAAAGAGGATCTTTCACTTTTAGTTCTAAGATTGTTCTCGCAATTAATGTTGCAAATTCTGAAATCAAAAATCTGAATCTTGGCATTCCAATTACTTTTCCTCCTTCCACAAATCTGCTCCCAATTACAATATCATTCTTTTTTAAACTTTCTATTAATTCAAAAATTTTTTCAGGTGGGTGAGAAAAATCAGCATCCATCACTCCTATGATGTTACCATTTGCAATTTTTAAACCATCTAAGACCGCACTTACCAATCCCATTTTTTTAGGCCTCTCTAAAATTTTTATTTTATATTTTTTTGATAAAGTTTTTACAATCCTAGGGGTTCCATCTTTTGAATTATCATCAACAACTATAACTTCTATATTTAATTTACTCTTTTTAGAGATTGAAAAGATTCTTTTTAGGAGTTTCCTAATATTTTCTCTCTCATTGTAAGTTGGAATTATTATAGATATCATCCAATTCATCTTAAAGCATAAATTGAATATTTAGGAAAGCCTTCAAATACTTTTTCTAATTTATAATTTTTTAAGATAAAATCTTTAAAAACAGGATTTGATAAATAATAATTTTCTGCCTCGATTATAATCTTGGGTTTATCTTTCTTAAGTTTTTCTATAACTTTTTCTTCACCTTCAAAAACCAAATGTCTAAGATAAGAATCTAAATAATTGGAGGAAATTCTTCTATCAGTAACAAAAGAAATGTAGTTCGTTGCAACCGGCTCACCAAAAATGCTATCGTTGATAAAAGTTTTATTGTTTACATATTTGGTCATAGAATAATATTTTTGAGCATAGTTTGGATTCAAATAGAATTCTATTGTTTGAATATTACTTAAAATGGAAAGTATCAAAATGATTGAAATAAAAAATTTGACTACTGATTCTTTATTTATAATTAAAGCCCTTCCAATAGCCATTGAAAAAAAGGCTAAAGATATGAGAAAATAATGATAATATATTATTTTAAAAGTAAATAATATAACCAAATCTATTCCTAAAGGCATTAAAGAAAGGGTTAAAAGAATTTTATCTTTTCTTTCAAAAGCAATGAGTGCTGAGATGAAACTTAAAAATAAGAAAAAGTAACCTATATTCCAATATTGCATCTTGTTCTCAACCAAAGGTGTGGCGATCTTTGAAGATACATGATACAATATAGTTTGAAAAATAAAAGAATAACCAAAAGAAAAAATTATTACAAGAACAAAAATAATAGTTGCACTAATAAACCAAAGAAAAAAAGTTCTACCATTTTTCCTTTTCAAGTATGAAAAAAATAATAAAATTACTAAATAGGGGAGAGCTATATATCTGAAAAAGATACCAATTGCAAATATTATTCCAGCAATTTTCGGTTTATCTTTTACTAATAAGTAAAATGAAAAAAGTACTAACGTCATTGTTTCCCACAATCCATAACCCATACTTGAAAATGATAAGAACTGAGGTGTTATCATGAACACTAATGTAGCTGCAAAACCTACTTTTTCATTGTACAATTCGCATAAGATTAAATACACTAATGTAGCAGAAAGCATAGTTAAGATTAATGATAAAATTTTACCTACAAAAAAAGAAGGCCCAAATATAGTAAATAGAAAAGCTAAAGCGTAAATTTGTAATGGAGGGTGGGCAAAAAAGAAATCTTTATATAATTTATCACCTTTTGTAACTTGTTTTGCGACATTAAAATAGAAATTTTCATCTGAAAATGTAGGATGTAAAAAACAAATTTTTGTTAGAAAGAAAATTACGAATACGAATATTAACAATTTAAAATATCTCATATATTTAATTTTTGCAAATATATTATAATAAGTGTTTAAATGATAAGTGTGATTTTTCCAATTACAAATGGAAATATAAAAGAAGTAAAGAGAATTCTTCTTAAGTATACTAAATTTTTGAAAACAAATTTTAATAAATATGAAATGATTTTTGTATGCAATGGATGTAAAAGTAAAATAGTTGATGAAATTAAAAAGTACTCTAAAAAGAATAGGAAAATTATTCTCTTAAATTATCCTAAAAGAATAGGAAAAGGGATGGCTATAAGATGCGGTTTTAAGATTGCAAAGGGAAATATTGTAGGCTTTATAGATGCGGATGATTCTTTTGAAATAAATGGAATAAAAAAACTTATAGAAGAGATAAAAGGATCTGATATGGTAATAGCATCCAAATGGAAAGGAAAATCATTTTTTGAGGTTAATCAACCTTTCTCTAGAAAAATATTTGGAAGATTATGGAATTTTCTAGTAAGGATTTTATTTAATTTAAAATTTCATGACACTCAAGCTGGAGCCAAATTTTTAAAAAGAGAAATATTAAAAAAAATAGAAAATAGGTTTCTTACTTATGGTTTTGAATTCGATGTAGAATTGATTTTAAGAGTTTTAAAACTCAAAGCATCTGTTAAAGAAATTTTTGTAAGATATATTAAAAAAGAAGAAACAAGTTTAAGACTTATTGATATTTTTTCAATGTTTTTTAACCTAATAAAATTAAAATTATTTATAAGCATTTTTAAACAATAGTTTTGATAATTATGAAATTGTCATTTGTTTTTCCTGTGTTAGGTGAAGAAGAAGGTTTGAAAAAAATATTAAGAAGTGTATACAAAAATAAATCTCTCAAAAACTTTAATAAAGAAATTCTTATAGTTTGGACACCGATAAAAAAACTAAACTATTTTAAAAAAATTCAAAAGATTGCCAAGAAATTTAATGCAAAGATTATAATAGAAAGAGGAGGTTATGGTAAAGCTTATAGGAGAGGCTTCCATATGGCAAGTGGTGATATTATCATCGCAGCAGATTCAGATGGTTCTTATCCTTTAGATTCTACAGCAAAGTTTTTAAGAGTACTTTTAAATGAAAATTTGGATTTTATTTCTATTAATAGATTTAACAATTTAGAGAAAGGTTCCATGAAATTCATGAATTTTATTGGGAATAAAATATTAACATTTTTAGTTAATTTTCTCTTTAACCTGAAAATGAAAGATTCTCAATCTGGTATGTGGATTTTTAAAAAAGATATTTTAAAAAAACTTAATCTTAAACAAAATGATATAAGCCTTGCAACAGAAATAAAAGTTAAAGCATTTAAGAAATTTAGATGCAAAGAAGTAAATGGAAAATATAAAAAAAGATTAGGAAAGAAAAGAACCAACTCCATAATAGTTGGAATTTCTCAAATACTATTCATAATAAAATATTTTTGGTTTAGAACATGAGCGAAATAGTTTTAATTATACCTCCTTTCAGTTACGGTAGTTTAAAAAGAACTGGAAATAAAACACCTGCTTTAGGCATAGCTTCGATTGCCTCTGTTTTGGAAAAAAATGGCTACTCTGTAAAAATATTGGATGCTTTTGCTTTAGAAATGGAAAAAGAAGAAATTTTAAAAAGTGTCTTAAGAGAAGATCCAAAAATAGTTGGTATAACTTCCGTAACTCTAAATTCGAATATAGCAATGGAAATTTTGAAGTCGATCAAAAAGAGAAATAAAGAAATTATTACAGTATATGGAGGACCACATGCAACTTTCATGTATGAAGAAATTTTAAAAAAAAGTTTCATAGATTTCGTTGTAGTTGGTGAAGGAGAATACACCATGTTGGAATTATGTAATTTTCTCCTTAAGGGAAAAGGAAAGTTACAAAGAATAAAAGGTATTTGTTTTAAGCATAACAAAAAAATCGTGAAAACAAAAGCAAGACCACTTATAAAAGATTTAGATGAATTACCATTTCCTGCATATCATCTACTTCCTTTAGACCATTATCAACCTAATGCCTATTTAGATACTAGGAGAAAATTTTGTTCTATAATGACATCAAGAGGTTGTCCTTATAATTGTTTGTTTTGTACTACACCTAAACTTTGGGGGAATTGGAGATGTAGGAGTGTACCAAAAGTCTGTGAAGAATTACTTCTTTTATACGAAAAATATAAAGTTTCACAACTCTTCATTAAAGACGATGAATTCACAGTGAATAGAAAAAGAGTTGAAAAGATATGCGATTTCATTATAAAAAATAAACTTGATATAGTATGGGAATGTTTAGGTAGAGTCAACGATGTAAATGATAAAATTCTGAAAAAAATGTATAAAGCAGGTTGCAGATCCATAAGTTATGGTGTTGAAAGTGGTTATGAAGATGGTCTAAGAAAGCTGAGAAAAGGTATAACTTTAAATCAAGTTAGAAAGGCTGTGAAACTTACTCAAAAAAATGGGATAATAGTTAATACATCATTCCTACTGGGACTTCCTTGGGAAAGCAGCACTGAAATTAGGAAAACTATAAATTTTGCTAAATCGTTAGGCTCAGATATTATATATTTTAATTTGTTAGTTCCTTACCCAGGCTCTGATATAAGAAAAATTATTGAAGAAAAGAAATTGTTTTCTGAATATTCTTCAGACTTAAGTAATTACACTATGCATGGAAAAAAACCTGTAATTAGAACAGAGTATTTATCTGCTGATGAACTTCAGCGATGGCGTGGGAGAGCATACTTAGAATTGTTTTTTACTCCTTCACTCTTGTTTAGAAATTTAAAAAGTTATGGCTCACTAAAGAGAAAACTGACCGGTGGATTGGAATTATTTCTCACATCAATACAAGATATATTACAATAAATGCCAAATTCATTTAAACAGATTATTAAATACATATTCGTACGATTTAAGAGTTTCATTATTTGGATTTTTTAAATAATACATAATTTGTGTATTATTTATAGACCATAGGAATAAATGATTTTCTGGACCTGTATCATACTTTGCATGCCAAGTACCATTAAAGAATAAAATACCTTCTATTTGTATAAAGAGAGAGATGATAAAAAAGAGAATAAATATCACTTTAATAATTTTCCTTTTACTGATTTCTTCAATTGCAGGAACAAGTAATAATGAAAAAAAGGGTAGAACATCAGCTAGATATCGGGGTCCCCAAGAATGACCCCCATACCATATCTTAAAATAAGAGTAAAAACAAATTAAAACAAAAATAGCGATTGTAGAATAACAGAAAAGAACTATGCTTTTTTTCCAACTTTTGTATATTCCATAAAGTGAAAAGATTAAAACAGGTGAATAAATAAATAATCCTCTGCTCGGACTAATTAATTGCCCAAAAAAACCCTCAAAAAAGTTATTTTTCCATAATTCTGGTTTTAAGTAAAGTGGTGCTTTTGCAAATGGAAGTAAAAAACCAAAATAATGATAGTTGTATATAATTAAAAAAATTAAAGGAAGTAATGCAAAACTAGCAAATTTTAAAAATTTGTCTTTATGTTTATGCAGAACGTATATGCTAAATATAATTAAGATTAAGAAATTTGTTGATCTGCATACAACAGCAAAAGCTAATGGAAAACCACTATAAATTATATACTTCTTCTCCTTCAAACCTCTTACTAAGAAATATAAAGCTAATGTAAGTGAGAATTGACTCGGACCATGTGGCCACAATCCTTGACTACTTATACTCCAACTTGTTGTAGCTAATGCATAAATAAGAGTTATAAAGAGAGCATACTTTTCTTTTGTTAATTTTTTAAGAGTATAATAAAGGAATAAGGCAGAAAGAGCAACTAAAATGGCCGCAGCTATTTTTCCTAAGAAAGGTATGAGCCACGAATCACTGCTTATGCCGAAAACCACTGGAATTAAAAATAAAGGGGCAGCTAAAATAGCCCCACCTACATCGTCTATAGAAACAACATGGCCATTACTTTTTGTAACACTTTTTAGCTCTATTCTTCCCGTAGTATTATAGGAAACAAATTCATCTAAGTCAAAATCTCCCTCTTTTATTATGCTGATAGAAACATAATTACTTACATCTGCATCACCTATAATAGGCCTTATATTAACAATGTAAATGAGAAATAAGAGAAAAAATAGTTGTACATCTCTTCTGATAAATATTTTCTTTAAAGATATATGTTTATAAGTTATCATTTTGCCCCTTTTTAGGCCTTAAATTTATTTAAAAATTATTTAATTATTTTAATTAAATAAACCTTACTAATAATCAATGAATTCAACATTCAAATTCATTATACTTACTTTTGACTTAGAAGAATTTTCTTTACCTCTTGATTTTGGTATAAAAATAGAAAGCAAAAAAATGCTTCAATTAAGTTATGAAGGATGCAAAAGACTTGAGAAAACATTGAAAGAATTTGATATTAAAGTAACTTTCTTTGTAACTGTAAAATTTGCTTCAAAATTTCCTCAACTTATAAGAAAACTTGCAAAAGAAAAACATGAAATCGCTTTACATGCCATAAAGTACAACTTAAAATCTCTTTTGAAAGAGAAAAAAATCTTAGAGAATATTTCTCGAACTAAAATCCTAGGAGTAAGAGCCCATAAACTCAGATTACCTTCTTTTAGCACTTTAAAAAAAGTTGGAATTAAATATGATAGCTCTTTACATCCTACTTATCTTCCAAAAAGATATAACAATTTAGCATATCCAAGAAAACCTTTTGTTATTAATGGTGTTTTAGAAATTCCTATTTCTGTTACTCCATTTTTGAGGCTTCCCTTTTCATTCGTATGGTTTAGAGATTTTGGATTAAACTATGCAAAAATATGCACATTTATTGCACTCAAAGAGCAACATTTTGCGAATTTATATTTTCATCCTTGGGAATTTATTAATCTTAGAGATTATGATTTACCTTTTTATGTAAAAATGAAAACAGGTGTAGAAATGAAAAAGATGTTAGAAAAATATTTAAAATGGTGTATTTCGAAAGGGTTTAAATTCACTACTATAAAAAACTACATTCAATCAAAATCTTTTAAGCTTGTTCATAGTCACATTTATTCTAAATGGTGATAACATTTTTATGGTTTGAAGCATTCTTTTCCGAGAAAAATAGAATTCTATATACGCTTTTCTCTTTAACCAGAGTATCATTTTCTTTCTTTAGATACTTAAAAGCACAGTATTTATAATAGTCAAAAGTATCATCTTCTATTATATCCTTCATTTTTTCATATAGATATGTTCCTGGTAATGGAGTAGAACCTCAATGATTTTTAAGATATACTGAGCAGGATTAGTACAAACTCCTTTTTTATAGGGATATCCACCTTCATGAATTATTAAATATTTAAATTCTTCTAATGGCAAAATGCTATTGTTAGAGTTTAATTTATATACATAAGAATCCAAAACAACACCTTCATCTTTAAACTTATGAGTGAAATTTTTATAAGGGATTATATAAGAGTTGCTTCTAACTTTAGATAATAGTTTTGGAATTTCTCTTTGTGTTACGTGTATTTCAAATTTACGTTTTGGGTAGAAAGTTGTTATTCCAAAATATAGTTTCTTTTTATGTTTTAGTGAATAATATAAATAAAGTGCATTATATGTATGTTCATTTGGAAGTTCTAATACTGCAAAATTACCTTTTTCTTTAGATAGCCAATCATACACTTCCAGATCTTCAAGAGGAAAATAAGTAAAAATTCCCCAATATTCTGTTATTATGAAGAATAGAAGTACAATAAAAACTAACAGACTAATTTTCTTGTTATTTAAAAAAGAAAATAATTTTGAAGTACCATACCCTGCTAAAATTGATATAGAAAACATAACCATAATAGAAAACCTTATAGGGATTCTCAGTGAAGAAAAAGGTGGGAGAGAATAAATAAAGGTGTTTATAGTTCTTAAGGAATTTATTTTTTGGTTTAAAAAAAGAGGTTGAGGACCTAAAGAAAAAATAAAAAAGACTAAGCCAGTTATTATATAAAACTTTATTAGTTTTTTATTTAAAAAGAATAGACTAAGAAAGCTCAAAAAAAGTGCGATAAATCCTATAAACACATTTCTTTCACCGCTTCCTTGTGGCTTAATCCCAAATAAACTATAGAAATAATTCACATCTCCTGGGAAGAAATAATCTAATACATCAGAAGATGCTATCCCCTCAATTGGATGAGTTTTATAATGAAAATAATATTGAATGTAGAAAGGTGCTACTAATCCTAGGCTTAATAAAAAGAAAACAAAAATGCAAAACATAGTTTGTTTATCTCTTTTTTCTTGTAATAAGAATAAAAGATAAAAAAGTATTAACAAACTTGTAAAAACAGCATAATAACCAGAGGATAAAACTTGTAACGAAAAGAATACACTACTTAAAATTGCATATTTTAATTTTTTCTCCTGAAAAATTTTGTGAAAGAAAAAAATGGTAAATGGAAGAAACTGTATATTTAATAATTGCAATTGAAACAAGTGATTGAATTTGTATGAACAAAAAGTAAATATTATAGCTGAAATTAATGCCCCATACTTATTCTTTATATAAAATTTAACTAAAAGGTACATTCCTAATCCACAAAGAATGTAAGAAATAAGTAAAACAAGATTGTAAGTTAAAATTGGATTTGAAGTTAAAAGATAAATTGGTAATCCTATTAACATTTCTTCTATATACATTTCTCCTGATGAGAGATAAAATCCCTCGGGATAGAAAACATCATCCGAGTAAAAAAATTCTTCCTTCTCATTTAGAATTTTATCTATATTTCTACTTAACAGCCATAAGTTAGCTACCGAATCTCCTTCATCGTGTACCGAATCCCCTATAACAAATATTAATGGGTAAGTGTACCAAACTGTAAGAAAGATAAATATTAATAAAACTAAAAATAAATCGTTCAAAAAAAACTTTTTGATACTACTTATTTTCATCTTATTTACCGAAGATATTCTTTGGTAGAGTTAAAAGTAAGGATGAATAACTTTCGCAAGGAGTATAACATTTACAGCCTGGGTATCTGAATTTCTTAATATCTTTGCTATATATTGTTCCAAGTGTGTTTTTGATAAAAATACAAGGATAAATTTCGCCTCTAACATTAATATAAAAACTATTTTTCCCTGCTACACATGGAATTTTTTTCCCTTTTAAAACGCAATTCAAAAATAATCTTGTGGCAAAATCATGAAGGGAATGGCCTTTATGATGTGTTAAAAACCACCTAATATCTGAAAATAACAATTTTTTGTCAGGCTTTAAGTCTTCTTTTTCATTTGCATAAAAAAATGCATTTTGAGCAATTGAGATTATAAAATCTTCAGGTTTACCTAAAGTTCTCACAGTTTCGGGCAATTTCCCTTGATTAAATTTAGAAATTGTATATTCAAAGTGAACTTTGAACCTCCTATCTTTAATTTTTCTTAAGAGTTTGAATGTATTTAATGCATGCTTAAAACTTCCTTTAACCCTTCTTATAGAATCATGAACATCTTCCAACCCGTCTAAACTAACACTTACATACAAGGAAGGTATATCTAATTTTAAAATTTCTTTTACATCTCTTAATATTTTTTTAGTAAAAAAACCGTTAGTAGGAATGGAAATAGTATGTAAAGCAGGACATTCTTTTGTAGCAAGAGAAATTATTTTTACTAAGTCATCTCTAATAAAAGGTTCCCCTCCTGTAAAACTTATCCAATTTGAATTTTTAAACTTTTTAAAAATAATTTTCAGACCTTCAAAAGGTAAATCAATTTTAGGTTTTTTCCATATATTACAAGTTCTACATTTCATATTACATCTATTAGTTATGGATATGTTTAGCTTCAGAACTTTTCTAAAAACTATGGCTTTATAGAACCTTAAGCATCTTCCTATCATTTTTTATTTTCCTTTAATGTCACTAAATATATTTTTACCCTTTTTGATCCAAAGATAAGAGGAAACCTTAATTTTTGAATGAATTCATATTCTTTTATAGGGTAAGGATAGTTGGAAAATCGTGCCATAAATATATATTTAATTCTATTTTTTCTTAAACCTTTAATCCAATTTTCATAGTTATCAGAAGGTATATATGCTATGTTATTCTTAAAATTTTCTCCATAAAGAGGATAAAGAAAATGGGTGATAGCTACAATATTTTCATTGTTTGTATGTTCATTAATCCATTTCCACCCATCAGCATAAGAAGAGTGTGTACATAGCCATAATTCATATTTATCTTTAAAAAAATCTCCATTACAAATGTAAAAATTTGGTATAGAATTTATAATTGAGAAAATTATACAAAATAAAATAATAATTTCCACTGTTTTTGAATTTTTTAGAATTCTAATACAACAAGAAACAGCAATGGCCCCTATACCCAAAATTGATATAAAATACCTGGGGTCTTTAACTGGAGATAAAGCAAACAATACTAACAATAAAAGGAATAAAACAAAAAATTTTTTTCTATACTTTATAAAAACCAAGAATAAGCTTGGTATCATCAAGCTTATAAACTGTGGCCCAAAACCCGTTTCATAAGTATAACCCCCATGCGTTTTTATTCCATCAAGAAATGGGTAGAAAAACCATTCAAGTTCACTTGAAACATATTTTCCTTTTGCCCAAGAAAACATTGTCATAGGATCCTGAGGAGCATCCATTATAGTATAACCTAATATTTTGACTTTCATGGGATAAATGATAGAGCCTTTTTCTAAAAAATTTCTTAAATACCAGTACCCTCCTGTTGAAAAAATGAGTATTAAAATTATAAAAAAAATAACAAAAAATTTTTTGCTTAACTTTTTACTAGGATAATATAAAATGAAAAATAAAATGTAAATTGGAAGATAAAGTAAACCAAGATATTTTGTCCCTAATAAAATACCGAAACTTAAAGCACTTAATATAATGTAAATTTTTTTTCCTTCTTTTTCATAGCTTAATAAAAAACTTATAGACATCAAAAATAATGAAGCGAAAATTACGTCATTATAAGTTGTTTTAGATTGCAAAATAACAATCGGAGTTAAAATAAATAAAATCAAAGACCATAATGCGTGTTTTTTATTCACACCCAACCTTCTACTAATACAATAACATGCTACACCGCCTAAAACAGCGAAAGCTAATTGTGTTAAGTCTACAATAATATCATTAAAAAGGAATAAACTATTCCATAATAATATCAGTTCTGCATTGCCTGGATAATGCATAGCTACATTAACATCTGTAAATGTAGTAAGTTTTACTAGATGAACATCATGAGATTTTAACCATTCTACTGCCATTGGCAAGTGAACTTCCAGACCATCATGAGAATAAGGGGGTAAAATTAGACCAAAGAAAAGTATTAAAAATAAAGTAAAAATTAATGCTATGATAGAGAATTGTAAGCAAAAATCCATTTTCAAAATACTTTTTATGAAACTTTTCGTAATTTTTTTAATTTCTTTATTTTTTGGAAAATATTTTTTTCTATTCAAAAAAGAAAGAAGTATTGTCAAACATAGAAATAAAAACAAAACATTCCAAGCATAAAGCAATTTCATTATTCCAAAAATTAACAAAGATAAAATGATTTGAGAAATAGATAACACACCTAAAGATAAAATTTTATCTTCATTTTTTTTGATACTAAACTTTTTCAAAATTAGGAATGAATTATAGAGAACTAGAAAATTCACAATTATGAAAATCAAAATATTTATTAGCATATTATCTTAAACCTAACGAGTAAATATATCAGTAAAAACAAAATACAAACTCCAATGTACAAAAGCTCAGCTCTTTTACTCATTCCATCACTTCTTAATAATTTCTTCGAAATTCTTTACATATTCATTAGTTACATAATTAAAAGAAAATTTTTTGATATTTTCCAAATTTTTCTTAATGATATTTTTCTGAAAATTTTTATTATAAATAACCTTTTTTATAGCTTTTTTTAAACTTTCTTTATCGTTTGGTTTCACAAAAATTACAGAGGCCTTAATTTCTTTTGCTGCTTCTCTTATATCAGGAAGGTCTGAAATTATTACTGGTTTTCCATAACTACAAGCTAAATGCAAAACACCACTACTTCCTACTGTGCATGTGTAAGGTAGAACGACAACTGTAGAGGAATTGAATATATCTTTGATCTTCTTTTCTGGTACATATCCTGTATAGGTTATGTTAGGCACATTAGCATATTTTTCTTTTATTTTTTTCAAAAAGGTAGGATATCTTGGATGCGAGTCTCCTGCTATAATTAACTTTATCTCTTCATCTTCTTTTTGTATTTCTTTAAATGTTTCTATCAAAATACTTAAACCCTTACAAGACCACCAGTGTCCGAATCCTAGTAATGTTTTACCTCCGATCTTTACTTTTTTAACTTTAACATCAAATGTTCCGTGAACTATATGCACAATATTGTCACATAAATACTTCCTTTTTAAGATTTTAACATAACTTTTTAATGTAACAAATACCTTATCTACACTTAGAATTAATTTCATCAATAGCCATAAACCGAATAAGTTAATTTTACTTTGTTTAATACCCTCTATTTTACTTAAATCAGTAGCTTCAGCAACATTGTGAAGTGTTATAGTAACCTTTTTGTTTAAAATTTTCTTTATAAGAAAAGGGGTTAAACCACCTAAAAAATTTACAATCCTTCCTTTACCCCAACTCATAATACCCATATTGAAATGCACAATATCAATTTTTAACTTCTTAACATTCATTAAAATATCCATAGGAATTTTAAAACTATTATTTTCCCAACATCTAATTATTTTCATCTTTTTATGAATTTCTACTTTTTTTGCATTTTTATGTTTATTAGCTAAAACTATCACCTCTTCAACTTTTTTATTTTTTACCAAAGAATTTACAAAATTATAAGCATATTCTGAAAGATTACCCCTATTTGGAGGATATGAAGAAACATAACATACCTTCATAAAAACCAACTTTTATATGTGAAAAAAGAAATAAATAAAAACAATAAAAAATAAATGAGAGAAAGGATAAAAAGAATTTTTGAACTCGAAGAATTAAAAATTAATTTTAATGTGTAATTACCTTTTGGCAAATCTAATTTCATTAAACCAAACTCATTTTTTTCTATTTTGAAAGACTTATTACCTAATTCTGCTTGCCAATATGGATGATAAGCTTCTTTTATAATCAAACTAAAATTTTCTTTTGCTTTCACGGATATGTTAATTTCTTCTTTAGTTCTTTCATAAAACAAAGATGCTTTCGTATTGTTCCACTCTAGAAATGTTATATTATTAACATTTTTTAAAATTTTTATTTTTCCATAAGATAAATCCTTTTTGAAATCTTTTAAGTTTAAATTTTCTAAGTCTGAACAACCAATAATCCATTTTATTCCATACATTTTTGAATTAGCTAAAAAATGATTTACAACTTCATAATTATTGTAATACTGTAAATCATTAATTCTTTCTATACCAGATTCTCTTAATACTGGCAATAATCTTCCAGAATTGTAACCTCCATCAATAGTAGGTTTTTTAAACAATAAGGGGGTAGTCTCAACCCATCCAAAAGGACAATTTATAAGAATATATCTACCAAATGTTTCATCTTTTCTAAAATATTCAATTATTTTTTGAGGTATTGTTTCTTGACTCCCACAGTACTTTCCAAAACTATTGAATATATAATAAAAGCTGAGAAAAGAAAGTAAAGCTATAAATATGAGGGGTAAGAAAAAGTATAGTTTTTTGCTAAGAGTTTTATATGAAAAATATAAAAGCCATGCAGTTATGAATGATCCGAAAATTGAAGCATGTAATATGAATCTATCATATGTAAGCCAATTTGAAAAAGGAAGGAGCTTAGCTATCCATAATTTTGGACCTAAACCAAAAATGAAAATTATAAAAAATAAGAAAAGTAATAAGATCACATTGTTTCCAATTTTCTTAATTTTTTTCAGGGTAAAACTAAAGAATAAAATTAGGCCAATTAAACCCAGTAACTCTAAAAACGTAAGAGATTTTATATTAAAAAGTATGATTAAAAGAAAAAGAAAAAATATAAAATCCAAAAATGTTAGACCAAAAAACGATTTTCTAATTTTTTTACAAAAAAATAAACCTAAAACTGCGAATGCTGAAACTAATTGGAAGTAGCCCAATGGTCTTAAAATCCATAACACAAATATGTATGGCTCGAGAATAAGTTCTCGAGTTGGGTGTACTATTATTCCTTGTGCTGTATAATAAAAACTACTTTTTATAAGATCAAATAAAAACGGTAAGGAAAGTAAAAAGGATAGAATGAGAATGATGAGAAAATTCTTTGTGTAGTTTTTATTCGACTTTTTATCAACTAAAATAAGAAACAAAAAACAAGTGAACATATAAATTATTGCTGTCAATGATGTTAACAAATGTGAGATAAATATTATTGTTAATGAGATTACAGAAATGAAAAAATATTTCTTTTCCCGTTTAAATAACACTTTATAAAATGAACCAATGAATATGAGAAGAAAAATAAGAGAAAATGTGCTTGTATACTGGCCGAATATATTTAACCTAGTAAAAGCTGGAGTTATAGAGAATATCAGAGATGAAATTGAAGATATTATTCTATTAAATCCAAATTTTCTAGCTGTCCAGTACACTAACAATGGTATAAAGAAAAGCAGTATTAAATTTAAAAGATTGAAAGTAACTATTTTAGACAAAGGAGAGAAGAGAAATAAAATTGATGTTATTATGTAAGGAAAGAGGAGTGTTGAGGAAATTGGAAAACCAGCATACCATAAATCTGACCATAAAGGAAATTGAAAATTCTTAAAATTCTCTAGTATACTTTTGATGAAAAAGAAATGAGTAGCATAGTCAAAGCCTGCTGGAAATTGCAAACTAAAAAGATTGTTAAAAATGAAAAATAATATAAGATAATTTATTAAAAATATAAAAAATAATTTTTTTCTTTTTAAACTTTTTGAATTATGATAGATTTCCATATTATCCACTCATCTTTACACATTCCATATTCTCCAGACTCTAATCTAAATGTATGCTTTCCTCCAACAAAACCTACAATAAAAGATTTTTTTACGCAAGAATTGCTTGGAATAAATATTTTTTCTTTTCTTTCATCAAAATAAAAATAACCTATTACACCATCATAACCAGCATTTTCAGCACATGCTTCAACAGTAATTCTTATCTTTCCTGGAATAATATTTATTGTTCTATATACAGAGGTTTTTGAGTAACACCAACAGTTATCTGTAATAATACCTCTTTCATCAAACCATGGTTTACATTTTCTAGTTTTATTATAATTCCAATTAGCCTGTTCATCCTTAGAGTATAAAGCTATCTCAACCTTTTCCTCTTTTGTTACAGGAAGCTTTATTAAAGAGGGTATGAACTTTAGAGTAGTATTTTTCTCAACATAAGTAAGCATGAAATCTGGGCCTGCTTTAAATATTATATTTTCTCCCTTCCAATCTGGATGATATGCAACTCTTATAAATATCCAACCTGGTTGAGTGATATTCAATCTAATTTCATCATTACAAATAGAACTTTGTACATCATAAATTATCTGAGTTTTTCCCATTAAGTTGTGTAATAAATTCGCTTCATAATCATTTTGGTATAAATAAATGTGAAGAGGTAAATCAAAACCACACCATGTTATATTATCCAAATTAACAATTATAGGATTCCCATTCAAAGTAGAGATAACTTTACCTTTTTTTAATGTTTGAAAAGGCCATTTATCTTTGAAATACTTAAGTAAAATCTTTTCAGACTTACTGCCCCAAGAAAGAAATCCATATTCCCCGTCATTTAGCTCAATTTCTTTAAACATTTTTTCTGTTAAAGTATTATAACTTACTATTAGAATGACTTTTTTGTTAAGTATTTTAGCAATATTGTAAACTTTTTCATCTATGGGTATTCCATAAACAACTATTTTATCAAAATTTTTAAATATTTCAAAGTCTAGATCATCTAACTTATCTGGACCCTTAACTAATACAATGTGAGAAAAGTTCACAATTTCTAAAGCGAAAAATAGTTTTTGATATGCATCTCGAGGACCAATAAAAAGAATGGGTTTATCAACTCTAAAAGAAAGTGCATTATCAAACCCACGATACTGATAAAGGTTAACATCCTTGTATATCTTTATAGGAGTAAAATATTCTTTATTTTGCTTTAATAGAATTTCTAAATTCTTGATTTTTGACGATTGGAGTGGTTCAGGTTCAACAAACCTTGCTCTGCCTATAAAAGATAACGTATACGGCTTCACTCTTTGTAAAAGCTCTTCAGAAATATTCTTCTCAAACCAATTGTATCCTAGTACAACATACTTGACTCCAAACCACCAAAGGAGATTATTAAAAAGTGTAGGATTGAATGGAACTGCATACTTCACACTAAAGGAAGGTTCAATTTTACTTTTTCCAAAATTTTTGAGAGGATACACATATTCTGGTATCATGTTTCCTTGGTAAAACCAACCTCCTACTACGCTATGATTTCCTTCTACAGGTATAAGATAAGCGTAATGATGCCCAAAGCCTGTTGAAAAAACTCTAAACCACTCTTTATCATTATTAATAAAATCTAAAGCTAATTTCATCCCTTCATTCAATTTAATAGGTTTTGATTGATCTGGTAAATGCAATGTTTCTGCAAATGATAAAATACATAATAACAACACAAACAAAGAGAGAAAAGGATAAAATTTTTTGTAAGAAAACATTTCTGATAAAAAAATTCCTCCACCAATACTTATAAAGATAGCATTGTATACTACAAGTCTCAATGGCTCAATACTAGAATGGAAAGGTAATAATTGCCACAAGAAAGAGTAAGGACCGAAATAAAGAATGAATAGAAGTACAGCAGCAAGAGCAATGTAAATTTTCTTTTTTTGAGGTTTCCAAATTGTTATGCATAAAAATCCAATAAAAATTGTTAATTGAATAATTCCATGGTCTGCTCTATTAATCCCGGGAGAAAAAGAAAATAACATAGTTAATATTTTTCCTGGAGAGTATGATTCAAAAATTTGTGAGATACTCCCAAAATTCTGCCATATCAAAATTTTAATTAAGGGTATCAATCCTATTAAAAAAGAGAAAAAAAGAACCAGTATAAAATTTATTGCACACTTGATATCCTTTTTATCGATAGCTTCTACAATAGTCCTTAAAAACATTATCAATAATAATATATATGCTGTCATTAAATGCATCCAAAAAGTTATGCCAATAGAAAAAGCTATAAGCCAGAAGTTTATTTTCTTTTTATCTAAAAATAATTCATAAAGAAGAAGAGATAAAACCATTAAAGGTAATGCAAGAACAGTTAAAAATCTCCCATCTATTATCATATTTTTTAAAATTGGTATGCTTGTTAAGATTAAAAAACATGAGAATAAACTAGAAATTTTTGATTTAGTTAGAATATAAGAAAAGCATGCCACTAGAATGCCTAAAAGTATAAAAGAAATTAGCTCAAAAAAAATAAAAACAAAATGAGAAGATAAACCAAAAGCAATTAAATACGAACCTAATATTACAGGAAAAGTATTAAATGTAGATTCTGGATAACCTCCATACCAGTCAAAAAACCAGTTAGGAAGAGTGCCATATTTTCGTATTGATTGTGCATACTTTATTAATGTAGTGTAGTAATGAGCCACATCTCTTCCAGGAGGTATTCCTGGACCAAATGCTTGTTCTAAGTAAAAATAACTTAGCAAAAGAGAGATAAGAACAACAAAGAAATACCAATATTTTGAAAACTTCTTCATTACTCGATCACTAAGCTTTGTAGATTTTTTTCATAAAATTTTTGGAACGTTAGATTCTCAATTAATACTTCTTTCTTTTTAAGGTTCCAATCAATTACAAATTTAGTTATTTTACCATTAGAAGATGGGACAACCAAAATATTTTTTGGTATTTTATTAAAATTAATTTTGCATAACATTATAGTATTTTTATTTTCAATAACATAAGCTATGAAAGGGGAGGTAAAATTTGATATATTAACTTTCATATGATTGCTCCAGCCATAACCAGGAAGATAAATATTATCAAATCCAGACTCGCTCCAATGTGATAGCCTTAGAGTAATGTTTTCAATGTTTTCTATTGGATAATAATTCCACCTTATTTCTGCCCCATTTGGTTTCAATTTTACTTCCTCTAAAATTGTATACTCCTTTGAAGACCATATAGCTTCTATATTATTTTTTGCTAAAACACTAAGGAAATGGTCGTAATATAAATTACGTGTAATTTCTTTTTTATTAAAGAAAAGGACTTGAGAGTCCCAACCTGATATTTCTAAAATATTTACCCATGATAAACCATCTTCAAAATATATTGAAGGTTTTCCTGAACCTTCGTGTGAACCGTACCAAACTCCTTTGATTAAACTATTATATCCTATGTACGCGTTATTTTCAGGATTTATCTTCCATTCTTTTGAGGGAATGGTATAAAATTCGTACAGAGAAGGTATTGTAATACTAACTATGAAAAAACATAAAAAAGCTAATATAAAGATTATAAATAACAATTTTATTATCTCTTTTTTATCTTTAATCACAAGGAAAATTATAATTTTCAAATATAAATAATTTCTAAATGCACCTGTAGCTAAACTTTTTGAATTTACCAATAGTTTCATTTGTTGCTTGGGCTTCATTTGCTACCAAAATCAATCCAGGAAAGCCTTGTAACAAGGAAAAACTTTGAATTATTTTCATTTGACATAAAGTATACTCTATATATTTTTGAACAATTTAAATTTCCTCAATCGTTATCAATTTCCAAATAACAATTTCATCTACACATCTTTTATAAATTTTTGGTTTGAGCATCAGAGTATGCTTCCCCTCAGAATTTTTTATTATAAAAGATATCTTTTGGCAAGTATACTCAGAAGGAATAATTATTTCTTTTTCAATTCTATCGAAGTAAAATCTTCCTATTACTCCATCACCCTCTCTACTACAAGCGGTAATATTGATCCTTATATTTTTCCAGGGTATATCTATTTCCCTTTCTGCATAACTAGCAAATTCACAATTACATAATGGTGTAACAATTCCACTTAAATCTCCATAAGCTTTACACCCTCCTATCCTGCCTCCAAATTTCCATTCTACAGATTCTCCTAATTCGGTTAGATATAAATTGACTACATTTTCTTGTGGTTTAGGAGGATACCATGGCCATAAAACTAAATCATAGGATACTAAATTAGCTTCATGCTCGTATGTCCAATCTGCTCTTACCGCTAAAGAAGAGACATTAAGGATTGATAAAATCGTAAGAGTGATAAATATTACATAGACTAAATATTTTTTGGTTTTATTTTTTTCTTTAGAAACTTCTTGAATATAATAAAATGAAAAAAATGATAATAATAAAATTGGTATATTGTAATGTCTAATGTATCTAGGAGTAACGCCACCATACCACATAAATGTAAAACTAACTGAGATTATTATCAAAAAAATTGTGAAGGTTAGAAAGTTTCGTTTTCTTTTTTGTTTATATATAAAAATTCCAAAAATAGAAAAAATTAAAAAAGGTGAATTATATACAAATCCTTTTGGACCAAATAAGGAACCAAATAATCCATGTGTAAATAAGAAGATAGCATTCCCCGCTTTTTCTTGAAATGCATATATATAAGCAAAATATCTATCAAGCTTTCTGATTGAAGTCAAATTATGATAACCATAAATACTATAATCTAAAGCTGGAATATAATGTGGATAAATCCTTACAGGACCATAAGTTGGTGGGAGAACTGCCTCTTTAAAAACTTCTCTAGAGCTTCTACTAAAAGGAGAGGTATAAGACCATAAAAAGAAGATGAAGAATGTTATTGTAAGAGTTAAAAAGTATATTTTGTAAGAACGAATTAGCTTATATTTAAAAAAGAAATAAGATAAAAGTAAAAAAGGTAAAAAGTTATAAGAAAAAACTAGAAGAAATATTGAAAAAATTACTGAAAGAAAAATATCAATTCTATTTGAAGACTTCCCCCAATATTTAAAGAGAAAATAAAGAAATAACATAAATATAAAAGTATACATCAACTCATTCAAAAAAAGGTATCTAGAATAGATAAGAATTGATGTAGCTACTCCACTAATAATACTACTCACTAATGCGAACTTTCGTTTAAGATTAAGGAGTATTTGAATTTTATAAAAAAGAACTAAGGTTCCAGCGGAAAAAAGAATAATTAGGAAAATGATAGTTTTAAAAATTTGAAGATTAGAAGAAAGTGGGAAAAAATATAGCATTCCAATAAAAATGTAATTACCGATAGCGGGATAGCGAAGATAGTATTTTCCATTGATTTCTATAAGATCAAATAAATAATTTTGGAGTTGGTTGTTCATAAAGTATTCTTTTGAGAATGAAATTTGTTTATTCATCAAAAAATTTGAGATAAAATGAAAATTAAGAGGGGACCTTCCATCATGCCAAGTTAATTCATATTCATCAAATATCAAGTTATAAAAACCGTTTACTTCATCATAAATGGGCAAAAGAATTGAAAAAAGAATAAAGAATGAGAAGATAAAAAGAGATGAAAGGATATCGCCCCTTAAAATTTTTTTTGATACACTTTTCATAAATATTATTTTAAAAATTGATAATAAATAGATGCTTAGCAATTTTATTCAGCACCAACGCCAACACTAGAAAGAGTTATCCTTCCTTTATATTTTCTTATATCCCAAGAATCCGTTTTCATACCTCTTGTTGAAATTGGTGAAATAGGCAGACCCACAGATATAACAAATCTTCCTCTTCCTAATACACTGTCTCTTAACTTCCCTTTAATTAAGTTTAATATATGTTTAACAAGTTTCATTTTTAGTGTATAAATCATTAAAGAAGGTAGCTTAAACTTTTCCAACATATCATTTATCTTTTTAAGTTCTTTAAGTTCTATTAATTCTTTTATTTCTATTATACCACCATCATTATTAGCAATGTTAAAATTATTTATTTTAGAACTAAATTGTTCTCTCATAGTCACTTTAAAAATGGCTGTAGGTGCAGCATAATAGTAAGGAAAGTATATACCAAATTTGCCAAAAAGGTTGTTCAAATTCATTAAAAATCGTTTAAATTCAAGAAAATATTCTTTTCTTATCCCTCCATTTGTAATCATTTCTAGTCTCTCCATTATATCAATTGGTTTCATGAATTTTTCTACATCAATTTCAAATCTCCCATAAGGCACTATACCAAAAAATCTTATCCCCTCAATGAAATCATTTTTATAGGCAGAGAGTGCACAGAATTTTAAAAGTTCTGAAATTTGGTCCTCATTTACACCACAAGATATTACCGAGGATAAGATAGTTTTTATTCCAACTTTTTGTAGATTTTTAAGAGCTCTTATTTTTAATTGTAATTGTCTTCCATCACCTCTCAATTTTTTGTATATTTCTTCTCTAAAACCATCGAAAGAAAAATGCACTCTAGATAATCCACTTTTTTTAAGTTTTTTAACATATTTCAAATTTGCCAATTTTAAACCATTTGTATATATTTCAGGTATATTTCCAGACTTCTTAACCAGTTCTATCATTTGAAATATATCCTTTCTTGTAGTAGGTTCTCCTCCTTCAAAAAGAATAACTTTCTTTTTTCCTATTTTTTTAAGTATCCACTTTAAATCTTTGATAGTTATTTCTTCATAATTTTCATTTGCCATATAGCAAATTTTACATTTAGAGTTGCATTTTTTTGTAACTTGCAACAAAACACAATGTTTATTTTTTCTAAAATATTCCCATCTTTCATGAGGAGACAATTTAAGAGACTCATCTTTTCCTACAATTTTCAATAGTTTTTTATAAAATTTTTCATTCTCAGAATTTATTTTAAAAAAATCAGAGATTTTTTCTGTTCTTTTTAAACAAGTTTTCAACATATTTAATATTTAAAACAAGAACTATATAAATATCTTTATGTAGTGTCTCATGAAAAATGGGAAGTCTTGTTTTATTCTTTTTATGTAATACTTCACCCATTTCTTTCGAAATCCTCGAATAATTTTCCTGTAAAAATTATAAAGTTCTTCAGATGTTAAGCCATTCAATTTAATGATCTGTTGCTCATATGTATACTTGGAATAGTCATTTGTTAGTAAATCTTCCTTTTTTATATACTTTGATAATTCAGTTCCTGGAAATGGTACAACGAAAAATATCGGATTGAAATCTGGTTTTAATTCTTTGATAAGTTGAAATGTTGATTTGAGTGTTTTTTTACTTTCTCCAGGATATCCTATCATGAAAGATGCATGAATGATAAGACCTTCATCTTTACAGATTTTTATTGCTTTTCTTATTTGGGATAATTTCATTCCTCTTCTCATTTTATTTAACATCTCTTGACTTCCGCTTTCAACTCCAAAAAAAATCCAACGACAACCAGCTGACTTCATTTTTTTTATCAAAGTCCTGTTTACTCTATCTGCCCTTGTTACACAACCCCAAATTATATCCAATTTTCTCTTCCTTATAATTTCACAAATTTTTATGACTCTTTTTTTGTTCAATGTGAATGTATCATCATGGAACTTAAAATCAAAAGTACCATACATTTCTTGAACATGTTCTATTTCATTGACAACATTTTCAGGGCTTCGTAGACGTACTACAGAACCCCATTTGACCCATCTAGCACAGTACGCACAATTAAAGGGGCAACCTCTACCACTAATGAGAACCCCCATATTTGTAGGACTATAATGTTTTTCATTAATTAAGGAATCTCTGGCTGGAAAAGGTAAAACATCCAAATTTTTGATTAAAGGTCTCGTAGGTGTTGTTATTATTTTTTTCTTTTTTTTAAACACGATCCCTTTTACTTTCTTTAGATCTCCATTGTTCTTTAAAGTGTTTAACAGCTCTAACATTGTCAGCTCCCCTTCTCTTCGGACTACAATATCAAAAAAAGGGACAAGTATTGTTTCATTTGGTAAAGCTGTTGGATGACTTCCACCAACTACTACCAATATATCTTTATTGATTTTTTTCGCTATTTTTGCGACTTTTACGGCAGAAGTGTAAGAAGGTGTCTCACAACTAATCCCAAGAATATCCGGTGACTCTTTTTTAATAACCCTTTCAACATCTTTCCAAACCGTTTTTTTTAATTTTATATTTTTAGAAGTTAGAAGAGGACTAAGAATTCTTTCAATTTCTTTTACTCGTTTAAAATCAAAATTAATTGTTTTGACAGGAAAATTGTGTTTTTTTAATACGGCAGCTATATAAAGCAAATTTAAAGGTATCTCATTACTATAACTTCCAGACAATTTTCTAAAAGGTGGTAATACTAATAGTGTCTTCATGTTATTGCTTCCTCTTTTAAATTATTTAATATTTTAAGTTAAAAGAAGTATAAATAAATATGAAATTTAAGAAATATAAGAAAACGAAAGCTGTGTGTCCAATTTGTCTTAGTATAATAGATGCTAAGGTATGTTTAAAAAACAAGAATATAAAAATAGTTAAAACGTGTAAAAAACATGGAAAATTTGAGTATCCACATCTGTGGAATGATCCTTTTATTTACGAAGAATTAGGCAAAATTTTTAAAAATAGTAGTAAATATCCAAATGGGATAATCATTGATTTAACTTTAAGATGTAATCTAAATTGCCCCTTTTGTTTTGCTTTAGGAGCAGAAAAAAAAGTCAAATTTTATGAACCAAGCATAGAAGAAATTATTGAAAAAATTAAAGATTTTAAGAAACAAGTATTCTTTTCTACTGTTTTCTTATTTGGAGGTGAGCCAACTCTCAGGACCGATTTATTTGAAATCATAAAAAAGATAAAAAAATTAAATTTAGAAGTGTGTTTATTTACAAATGGTTTAAAATTGGCAAATTTGAAATATGTTAAAAAACTTAAAGAAGCTGGTTTAGATTATGTCATTCTTCAATTTGATAGTTTGAGAGATAAAACCTATGAAATATTACGAGGAAAGAAAATTCTTAAAGAAAAAATTAATGCAATACAGAATTTAAAAAAAGAAAAAATTCAAACTGATATTTTTGCTGTAATTGTGAAGAATGTAAATGATGACGAAATAAAGGATATAGTTCTGTTTTCTTCTAAAAATGCTGAAATTATAAAAAACGTATATATTTCAACTATAACTTATGAGGGAAGATATACACATAAATTTGAAAATATAACAAACTCAGAAAGATTAAAATTAATTGAAAAACAGCTACAAATAACAAAAAAAGATTTCTTAGAATGTACAGAATTTGACCATTACCTTGTTGAATTTATTAAAATGTTAACAGGAATAAAATGTAAGCGGTTATCAGCATGTGACATTATGTGCTACTTATTTTCTTGTAATTCAAATCGAATTATACCTCTCAATAGGATAATACATCTTAAAAATCTTACAAAATTTTTTAAAGAATCTATAAATCTCATGACCCAAAAAAGTAAAGTTAAATATATTAGACTGCTAATTAATTTTTTTCGCTTGATACTTAATCAGAAAATAATACTAAATAGTAAATATTTTCTCTCTATTTTGGAATCAATTTTCCCTTCCTTCAAACCTATACTGTATCGAAGACCAATTAGAAACAAATTTAAGAGAATTTTCAGAGTCATAATTACTCAGTTTCAAGATAGGTACAATTTAGATTTAGATACATTTAAGTATTGTAATCTCTGGGCAGAAATGCCCGATGGTAGTATAGGACCTTTTTGTGAAAAGATTATATTTAAAAGATGCTGAGAATAAAAAAGTGAATTCTAATTTAAAAAATTGAGTTTTTTCTGAAAATGATAATAGTATTCAGTCAAGAAGGAAAGGGGATCTTCCAAAGGACAATCCATTTTTATCTTTCTCCCTAAAATATAATTCAGAGCCGACTTAACTCCAAATTCTTTTAAAAAATGAAAAAAATGATGGGGTAAAACGTAAACAAATCCATCCTTTCCTGAATTTAAAATTAACTTTTCGTTCCAAAAGACTTTACAAAGAATATGAGGTATATTAATACCACACTTGATAGCTAAATCTGTAATTCCACTTATTATTCTAGGGTTTATCTCAAGTATCTTTGGAATACCATTTTTTTCTACTATGAATTGAGAAGATACAATGCCAACTAAACCTATTTTCTTGAAAATTTTTTTACTAATTTTAATTATTCTCGGGTTTATCTTACTGATTGGAAACTTAAGGTTTAGGCCAATAGATTTACAACAAAAGGATGCTAAAATATTAGATTTTTTATCAAGAACGAAAATTGAACTATAATACTCTCCATCAATGTATTCCTGAATTATAGACTCTTTACCTAATTTTAAATTTTTTCTGTAAGTGTCTAAAACTTCTTTTCGAGTATTACACAAGTAAGTATTTAAGGTGCCACCAGAACCTATACTTGGCTTAACTATTATTGGCAACTTCTCCTTTGAGATAATTTCTTTGACATGAGCTTCCGATGTTGGGAAAAAAGATTTTGGTATAGAAATTTTATTTTTAATACAAAATTCCAAAAATTTAGTTTTATTATGGACCATCATAATTTTTTCATGTTCAGGTAAAGGTAATACAGCATTTATATAATCACGATTTTTAGATAAAGGAATTAAAGTATCTTCATAACAGGGAATTAAAAGGTCTATATTCCATTTGTTAATAAGCGAGTTGATCAAATTTACAAACTTCCTTTCTTCCTTTGGTTTTTTAACTAATTTTGATGAAAGAGCTATCTCATAACCTGAAGATGGGTATGTGAAAAAATCCTTGACATACTTGGAGTAAAATCCTGGCGCAAGAGAATATTTAGAGACTGCAAAAACCTGATACCCTTTTTTTCCAAGAGCTCTAATCATACTTACAACAGAATGATTTTCAGCATTAGTTAATAATACTCTCATTTTGGTACCTTTCTAATAAATTTAAAGTAAGGATAACATATAAAAAAAAGGGGACAAGGCTCACAACATTTTCGTACTTCAGACAAAGGATAAGCGAAATCTTTAATCTCTTTTATTTCCTTCTCCGTCATATTACTTTTAACTACAAGATGTTTTAAATCAAATAGCGATAAATCTTTCGTGATTAACTTATCTTTCATTTTTTTCCAAAGAGGAGTTCCTGGAAACGGTGTAATATAATTAAGATCAATTCTGCTATATTTTCTAATGAAATAAAGTTCTTTAATTACATCTTGTTTTTTCTGGCCAGGTAACGGGATCAAATAAGACGAGACAAACTCTAAATTTAATTTTTTTGATAATTTTAATAGTTTTTTAATTTTTGAAATATAATGTTGAGGATTTTTAGTTTTATTTAAAAATCTCAAACAATTGGGTGAGAGAGACTCTATGCCCAAATAAAGATTGGTAAATCCAGCTTTATCCATTATTTTGAGCATTTCTGCATCCAAAAAATCTGCATAAACTCTAGCAGATAAGGAGGCAAATTCAAGTTTTCGTTTCTTGATTTCTTGACAGATTTTTTTTACATGTTTTTTTGAAATAGAAAAATTGAGATCAAATAGAGAGACATGGTTCTTTTTACTAGATAGCATTTCAAGTTCATCACCTACTTTTTTCGCACTTTTGAATCTGACATTTCCATACCATCGTGAGTCAGCACAGAATGAACATCTTAAGGGACAGCCTCTAGATGTTAAAACGCGAAAGAATGAGAGCGGTGGTTTAAAATGTATATATCTAATTCTATTCCACAAGGGTAAGGGAAGTACATCTAAATTTTTTAGTGGTTTTGGTCTGTTTGAAACTATTTTTTTATTTTTTTTATATGCTAATCCCGGGATTTTTGATTTTTTTAACTCCCCAGATACAAGTTGTAGTAAAGGTTTTTCACCTTCACCTATAATCGTATAATCTATGAAAGAATATTTCAAAATTTCTTTAAATAAAAAAGTGCCTAACATACCTTCAATGATGATTTTGGCATTAGGGTTTATCTCTTTTGAAAATTTAGCAAATTCTATCGTTGTGGGATAATGAAAGAAATGAGTATTAAAGATAATATAATCATAATGACCAACATATTTTTTCAGGATGTCTTTTCTTTTAAATGGTATAGAAGAAGAAAGGTCGAGAATATCACATTCGTGCCCATTCTCTGTAAGATATGATGCTAATCCTGCAGATTTGTGATGCAGAGGATTAAAATGAAAATGATCTAAAGGGAAAATAGTGAGAAGTAACTTACTGATTTTGGGTGCAAACTGAGGTATTGAAACCTTTTTACCAGGATTGACAAAAAGGATTTTTGCCATATTATAGTTTTAAGAATCCAACTAATTTATAAACACATTAAGAAAAAATAGAAACAACCCAATACTATGCCACAAGCCTTATAAATTTTCCTCAAATTTTTGTCAAATTTTCTTTTATAAATTCTAAACATGAAAAAAAGGGAGAAAATTAGTGTAAAAATAAAAAAAAGAGAATTTACTCTTTCCAGGGAGCATATAGAGATACTTAAAATAATGGAAAGAAAAAGAAGGAAGATACAAATAATCTTCATCTTTCTTATACCGCATAAGATTGCAGTAGTAGTAATTTTACTTTTTCTATCTTCTTTATAATCCACAACTTCATGAATAAATTGAGCAACCATGTTAAAACAAAAAAGTAAACTTGCAAATAAAATTCCTTTTAAGTTTAAAGTTGAAGTATAGAAATAACCCAAAAAGAAAAGAAGTGTAAATCCAAAGCCATTACAAAAAGAGCAAATAAACGGTTTTGCTTTTAATCTAAAAGGATATGCTGAATATAATGTTACTATAGTTACAAATATTAACGAGACTATAATTTGGCTAAAATTAAAAAGGGGTAATATTAGAAAAGTAAAAATCAAAGGGATAATAAAAAATTTCTTCTTTTCATGTTTATCATAATAATCGTTTAGAGAAAAAGCATAAGCTAATAAAAAAATTCCAAGAATAATGTATCTAATAATATCTATACTCAAAAAATTTGATTTAACAGAAAAACCTAACAAAATAAACCCTAAATAATAATACCAATCTTTAACTCTGTATATCTCTAATATATTTTTCATACTATAACTATCTTTCTATTCCAACTTTTGATATTATCCCTAGAGAAACAACAAATCCTGCAACTCCAAAAGCTACTGCTAGATTGACTAAAAACTTACCGAATAATGAAATTGCTACTCTGTTAAATTGGGGGATTGCCAAGAAAGCAATTATAATGACAAACAAAGCTGTTACTCCTATTAAAAACGATTTCTCTTCTTTTATCTGTATGTTTTGGATTGCAATCATTGCTCCACAAATTCCCAATATAAGCCAAATTATTGATTCATAAAATATTAAACCAGGAAATGATCCAATTATGGCTACTATTATTATAGCTAGAAACCAAAATGTTCCCCAATCATATTTTTTCTTTTTTGGCATAAAATTATTTAGAAAACTATTATAAATAAAGGTTACCAAATTCTTTTCATGGTTGTTGAAGACATAATAGTGGGAAGGGATCCAGAAGATTTAAAAAAGTATGGAAAGAAAGGTTGTATCTTCTTGGGAAAACATGTTGTTGGAAAAGGTTTTGAATACCATTTAACTAACCCAATACTAATGGACGTTTTAAGACCACACGTTATTTTGATTGTTGGGAAAAGAGGTTCTGGTAAAAGTTATACAAGCGCAGTAATAGCAGAAGAGATAATGAAGTTACCAACTGAAATAAAGGAGAATTTATCATGCTTAATGATAGATACAATGGGTATTTTTTGGTCAATGAAGAATCCTAATGATAAGGATGTTTTGCTTTTAGCAGACTGGAATTTAAAACCAAAAGGGTTTCCCATTCAGAATATAGTCCCTATTGGTTTGAAAGACTTTTATGAGAAAGCTGGAGTAAGCTATGATGGTGTTTTTGCTATAAAACCTTCTGAACTTTCAGCAGGAGATTGGGCCTTAACTTTTAATATAAGCTTATTTGAACCTTTAGGAATTTTATTAGAAAGGATTATAAAGAAAATGGAAGGAAAGGAATATTCTATTCAAGATATTATAGAAGAAATAGAAAAAGATAAGAGGGCAGAAGAGAAAGAGAAGCTTGCTTTAGAAAACAGATTTTTGTCTGCAGAAGGTTGGGGTATTTTTTCTAAGAAAGCAACACCAGTTGAAAATTTTTTGAAGCCTGGAGTAGCTACTGTTTTAGACGTTTCTTTACAAGAATGGAATGTTAGGAATTTGATGGTTGGTATTTTGTGTAGGGAAATATATCAAGTAAGAATGGCTGCAAGGAGAGAAGAAGAGATAGCTATAATGGAAGGAGAGTTTGTTAAAAAAGTTCCAATGACTTGGATAATAATAGATGAAGCACACAATTTTATTCCAGCAAGAGGTGAAACTGCAGCTTCTCATGATTTATTAACTCTTGTTAAGCAAGGGAGACAACCTGGTATAAGCTTAGTTCTAATAACTCAAAGACCAAATAAGCTTCACGAAGATGCTATAGCTCAAGCTGATTTAGTTATCTCCCATAGACTAACGGCAAAGCCTGATTTAGATGCCTTATCAGCTGTGATGCAAACTTATTTGCTTTCTGATATAAGGAAATCAATAGAAGGTTTACCAAAAACAAAAGGTTCAGCAATAATTTTAGATGATAATAGTGAAAGGCTATTCAGTGTTCAAATAAGACCTAGGCAAAGCTGGCATGCTGGTGGTAGTCCTCTTGCAATAAAAGAAAAACCATAACGCATTTTTAAAATCTATTTTTCAATTATTTTTATGCAATTTGTTAAGCATCCTTTAATAAGACCTAATAAAATAGAAGTTAGAAGATATCAAGAAAATATTCTTAATAGTGCTGTAAAAAAGAATATTTTATGTGTTTTACCTACAGGCCTTGGTAAAACAACAATAGCAATACTTCTAGCAGTTCATAGACTAGAGAAGTATCCTGATTCTAAAATAATGATCACAGCACCAACAAGGCCCCTATGTTCTCAACATCAAAAACTGTTTTCAGAATGTTTAAGAATTCCTGAAGAGAAAATAGTTTTAATAACAGGAAAAATTAGCCCTAAAAAAAGAAAAGAAATTTATAAGAATGCAAAAATAATATGCGAAACTCCTCAAACTATTAAAAACGATATAGAAAATGAAATATTAGACCTTTCCAATTTTTCTTTAATAGTTTTTGATGAAGTTCATAGGGCAGTTGGAAATTATGCTTATCCTTTCATAGCAAAATTTTATAAAAGTAAGTCAAAGTATCCAAAAATTCTTGGTCTTACGGCATCTCCTGGAAGCACAAAAGAAAAAATAGAAGAAATATGTAAAAACCTTTTCATTGAAGGAGTTGAAATAAGAAGTGAATATGATGAAGATGTTGAACCTTATGTTAAAAAGATAGAAACAGAATTTATTAAAATCAATTTACCAGAAGATTTAAAAAGTATACAAGAAACTTTAAAAAATGCTTTAAAAAGAAGGTTAGAAAGACTAAAAGAGTATAACATTCATATAAAAACTAAAAAAGAGTTGTTAGAAACACAGAAGAAAATTAGCAAAAAAATTTCAATAGGAAAAAAACCTATTCTCTTTTACATCCTTTCGCTTTTAGTTGAAAGTATAAAAATATGGCATCTTCTTGAACTTCTGGAAACTCAAAGTGTTAAAGCAGCCAAAATATATTTACAAAAAATCAAAAAGGGAAAAACTAGATCTGACAAAAATGTGTTGAAAGATCCTGAATTTCAAAAAGCTTTGTTTAAAATAGAAAAGGTTGGAGAACATCCTAAAATAGAAAAGCTGAAAGAAGTTATAAGAAAAGAGCTAAAAGAAAAAGAGAAAAAAATAATTGTCTTTTCTCATTACAGAGATAACATAAGACATCTTTACGAATTGTTAAATGAAATTTGTAATCCTGCTATTTTAATTGGCCAAGCTGGAGAAGGAGGTTTAACTCAAAAAGAGCAAATAAATATAATAAAAGACTTTAACCTTGGAGTTTACAATTGTTTAATAACTTCTCCTATAGGTGAAGAAGGACTTCATATTCCTTCTGCAGACATAGCTATATTTTACGATACTGTTCCTAGTGAAATAAGAGCAATACAAAGAAGAGGAAGAGTTGGAAGAACTAAAGTTGGTAAAGTCATATTTTTGATAACAAAAGGGACAAGAGATGAAAGCTATTATTGGTCAGCTTATAGAAAAGAAAAAAAGATGAAAAAAATGCTGAGAGAAATGCAAAAGAAAACTCAATCTTCTGTTAAAGATTTTTTAGAAGTTTAACATCGCTCAGTACAAGGTTCGGACACATTGTGCTGCATAACGCAGCATCTGGAATCAAGTCCAGAGGACTGAATTCCTGAGGTCCGAACATCCTCCTGAGCGATATTATTATTTAAAAAGTTAGGGTATTTAAATATAACTGTGAAAAAAGTTTTGATCTTCGTTGATAAAAGGGAAGCAGGTATAGTAAAGTATTTTGCTCAATACGATTGTGAAGTTAGAGAAAAGATGCTCTTGTATGGAGATTTCTTAGTCTCTGAGAGAGTTTGTATAGAAAGAAAAACAGTGAAAGATTTTGTTAAGAGTATTATGGATAAGAGATTGTTTCAACAACTTAAAACGATGAAAGAGAACTTTGAAAATCCTTTACTAGTAGTTGAAGGGGAAGAATCATTATATGGTTTTTTGAATCCTAACGTTATTAGAGGGGCTTTAGCATCGATAGCTATAGATTTATCAATTCCAATAATTTGGACAAGAGACCCAGCTGATACAGCCGGAATAGTATTTTGGATTGCGAAAAGGGAACAAATAAATGAAAAGAGAGAAGTAATTTTAAGAAATAAAAAAATTCCGTTAACTATTAAAGAACAACAAGAATATTTGATAGGAAGTTTACCTGATATTTCTAGAGTAAGAGCCAAACAACTTTTAAAACACTTTAAAACTCCAAAAAAGATATTCAATGCGAGTAAAGAAGAACTTAAAAAAGTTAGGGGTATAGGAGAAAAGATAGCTGAAAAGATATTAAAAATATTGGAAAAAGAGTACGAGTAAGGTTTTATTTTTCTTTACTTAATATTTAAAATATGCAAAAACCTTTGATAATAGGAATAGATACTGGTCTTACAACTGGGGTTGCAATCTTCGACCTTGACAAAAATCTTCTTTTTCTTGGAAGTAAGAAGTACTATCCTATTTCAGAACTTATAAAGAAAATTTTATCTTTTGGAAGGCCTGTCTTGATCTCAACTGATAAGAAAAAAATTCCACCTAAAGTAAATAAAATAGCTTCTTCTCTTAACTGCAAGATCTTTAAACCAGATCATGATTTGAAAGTAAAAGAAAAAGAAGCTATAGTTAACATTCCTGTTAGTAACTCTCATGAAAGAGATGCTTTAGCTTCAGCCCTTTTTGCCTTTAAAGCTTATTCTTCAACTTTTAATAGAATTGATAAAGTTTTAAGTTCTATGAAACTTAAAAAATACAGCCAAGTTGTGAAAGAAATGATAATCATGAAAAAAGCAAAAAATATCTCAGAAGCTATTGAAAAATTAAAGCCAAAAAAAGTTAAAAAGGAATTTAAACAAAAAATAAGAGAAATTAACTTGGATTGGAAAGAAAAGGCCCAAGAACTTGAAAAAAAGCTTAAAGAAGAGAGGAAAAGGTATGAAATATTAAAAATTTATTCTGAAAAGATAGAAGAAAGAGTAAAAGAGTTGGAAGAACAAAAAAGGGCCTATTTAGAAGAGGAAATGAGAAAAAACGAAGAAATGAGAAGAAAAGTAATAAAAGAGAGGGAAATAAGGAAAAGAGATATTCTCATAAAACAGTTAAGATTTGAAGTTGGAAGACTTAGAGATCTTTTAAAAGTTTATGAAAAAGAAATTGAAAAACAAAGAGAGTTAAAAGAAATTGAAAATTCCAACTTTGTTCCAATAAGTGTTATAGAAGATTTGAAAAGAGAAGAAATACTAAAAACAAAAAGAAAATTTGGAATTAAGAATAAGGTTGTGTGGGTCAAAAATGTTAGGCCATCCAAAACAGCTACAAAGTTGCTAGGCTCACTAAAACCTAAAGTTGTTATAGGAAAATTTGATGAAGGTTTAAAAAATATTTTGAGAAGTTTTAACGTAATTGTAATTAACAATGTTGAACCTCAAATGAAAAAATATTATGCTTTCTTACCATATGAAAAAATAAGAGATTCTATTAAAATGAAAGAAAGAGAGAGTTTTCTTGAATGGCTAGAAGAATATAGAGCGAGAACTTAAGGTTTCTTTTTTACCTTCTTGCTCCATATTTCCCATTTCCTTTTGAATCTGAATAAAGGAATCTTAGGAACTTTAAAGGATGGAAATGCAAATTTCTTTTTACCCTTTTTCACTTTTTCAGCACCAGCCTCTTTTATAGCTTTAACCATTATCTTAACTTTTTCTTTAACTTTTTCATAACCATTTTCTATTTCGAAAGCAGTACCTATGTGAATTCCATCTGCTCCAGCTTTTATTATTTGTTTTGCTTGTTGGGGTGTCCTACAACCTCCAGCATAAAAGTATGGAACATTTAACTGAGAACTAACAGCTGAAATTAGAGAAGGTGAAGCTGGATCAGGAGAACCTGAACCACAATCTGTTATTATTATCCTAGCACCCATATATTCACCTGCCAGAGCTGTTGCTGCAGCCAAATCTGGCCTATCTCTTGGAACTAAGTTAGCATTAGAAATCCATCCTACGGCCCTTCCAGGCTCAATAACAATGTAAGCTGTTGGAATAGGTTCCAAGCCTAGCCTTTTAACTACAGGTGCTCCTTGAATTTGAGCTGTTGATATCCAATAAACATCTCTACTGTTAAGTAAATACATAAAGTATATAGCATCGGCATAATGAGTTGCTGTTCCTATACCACCTGGAAAAAGAACTATAGGAATATCAACATTTTCTCTTATCATTTTTGTAGTTTTGTCTAAAATCATACCTTGTGCTCCTATTGAACCTCCAACCAGAATTACATCAGCGCCAGCTTCATAAGCAGCTTTTGCAACTTTTGCTCCAGTTTCAAAAGGTTGTTTGTCAGGATCTATTAAAGCACAAAGCAAAGCTCCTTCCTCATTTATCTTATTTCTGATGTACTTTTCAACTTTGCCAATTTTCATATTAACTACTTTTCAACACTCATTTTTAAACCTTTTCATTATGTTCAACAATTAAAGAAAATTTTAAATATTAGTTCTAAAGTTAAAAAACTTTATTTAAAGGGAAATCTATTAATTATTCATGCCATTCGTCTTAGGACCTAGTGAACTAAGTAAAGAAAGTATTAAAATAGTTGGAGGAAAAGCTGCTAACTTGGCTGAACTAATAAATGCTGGTTTTCCTGTTCCAGAAGCTTTCTTCATTACAACAGAAGCTTATCAAAAATTCTTAAAAGAAAATGAACTAGAAGAAAAAATAAAAGAAATATTGAGTAATGTAAATTATTCTAACTTTGAATCTTTAAAAGAAGCGTCTGAAAAAATAAAAGCTCTTATTTTAAAAGGAAAGATGCCTCCAGAAATAGAGAATCAAATAATAGCATACTACAAAAAGCTTTATGGTGCTCCTCCTGTTAATATTGATCTTGTAAAACCTTTAGATAAACCATTTGTTGCCATAAGAAGTTCAGCTGTTACTGAAGACATAGAAAAAGCTTCATCTGCAGGTCAATATGAAACTTTCCTTAACATTAAGGGTGAAAAAAGTGTTATTAATGCTGTTAAAGAGTGCTGGGCCTCTCTTTACACTTCAAGAGCAATTTATTATAGGCATAAACATAATCAACCATTGCAAACTTTAATAGGAGTGATAGTTCAAAGGATGGTTTCTTCTGAAAAAAGTGGGGTAGCATTCACAGTTGACCCTGTAAATCCAGTTGAAGGTAAAAATAGGATAATTATTGAGGCTTGTTGGGGTTTAGGGGAAACTATAGTTCAAGGAAAAGTTGAGCCTGATAGATATGTAGTTGATAAAGAAACTGGAAAAATTTTAGAGAAACATATTGGAAAAAAAGAGATAGAAAGGGTCAGAGACCCTATATACAGTGTAACTATAGAGAGGAAAGTAACTGAAGAGAGAAGTAAAGCTCAAGTTTTAAGTGATAGTGAAATAGTCGCTTTAGCAGCATATTGCAAAAAAATTGAAAAACATTATAACTTTCCTCAAGATATAGAGTGGGCGGTTGAAAGAAACAAAATATATATCTTACAAACTAGAGCAGTGACAACTTTAAAAGAAAAGGAAAAAGCTGAAGAAATAAAAGGTAAACCTATTCTTAAAGGTTTAGGAGCTTCACCAGGAATAGCAACTGGAATAGTAAAGATAATTCATGATGTTAGTGAACTTGGAAAAATAGAAAAAGGTGATATTTTAGTTACAAAAATGACAAACCCTGACTTTGTAATTGCAATGGAAAAATCTGCTGCAATCGTTACAGATGAAGGTGGATCAACTTCACATGCTGCTATAGTTTCAAGAGAGCTTGGGATACCGTGCATAGTTGCAACAAAAGTAGCAACTCAAACTCTAAAAGATGGAATGAAAGTCACAGTAGATGCAACTCATGGCAAAGTTTATTTAGGTGAAGTTAAAATAAAAGAAGAAAAAATTGAAAAAGTGGAAGTAAAAACTAAAACAAAAGTTAAAGTTAACCTTGCATTTCCTGAAACAGCTGAAAAAGCAAAAGATGCAGATGGGGTTGGTTTGTTAAGGCTTGAACACATGTTAACTAAAGCTGGAATGCATCCTGTAGAATATATTAGAGAAGGGAGAGAAGAGGAATTAATAAATATACTTGTTGAAGGTATTGGAAAAGTTGCAGAAGTATTTTACCCAAAGCCAGTATGGGTAAGATCTTTAGATGCAAGAACAGATGAGTATAGAAATATGAAAGGTGGTGAAAAAGAGCCAAAAGAAGATAATCCTATGCTTGGTTGGCATGGAATAAGAAGAAGTTTAGATGAGCCTGAAATATTAAAGTCAGAATTTAAAGCTATAAAGAAATTGCATGAAAATAATTTAACTAATGTTGCTATAATGTTACCTTTTGTTTATGATGTTTCTGAATTAAAAAGAGCTAAAGAAATAGCTAAAGAAATAGGGCTTCCAAAAACAGTAAAATTTGGAATAATGGTTGAAGTCCCTTCTGCTGCTTTAACTATAGAAGAATTTTGTAAAGAAGGTATAGATTTCATATCTTTTGGTTCTAATGATTTAACTCAAACAACTCTTGGAATAGACAGAAATAATGAAAGGCTAATAAAACTCTTTGATGAAATGCACCCTGCTTTGCAATTTCTTTACAAGCATGTCATAAAAGTTTGTAAAAAGTATGGAGTTGAAACTTCTATATGTGGTGAATTGCCAAGTAATAGGAAAGATGCAGTTGAGTTCTTAGTTAAAGCTGGTATAGACTCAGTCTCTGTGAACATAGATGCTATAGAGAAGGTAAGGAAATGGATAGCAGAAATAGAAAAGTGAAAAGATGGATGTTGAAAAAAGTCCAAAGATTACTCATTTCCTAATATCTCTTTGTATAGGCATTTTTTTACTTGAATATTACTATGAATTCTCTTATGGTGCTGTAGTTCTTCAACAAATATTTTATGATTTTGGATTTTCTTTAAAAAATTTGTTAGAAAACAAGTTTTGGGTTTTTTTAACTTCTATGTTTCTTCATGGAAGCCCAGAACACTTAGTGTTAAACATGATAGCTCTTTTCTTTTTTGGAAGAGCAGTTGAAATGAAGCTGGGAAAGAAAAAATTTCTTTTAGCTTTTTTCATTTCAGCTTTTTTGGGAGATCTTGCTATAATCTTTGCAAATTTGATTGGCTTATTACCTCCTGATGTTCCAACTATAGGCATTTCAGCAGCTGTGTTTGGATTAATGGGAACTGCAATGCTAATCAAACCATTTGAATTCATAATGTTCCCTTATTTAATACCAATACCTTTAGTTTTAGTTGCTCTATTATACACTTTATATAACATTGCAGCATTCTTACTTATTTTCACAGCAAAACTTTCTTCTAACGTTTCTTACATTTCTCATATAGGAGGGCTTGCAGGAGGTATGCTTTTTGGCTTTAAACAAGAAGGAAGTAAAAAGGGTTTTATAGTTATAATCCTTTTACTTACTTTATTAGTTGTTACACCTATAATATGGGTAATTTTTGAATACTTGGAAGTCTTTAATTATGCAACTTTAATAACGAAAGTGATGAAATGATACTTTTGCAACTTCCTAATGGTTTGAAGAGAAAGGCCCTTGAAATTGCTGATAAACTTGGGGATGTTTTGATAGATTGTGAAAGCTGTTTTGGTGCTTGTGATCTTGCTATCCAAAGAGCCAAATTGTTAAAATGTGAAAAAATAGTACATTATGGTCATTCAAAGTTGATAGAAAGTGAAATACCTGTTGAATATATTGAGAACAGAGAAGAATATGATCCTTTACCTACTCTTAAAAGAGATTTTAACAAAATTAAAGGTGAAAAAATTGGTTTAATAACAACATTACAATTTCTTGATTGTTTAAAAAAAGTTAAAGAATTTTTAGAAGAAAAAGGAAAAAAAGTTAAAATAGGAAAGGGTAATTTATATGAAGGGCAAATATTAGGTTGTGATATATCTTCTGCAGAAGCGATAGAAAATGAGGTTGATTCTTTCCTTTTTATAGGATCAGGAAAATTTCATCCTATTGGTCTTGCTTTAAAGACAAAGAAACCTATATTTGTTCTGGATGTAGAGAAAAATGAAATTTCTGAAATAAAAGATTTAAAAGATCTCTTTTTAAGACAAAAGTATGCTGCCATAGCTTTAGCAAAAAATGCTAAGAAGATAGGAATTTTAATTTCTGTTAAGCCTGGACAATTGAACTTAGATTTAGCAAAAAAAATAAAGAAAAGGATAGAAGAAAAAGGGAGAAAAGCTTACATTCTAGTATTTGATGATATTGAACCAGAAAAGTTAGAGCATTTTGACCTTGATTGTTACATAAATACAGCCTGTCCTAGAATTGCTATTGATAATAGGATAAGATTCAAAAAACCTATCCTTAATCCAGATGAGATAGAAAGCTTTATATAAGTGAAGAAAAAATAGTGATTAGAATGAAAGTTAAAATCATAGAAAAAGAAAAAGAAATGATAAAGTTGGAATTTGAAGGTGAAACTGAAACTCTCACCCAACTTTTAGCAACACAAGTTTGGAAAGAGAAAGGTGAAGGTGCAGCTGTAAGAGAACATCCATTCCTTGAAGAACCAAAGCTTATAGTTATGGGAAAGAATCCAATCAAAATTTTAGAAAAAGCTGCTGATTCTTTAGAAAAAGAATGTGAAGAATTAAAGGAAAAATTTAAAGAAGCTTTAAAGAAAACTTAAATTCTCATGATTTGAATGCAAGAATTTAGGACAATAAAAAAAGAAATAAGAATATTAGCATGGGATGATGGGCCTTTTGAATTCAAAAAAAGAGGTAAAGATATCTTAATTGGTGTAATTTCAAGAGGCGCAGTTACTATAGATGGGATTTTAAAAACTGAAATAGAAATAGATGGTTTAGATGCAACCGAAAAAATAATAGAGAAAACAATTAAAACTAAGCATAAAGATTTAAGAGTAATGATGCTTGATGGCATCACTTTTGCTGGTTTTAACATTGTTGACATAAAAGAGATTTATAAAAAAACTAAGATACCAGTTATAGTAGTAAATAGAAAAAAACCAAATTTCAAAAAATTCATTTCAACTTTGAAAAAATTATCTCACCCTGAGAAAAGGTTAAAGTGTGTAGAGAATGCTGGGCCAATTTATTGGGCAAATGTTAAAAATAGAAGAATTTGTTTTCAATGTTCTGGTATCAAAAGAGAAGATGCAGAAAAAATTATAAAAATAACCTCAACTATGAGTTTAATACCAGAGCCATTAAGAATTGCCCACTTAATTGCAACTGGGATAATTTTAGGTGAATCAGTTGGCAGGGCATAAGATAAAAGAGATTTGGGATAAATATACAGAAGGTTGGATAGGATCAATAATTTACTTAATATTAGGTTTCATAATAGCATTTTTATTAAATATTGCATTAGGAATAGCTTTACATACAGATGTTCCCGTTGTTGCTGTTTTTTCTGATAGCATGGTTCCAACTTTTTACAGAGGCGACATGATCATAGTTTATGGTGATAAGAATGTTTCTGTAGGTGATATAATAGTTTTTGATTGCCCAGACAGAAAGTATCCAATAATTCATAGAATATATAACATAACACAAAATGGAATAATAATAACGAAAGGAGATAACAATCTTTATCCCGATCCTCCTTACTGGAAAGTTACAAAAGATAAAATTCATGGTAAGGCTATTTTAAAAATTCCTTTGCTTGGTTGGGTTAAAATAATCTTTGTTGAACTCACAGGTTTAGCTTGACAAAGCCTAAAATAAGTTATTTTTTCCACAGTTAGTAGTAAAAAAGAGAAATTCGAGTTTTTTAGAAAATACATAAGCTTTAAATACTTCCCCATATACAAAATAAAGTTAAAAATAAAAGGGTCTAAAAATGGAGTTCTGCGATAAGTGCGGAGGACTGATGGTACCGAAAAAATCCGGTAAACGTATAATTCTCGTTTGTAGGAAATGTGGTAGAAAGAAAAAAGCAAAAGAAAAAAAGTTTAAGATAAGTGTTTCTTCACAAAAAAAAGCTGGAAAAATAATAATAGTAGAAGGAAAAAAGAAAGTTGATGTCTTACCAAAAACACATGTAGTATGTCCAAAGTGTGGAAATGATGAAGCCTATTGGTGGATGCAGCAAATGAGAGCTGCTGATGAAGCACCAACAAGATTCTATAAATGCACTAAATGTGGCCATGTGTGGCGTGAGTACGAGTAGTCAAATAAAATATTAAAGTTATGAATATAAGTATCCAATTCAAACTAATTATATGCTTCCTTTAGCAACAGTCAAGAGAATTGCAAAGAAAGCAGGTGTAGAAAGGATTTCAGAAAAAGCAATAAAAGAGTTAGCAAAAGTTGTTGAAGAACTGGGAGAAGAACTTGCTTTAGAAGCTGCTCAAGTAGCAAGACATGCAAAAAGAAAAACCATTTTAGAAGAAGACATTAAACTTGTTGCTGAAAAATCTTAAATAATTCAAATCTGTAAATCCTCTTTTTCTTTGACACTATTTCAAATAAATTAATTTTAAATTTAAAAAAATCATTATTCTTTTCATGGTAACAACTAGAGCAATAATAAAAAATTTAAGACCAGGAAATTTCTGCATAATAGAGGGTGAACCTTGTAGAGTTCTCAGTGTTACAACTTCTGTTGCTGGTAAACATGGAGGTGCTAAAGCAAGATTAGAAGCTATTGGTTTGTTTGATAATAAGAAAAGATCTATAGTTAAGCCTGCAGATTCTGAGATTGACGTTCCAATTGTTGAAAAGAAAGTTGGCCAAGTCATTGCTATAACTGGTGAAAATGCTCAAATAATGGATCTTGAAACTTATGAAACTTTTGAAACTCCTATACCAGAAGAGTTAAAAGAAAAGATAAAACAAGGAGGGGAAGTTATTTATTGGGTTATAATGGGAAGAAAAATGCTAGTTCAAGTTAAAGGTTAATTATTCATATCTTAAAGCTTCAACAGGCTGAAGCTTAGCTGCTCTTCTTGCTGGGAATAAACCTGAAATAATCCCAACTATAGTTGAAAAAATTATAGAAAACAATATTATTTGTGGAGTAACTACGGCTTCGAATTTCATTGAAAGCATTCTAGAAGCAAAAAATGAAACTATAGAGGAGAATAATGTACCTACAAAACAACCTATCACACCACCTATGAAACCAAGCAAAGCAGATTCTATGAGAAATATCTCTAAGATGTTAGTGTTAGTTGCACCTATAGCTTTCATAATTCCAATCTCTCTCGTTCTTTCTATGACAGATGTTAGCATTGTGTTTGAAACACCAACACCAGCAACTATTAATGCTATTGAAGCTATCCCCCCTAAGATGAAAGAAATAATGGTAAATATTGAACTTACTCTTTCCATTATTTGCTCACTTGTTATGGCCATAAAAGTATTCTTTCCGTACTTTCTATTCAATTTTTTCTCAATAGAAGATGCTATAGAATTTATTCTTGAAACATCTGCCTTGGCTAAAATCATACTTATTTCATTTCCACTTCCAGTAATTTCTCTCAAAGTTTCTAAAGGAAGTACAACAGCTTTATCATCAGTAGGATTTCCAATACTTTTTAATATTCCAATTACTTTTAGCTTTTTTCCTTTTATTTTTATAGAATCCCCTACTTTGATCTTTTTCTCAAAAACATCGTTAGCAACTTTCCAACCAAGGACAGCAACACTTTCTTCATTAGAAGTAAAATACCTCCCCTCTTCCAATTTGAAAGATTGAATTTCAGAAAAAAACTTTTCGCTCTCTTTTGCAGGTAAACCACTTACAAATGTTGTCTCTATTTCGTTTTTGTATTCAATAGGCAAAGTTTTTACAAGCAAACCAACTGCCATTTCAACACCATTAACTCTATCAACTATTTTAACGTCTTCATCACTTAACGGCTCCCCTAAAAAGGCACCTCCTATTAAACCTCCTGAAAAGCTAGGGACTATCATTATTTTATCTGCACCAAATTGTTCTAATTGTTGGGATACTGCTACTTTTAAACCTTCTCCCACAGAAACTAGACCAACAATAGCAGCTATGCCTATTGTAATTCCAAGAATCGTTAAGCCAAAACTTACCTTTCTATGTTTCAAACTATCTATAGAAAGTTTTAAGCTTTCTTTTATCAAGAATATCACTTTCTTCTTTTATAAATTAAGAAGAATAACACAACAACTCCTATAACAATAATTACTCCTAAGAAAATATCAGGAGTTTTAGGTTTTGGTTTGACTGTAAGTATTTTTTCAAATGTGTGTTCGTTGTTAAATTCATCTCTATACTTTAGGAACACTTTAACAGGATATTCTTTAGAAACATCTACAAGATCTTGATAAACTTTTATAGTTTCATAATCATCAGGATCTAAAGTCCCCACATAAATTTCTTCTGAACCATAATCTGAAGAGATTTTAGCTGTTAAGTATTGTGCAGATGAAGTTCCACTATTAGCTATAGAAATTTCGAGTTCACCTATCGAGTTTGAGAATAAATTCTCAGTATTTGCAGTTATAACGAATTCAGCTTTTCCTGAAACTGTTAATCCTATATTTTTGGTTTCTGAATAGCTTGTAGACCTTGTCTCATCATAATAACTCAACTTTACAGGTATTGAGTAGACACCAATAGATGTATCTGGATTTATTGTTATAGGAATGCTTACTTTTTTGCTTTTTGAAGGTTCTAATATGCTTATTACAACTTCTCCACTTGAACTCGGAGTTGTGAAAACATCTCCTTGCTCTAAAGTTATTTTTAGATCTTTAGCAGCACCTTCACCAGAATTTTTGAGATAAAATGAAATAGAAACTGTTTTTCCAGGTTCAACTTTTTCACTATAGCTAACATCTTTTATTTCTATTATAGGTTCTCTCCTTATAGTTACAGGTATATAAAGACTTTTTTCATAGCTTGAAGTTCCTGTGTAATAATCTACTTCAAGGAATACATAAGATGTTGTTGACGTTGCATTTTCATCAACTTTAATAGATATTACAGCTTGTTGTGAAGAAGTTGCTCTGATAGCACCCAACTCAATTTTTTTACCAGAAATTATTTTAAGGTAAGGGCCTGGCGATGCTGTAACTACAACATTACTCATATCCGTTAACCCTGCATTTGTAAGAGTTATAGAAATTGTGGCCTCGCTTCCAGGATGCAAAACTTGTGTAGAAAGTTGCCAACTCACACTTAAAGAGACTGTTGAAGCTTCTACCAAGTTAGCAAAAAGTAGAATAAAAATCAAAAATAAAGCTTTTTTCATTTTTTTCTCTCCTCTTTAATTATCTTTCCGTCCCTTAAATATATAATTCTTTTTGCATGCTTAGCTATAAAAATATCATGCGTAACTATAACTAAAGTTAGTTTATATTTTTTGTTTAAGTTAGAAAGCAATTTCATAATATCTTTCCCAGATTTTGTGTCAAGATTTCCAGTTGGTTCATCTGCTAGCAAAATTTCTGGATCATTTGCTAAAGCTCTTGCTATTGCAACTCTTTGAGCTTCTCCACCACTAAGTTGAGAAGGATAGTGTCCCATCCTCTTTTCTAAACCGACTAACTTTAAAAGTTTCTTCGCTCTTTCTTCTCTATCTTTTCTTTTTGAAAATATCATAGGAAGCTCAACATTTTTAAGGGCAGTAAAACTTGGTATTAAATTGAAAAACTGAAAAACAAAACCAATTCTCTTCCTTCTTATAAAAGCTAATTGGTTATCATTCAAATTTGAAACATCCTTTCCATCAATGAAAACTTTACCTTTTGTTGGTCTATCAAGACATCCTAATATATGAAGTAAAGTTGATTTACCAGAACCACTAGGCCCAATTATAGCAATATTCTCTCCTTTTTTTATTTTAAGATTCACATTTCTTAAAGCATAAACAGGAACACTACGGTTAGAATAAACTTTACTTACATTTTTAAGTTCTATTAGACTCATCAAATTATTATTATCCTTTAATTTAATAAATTTGATACTTTACAGTAAAGTAAATAAAAAAAGAAATCTGAACTAACCACCAATTTTTCTCAATGGCGAAATCATTAGTAATTTTGCAACTTTTTCTGTGAGCTTTTCTTCATGTGCTATTAAATCAGTTGCTGTTATTATGCCGATTAGCTTATTATTTTGAATTACTGGGAGTTTTTTTATTTTATGTTCAGTCATTACATTAGCTGCTTCTTCTAAAGTTTTATCAGGAGTTATTGTTATCAAGTCTCTGCTCATTATTTCTTCGACTTTAATCTCTTGGGCATTCCTTCCAGCTGCAACTACATCAGTTAGTATATCTCTTTCTGTAATTATTCCCAAAACTTCTCCTGTTCCCGAAACAACGACTAAGCTTCCTATTCTATTTTCATTCATTATTTTTGCTGCATTCTTTACTGTATCATTAGGTCTAATAGTTTTTACATCCCTATTCATCACTTCTTCAACTAGCATAACTATTAATTAAAGCTTCCTATTTAAATTCATTTCCTTCTTTTAAACTTCTTTGCATAATCTTTTGCTGCTTGTGCCACAAATTCTTTTAAACCTAGGCCAATCGCTATAGCCATTCCTAGACCTAGTGAAGCAACTATGATGACTAGTATCCAATTAATCAATGTAGGATCTATACCAACAAATGGCAATGCAAGAGCTATTGCAACATAGATTATCAAAAAGTATATTATTTTCCCTGTTATATCACCATAAAGAGTCTTTGTATGAATCACTTTATCTTTGATGTAAGAAGCTAAGCTGTAACCAATGATTATTATTACAGCTGCCTCTATAGCGCCTACCAAGAAAGTTATTGCATTTTTTACTAATTCCATCAAAGTTGCAATTCCTAAAGACTCTGCTGCTATTTGAATGAATATCAAATAAAATACCCACTTTGCTATTGTTGAAAATACATCTGAAAACTTCATTCTAAACTTCTCTTTTTCAACAATGTATTGATCTAACTTTATCCTCACTAGAATTTCTTTAACAATGTAACCTGCTATTTTTCCTATTATGAAACCTATGATTAACCATACTATCGCTGTAATTAACGCTGGCAAACCTACCAGGAAGCTATTCCAAAGTGTGAAAAGTACGTCCTGAAACAGCATGTTTTCACCTAAAAGTTTATTTACTTCCCTACTTATAAATCTAATGATGAGAATGTATCTAAATACTGTTTTGAAAAAAATAAAACCTAGTAAGAGAGAAGAAAGGGAAATGAAAGATTTTGTTAAAAGAATATTAAAAGTTTCAAGGGAAGTTTCAAACTTGATAAAACCAATGATATGTGGTTCTGTAGCAAAGAATACTTGGCTTTCAAAAAAGAATGAACTAGATCTGTTTATTCTCTTTCCTCCATCTTTAAGTAAAGAAGAACTTGAGAAAAAAGGCCTAGAAATAGCTAAAAAAATAGTAAAAAAGATGAAAGGGAAGTATCAGATTGCTTATGCTGAACATCCTTATTTAAGAGGTTGGATTGAAAAGTATCAAGTTGATATAGTTCCCTGTTACGATATAAAAAATCCTGAAAAAATAAAATCTTCAGTTGATAGAACCCCTCACCATGTAAGATTTGTAAAGAAGAATCTTAAAAATCCAGATGAAGTTAGACTTTTAAAACAATTTTGTATGGCAAATAATTGTTATGGTGCTGATGCAAAAACACAAGGATTTTCAGGCTACTTATGTGAACTTCTTATCATAAAATATGGTAGTTTTATGAATTGTATAAGAAATGCGAAAAAATGGAGAGCTGGTCATATAATAACCTTTAACAAAATTGATAAAAAAATGGTTTTTGAAAAATTTAGAAGTCCTCTTATAGTTATTGATCCAGTTGATAAAAATAGAAACGTTGGTGCTGCTGTTTCTATCGAAAAATTTTATATTTTTATCAAAGCTTGTAAAGAATTTTTATCAAACCCTAAAAGAGAGTTTTTCTTTCCAAAAAAAGAAAAAATTCCAAGCTCAAGAAAAATTTTGAGAGAAATTAAAAAAAGAGGGACAAAATGGTTTTTCCTCTTATTTAAGAAACCAGAAATAATAGAGGATGTCTTATATCCCCAATTAAGAAGATGTATAAGATCCTTTAATAAAATTTTTGAACAAAATGGTTTCAAAGTTTTAAGGAGCGATTTTCTTTGTGATAATAAATGTATTTTAGCATTTGAAATGGAAGTTTGGAAAGTTCCAAAGATTTCAAAGCATATTGGGCCAAATGTTTATAGTAAGCATGCAGAAGAATTTTTGAAACATTATAAAAATGAAAAAGTATACATTGAAAACGAAAATTGGGTTGTAGAAAAAGAGAGAAAATTTACTAGCGCTTTGCATTTATTAAAAGAAATTGTCAAAAAATCTGAAAGAGTTTTGCTTGAAAAGGGGATACCTAGCAAAATTGCACCTCTTTTAAAAAATTGCAAAATTTATGATAATTCTAACTTAGAAAAATTGCTTAAAGATTTAAAAGAAGTGAATGTATTCTTAAAAAAATGGTTTGAAAAAGACTTAAATGTGATTTAATGCCAGAACCAATAGACCTAATATTTTTGGGAACTGGAGCAGCAATTCCAAGTGTTAAAAGACATCATCCTGCAATTCTTTTTCACTATGGCCCTGACTACTTTTTATTCGATTGTGGTGAAGGGACACAATTACAATTAGAAAAGGTAAAAGTCTCACCTATGAAAATCTCAAAAATATTCATAACTCATTGGCATGCTGACCATTTTGCAGGCTTGTTACCTTTAATTGAAACTTTACATCTTTCTAAAAGAAAGAAACCATTAGAAATTTATGGGCCAGAAGCTTCCAGATTTGTTGATGCTTTGATTGAGCTAAGCTATTGGGGGATAGGTTTTGAAGTTATACCAATAAATTGTGGAAATAGAAACATAGAAAGAATTTTTGAAACCGATTCTTATGAAATTTTTTCTATAAAAGTTAAACATTCTATTCCAGCAGTAGGTTATTGTTTTAAAGAAAAAGATCATTGGAATATTGTGTTAAAAAAAGCTAAGAAGTATGGGCTAGAAGGTAAGAAGTTAAAAGAGATAAAAGAGAAAGGAAAGTTAAAATATAAGGGTAAAATTATCAAGCTTTCAGATATAGCAAAAAGGAAGAGAGGAAGAAAAATAGTTTATTCTGGTGATACTGAAGTTTGTAAAAGACTTTTTGGTTTTTCAAAAGGAGCAGATTTACTAATTCATGATGGAACTTTTGTTGAGCCATTTCCAAAAAGACCTCATTCATCAGCTGTTGAAATAGCAAAGTTAGCAAAAAAATATAAAATTAAAAAATTGATCTTAACTCATTTGAGCAGGAGATATAAAACAACAAAAGAAATTTTGAATGTTGTAAAACCGATTTTTAAGAGTATTATTATAGCTGAAGATTTGATGAAAATAACATTAAAATAAGAAAAAATAATTATAAACATGAAAAAAGTTGAAGAAATAATTAAGCTATTGAAAAAGAATTATCCTAAAGCTAGGTATTATTTAAATTTTTCTACCCCTTTAGAGCTCATGGTTGCTGCAATTCTTTCAGCTCAAGTTAAAGATGAAATCGTAAATTCTGTAACCCCAAAACTTTTCAAAAAGTATAAAACTGCTAAAAGTTATGCAAAAGCCAATTTGCAGCAGTTGATTAATGATATTAAACCAGTAAGTTTTGCAGGTAGCAAGGCAAAAAGTATTATAAAAGCCTGTAAAATTTTAGTAGAAAAATATAATGGAAAAGTTCCAGATAAGATGGAAGATCTTATTTCATTACCAGGAATTGGAAGAAAAACTGCTAACACAATACTAATAAATGCTTTTGGAAAGGTAGAAGGAATACCTTGTGATACTCATGTATTAAGATTATCTTATAGATTAGGTTGGACAAAAAGTAAGAAGCCAGAAGAAGTTGAACAAGATTTGATGAAAATAATCCCAAGAAAAGAGTGGAAAAGGATTGCTTACTTACTAAAAGCTCATGGAAGAGCTGTTTGTAAAGCTCCTGTTCCTTTCTGCAGTAAATGCTTCTTAAACAAACTTTGTCCAAAGATTGGTGTAACAAAGAGGCTTTAAGATGAAAATTGTATTTCTAGGTATAGGAGATGCTTTTGATGAAAATTATTTAAATACTTCTATTCTTGTTGAATCAAAAACAAAAATCCTTCTTGATTGTGGTCCAACAATACCATTTCAATTATGGAAATACAATCCTGATCCAGATTTCTTGGATGCACTATACATAAGTCATTTTCACGCTGATCATTACTTTGGTATACCAACATTATTTACAAGATGGTGTGCAGAAGGAAGAACAAAACCAGTAACTGTTATTGGTCAAAAGGGAGTGAAAAAGCAAGTAAGTAAACTTCTGGAGTTAGGATACAAAGAACTTTTGCCAGGTTATAAATTCCAAATAAATTATATTGAAGTTGAGCCTGGAAAAAAAGTGAGTTTCAATGAATTCAAGCTAGATTTTATTCCCGTTAGACATTTTAATCTTGTTTTAGGGATCAAAATGATGACAAATGGAAAAATTCTCTGTTACAGTGGTGATGGCGAATTATCTGAAGAAACAAAGAAATTTTATTCTGGGGCAGACCTTTTGATTCATGAGGCCTTTTTGATAAATGAAGATGTAGAGTTTCATAGTAATGTTAAGAGTTTGATAGAATTTTCAAAAGAAAATAAAGTGAAATTGATAGCCTTAGTACATTTAAAAAGAACTCTTAGAAAAGATAAAGAGAAGATTTTAGAATTAATAAGAAAAAATAAAGTTAAAGTTATACTTCCTGAAATTTTTCAAGAAATTGTGATTTAATGGCCCTAGAAAAATACAAGAAAAAAAGAGATTTTAAAAAAACACCAGAACCTAAAGCTGAGTTAACTGAGAGTTTTTGCAAGAAAATAATCAAAAAATACAAGAATTTCAAGTTACCAAGACCAATCTATGTTATTCAAGAGCATTGGGCTTCACACCACCATTTCGATCTCAGACTTGAATTTAATGGTGTTTTGAAAAGTTGGGCTGTTCCTAAAGAACCTCCAACTAAATCAGATGTAAAAAGGTTGGCTGTTCAAGTTGAAGATCATCCCTTAGAATATGCTTGTTTTGAGGGTGAAATACCTCCTGGTAATTATGGGGCAGGAACAGTTAAAATCTGGGATAGAGGGACTTTTGAACTTATAGATAAAAAAGAAAATAAAATAGTTTTTAAGATAAATGGAAAGAAGTTAAAAGGAACTTACGTTTTAGTTAAGTTCAGACCACCAAAAAACTGGTTATTTTTCAAGAAAAAGGAAAGGTGAGAATATGCAAAAAATAGAAGCACCTTTTGGTCATATAGAAATTCTTGAAGGAACAAATGAAGTTGGAATATCAATACTTGTTATTTACCCTGGAAGAGAAATCAAACCACACTTTCATAAGAAAACTAGGGAAATAGAAGTTATTTTAGATGGAGAATTAGAATCTAAAGAAAGAAAGTTAAAAAAAGGAGAAATCATGATCTGGGAAGTTAATACTGTTCATGGTTACAAAAATAATGCTAATAAAAATGCTAGAGTTCTATGCATCACAATACCTCCTTATAATGAAAGTGATGTTTTTGAAGTAAAATAGCTCATGAGTGTTTATAAATGAAAATTCGATTAGGGCCATCAGGCATACCTCTTTCTTGTAAGGGAAGTTCATCAATAGAAGGAGTTAAAAAAGTTGCAAAATTAGGACTTTCTGCAATGGAAGTAAATTTTACACACGGAATCCATATGTCTGTAAAAACTGCCAAAGAGTTAGGTAAGGTTGCAGAAGATTTAGATGTTGAATTATCTATTCATGTTCCATATTATATAAACTTAGCGAGTGAAGATAAGAAGAAAGTGATTGCTAGTAAGAAAAGAATACTAGATTCTTTAGAGAGAGGTATTGCAATGAATGCTACTATTGTTGCAATCCATGCTGGGTATTACGGAAAAAGTAAAGAAGAAGCAATGAAAAAAATATTCAAAGCTTGTAGAGAAATTGCTGAAATCATAGAAAGAAATAGCTGGAATATCAAATTAGGATTAGAAACTATGGGAAAACAAAAATCATGGGGAACTTTAGATGAAATAATTGAAATATCAAAAAAATTAAAACGAGTTGTTCCTTATTTAGATCCTGCTCATATTTACGCTAGGCAAGGAGGGAGAATAAATTACAAAGAAATTTTTGATAAATTGAAAGTTTTGAAATTGAAAAAATTACATTCACATTTTTCTGGGATAAAGTATTCTTTAGTTAAAATAGGGAGAGGTAATGAAAGATACCATGTCCCAATGAAAGAAGCTGGGCCAGACTTTGAACCTTTTGCTAAAGAAATTTTAAAAAGAAAAATTGATGTAACTATTATTTCAGAAAGTCCTGTTCTAGAAAGAGATAGCTTGTTGATGAAAAAAATATTTGAAAAATTAGGTTATGAATTTTAAGGTTTCTTTTCTATTAAGATAGCATTGATAACTCCATCTTGGCCTGGTCTTGATGTAACCTTAGCTAAACCAATTTCTGTTTCTATTATTGCACCTTTAGTAATAATACCCATTCTCACAAAGTGAGGGTTAGCTGGGTTTTCTTTAACTGAAAGTATTTTTACTGTTTTCGTTTTTCCTTCAGAAGGGTCAAAAATGTTGGCTTTTTCTGCTCTTATTAACCTCTGTTTTTTTATATTGCTTAAACCTTCAACCACCTTTTTCTTTTCAGGACCAATTTTAGTAGGAACGAAATCACTCCCAAAATCTCTTTTCTTCTTCTTTCTTAACCTTCTATATAAACCGCCAGTTGGTTTTCTTTTGCTTCGAAATTGTGTTATTGCCATAACAACCAATTTTATAGGAGTTATATTTAAATATGTTAATATAATAGTTGTAATATAAGTTTTTAAAATGTTGAGAACATGACAAGGCCTTTAGATGTTTTAGATAAATCAAAAGGGAAAAGGGTAATTATAAAATTGAAAAATGGAATGGAAATAACTGGAGTCCTACAAGCTTTTGACTTACATTTGAACATTTGGCTAGAAGAAGCAGAAGAAAGAAAAGACGATAAACAAATAAAGCTTGGCTCAACTCTCATAAGAGGAGATACTATAGTGTATATTTCTCCTCAATAATGGTGTGATTATGGTAAAAGGAACTCCTTCTTTTGGAAAGCATAGAAAGATAACTCATATTAGATGTAGGAGATGTGGTTCTCATTCTTATAATATAAGAAAGAAAAGATGTAGTAAATGCGGTTACCCTTCTCCAAAGTTAAGGAAGTATAATTGGGCATGGAAAGATACTTTAACTAGAAAAAGGAAGAAATAGTTTTATAAATCATACTTTTTAATTTTAATTGGGCCCGTAGCTCAGTCAGGTAGAGCGGCTGGCTCTTAAAGTTAGAGATTAATGAAGAGAAACCAGTTGGTCGGGGGTTCGAATGAATAAACCGAAATTCCCCTCGGGCCCATTTACTGTGATAACATGAAAAAAGAAGTTAATGAAAGATTGAAGAAAGAAATAAGCAGTTTTCAAAAAGAATTTAGAAAACAACTTTCTACATTCATTACAGGAGCATTCGCTTTTGTAGCAGCTCTCCTATGGAGAGATGCTATTAGTTCACTTTTAGAGAGATATAAAGACTTTATTCAACGCTCTCTACCATTTGAAGGATGGGTCTTACAATTTTTCATTGCTTTTGCAGTCTCAATAGTAGCCGTTTTAGCTATAGTAATAGTAAGTAAAATATTGAAAGTGGATTAATACAAAAAGCTTTTAAGATGGCCTTTACATAAATAGAGTATGGGTAAAGCATTAAATTGGATTTTAATTTTAGTTTTGTTTGTAATAGGGATTATCATAATTTATACAAATCCTTTCAGCCCTACCATTATTTCTTTGGGAATGTTATTCATTGCAGTAGCCATTATTGATATAGCTGTGCAGATATACTTCCCAAAAAAACCAAAAGAAGTTGAATTGAAAATAGTTGGTGTAGAAGAAGAGAGGAGAAAGAAAAGAGCTAAACCAAAACGCAAAAGACCAAAAAAGAGGAGAAAGAAATAGTAAGTTCGACAAACAGTAAAGTTTATAAAGAGTAGAGGATAATATAAGAATGCAATTTTTATGCTTTACTCGAAAAAAAGAGTAATTTATATGGTGATGGATTGGGCAAAGAATATGATGTTCTAAAGCATGAATTGGTTCCGAAACATATAATTCTTACAGAAGAAGAGAAAAAAGAATTACTAGAAAAGTTGAATATAACACCTAAACAGTTACCAAAGATTTTAATAAGTGACCCTGTAGTAAAAGCTATAGGAGCAAAGAAAGGAGATATAATAAAGATAATAAGGAAATCGGTTACTGCAGGTGAATCAATTTATTATAGAGTTGTTGTTAAAAAGTGATGTTATGAAAAACATTTTAGAAGCTTTCAAAAAAGATATTGGTTTCGTAAGATTTCAAATAGAAAGTTATAATGATTTTATTGATCATAGACTCCAAAAAATAATAGACGAAATAGGAGAAATAAAACCAGAAGTTCCAGAAATAGGAGAACTTGTGATAAAATTTGGAAAAATTACAATAGGAAGGCCTTGTGTGAAGGAAGCTGAGGGTGCAGTTAGAGAAATATTACCTATGGAAGCTAGAATAAGAGAAATATCTTACACAGCTCCAGTTTATGTAGAAATCACACCAATAATAAACAAAGTTGAACAAGAACCTATTAACGTTTTGCTAGCAGAATTGCCAGTTATGGTAAAATCAAAGATATGTCCGTTAAGTAAAATGTCAAGAGAAGAGTTAGAAGAAATTGGTGAAGATCCTGATGACCCAGGAGGTTACTTCATAATTAATGGGACTGAAAGAGTTTTAATTCTTGTTGAAGAGATTGCACCAAATAGAATGATTTTAGAAAAGCAAAATGTAGGAAACTACACAGAACTCATAAGGATAAATTCTGAAAGGAATGGTTTTGTTCAAAGGCATTTAATAGAAAGAAAAAATGATGGCTGTATTTACGTTTCTTTTGCTAACATAAGAAGATTGCCTATAGTAGTTTTGTTAAAACTACTTGGTTTAGAAAAAGATAAAGATATAGTTGAAGGTTTGGGTGATGAAAAAATTGTGAATGAATTCTATGTTAATTTATATGAGACTGATGTACAAACAACAAGAGATGCTTTAGAGTTTGTTGGGAAACACCTCAAAATACCACAAAAAGAGTATAGAAAAGAAAGAGTTGAACAAATAATAGATAAATATCTTTTGCCTCATTTGGGTCAAGAACCAAGAGATAGGTTAAAAAAGGCTCATTACTTGCTTAAAGCATCAAGAAAAATAATTGAGTTAGCTTTAGGAATAATTCCAGAAGATGATATTGACCATTATGGAAATAAAAGGATTAAATTGGCGGGCGACTTACTGGAATTGCTTTTTAGGTCTATCCTTGTTGGAAGGTGGGGCCTAATAGCAAGAATAAAATACAATTACCAAAAAATGGCAAAAAGAGGAAAATTACCTCCTGCTCAAACTATAGTTGAAGCAAATGTTGTGACAAACCAATTAACTTCTGCTATGGCAACCGGAGCATGGATTGGTGGAAGAACAGGTGTTTCACAAAGACTAGAAAGGAAAAATTATATAGATTCATTATCACATATGAGACTTGTTCTTTCTCCTTTAACTTCAACTCAAGAGCATTTTGAAGCAAGAGAACTACACCCAACACATTGGCAAAAATTCTGTCCTTCTGAAACACCTGAAGGTCCCACTATAGGTTTAAGAAAACACTTAGCACTTTTTGCTGAAATAACTAAAGGTATAACTGAAGAAGAAAAAAAGAGACTGCTTTCTTATTTAAAACTTGAAGATGAAGGAATTGATGTTTATCTTGATGGTGTTCCTATAGGTTACACAAAAGATGGAAATGAACTAGTAGAAAACTTGAGAAAATTGAGGAGAGAAGGAAAAATATCTAGAGAAATAAACTTTGTTTATTATCCAGAGTTAAGAGAAGTAAGAATTAACACTGATTCAGGAAGGATAAGAAGGCCTTTGATAATTGTTGAAAATGGAATACCAAAATTGAAAAAGGAAGATTTAAAGAAACTAGGCTCTGGTGAATTGGATTGGTTTGATTTAATAAAGATGAACTATATAGAATATTTAGATACGGAAGAAGAAGATTCTGCCTTAGTTGCTTTAACTGAAAAGGATGTAACTCCTTCTCATACTCATCTAGAGTTGAGCCCATTAGGAATTCTTGGAATACCAGCCAGTCTCCTTCCTTTTGCAGAATATAACAGAGGTGATAGAGTAAACTTAGGAGCGAAAATGGTTTGCCAATCTATTGGTTTGTATCAATCAAATTTCTTTTTAAGAACTGATACAAAGTCTAATGTTCTTTTATACCAAGAAGTGCCATTGATAGAAACTGACACAACAGAAATTGCAGGTTTAGACCATCACCCAGCTGGATATAATGTTGTTGTGGCTCTAGCTTGTTATAAAGGCTATAACATGCTTGATGGTGTTGTATTCAACAAAGCATCAATTGAGAGAGGTTTATTCAGATCTTTCTTTTATAGAGTTTATCCTGTTGAGGAAAAAAGGTATTGGGGTGGACAAGAAGACAAGATATGTATTCCAGAGAAAGATGTGAGAGGTTATAAAGGAGAAGAAAGTTATGCAAAATTGGCCGAAGATGGTATATTACCTTTAGAAACAAGAGTTGAAAGTGATGACGTTTTAGTAGGAAGAGTTTCACCTTTAAGGTTCTTATCAGCAAATGAGTTAATGTCAGGAATTGCAAACATGAGAGAAAGTTCAATTTGTTTAAGACATGGCGAGAAAGGAGTTGTTGATAGAGTATTCTTAACACAAACAACCAATGGAACAAAGTTAGTTAAAATTGCAATAAGGGATTTGAAAGTTCCAGAGTTAGGTGATAAGTTTGCATCAAGACATGGACAAAAATCTGTTATAGGTTTAATCGCCCCTCAAGAAGATATGCCTTTTACTTCTTCTGGTTTGATTCCTGATGTTATATTAAACCCACATTCCATTCCTTCAAGACAAACTATAGGACAATTATTAGAAATGTTAACAGCAAAAGTTGCAGCTTTGAGTGGGAGAAGAATTAATGCTTCTCCATTCAGTGAGTTGAAAGAAGAAGATATAAGAAAAATACTCCGTGAATTAGGATTTAGAAGCGATGGAAAAGAAGTTTTGTATAATGGGATAACAGGAGAAAAACTTGAAGTTGAAATTTTCACAGGAGTTTTATATTATCAAAAATTAGATCACATGGTTTCAAACAAAATCCAAGCAAGATCAAGAGGGCCTGTAACTTTGCTTACAAGACAGCCAACAGAAGGAAAAGCAAAAGAAGGAGGTTTAAGGTTAGGAGAGATGGAAAAAGATTGCTTAATAGCTCATGGTGCTGTTTTAACTTTAAAAGAAAGGTTTGATTCTGATAAGATAGTAGTACCCATTTGTAAAAAGTGTGGATTAATTGCTGTTTGGAGTAAAAGTCAAGAAAAGAATATATGTCCAGTTTGTAAGGATAGTGATGTTGAAAATGTTGAGATGTCTTATGCATTCAAATTATTGTTAGATGAACTCAAAACTATGCTAATTTATCCAAAATTAAACGTTAATGGTAGAAAAATACAATCAATAGAGTTTAAACTACTTTCGCCTCAAATGATTAAAGATATGGCTGTTGCTGAAATTATCAAACCAGATCTTTACGATAACGATGGCTTTCCATTAGAAGGAGGAGTGATGGATCCTAGACTTGGAGTTATTGACCCTGGATTGAGGTGTAGAACTTGTGGAAAAGGAATGAGAGATGACTTAGGACATTTCGGGTATATTGAACTTACAAAGCCTGTAGTTCATGTCCTTTACACAAAACTTATTTACAAAATACTCAAAATGATATGTAGATCTTGTGGAAGAGTTATCACAAACTCTCCAACTTCTACACCAAAGAAATGTCCATATTGTGGTGAAGAACAAAAACAAATAAAGTTCGAGAAGCCATACATGTTTTTTGAAGAGGATGAAGTTCTAACTCCAATAGAAATAAGAGAAAGATTTGAAAAAATACCTGATGAAGATTTAGGAATTTTGGGAATGAAAGGTGGGAGGCCAGAATGGTTAATAGTAACTTTATTGCCGATTCCCCCAGTTACTATGAGACCATCAATAACTTTAGAAACAGGAGAAAGGAGTGAGGATGATCTTACACATAAGTTAGTAGATATAATAAGAATAAACCAAAGATTAAGAGAAAACATTGAAATAGGAGCCCCAGATTTTATAATAAGTGACCTATGGGAGCTTTTACAATATCACGTTGCAACTTTCTTCAATAATAGCTTAACTGGAGTTCCAGCAGCAAGACACAGATCTGGAAGACCATTGAAAACTCTTGCAGACAGATTAAAATCAAAAGAAGGAAGGTTTAGACATAACTTAACAGGAAAAAGAGTAAACTTTTCCGCTAGAACTGTTATCTCACCTGATCCTTGTATAAGTATAAATGAAGTTGGAGTTCCTCTAGTGATAGCAAAAGAACTTACTGTTCCTGTAACAGTTAATGAAAACAACATAAAAGAAATTAGGAAACTTATTTTGAGAGCTCCAGAATGGCCTTCTGCAAATTACGTTATAAAACCGGATGGAAGGAGAAAGAAAATAACAAAAGAAACTAAAGAAGAAATTGCAAAAGAGATAGAGCCTGGTTATGTTGTTGAAAGACATCTTCAAAATGGAGATATAGTCCTGTTTAATAGACAACCATCTTTACACAGAATGTCAATAATGGCTCATCGAGTTAGAGTTACACCTTGGAAGACATTCACTCTTAATTTATGCACTTGTCCTCCTTATAATGCTGATTTCGATGGAGATGAAATGAACTTGCATGTTCCTCAAACTGAAGAAGCAAGAGCAGAAGCAGAACTTTTGATGGAAGTTCAAAAACATATAAGATCTCCGAGATTCGGTGGACCTATTATAGGTTGTGTAGAAGACCACATTTCAGGTTGCTTTAAACTAACACATAAAGATACTAAGCTTACAAGAGAAGAAACCTTTAAGTTGTTAGCTGATATTGGGGTATTACCTGTTTTACCAGACAAGAAAAAATTCTCAGGGAAAGAAGTTTTTAGTTTCCTTCTTCCAAAAGGTTTATACATAGAATTCAAAGCAAAAGAAGGTTATCCTGGTGATGAGTATGTTATTATAAAAAACGGTGAATTGATAAGTGGAATAATAGACTCAAAAGCGATTAGTAAAGAGCATGGAAGATTAATAGATGTAATAGAAAAAGAATTTGGTACTGAAGCTGCTCATAGCTTCATTGATAAAGTTTCTCTTCTTGGTATTAAGTATTTAGACAAAACAGGATTTACTATCGGCTTAGATGACATTGAGTTAGACGATAAAATAAAGAAGAAAATAGATGAAATACTCGATGACGCTGAAAATGAAGTATTCAATTTAATTGAACTTTATAAAAAAGGTAAAATTGAATTGCTTCCTGGTTGTGACTTAAAAGAAAGTTTAGAAGCTCATATTCTTGAAGTATTATCAAAAGCTACAGAAAAAATGGAAAAAATAGTAAGAGAAAACATAGGAGATAACTGTGCAACTATAATGGCAAAATCAGGTGCTAGAGCATCTTTAGCTCATTTAACACAACTTGCAGCTGCAGTGGGCCAGGCTAGAATTCTTGGCGAAAGGATACATCGCGGTTACAGAGGAAGAACATTACCAATATTTCCAATAGGAGATCTTTCTCCCGCAGCCCACGGCTTTATAAAAAATGGGTTTAAATCTGGTTTAAATCCTTATGAATTCTTTTTTGATGCTGTTTCAGGAAGAGAATCCTTAATGGACAAATCACTAAGAACTAGACATAGTGGTTATTTAGAAAGAAGATTAATGAATGCATTACAAGACTTAAAAATTGAGTATGATTTTACTGTGAGAGATAATAGAGGTGTTATAATTCAATTCGTTCCTGGAGAAGATAAAATAGACCCATCAAAATCAAATTGGGGCTTCCTAGATGTGGAATCAATAGTTCAATCTGTGATAAGGTGAGTTTATGAATTTAAAAGAAGCTGAAAAAATATTACCAAAAAAAGTAATTAATGATTTAAAAGCAGCTTTCAAAAAATATAAGCTTACTTCTTCACAAAAAAGAAAGGCAATTAAAAAAGTTGTAGAGATTTATGAAAAAAGTTGTTATGAACCTGGAGAAGCGATAGGTATTGTAGCTGCCCAAAGTATTTCAGAACCTGCCACTCAAATGACCATGAGAACTTTCCATATTGCAGGTGCTGCAGAAATAAGAGTAACGCTAGGTTTACCAAGATTAATAGAAATATTTGATGCCAGAAGAGTACCAAAAACACCAATGATGAGAGTATATTTGAAGAAAAGCTACAACACTAAAGAAAAGGCCCAAAAAATTGCATCTGAAATACAAGAAACAAAATTGAGTGATGTTTCTAATGAGCCAACAATAGACTTACTTAACATGAGAATTGAAATACCTCTAGATAGGAAATCTCTTTCTGAAAAGAGAATAAGAATTAATAATGTAGTTAAGAAGCTGGGAGAAAGCTTCAAAGATGTTAAAATTAAACTCAAAAAGGAAAGGTTGCTCATAACACCAAAAGAAGAGTTATCTATAAAACAATTACAAAAGCTAAAAACGAAAATCTTGAAAACTCGTATAAAAGGTGTAAAGGGTGTTTCAGAAGTTAGAATATTCAGGAGAGGTTCAGAATGGGTTATTGAAACTTTAGGAAGCAACTTAGGAAAAGTTTTCGAAATTCCTGGTGTTGACACTACAAGAACTACAACAAACAACATTCATGAGATACTTAAAGTTCTTGGAGTTGAAGCAGCTAGACAAGCTATTATCAATAACACGATGCAAACCCTTCAAGAAGGAGGACTTGATGTTGATGTTAGGCATGTTATGCTTGTAGCAGATGCTATGACTGCAGATGGCGTTATTAAAGCTATTGGAAGATATGGAGTTGCAGGTGCAAAAGGTTCTGTTTTAGCTAGAGCAAACTTTGAAGAAACTGTAAAACATTTAACTAGAGCTGCTATAAAAGCAGAAGTTGATCACTTAAACTCTATTATAGAAAATGTGATAATAAATCAAGTTGTTCCAGTAGGAACTGGTATGTGCGAATTAGTTTTTAAACCTCAAAAGTGATTTTATGCTAGACGAATTAAGAGAAGCATTAAAAACTAATAATGTAATTATAGGTAGTAAGAGAACTATAAAAAATTTAAAGCTTGGAAGAGTTAAAAAAGTAATAATTGCAAAAAATTGTCCTGAAAAAATAAGGAAAGATATAGAGTATTATGCAAAACTTTCAGGAATAGAAGTGAAAGAGTTTGAAGGTACTGCAAAGCAGCTGGGAATAACATGTGGAAAGCCATTTTCAATAGCTGCACTAGCAATAAAGTGAAAAAATGAGAAACTTTGATACAGATACTATAAGAGTAATCACAGCTTTTGAAAATATTACTGGGAGTGAAGTAAGAGATTGTATTTGTTCTGATACAATATATTTTCTAGTTAATCCTGGAAAAATTGCTATAGCTATAGGAAAAAATGGCCAAAATATCAAAATTGCTGAAAAGATGTTAGGAAAACCAATAAAAGTCTTTGAATGGTCTGAAGATAGTAAAAAATTCATAAAAAATCTTATTCCCCAAGCACAAAAAATTGAAATAAATGGAGATAAAGCTACAGTTTCTTTAAAACCTGAAGACAGAGGCATAGTAATAGGCAAAGGTGGATCGAAAATAAAAATCATAAGGCTCCTTTTAAAAAGAAACAGTAATATAAAAGAACTGAAAATTTTATAAAAAAGATTTGAATAATCCGTACAACATTAAAAATACTATGAAAAATGTTATAGTTTTTACGATAGCTTCTGACCATTTCTTTACATATTTTTCTGTTATAGCTTGAATGAGTAGACCTCCATCTAGAGGATAAATTGGTAATATGTTAACTACACCAACAGCAAATGAAAATATAGATATCATAGTAAGTAAAGGGATTAAAACTCCTAGAAAAAATTCAGAATCAACTTTCAGAAGGGGTTGGTATACTATTCCCATATAAGTTGAATTTGTTGTTTTGTTGTAAGCTAATTTTACATCATATAACTTTCCATCTGCTTTCAAGATAATTGTTTGATTTGGTTTTACATTTCCAAGTTCATCAAACAAATAACCTCTTCCACTTAAGTACTCAGTGTAAGTAGGAATTATAGGCTTTCCATTAACTTCAGTTATTACCATACCCCCCTTAAGTCCAGCAATTTCGGCTGGGCTTGAAGATGTAACATTGAGAAGGAGAATTCCTTGAGTTGTACATAAGGGCCATATTAAATAAGAAGTTAAATAAAATATAGCAAAGGAAACTACGAAATTTGCAAATGAACCAGCTGAAAAAATTCTTAACTTAGTTAAAAGACCTGCTTTCTTTATCTGTTTTTCATCTGGTTCAACAAAAGCGCCAGGAAATATAGCCAGAAGTAACAAACCTACTGATTTCAACCTTATTTTTTCGGCTCTGGCTATTATTCCATGAAAAAGTTCGTGAGGAACTAATATGCTTGCTACAACTACAATCCAAAACCAAAATGGAATTAATATATATCCTGGGCCCATAGAACCTTTAGGTGTTGGTGTTGGTAAAACAAATTGTAATGAAGGTTGATAAATTAAAAGAATGTAAACTCCTTGAATCATGTAGTAAAAACAAACTACTATTGCTATAGTCCCAATTACTTTCCAAAAAAGAGGAGATTTTTTAGCTATTTTGTCTATACCTTTCTTAAATTTCTTAGTTCTCCTTAAAAACAAAATATATTTGAACTCTATATTCTTCCTATCTTTATAAATTAATATCCCTAGAACAAAGAAAAATAGCAACACTGAAAAAAAGTACAAATCCATATGCTCTTTTTATGTTAATTTAATATAAATATTTTAAAAAAGCAAAAATATATGATTCCTATGGAAGAATTAGAAGAAATAAGAAAAATGGGTTTTAAACCTTATGGAGGAAAATTTGAAAGAACTAACTCCATAAAAGAAATTATAGAGAATTTCTCTCATGTAAAACCGGGAGAAAAGTTGGAAAATGTTAAAGTTAGAGTCGCTGGAAGAATAAGATCTATAAGGAGACATGGAAAGCTTAGTTTTGCTCATATAGAAGATTTTTCTGGAAGAATCCAAATTTATGTTAGCGTTAACTATGTTAAAGAAAAAGAATATGAACTTTTCAAAAGATTAAACCTAGGGGATATAATTGGTGTTGAAGGTGGTATAGTAAGAACGAAGAAAGGTGAACTTAGTATTTTGGTTAAAAAATTGTTCCTTCTCGCCAAAGCTTTAAAACAAATACCATTCGAATGGTTTGGATTAAAAGATGTTGAATTAAGATATAGAAAAAGATACTTGGATTTATTGTTAAACAAAAAAGTTAAAGAGACTTTTTTAATGAGAAGCAAAATCATTTCTGAAATAAGGAAGTTCCTAGATGAAAAAGGATTTATAGAAGTTGAGACACCAATGTTACAAACCATACCAGGGGGTGCAACAGCAAGGCCTTTTATTACTTATCATAACGCTCTCGGTATTAACCTTTATTTAAGAATAGCACCTGAACTTTTCTTAAAAAGGTTAATAGTTGGTGGGTTTGAAAAAGTTTATGAAATAAACAGGAATTTTAGAAATGAAGGAATAGATACTAAGCATAATCCAGAATTTACAATGTTAGAATGGTATTGGGCTTATGCTGATTATAGAGACAACATGAAGCTAACAGAAGAATTAATTTCTTCTTTAGCAAAAAAAGTTTTAGGAAAAATGAAAATAAATTATCAAGGAAAAGAGATTGACTTAACTCCCCCCTGGCCTAGAATTCCTATGATAGAAGCAATAAAGAAGTTTGCTAAAATAAATGTTGAAGAAAAAAGTATAGAAGAATTAAAAGAATTGTGCGCTCAAAAGAATTTAAAAGTAAAAAAAGGTGTGAGTAAAGGAGAAATTATTGCAGCCCTTTTTGAAGAATTTGTACAACCTAAGTTAATCCAACCTACTTTTATCATAGATTATCCCATTGAAGTATCTCCTCTAGCAAAAAGAAAAGAAGAAAATCCTGAATTTGTTGAGAGGTTTGAATTAATAATAGTTGGTGAAGAAATAGCAAATGCATATTCAGAGTTGGCTGATCCTATAGAACAAAGAAAGAGATTCTTAGAACAACTTGAAAAGAGAAAGAAAGGTGATGAAGAAGCTCATAGAATGGATGAAGATTTTATAGAAGCCTTAGAATACGGAATGCCCCCTACTAGTGGCTGTGGAATAGGAATTGATAGGTTAGTTATGTTATTCACTAACTCTCCTTCAATTAGGGATGTTATACTATTTCCAACTTTAAGACCAAAAGAAGGAGTAAAAGAAAGGAAAAAATTATTTGGTGATGAAGTAAAAGATATTGTATTCGGCTAGATACCAAATTTTCTCTTTTGTTTTTGAAACCATCTTAAAATTTTTTCAAACTCTTTTTTAGAAAAATCTGGCCATAGAGTATCAGAAAAATATATTTCAGCATAAGCTGCTTGGAAAAGTAAGAAATTGCTTAGTCTATATTGACCTCCAGTCCTTATGATAAGGTCAACAGGCCTATTAACCATAAGAAATTTTGAAAATGATTCTTTAAGCAAAGGGTTATGTTTTATACTTCTTCCAACTATTTTCTTTATTGCATTCAAAATTTCGAAATGACTTCCATAAGCAAGAAGTATGTTTAATATGTACCTAGTATAATTTTCTGTAACTTTCATTAAAGTTAAAGCAAGTTTTCTCACATCATTTCTCCAAGCATTCATATCACCTACTATATTTACTCTTATCTCATTGTTTTTTACTTTTTTTGAATTCAAAAGCTTATTAAATTCTTTTTTGTAAATATCCCAAAGTTTTTTTAACTCCTTTTTATCTCTTTTCAAGTTTTCTGTAGAAAGGGCATATATACTAACCATTTTTATCTCAGGGTGTTCTAAACACCAGTCAAGAAATTCTTCCATCTTTTTTGCTCCTTTGAAATGGCCGTACCATACTGGTTTTTTATGTTTTTTGGCCCACCTTCTGTTTCCATCTGGTATTATAGCCAAATGAATATTTTTCATTTTATGCGGAACATCATCAGTCATTTCTTTTCACTTTAATAGAGTTTTGTTTTTTACCTTTTATATTTAGTTTTTTATGCGGAGGGCAGGATTTGAACCTGCGAAGGGACTAACCCACAGGAGCCTCAGTCCTGCCCCTTAGGCCTGACTCGGGCACCTCCGCTTAATATAAACTTTTTATTGAGAATTTAAATTGATAATTTATACTCCTTTCAAATGTTCTGGCTTTGCTATTATCTTCTTAATTTTATTACCATCTTTTATCTTAACTATGTAAGCTCTTCCTCTCTTTTCTACAATTTCTCCAATCAAGCCTTGAAATCTCCTAAAAGGCATTCCTTTTTGAGAAGAAGAATTTATATCTATAACAACTTTATCTCCAATTTTAAACGATTTCATGAACTCATTAACTGTTGTCCTCTTTCTTTTTCTAAACTTTTCTCTTGTTCTTCTTCTAGGGCCATGAGATTTTACTACCATAAAACCTTAAAATATTATACAACAAAGTTTTTTAAATAGATTGCTAGAATTTAAATTTAGCTTTCCTAACTTTCTTTTCATATTCAGAAAAATTCAAACCTGCATCTTTCCAAGCTTTCTCCATATAGGGTCTAAACATTTCTATTTCTTCTTCATCCATAGCTTGATATTGATAAGCTCCTAAGTAAGGAGAAGGTTCTCCTTTTCTTTCTTCTATACTTAAGTGAACAAATGGATCTCCTCTCTTAATAGTTATTGATTTATGTTCATCATTCACATTTAACACTTCTAACACGGGCCTTCCTATCCATCCGCTATGCACTTTTACGGCACCAGAGAAAAAGAGGCCAGCTCTTCCATATTTACTTTTTATACTGAGAAAACCAACATATTCAGGTGGTATGAAAACTATTTCATGAGAAAGTACATTTTTGTGTGACATATAAGGAACTATCACTTCTTCTTTAACTGTTAAAACATAACTTTCTCCATCAAGCAAGTTTAAATCAAATGGATAAATTATTTTGTATTTTTCAAAAAGCTTTAAAATTTCATTTTTCCCAAGCATCATTTTACCACTTAATTTCCAATTAAAGACTAAATTTTATAAATTTTTTGGTTTTTCAATTTTTATAACATCTAACTCTTTACAAATAGCTTTACAACCTAATACTTCAGAAACAGATGGCCTAGTTCTTCCCTGATCTCCACTTATTAGCTCTTTTATGTATAAGCCTGCAGCTGCCTTAACTTTTAACTCAATAGTCTTTTTATTTATGAATTTGTACTTTATCATCTTAACTTCTCTTTTCCTTATCAAGTCTGCCCTTCTGTGTAAAACTCTTAAAGGCGTTCTCTGTTCTATAATACCAACAAGTTCTTTCAATTTTTTGAGTTCTTTCTTTTCTATTGATTTATCAAACTTCACTAAAGCTCTGTAAGTTTTATCCCCTTTCTCAGTTTTTATTCTTACTACAGTAACCTTGTTAGAAAATTTCAAACCTTTAACTTTAACTTTTTTACTTTTGTTTATTTCTTTTTCAATTTTCCTTAAATTAATATTCCTTTTTTTAGGTTCCATTATTTCAATAACAAAAGGTCTCCAATCTAAGCATCTTGCATCTATATCTTCTCTACCATAACCATGAAAAGAATTATCTTTACCTTTAGTGAATTTCATAATAGGCTTAGCTATTATTTGTTGAATAGAAGTCCTATACTTTCCAGGAGTTCCCCATTTACATTGTGGTATACCTCTTGCTAACTTTTTATAATAACCAAAAATGTATAAAGAGTTTATCTGGATTTCAACATCATCCTTTTCAAAATTTAAAACTATTACAATATCTGGCCTCCTGTAGTTAACTTTTTTCTTAAATAATACTCTTATTCTCTTCCCAACTTCTCTATTGATCTCGGACTTTATAGATTCAACATACTTTATACCAGTTATTTCCCATAATTTTTCTTCTCTTACCATTACATCTTCTGAAATTTTTGAGCCAACTAAAAAGTTGTTGAATTCTATCTTATCAAGTTTTTTCTTAGCTTTTGTTAGGAGGTTATCAATTTTTTCGAATAAATTCCCACAAACCCAACATTTTTCACTTTTCTTTTTAATTTTTTCAAACTCTTTATTTTCTTTGAATTTATAATTTTGAAAATTACTTGGCTCCAAATTTGAATGTTCTACAAATTTTCCATCAATGAGCATGGCAATAAAATCTCTTATAACTTTCCCCTTCTCTTCATTCTTCATGTTAGGAAGAATTTGTGAGAACAATCTTCCAAGACAATGGTCACAAATTGGCTTTCTTAGGACTTTCAAAATATCTTCTAACATTTCATTTAACTTCATTTAAACACCTTCCATATCACATAACCAGTTTATGATTGATATACATGAACTTGCCAAATACGATTTTTTTCCTAAAGATATTTTATACTTTGCATACTTCAAAATGTCATTTGGAATCCCTTTATGATCACCTACTATGAAAACAGGATTTTCCTTTATCTTTATTTCTTTTATATTCTTTCCTTTTTCATACAAAATGTAAATAGGCTTATCTTTTAACTCTTTTATTAAACTTTGAAAACTCTTTTTTGAAACCATTACCCCATATTTCGTTTCTTTCCAACTTTCATCAAATTTTTCGGAAAGAACTTTTTTAATCAAGTATGCATTTTTTCTCTCACTTATAAATATAGTTTTAAGTTTTTTTGTGTTAAAGCATAAACTGACAGGAGGTTTTGGTGGGCCATTTAAGTTTGCATAAAAACAAACATTTTCTCTTAACTTGTAAGACAAAAACAAAGATGAAATTAAGCATCTGCAAAGAATATCCATTCTTCCAGCTGATTGTAAATCGTTTAGATTAAAATTTGAGTCTGTCCTGGCTTTTTTTGCATAAAGAACAAAAAAGCGCATTTAAAAACCTTTAAATTTCCTTGCAAACTTTGAAAATAGACCTCTTTTGCTAGTCATTATCTTCAAAACTTTTTTCATTTGTTTATAATATTTTAACAATTCCCTAACATCAGCTTCACTAGTTCCAGAACCTTTTGATATCCTTTTTATCCTAGAAGAATCTATTATTTCAGGGTTTTCTCTTTCTTCTTTAGTCATGCTTTCTATTATATACTTCCATTTTTTCATTTTTTCTTCCTGTTTGGATATATCCACACCTTTTGGTAACTTTAACATACCAAAACCTGGTATCATTTCAACCACAGATTTTAAAGGCCCAAGTTTTTGCATAGATTTTATTTGTTCATAAAATTCATTCATAGTGAACTTGCCAGAAACTATTCTTTCAGCAGTCTCTGGTTTAAATTCTGTTTCTTTAGCTTTCTCCAACAATGATTTTAAATCACCAAATCCTATTAATCTTGAAATAAATCTTTCGGGATCAAAAACTTCTATTGCATCCAATTTTTCTCCTGTTCCAATAAATTTTATAGGTGCACCTGTGACAGCACAAGAAGTGATAGCACCACCACCTCTAGCTGTCCCATCCATTTTTGTTAAGAAAATTCCATTTATTCCTACTAATTTTTTAAAACCTTCCGCTTGTTCTCCAGCTGCTTGGCCTAAATCTGCTGGAACAGTTAAAAGAACTTCTTCTGGCTTTAAAAAATTAGCAAGCTTTTTTAACTCTTCTGCTAACTCTTTATCTAATGAACTTCTTCCAGCAGCATCAACTATAATAATATCATATTTCTTGAATTTTTCTAAACCATTTTTCACTATTTCTATTGGATCTTTTATATCTTTTGGAGCAAAACAAGGAACGTTAATTTGATTTGCAAGTTGTATTAATTGGTCTTGTGCTGCAGGCCTATGAATATCACAACCAATTAAAGCAGGCCTTAAACCTCTTTTTTGATAAAATCTAGCTACCTTTCCTATAGAAGTTGTTTTACCACTACCGTAAAGGCCTACGAATAGTATTTTATGAGGTTTTAACACTATTTCTGGTTTCTTTCCAACTATGTTAACTAACTCTTCATAAAGAATTTTTATTATATGTTCTTTAGGTGTTATTCCAGGCTTTGGTTTTTCTTTTAATGCCCTCTCTTTTATTCTTTCTGTAAATTCCGAAGCTAGTTTTACATTAACGTCACTTGAAATTAAAGTCTTCTTTATATCTTTTGCAAACTCTTCAACTGTATTTTTGTCAATATAACCAGATTTAGTGATCTTTTCTAAAGCTTTTCTCAAACCTAACTTTAACTTTTCAAGCATAATATAACGCTAACTTTTGAAATATTTATAAATAATTAATTCTTTACCAAAGAAAAATAAAATATGAAAGTTGCCGGCATTGACTTAGCTGGAAAAGAAAAGAACCCTACAGGTTTTTGCATTTTAACAGAAAATGAAACAAAAACCAAAATTTTATTTTCAGATGATGAAATATTAAAAGAAATTGAAAAAGAAAGGCCAGATTGTATCGCTATAGATGCTCCATTTTGGTTACCAAAAGTTGGTGTTTGGAGACCTTGTGATGTTAAACTTTTAAAAAGAGGTTTTAGACCATTGTCACCAATGCTCCCTACTATGAAGTTATTAACGTTAAGGGCGCTAAAGTTGGTTAGGATATTAGTTAAAAAAGGATATAAAGTTATTGAAGTTTTTCCTAGAGCTACAGAAAAAATATTAGGTTTATCAAAAGAACCAAGAAAAAATGAGCATGAGTATGATGCACTGCTTTGTGCTCTCACTGCCAAAGCTTACTTAAAAGGTGATTATGAGGATTTAGATGGTATCATTATACCAAAATAATTAATCTAATAAGTTATCAACAATCTTTTGAGGTTTAAATTCTTCTATATCTTCATAATTTTGACCAGTTCCAAGGAAAAGTATTGGTTTTCTAAGAGTAAATGCAGCCGAAAGGACAGCCCCACCTTTATCATAAACATCAGCCTTACTTAAAATTAGTGCATCAATACCAACAGCATCATTAAAAAGTTTTATTTGTTCGACAACATCATTACCTGTTAAGCAATCTAAAACAAGAACTTTCAAATCAGGCTTGTTAACTCTACATATCTTTTTTAATTCTTCCATTAAATTAACGTTAGCATGACTTCTTCCTGCTGTATCAGCTAATATGACATCATAGCCCCTTGCTTCTGCTGCTTTTCTTGCATCAAAAACAACAGCTGCTGGGTCAGCACCGTATTTATGTTTTATAATTTCTATACCAAGTTTCTTTCCATGTTCTTCTAATTGTTCTATAGCTGCTGCTCTCCAACAATCAGCTGCTGCAAAAAGACACTTATAACCTTTTTTCTGAAGGTAATAGCCAACTTTCGCTATAGAAGTTGTTTTACCACTACCATTAAAACCTAAAAAAAGGATGAGATAAGGTTTTTTACTCTCTATCTCTTTAAGAAGATCAAAGCTATTAACTTCCAAAATATTAGCTATTGATTCTCTTAATGATTTTTTAATAACTTCTTCTATTTTTCCTCTCTTTACAAACTTTCCAATCAAATTCTTTTTAAGATCTTCACAAATTTTTTCTGCAACTTCTAAAGCAACATCAGACTCTACTAAACTAATTTCCAAATCATCAATTATTTTTAAGTCATCTTCTTTCAACTTTTTTTCAGTTATTTTTTTCTTTATTTTCTCTATAATGCCCTTTGGTTTTTCTTCTTCAATTCCTTTTAATATCTCTTCTTTAGTTACTGGTATCTCTTTTTTCACCTCTTCTACAACTTCTTCTATTTTTTCTTCCTCTTTTTCTTCAATTTTTTTAGAAATCTTTTTTATTCCTTCTTTTAGCTTTTTCTTTAAAAAATTAAACATGCTTTCACTTTTGGAGCTCTTCTATCTCAAGTTGTAATTTCTCAATTTCCTGAGATAAAATTTGTATTCGATTAGCAACTTCATTCATAGAAACTTCAAGTTCTCTCAACCTTGAATTAAGGATTTCAATAGCATCTTCTCTTTTCTTTTTTATAGCAACACCAGCACCTATACCAACTATAATATTTTCAGTATCTTCTATTCTTCCAACAATAAAGTTTCCACTTCCAAGAGGTATTAAAGCCTTATCTGGTTTTGTCCTTTTAAGCTCTTCTATCGCATCTTTAGTTTTTTGCAATTCTTCTATTCTTTGAGTTAACAACCTAGCTTTTTCTTGAAAAGTTCCTAAAGTTGCATTCAAAATTTGAAATTGGATTGCTTTCTTTTGTAATTCTTCTTTCTTTTTCATTTAAAAACCTCTTCTATTCTTCCCATTTCAGGGCCTGTTGTTCTATCAGAAAATATTACACCATTACTATTAACTATTATGCCAGACTTAACAAAAGGACTACCATAACTTACAGTTCCTATATCTACTCTTACTTTCAAGATTTCTTCTATTTTTTTCATTTCTTCTTCTTTAGCATCTCTGTGACAAAGGCAACCTTTATTACTTGCTATAGCCACAGATCCAACTATATCAAAATTTGCAATTTTCCCTATCTCAACTTCGACATTTAAAGCATCGGAAATTTGCTTCTTGAACTTTTTTAAAGTCTTTGAAATTAAACATCCTTTATCATTGCAAACTATTAAATTTCCTATAGCAGTTTCCTTTGATTTTAGAATTTCTAAATTTAAATCAAACTCTTTTTTTAGTTTTTTAACTTCATAATTTTCAACTATTTTTGTCAAAATCATACCATTCTTGTTTCCAACCGAGAAAAGCCCTACTAACTCTGAGCCTCCTATCGTTAAAATTTTAATTTCAGTCTTCATAGTTGTCCTCATTTTTTCTAATACTTTCTTTTTAGGTTTTAGGCCTAGTAAACAATAATTATCAGTAGCAAAACCATAAAGGCCTACATTAGGATCAGTGTTAAAATTTGCTTTTAAAAATTTGAAAGTCATGTGTTGAATTTAGAAAAAGAAATATTTAAATCATTTATTTTTTCAATTTCTCTATTTCTTTAACTTTCTTTCCACTTTCTTCTTCTATTTCTTCTTGTATAGTTTTCTTCCTCTTTCTCTCTTCTCTTATTTTTTTCTCTTTTTCTTCTTTTTTCTTTTCCTTTTTCTTTAACTCTTCAGCAGAAGGTGTCTTTATTTCAACACCCAACAATTCAGCATAAATTACATTTCCTTCTTTCAAAGCATGAATTCTGATTCTTCTAGGTGGCTTCTGAATTCCTCTTTTCCAAATGCTCTCATTTATAGATTTACCTATTTTAACGTTCTCAGCTTTCATATGCTTTTTCAAAAATTCTTTTAAAATCTTTATTGCAATTTTTGCTCTTTTTGTTCTCGGTTTATCAAAAGCTTCTCTAAGTGGTACAGTAAAAACCTTTTCTTCAGGCATAATATCTCATTCATATTATTGTACAATAAAATTTAAAGTTATAGCTCAGGTAGAAAGATTTAAAAGATTAGTTTTTTAAGAGAAAGATATGGGTTTGAAAAGAAAAAGAGGATTAATAGTTGCTATAGATGTGATTCAAGAAAAAGAATATGAAAAATTAAGAGATATTTTATCTTCTATTGCTGAGCTAGATAAAAACATAATTTTTATGCCTGGTATCCCTACAACACTAAAATTTGGCTTTTATAATGTCATGAATTTTTTAAAAAATTATGAAAATAAAGTAATTTTCAATGCAAAATTGGTTGAAGATCAAGAGAGAAAAGTGAAGCGAATACTTGAAATGTGTAAAGAATGTGAACTAGATGGAATTATAGTACATGGATGCATGAATAAAGAAATAATAAAAAATTTATCTAAGGAATCAGGATGTGTAGATGTAATTGCTGTTACTAAGATGAGTTCCAAAACTTTCGTTTATAATGAAAATTATGAAAAAATAGTTGAAAGTATTATCAAATATGTTGATGGAGTTGTTGTAGGTGCAAATGAGCCTGGAAGTATCAAAAAAGTAAGGAAAATTATTGATGAAGTTGATAGTTCTATCTACATTTGTTCTCCTGGAATAGGGTATCAAGGTGGAGAAGCAAGAATTGCTTTAGAAAGTGGTGCAGATTACTTAATAGTTGGTAGAGATATTTTAAAGGCAGAAAAACCAAAAAAGAAAGTAAAAGAATATTTGCGTTTATTAAAGCTTAAATAAATTTAAAATTTTACTTTCAAAGTTGAATAATGAAAAGTAAGTTGAGAAATGCTATAGTAGAAACGATAAAAAAATATTGCAAACTTCCAGAAGAGAGAACATTTTTAACGATTCAAAATAGGTTACTTTTTGTTTATCCTCAATTCGAAATAGGAAAAGATGGAAGATTTAAACAAAATTATACTGAAAAAGATATTTTTGATGTATTACTTTCTTTAAAAGAAGAATATGAAATAATTCTCACATCTCCAGAAATTAAAAAATATATAGATTTAAAAGGTCTATCAATTAGAGAACAAGAAGCTTTTGGATTAGCATGCAAAGATATTAATTTGTTATATGAAAAGATAAAGATGTCAAAACAAAAAGAGTTAGAATATCTTGGACCATCGGAAAGAGGATATCTATTTTATCTTTACTTAAATGGTAATGAATACGTAGTAAAACCATTTCAAAGTGTTGAAGAAAAAAGAATAGCTCTTCATGCTTCAAAAGTCGGTTTAGGGCCTCAAGTCTATGGAAGTGGAAAAAGATGGTTATGGGAAGAACTTTTGAAAGGCAATTCTGTATCTAATTTACCCCACTCTGATTTAATTGGCCACTTAGTTGGTAATTTTTTCGGAAGACTACATAGAGAAGGTATAGTCTTAAATCATCACAGGTTTCCCGAAGAATTAATTTGGAATCCAGTTAATGCTGAGTTAAGAATGGTTGATTTTGGAACAGCGGAATACTCTACTGATTTTAGTAAAGATTATAAGCATATCCAACAATTCTTTAAAACTTTAAAAGATGGTAAAACTGCTAAAAAGTTATTCTTTGAAGAATATAATTTAAGACTACATTCTACACTTTGAGTCTTCCTCTTCTCCAGTGCTTTGTTCTATGAACTGCAATTCTCCTAGTTCGTGCTCTTTTTCCATATTTCTTTAAATCAGCCCATCTTGGAGCAGGCTTCTTTTTACTAGCTGATATCAACCTTAATTTTTTTGCTAATGGTTTTTTACTAGACATAACATCACTTTCTTTTTATCCTAGTCTTTTTCTTCTTTGGTATTAGAATATTTAAAATTTGTTTCAATTTTCTATCATCAACAGTTTCTTTTAATTGCCCACTCTGGTACAATTGGATTAAGTAATTTTCCAATTGAGTAACAAGGACAGGGTTAACTAACCTTACCCTTCCTAACCTTTCTAGCGCATTTTTAGTAAGAATTTTTCTTAATATCTTCTTTTTCAAAATTTCAAACTCTATTTCAGCTTTTTTACCATTCAACATTTTATCTCCTTTGCTATTCTATCTAAAAATGCTTGACCTTTTGGAGTGATGACTCTACCTTTTTTAGGTTTTTCAACTTTTTTAATATAACCTGCTTTTTCTAATTGTTGCAAAATTAACCTTATTATTTTTCCTCCAGCTTTTCTATGATGAGCCGGTTTGTGGCCTCTCCTTCTCCTACCCCCAAATGCTGTTCTTAACCTTTGAACACCTATAGGGCCATTCAAATACACTTTTCTAAGAATAGCTGCAGCCCTTATGAACCACCAATCTTTTTGTATTGGAGGCCTTTCAGAACATACTCCAGTCTTTACAAATTTTGCCCAATCTGGAGGTTGTATGTTTTCATTTTTCTTTAATTCCTCTTTTACTTTTTCTATTAATTTTGAAGGAGGGACTTCTTTTACACTCATACTATCTCTCCTTATTTGTGTTATTATCGTTTAAAAGCTTTATCCTATACTTTTTTGCTATTTTTTTTATTAATTCTTTATACCTATCAGCAAATTCAGGTTTCTTTTTTATCATTTTTTTCAATATTTCTATTCTCTCTAAAGCTATTCTTCTTCTTTCTCTTTTTATTCTTATCCATTTATTACCCATGAAATAAATAATGCTTCTAAAGTTTTAAAAGTAGAGATTTCTATTTATTATTATGAAAGCTATAACAGCCATAAATGCCATAATTATACTTGTTCTTGGTGTTTTGACTGTGATGGCAGTGTTAACTTTATTCTTAAGCTCTTACAATCCTGCAACTCAAGGGACAAGTTTAGAATCTGCAACAAGAGCAACTTGCCAAAAAATAAATCCTGCATTTTGTCATTACCCAGGTTATGCTGCTAGAGTGCCTGTCGAAGACTTTGATGCAAATAATAATGGAGTTTTGAACGACCATGAAAGAGAAGCCGATGGAAGAACCAAATATGGAGAAGATAATTTCGAAATGCTTTGTTACCATTATTATGGTGGCCCGGCAAGTTGGGGCCCAGGTGATATTTACAAAGAAGATTTTATTGATATCTGTATGGTAAAGGTTTGTGGTTGTCCGAAATATACTTATCCAGATGATTATTATTGATAGTGCGACCGCCGGGATTCGAACCCGGATCTCGAGCTTGGAAGGCTTACCCTTCTAATTCGGGTCCTACCATTAGACTACGGTCGCATAGAAATAATTTTCTTAAAACAATTTAAAAAACTTATAATTTATATCCCAGCTCTCTTAATAATTTTTTCCTTTCCTTAATATCTTTCTCTCCTTCTACTCCTTTAGTATGAAACCCATCAACTACACCAAGGATTCCTTTACCTTGTGCTGTTTCTGCTACTATAACCTCAACTGAATTTCCTGTTGCACAAAATACTCTGCAAACTTCTGGAACTCTTTTAATTGCATTTAAAACATTTATAGGATAAAATCCTTTTCCTAAAACTATCAAAAAAGTATGGCCTGTCCCTAAATTTAATGCATTTTTTTCTGCTACTTCCTTTAGCTCATCATCTGTCCCACTACTTCTCACTAGACAAGGGCCTGAAGATTCAATAAACGCTAAACCAAACTTTATTTTTGGTACAGAATTAACTAAAGCTTCATGTAAATCTTCTACTGTTTTTATGAAATGTGAATGGCCCAAAATTATATTACAACCTTCAGGAAACTCCAATTTGACAACCTTAGTTTCTATCATACTTATCACAATAAATGGGGTCGGGGCGATTTGAACGCCCACTCCGAGGTTTCTTTCATCTTTTATCAATGCTCCATGACTGGAGCCTCGTGTCCTACCAGGTTAGACGACGACCCCTCTGTAAGAAATAATGTTACGAGACTTTTAAATTTTTGCTAATGCGAAAGCGTATCTGAAATAGTTAAGGCTTTTTAAAACTTTTAAACCATTTCTTTCTAAAAGAAGTTTCAATTTTTTCTCATCCATAGGTTTTTCAAATCCATAATGCCATTTATCCCTTTTTTCTAAGTAAAATCTCCAGAGTTTGTAATACCAAGAGGGCCTAGGAACCGAAATTATGACAATTCCATCTTTTTTTACATACTTTTTATGAATTTTTATTAATTCATTCTGTTTCTCTCCTTTAAAATGCTCTATTAGTCCTTCACTATGCACTAAATCAAATTTTTTCTTTGTATAAAAATTGAAGATATCAGTAAGTATTACTTTAGCCTTCAATTTATGCTTTCTAAAATTATTTTTTGCAATTTTAACTGCCTCCTCACTATTATCAACTAATATAGCTGAGCCACCATATCTCTTCAGAATTCTTGCAGTGATTTCGCCAGAACCACAACCAATTTCAAGAATAGATGGTTTTTTCAACTTAAAATTATCTAAGAAATTTTTGTAAATCTTGAATATTATGTAGTGATGATATTTCATTCCTATAGAATTTATACTCTCAGTTTTCCAAAAAATGTTCCAATTATTCATTACCATTTCATTTCCTTATTTCTTTTTTCATCTAAGTAAGCTTTAGGTATTAAAATGAAAGAGTAAATGTTTGTTAAGCTAAACCATAATGGTAATAATATGAGATCTTTTAAACTTTCTTTGAAAAAAATTCTTGAATAAATTATTAAAGCAAAATTGAAAATGAATAACAGGAGTGGTGGTAATACTATAAAAGGTGGTAAATTCAACCAAAGAACTATTAAAAGAAAAGTGAGTACCATTAAGCCGAATGGTGAAATATAATAAGGAATTGCATGCATAAGATCAGATAACCAATTTTTTATCGAATTTTGATGTTTAATTTTTTTAACTCTGAAAGTTCCTCTTGCCCACCTTTTCCTTTGATCTATAAAATCTTTGAAATTTTCTGGTTCGTTTTGCCAAGTTATTGCTTTTGGTTCAAATACTACTTTATATTTTAACCTCTTTAACCTTAAAGAAAGTTCAATGTCTTCTAGAAAAGAAAATTCATCAAAACCACCAATTTTCTCTAGAACACTTTTTCTTATAAACATATTCTTTCCAGAAAAGTGGGCATTAGCACCAAATTTATTCAAAAAGTATTCTATAAAAGATGTGAAACAAGTTTCAAGTGAAATAATTCTTGGTAAAAAATGTTCAACGTTATAAGTTTTTACAGTACCACTTACTCCAGCTATTTTTTTATCAGAAAAATGTTTAACTGCTTCAACTAAACAATTTTTATCAATAATGCAATCAGCATCAAATATTCCTATTATTTCTCCCTTAGCTAAAGGTAAAACTTCATTTAATGCTTCTGCTTTACACTTCTTAGGCTTTAACTCAATAACTTTTATCCTAGGTTCAAACTTTTTACAAATTTCTAAAGTTTTATCTGTAGAACTATCTATTGCTACTATAACTTCCAATTTTTCTTTTGGGTAGTTTGAATTTATTACACTTTCTAGGCAACTTTTTATATACTTTTCTTCATTTTTTGCTGGAATTATCACTGTAAGAGTTGGTAGCATATAAAATCAATAAAGAAAACTCACTTATAAATTTATCAACTTATTTTGAAAAATAAGCCCCAGGCAGGATTTGAACCTGCGACCTGCTGTTTACGAGACAGCCGCTCTACCAAGCTGAGCTACTGGGGCTTGAATTGTTATCTCTGATCCGAAACTCTAACCTCAATCATAAAATCTTGAGATACCCCGTTCGTCATTTCATTTGAGACTATATTAGTATAAAGTCTTGATTCTATATAATTTTTATGAAAGAGGCTTCATTTTACAAAAAACTTAAAGATGAAAAAGTTCAATGTTTTCTTTGCCCAAGAAATTGTATTATACCCGAAGGGAAAACTGGTTTTTGTAGAGTTAGAAAAAACATTGGAGGAAAGTTGTTTTCTTTAGTTTATGGGAAACTTTGTGCTGTTGCCATTGATCCTATAGAGAAAAAACCATTAAATATGTTTGCTCCAGGTTCTCATACACTTTCAATTTCAACAGTAGGTTGCAACTTCAGGTGCTCTTTTTGTTGTAATTGGGAAATATCACAAGAATGGAAAGATGTTGGAGGAGAAGAGTATTCTCCCCAACAATTAATAAAAATAGCAAAGAATTACGGAGTCCAAGGATTTTCTTATACTTATGTTGAACCAACCATATTTTTTGAATTTGCTCACGATACAGCCGAACTGGCAACAAAAAATGGCTTTTACAATATGTTTGTAACTAATGGATTTACAACCTCAGATGCTATAAAAGAAATTTCAAAATATTTAGATGCTGTTGTAGTAGATTTAAAATGTTCTGGAAATTTAGAAGCTTATAAAAAGCTTTCTCAAGTTCCAAAAGTTCAACCAATATTTGATACTTTAATTTCTTATAAAGAAAACAAAGTTTTTATTGAAATAACAGACTTGATAATTCCTAAATATGGAGATAATGAAAAGGATATAAAAAAACTTTGTAAATGGATAGTTGAAAATCTTGGACCAGAAACGCCTTTGCATTTCATTCAATTCTTTCCTTCTTATAAGTTGTTAAATCTCCCAAGAACTCCAGTAGAAACTATGGAAAAAGCTTACTTAATAGCAAAAAAGGAAGGATTGAAATATGTTTACTTGGGAAATGTACATGGTCACAAATACGAGAATACTTACTGCCCTAATTGTGGGAAGTTGCTAATAGAAAGAACTATTATGGGTATTACTAATTTCCTTCTAAGAAAAGATTTAAAATGTCCTAATTGTGGAGAGAAAATACCTATTCGTGGAGTAAAATGGATACCAAAAAGGTTATGGAAACAGATTTAAACATAGAAGAAAGAAAATATTTTTATGATTGAAAAAGGAGAAGCGGACGAAAAAGTTAGAGAAGGTTGGTTAAGAGCTTGGATGATATTTGAAGTTCTAGCTGTAAGCGAAAATGTTGCAAAAGAATCTTTAGAAAGTTTAATAAATCGTTTAGATAGTGATAAAAGAGTAAGAATTTATCATAAAGTTTTTGGGGAATTAAAAAAAGTTGCGAAGCCTTTGCCAAAAGTTGATTCAGGTTTTTCTTTAACTTGCGAAGTTGAACTCATTTCAAAAAAGTTTGAAAATCTTGTTGAAATTGTGACAGAATATGGGCCATCAGCTATAGAGATTTTAGAACCTTCTAGCTTTGAATTAAAAGCAAATGAAGCACAAACAATTTTAAATAATGTTGCAAAAATTTTGCATGATTTTGCTGCTGCAGGTGCAGGTGGTATAGTTCTAATAAAAGGAAAGTGATTTTATGAAAAAGCTCTTAATTTTCTTTCTAATATTTTTAATATTCTCAAAAATAACTTTTGCTGAAAGTTTGTATCAGTACAATATGAATGTTGAAATTTATGATAATAACACAGCTCACCATAGATTAAATTTAATTTTTATAAATCATCCTCAAATTTCATTTTCAATAGATCTTGATTTGGCATCAAATATTGTAATAGAAAAAGGAAATTGCGAAGAAAAAAGTGAAATTTTAGGAAAGGTTGTAAAGTGTAATTTGAAACCATCAGAAAGAAGTGATGTAATAATTCTTTATGATTTAAAAAATGTTCAAAAAGTATCAAATTATTTTGTTTATAAAAATTCATTTAAGCTTAACTTTGATACAAAAAATTTTTTCATAATAATAAAGTTACCTGAAGGAACTGGTTTAAGAAAACCAATAGAAGAATCTTATTTTCCAAAAAATGCTTTAATAGGTTCTGATGGAAGGAGAACAACAATTTCATGGGAAAAAAGTAACATGAAGTCTGGTGAAATTTTTGATGTTTCAGTTGCTTTTGAAAAAATTGGTGCAGTACAGAATTCTTTTCCACTTGAGTTTATCTTTTTAATTATCGTAATTATAGTTTTAGCATTAGTATTTTACCAAATTTATTCTAAAAAAAGTTTAAAGTTTATTATACCTGTTTTAAAAGAAGATGAAAAAAAGATTTTTAATGTAATTTTAAAACATGGAAACGGTGTGAAACAAAAAGTTGTTGTAAAAGAGAGTGGTTATAGCAAAGCGAAAGTTTCAAAAGTGTTGAGTAGTTTAAAAGAAAGAGGATTAATAAGACTTGAAAGAGTAGGTAGAACAAACAAGATTTATATAGAAAGAAAATTTAAAAAAAGGGAATAAAAAGCCTTTAGAAACAATTAAAAGCTATAAAAAAGCTTATTTTTAATTCATTTTTCTTAATTAAAAAGAAGAAAATTAGATTAGAAACTGTTTCTAGAAATTTTTATAATATACTTTAAGTAGAATATAATCTAGAAAATGGCGCCATGAATAGTTTAATCTTTATTAGAAGTGCGTTTTTGGCGCCAATCGCGCACTCACCGCGCAAACAGTAGCCAAGTAGCCATTTTGGCTACTGAAAAAAGTAGGAGGTATTAAAATGCAATTCAAGAAATTAGCTGCAATAACAGGTTCAGCTTTAATGGCTGGGCTAGCATTAGCAGGCCCTGCTCTAGCAGCAAATGTTAGTGAATTAGGAAAAATAAGTGATTTAGTAACAGTAACAGATTCAACAGTAAGTTTTCCATTATTTGTAATAGGAGCAAGTGCATCAACAGCAGATGTTGCAGGTGCTGTTGATGTAGCAGTAAAGTTAGCAGCAAATGCAAAGACAACATCAACAGTAACAGTTGCAGGTGCAGGGGAAACAGTAACAGGTGGAGTAAAGATAAGAACTGTTGGTAATGAATTAACACCTTGGACAAACATAAGAGATGTAAAAACTGTTTTAACAAGTTCAGATCTAGACATACTTTCAGGAGGAACTTATGCATTATCAACAGGAACAACAGGAACTTACAAAGAATATTTGTACTTAGGTGGAACATCTTCAGCAGCAGCAACAACACAACCAAAAGTAAAATATGATACACCAACAGGAGAAACATCACCTAGTTTGTACTTAGAATTACCAAATGATAATGTATATCAGTACTTGTTAACATTCTCAACACCAATAACTTTAGGTTCAAGTGATTCAGCAGATGAAGCAGCATTAGAAGGAACAACAATAACAATGCTTGGAAAGGACTTTGTAATTTCAGATGCAACAGTATCTAGCGGGGCTGTAACATCCCTAACAATGTTAGGTGGTGGAACAACAACAACAGTAGAAACAGGAGAAACTGCAACAGTTACAGTAGGAGGAAAAGATTATACAATAACGTTATCAAGTGTTGCTTCTGAATCAGTTGGAGGAAGTACTTATTACTCAGCAATAGGAGATGTAAATGGAGAATCTTTCCAGTTAAGAGCAGGCCAGACTAAAATGTTATCAGATGGAACATCAATTGGTGTCACAAAAGTTTTCGCACCAGTTGTTGCAGGTCAATCTGGTTATGCAACATTCACAATAGGTGGAAGTAAGTATGTAATTCCATCAAGCGGTACAGTAACGAAAGATGGTGCATCAATAACAGGACTAACAGCAACAATTACATCTTCAAGCCATAAATTAAGTAGCATAGCTTTGACTTATGCACCAAGTTCTACAACAGTTTACAAAGAAGGAGAAAGCTTCACAGATGTTTTCGCATCTGCATTTGATATAAAGTTCAATTCATTCTATCCAGAATTTGATGACACAACAAACAGACAAACAATTCAGTACTTATCTTCAGGTCCTAATGTAAGGTTATCCTATACAAATGCATTAGGAACAACAGAACAAGTGGATGTGTTCTATTACTCAGGAGGAACATGGTATAATGGTAAAACAAGTACTATAGACTTAGTAACAGATGAATATCAAAACATAAGTGCAACACAAGGAGACTACTTCGTAATAGGAACAGGTGGTTTCACTCACGTGCTACAATTCACAAGTTTAGATTCTTCAAATACACAACTTTCATTCACAGATGTTGGAACAGGACAAGCAATAACAATTAGTTATACAGACTCTAACACGGCAGCAGATGCAACTTTGATATTAGATGGATTCTCCTATTCAGTAGAAGTGATAGATGCTTCAAACAAGATAATAAAAGTTGACTTGAATGGGGATGGAGATATAGCAGGTGTTAACCCAACATCAGGAGAAACAGGTTATTCACAAGGAGCTGACTACTCCTACTTTGTACCAAAGTTGATAACTAACGGACAGGGAGGATTGTACATCTACTATGGAAACAACACCGTAAACATTTCTTCAACAGGCAAATATGCCAAAGTTGGTATGATACCACTTTACTTAAACCAGTCAGGAACAACAGGTAATGTATATGTAGGTTCGACCGACGTAGGTGATATCGCTAATGGATCAACAACTTATGTGGCAGGTTCCTCATCTACAGGCTATCTAGACTTTGTAATAACCTGTTCAGCTGGCTGGAGTTGTAACGTTGGTTTAGGAACTTCTGGAACAGGAATGCTAACATCTCCAGGTTTTGTATTAGTAGAAGAGGCATTGCAAGGATCGACAACTCACCACTGGATATACTTCCCAGTATCTTACTCTTCAACGTTGGTGAAAGCAGGAATTACAACACCACACTCAGATGATACCAACTTAGAGAGTAACTGGGATGTTGTATCAGGAACAACAACTTACAGAGGAATGTCAACTTACGGAACTTATAGCGAATATGATACAACTTCAATGAGTGCAACAATTAAATATCCAGATTCATTCAGCTATGCTAATGTTTACGTATTGGCACCAGGAGCAACTATAACAACAGGTGGAACTGCAGGAACAGTAACAACAGAAACAGTTTTGCCAATAACAGCTGATGTAATAAAGCTTGATAATGAAGTTACAGATACAGACAAAACAACAAAGGATCTCGTATTAGTAGGAGGTCCTTGTGTAAACAGCTTGGTAGCAGAGTTAGCAACAGCAGGAAAGTTCCCATACACCTGTGCTAACTGGCCAGGTAGGAACTTTGGTAGAATTCAATTGATAACAGATGCGTTTGCAACAGGAAAGACAGCATTAGTAATAGCTGGTACAAGAGCAGAAGACACAGACTTGGCATGCAGAATAGTACAGAACGACTTCCCAGGAGCAACAGACACACAGAAAGCTGGATCTTACATAGAAGTTACAGGATCTGTAGAATCTCCAGCTTATTCGTAAAATTTTTAGAGAAAGGAGCGGCCTGGCCTTTCCTTTTTCTTTTATTTTAACAAACTAGAGGTAAGAATATGAAAAAAATGATTGCATCTTTAATTCTCATTATTTTGGTATCTCTTTGTATTTCTACTAACCCTTTTCAAAGAGAATTCGCGGGGGTTACATTACACTTTAGAGCAAATTTAAATGAAGCTAAAAATGTTCCAGTTTATCCAAATGAAGAAAGTTTAAAAAACACTTTGTTAAATCCTGATGTGTCTAGAATAAAAATAGCGTACATACCCAATGAAACAGAAAATCCTTATTATCTTGCTGATGCTTATGAGTTAGCTTACAAGTTAACTATAATTAATGAGTATTACTTTCAAAAAGTCAAACCTATTATAACGTTACCTTTAAACAAAACAACTCAAGCTTTTGATTTTGCAAGTTATGACGAACCAGTAATTTTACTTCTAGGCCCATCACAAACTAACCTTACTGCTGTTACTGTTAGAGGTTATGTTATATTTGTAGAAGGAAAAAGTTTTTTAGAAATTAATAGAACTTATACTGACCTTGATCTTTCAGTTGATAAAGTTCTTTTAGTTTTAATGAGCTAACATTTCACGTATTCTTCTAACTCTCTTAAACTTACAGGACATTCTAAAAGAAGACTTTCATTTATTAATATAGACGGAATTTTCTTAATGTTATAAATTTTTCTTATCATATCTATAGTTGAAATATCAAGATCAACAGGGAATGTTATATAAATTATTTTTGGGCCACATTTTTGTTTCAAATCCCATAAAACTCTGTCTTGAAACCTTTGTTCAGCTGTTTTGTTGAACTGAGAATAAAAGTAGATTACTGTTGAATAATTTGCATTGCATAATCTTTTTAGATCTATGCTATTAACCCAAAACTGCAAATCCAAAAGAGCATACCTCTTTTTTTCTGTTAAAAAGAAAGTTGCAAAACGATTTGCAGTCTCATATTCTTCAACTTTCAAACCTTCAGCATATATCCTATCTCCTATTTTTAAATTTTCTTCTAAAAGGAATTCACAATAAGGAGTTATGTTATTAGAAAATCTCTGCATATAAGATTGTATGAGTCTTGCATCATTCCATAAGTTATCTATTTCAGTTAGCCTTGCCCTAACTTCTTCTATTCTTAAATTATCAAAAAATATACCGCCATAAAAACCTATGATGAAAATAGTTACTGTAATTAATGCAGTTTTTAGAAACACTTTTCTCATGCTTACCATTCATACTTTTTAGTCACAAACTTTATAAAACTATGTAAAAGGTTAAAAGGGAATATTGTAATATAAACACTTAAATAAACTAAAAAATCAAGAATTCCTTTTGGCATTTTTATAACTTTTTTCATAGTTTTTAAACTTGTGTGCAAATATAGAAACAAAATTATAAAAGAGAAAAAGGATAAAACCCAGAATAAGTCAGGAAGTAGTGTTATTGGGCCAATTATACTAAAACCAAAAGATAGGGAAGCTGTGATGAAACGAATCCAGTTTAATATTATGTAAAATATGAAAAAAAGGCCTAGAGCAGAAAGTAAATATGAAATAGAAAAAACAGGCAAAACGAACATTCCAATATTGCTGAATTCCTTATTCAAAAATAAATGAAAATACTTTGATGTTGTTTGAAGGCCTCCTATATTCCATCTCAACCTTTGCTTCCACCATCTCTTAACAGTTGAAGGAACATTAGTGTAAACTATAGTATCTAGAGCCATTTTTATTTTATACTTGTGTTTCATAAGCCTCCATGCTATTTCAATATCTTCAGTTAAATTTTTTTCATCAAAACCTCCTAGTTTTACAAGTACATCTTTCCTGTATAAACTCATAGGGCCTGGAGTAACATAAATAGCATCTAGAAATTCTAAAAGCTTCCTTGACCATGCTATCATAATGTATTCTATTTGTTGCAACTTTTGAATGATATTTTTTGCACTTTTCACTACTATAGATGTTGTAACAGCAGCAACTTTCTTATCAGAAAAAAATGGTATAGTTTTCATTAGAGCATTTTTTTCTGGATAAGAATCAGAATCTATACAAACTACTATTTTTCCTTTACAATATCTTAATCCATAATTTAACGCACTAGCTTTTCCACCATTTTTCTTTTTTAAAACTTTTACCCCCTTGATTTTTTTCGCTATATTATAAGTGTTATCTGTAGAACCATCATCCACAACTATTACTTCTTTTTTCCCAGGATACCTTAATCTTTTTGCATTCTCAACTGTTTCTTTTATATTCTTCTCCTCATTGTAAGCTGGAATAATTATGCTTACTGAAGGGAACTTCTTTATTCTTGGCCTTTTCAGCAATTTCTTTTTATGAGTTGAAAAAAGAAGTAAATAGAGTATCATGAAATAGATTCCTATAAATGCGAAAGTTAAATTGACAACATCTATTAAAATGTCCATAAAAATCCTGTTATATTATTTGTTAAGAAAATTTAATACGTTAACATACTTATAGTTAAAAAATCTCTTGTGCCTAAAGCTAAGCCAAGGATAAGTATTACTATTTTCAAAAAATTTTTAAAGAATATATCTTCTTTAGATTTGTCTATTAGTAATAATATAGGCCATACTACAAATATTTTTAAAGGAAACATAATCCAAGGTCCAAAAATGCTTATTAAAAATGTTGGGAGTACATGCTGTTCATAAAAACCAAAGAAAGTTATAGCTGTAAAAGTTGATGATGCATCAAATAAGTGAGAAGTTATTATTCCTAAATTTTCAAGTGAAAGAACTTTTGGTTTTAAATATCTTACTCCCAATAAAATAAGAAACCAGAAAAATGTTAGACACAAAATAAAAATGAAAGCAAAGGGATTTTCAATTTTTGTGAGAGTTAAATTGTACAATAAGAAAGAAAAACCTATTCCAATCATAGTTTTCTCGTAAGTGAAATATTTTTTATATTTAGATTTTTTCGTAATTTTTTCTAAAGATAATCCAATTAAAAGAGAAAATAAAGCAATAAAAAATACAAAAAAGTAAATTGGAGGAGAGCAAAATAAATTACTTTGATATACTCCTAGCTTATGATCCCTCAAAGCTCTTGTCCAACCTCCATAAATTATGAAAGGGAGTACTCCAAAAAAGAATTTTTTATCAATTTTGATTCTTAAGAATTTTAAAAGTTTGTAAGTTCCAAAGACTGCTAAGATGAGAATTAAACCGTAAGTTATAGTTCCTATGGGAGTATAATAATGGCATAATGGTTTTAAAAAATTTTCATTCAAAAAAGCTTCGATATTCATAAAATCACAATAACTTTAACCTTCCAGTTATCTCATCTATCTTTTTATCATCTGCAGGTCCTATTCCTAATGCTGTTATCGTTCCTGGCTCTATTTGGGTTAAGCCTTTATCTATTATTAGCTCACATGGAATTTTTCTCCTTTTAGCTTTTTTATACAATTTAACAATTTCTTTACCGTTTTTAACTTTTAAAACAACTTTTTTCATTCCACTATTTATCCATTTCTTTTTATCAAGAGGTTTAGCTTTTAAAAAAGCTGCAACACTTGCATGAGCACATTGACTAGCTATCTTTCCTTTTCCCATTTTTAAATCTGTTCTAATTATTATGGCTTGTTTCATAAAACCAAATCAGTATTTTTTATATTTATCTTTTTATAACTATTAAGAACCTTTGAAGAGCTGATAAATTTGTTAGTACTGCTGAAACTGCAATTAAAAAGCTTGCATACTTTTTTGAAAAAGTAGAAAGAAAAATAATTAATAGTAGTAATATCATTCTTTCCCCTCTTTCAACAAGACCACCTTTAATTCCATCTTTTCTTAAACCCTTTTCAACAGCAGCTGCTTTCGTATAAGTTGTCATAAAAGACCCAAAAAGTAAAAGTAAAAGCCATGTTTTTGAGCTAAGAAAAAAGGGAGGATATTCGGAAAAAAATAAAGCTAAAATGATCAAAAACTCTACTATCCTATCTACAATAGTATCTAAATAACCTCCTAATACGCTAACTGTGTTAGTTGCTCGGGCTACTGCCCCATCTATAAAATCAATAAGAGATGTAAAAAGAAAAGCTAGGAAAGCTAAAATGAAATTGTTTGTAATTATAAAGTAAAAAGAGAGAAGAACAAAAAGAAGACTAGAAAGAGTCCACTGATTTGGTGTTAAATTTAATTTACTGAAACTCTTTCCTATTTTTATCTCTAGTTTTTTAAACTTCTCCCTTTTTTCGTAAAGCATAGTTACCTCTCTATTTTTCCTTCTATGAACATCTCTAGTCTTCTCTTAGCTTCTTCATCACTTAATTGAATTGGTGGGTGTTTGCAAAAGTATGCTGAAGGAGATATCAAAGGCCCTGAAATCCCTCTATCTAGAGCTATTTTAAGACACCTTATAGCATCTATGACTGTTCCAGAACTGTTAGCTTTGTCTTCAACATCCAACTTTGCTTCTATACTGAATGGAATGTCAGCGAAAAGTCTTCCTTCTATCCTTATGTAAGCTATTTTCCTACTTTTAAGCCATGGTACAAAATCTGATGGCCCTATATGTATTTTTTCATCTGGCAATCTTTTCTTCATTTGACTCTGAACTGCCTCTGTTTTTGATATCTTTTTGCTTTTCAATCTTTCTCTTTCTAGCATGTTGTAAAAATCACTGTTACCACCAAAATTTAACTGATATGTTCTATCAATAATAGCACCTCTATCTCTACAAAGTTTCACTAAAGTTCTATGAAGTATGGTTGCACCAACTTGACTTTTTGTATCATCCCCTATTATAGGAACTCCAGCTTTTCTAAATTTTTCGGCCCATTTTTTGTCTGATGCTATGAAAGCTGGAATTGCGTTTAGAAATCCACAACCTGCTTTTAGTGCTTCCGAAGCATAAAATTTTGTTGCTCTTTCTGAACCAACTGGTAAAAAGTTTATTAAAACATCTATCCCCAAATCTTCCAAAACTTTTGAGACTTTCACTGACTTTTGCTTTTTATCTATCTCAACCACATTTTTCATATACTTTCCTATTCCGTCCAAAACTGGCCCTTTCATAACTGGAACGTTGAGTTTTGGTACTTTAACAATTTTTACAGTGTTGTTAGGAGATTCAAAGATTGCCTCTGAAAGATCTTTACCAACTTTATTTTTTGCAACATCAAAAGCTGCACATACCTTTATATCAGAAACTTTATAACCGCCTAGGATAGGATAAGAAAGACCGTCACTCTTGTTTTTTCTATAATAGTATAAACCTTGGATTAAATTACTACAACAATTTCCAACGCCTGCTATAGCTATCCTTATCATATTTTATAGTTGTAAAATAAAATTTATATATTTTACAGTTGTAAAATAAAATTGTGGAAAGGCCTCTCGAAAGATTAAAAAGAAAAATTGAAAAAGAGAATTTATGGATTTTTGTTCTTAGCTCTTTAGAAGAAAGCAGAAAATATGGTTATGAGTTAAGAAAACTCATAAGAAAAAGATTTGGATTTTTAACAGGAAATGTTACAGCTTACAAAGTTTTGTATTTGCTAAAAATAGGTGGTTACATAAAATCAAAAAAGTCTGGAAGGCACATTTACTATGAAATAACTCTTAAAGGAAAAGAAGAGTTAAAAGCTGCTAAAGAAACTTTGAAAGGTTATTTAAAGAAAATCTAATTATATATATGATTTGGAGTTTTTTTGAGTCTCTAATGAATTCTTATGGATTGTTTGGAATATTCCTAATAAGTTTAATAGGCTCTTCAACTATAATTTTTCCTTTACCTTCTGCTGCCATAATATTCATTGCAGGCTCTTTTATGAACCCTTTCTTAGTTGGTATTCTAGGAGGCTTAGGAGCTACTTTAGGAGAATTTGTAGGCTACTTTTTAGGATTTGGTGGGAGAAAGGCTATTGAGAAAAAATGGAAAAAAGAGATAAAAAAAGTAGAAAAACTTTTTGAAAAGTATGGAGGTTTTTTTATAACTATTTTATTTGCAGCCACTCCGCTTCCAGATGACATAGTAGGATTATTTTGTGGTATGATAAAATACGATTTGAAAAAATTTTTTATTGCAGTTCTTATAGGTAAGTTAATAATGAGCTTTTTACTTGCTTATGGAGGTTTTTATAGTATAAAATGGATTTTAGATATATTTTCCTCTGGTTCTTGAAATTCTCCATTCAATAGATCTTAAAAATTTTTTTGAAATGAGAGAAACTATATCTTTAAAAGGTGTTACTCTTCCTATTATTTTAACTCTTCCTTTCATTATTTCTTCTATAGGATCGCCATTACAAATTATACAAGCATTCCCTACTTCTTTGATTGAGTGAGCATCACTTCCAGCAGTTCTTGCTTTTTTAAATTTTTTAGCAAAAGATGAAGCTTTTTCATTAAAAATCTTTAATAAAGTTGAATTGAAGACTTCTATAGCATCAACTAATTTAGCATCTTTTTCTGTACATCTCTTGAAGATATATTTTCCAAATGGATGAGGTAAAACTGCTATCCCACCTGCTTCATGTATTTTTTCCACAGTTTCTTCAAATTCTAAGTTCGGTTTTATTTCTTCTTTTATACCTAGACCAATAACTTCTTTTCCAGTTTTTGTTCTAATTTCCGAACCAGTTATAACTATGAAACCTTTATATTTTTTTGCAAATTTTCTTGCAACTAAGCTGCCTTTTATTGTGTTGTGGTCTGTTATTGCTATCCCACCCAAGCCCTTTTTCACAGCTACTTTTACGATTTCTTGGGGGGTGTTCAAAGAATCAAAACCCCAAAACCAGTGTTTGCTATAAATGCTATGACAATGACAATCTATCAACATGTTACCATGGCTCTTTCTTTACTTTTATTTTATGAGCAATTATGTTCGCAATTCTATGTATGAGAGGAGTTATTAAAAGCATTATTAAAACCATCCATACAGTTACATTAGTAAACAAAAATGAGAAGAATAGCGCCCCAATAACAAAGTTCCATTGATCAAGTAATGGAACATCAGCACCTCTAGGGAGGCCAAATCTTCTTTTTAAAAAACTGCTAACAATATCACCAAACAAAGCTCCAAAAGAGAGTAAAAATGCTACTTTAAGATCCATATATGGTAGCTCTGCATTATATTCCATTGCATAAGCATTTAAACTTGGGTAGAGATAAGTTTCTAAAGCACCTACAAGAAATCCTGCAATTAACCCCAAAGAAAATCCTTCAAACGTTTTTCCATCACCAAGAATTCTATTCCCATCATAAAATTTTTTATTCAAATCTATTGGTATTTTTCCTTTAGCTAGAGGAGGAAAACCATTAGCAGCATACATGGGAAACAATAACCATAACGATTTAACAAATTCCACCCATAAATCTATCATAAAATCACTAGTAAATTTTTGACCCTACTTCAACATCTTTTTCAGGTTGTAACAAAACAGCTTTTCCATCTCTTGTCACAGCTGCAAGAATTAGACATTCTGATAAAAACCCTGCTATGTTTTTTGGTTCAAGATTCACAATAGCAACAACTTTTTTATTCAAAAGTTCTTCTTTCTTGTATTCATTTTTTATTCCTGCTGCAGAATTTTTCACACCAAGCTCTCCAAAATCTATCCTCATCTTGTATATTGGTTTTTTAGCTCCTTCTAAATCTTCAACTTCAATCACTTTACCAACTCTTATATCAAGTTTTTGAAAATCAACAATACTTGCCATAAAAAATACCTTTCCTTTTTATAAATAAAAAACTTATCTTTAAAATATGGGTTTAAAATTGAAAATTTTAAGTATTTTATTTTTCATATTTTTCTTAACTTCTCTTATTGTTTACAAATATAACAAATTGCTTTCTTCATATTTTTTGTTCTTTTGTATGGCCTTAATAATAGTGGGCCTTTTCCAGTTTCTTTCGAGTTTAAAAATAAAAAGAATAAAAAATATCAGCATAGAATTTGTCTACTTCACAAGAAATTATGTTGTAAGGACTTATCTTCCTTTAAAGAAAGTTTGGATTATCTTTGATAAGAAAAGTAAAAAATTTAGAGGAGCTAATAGGAAAGATGTAGTAATAAAAGTTATTCTAACTCTTTTATTTAGTTTAATTTCAATGTATATTTCTTTTTTAATAATCTTAACAATAGGACAACTTATTTTAACTACTTTCAGATTGATTATAGCTTTCATTTTAGGTATAGTAGGCTTTTATGCTTTCGTAATTTCTTTATCAAGACTTTTTTCAATAAAAAATCAAGAAGCTTTATGTAAATCTTTAAATGAAGATAAAAGTTTGAAAAAATTCTTAGAAAAAGAAAATGCTAAAATGGAAATTACACCAAATCTTCTTTTAACGAAAGGTTTAGTTACTTCAATAGAACTTATTTTCCCAAGAATACCGAAAAGTAAAGGAATAGAGAAAATTGTCGTTAAAGTAGCAAACAAAATTAAATGATGCCCCCACTGGGATTCGAACCCAGATCACGACCTCCGCAGGGTCGTGTTCTATCCAAGTTAAACTATGGGGGCTCAATAATTTTATATTTTCCAATTCTATTTAAATTAAGGAAAAACATGCTAAAATTAAGAGCTTATCTAAAGAAAACTTCTGAAGTAAATTTAAAAAAATTAGAAAAAATTGTCAAATCTAGTGTTATAGATTCGTACAATAACACTAAAATATACAAAATAAAAATAAGAAAGAATCCAGCTTTTTCTTCTAAAGCAAGAATAATTCCTGAAAGAGAGTTAAGAAAAAAAGAAATTGTGACAAACCATATAGAAAAATTGTCTAGGAAAGAATGTTTTTTGTGCAATCCAAGAAAGAGATGTGCTAAATTTTCTGAAAATAGCAAACTAAAAAAGCAATACTTTTTAAATGATTCTGCAGCATTTTCGAATTTGTTTACAACAGGAAAAATACATGGGATAGTAGTTTACAATTACAAAAAGCATATAACTGACCCTAGAAATTTGAAGTTAAAAAATTGGGTTGATGGATTAAAACTTGTCCAAAAAATAGGGAGAGAATCTGGAAAAGATTATGTTTCTACACACATAAATTGTGGCCCAAAAAGTGGAGCATCTATAGAGCATTTTCATGGCCAATTTCATTGTGAAGATGAACCTTTATCAAAAACTTTACTTTCAATGAAATTAACGAAAAAATTGAGAAAAAGCAGTAGAGAATGGTGGAAATCTTGGGTTAAATCAATGCTTGAAGAAGGTTTAGTGATAAATTTCGATTTAAATTCTAAAGTTGTTTTTTATGTTGAATGGTCACCTGTTTTCGGAAAAGCGGAATTAGTAATAATGACTTTAGAAAATTCTTCTTTTAAAAGTTTAAGAAATGCTGAAATAAAAAGTGTTGCAAAATTTTTACAAAAAGGAGTAAGAATTTTGATGGATAATGTAAGTAGTCAATTTAATGTTGTAAATTTGAGTGCATCACCAAAAGATGACTTTTGCAATCAATTTAGAATATTTTCAAGATCACCAATTTCTGAAGGTTTAAAATCTTGGGAAGGTTATCTTGAATTTTCAGGTGAGACAGTTCCCCACATAGAACCTAGAAAACTTGCTAATATTGCGAAAGAATATTTTTAATAAATTTTGTATATTTTTTAACAATTTCTCTTAACCTTTTTTTATTTTTTGCTTCAACACATAAATTTATCTCTGGCATAGTTTGACTAGCTCTTATCAAAACCCATTCTTCTTTGTTTAATTTAATTCTTATTCCATCCATGATATCAAGAGCCTTAGGATACTTTTTCTTCACTACTTCTAAAATTTTCATTTTATTCTCATCAGTTCTAACATTAATATACAACTTTTCTATAGGCCTCAGATTAATTTCATCAACTAAATCAGATAATTTTCTATTTTTTTCAGAAAGTATTTTTCCTAAATAAACTGTTGCAATTATCCCATCAGAAAAAGGATAAAATTCATTAAAATAAAAATGAGAACTTTGTTCTCCTGCAAATAATGCTTTTTCTTTTAAACATTTCTCTTCTATAAATCCATGGCCTACTCTCCACCAAATAATTTTCCCTTTTAATTTTTTTACAATATTTTCGATCTCACTAGCACAATCTGCTGTTATTATCACTTTGCCTTTTTTCTTTCTTAAAATATAATCAATAAAAATTGCATTTAATATACTTCCATTGAGTTCTCTCCCCCTATCATCAACAAAAACGGATCTATCCCCATCACCATCAAATGCTACACCAAAATCAGCTTTTGTTTTTTTAACTTTCTTTCTTAAAAAAACTAAATTTTTTCCTTTAGGTTCAGGTCTTTTAAAGCCAAAGAAATTTTTATCTACTCTACCATGAAGAGAAATGACTTTCAGCCCTACTTTTTTAAGAGTGGATAAAGAGATAGAACTTACACTCCCAAAAAATTCGGCAACTATTTTTTTATTAACATTATTAAATTTCCTAAGTAAAAATTCTTCATAAAGCTTCTTTGCATTATCTTTTGTAACTTTACCGTTATCTCTAACAAATTTTTTTGATTTAAATATTTTCTTCAACTTTTTCATTTCTCTTATAAAACTAACACCATTTGGTTTTACGATTTTCAATCCGTTCCACTCTTTTGGGTTATGACTTGCTGTTATTATGGCACCATAAACTTTGTTTTTCCAAGCGTAAAAATAAACAAAAGGATTTGGAACAAGGCCTAAAGAAATAACATTACAACCAGTTGATATTAAACCTTTTGAAAGAGCTTTGAATAAGTTATGAGATGATGGTCTTGAATCAAAACCAATAGCAACAGATTCTTTACCCCTAAGAAAAGTTCCAAGAGCTCTACCAATGTCAAACATTACTTCATCTGTTAAATCTTTCCCATAAATTCCACGAATGTCATAGGCCCTAAAGATGCCCATATAAATTATATTGCTAATTTAAAAATTAACCGATATTTAAAAACAAAACTAAATATATAAAGCATGAAAGAAGAAAGAATACATAATTTATTTAGTTCAGAGTTATCAAACTTCATTTCAACATTTTTTGGAAAAAAACCGCTAAAAATAGGAATGATAAGTTATTATTATCCAACACCCAGAAGGAGAAAATGCACTTCTGGAGTCGCAATTTACACTTATTTTGTTTCTAAAGAGCTTGCTAAACTTGGTTGTAATGTTCACGTTTTTACATCTTCTAATAAAAAATCTAAAACTTCAAAATGTAATTTAGGAAAAGGAAGTCTCACTGTTCATGAAATTAGTACATTTTCTAAAATAAGGGAAGAAGATCCTATTTTACGAAGAAGAACAAGTTATTTCATTTTCGAAAATAAGATTCCAAGTGAAATTTCAAAGGAAAATAAAAAAGGAGGCTTTGATTTTATTAACACAAATGGCTGGTTAACTAGCGGTGCCTTCATGGCCAAACAGTTTTTAGGAGTAAAATGGGTTCATACTTTTCATGCTGTAGAAATAAGAAGAGAAAGCTTAATGTCTGAAGAAGAAAAAAAGTATTTTTCTCTCTATGAATGGATTGAAAGAACGATAAAACATGCTGATCATTTCATTTCGGTTTCAAAAAACTTGAAGTATGAAATAATGAGAACTTATAACATAAGCTCAAGAAAAATATCTATTATTCCAAATGGTGTTGATATTTCAATATTTAAACCAAAAAAATTGGACAAAAGAAAATATGGGTTCAAAAACAATCAAAAAGTAATAATGACAGTAAGTAGGTTCAGCAAAGAAAAAGGAATATCAACTCTCATAGAAGCAATGCCTCTCATTCTTGAGAAAAGAAGTGATACAGCGTTTCTTCTTGTTCTTCCAGGAAATTTTGAAATAAAAACTCATAATGAGTTGAAAAAAAGGATTGAAGAGTTGGTTTCAAAATATAAAAATAGAATAAAACTAATAACAAAACCTGTCTCACAGAAAGTTTTGAGTAATTTATACAATATAGCAGATCTTTACATACAACCTTCCCTTTACGAATCTTTTGGAATAACCATTTTGGAGGCCATGGCTTGCGGTAAAGCAATAGTAGCTAGTGACTGTGGTGGTATACCAGAAATAGTTTTTAATGGTTACAATGGTTTACTTACAAGGCCTGGTGAAGCAGAAGATTTAGTAAGGGATGTAATAAGAATTTTAGATTCTCCAGCGTTGAAAAAAATTATGGAAAAGAACTCTATAAGGATTGCAAAAAAGTATACATGGGAAAAAGTAGGAAGAAAAACTTTGAAATTATATGAAACACTTTAATCTTCTTTTGGATGAAAAACTATAGTATGAATTCTTGTCATATTTTCTATGCTATATTTTATTCCTTCTCTTCCCAATCCTGAGCTTTTAACACCACCAAATGGAAACTCTCCTAGACCATGAGTTGGGTGAGCATTTATATGAACCGCACCACTTTCTAACTTTTGTGCTGCATCCATAGCTAAATCTATATTCTTTGTGAATATACAGGAATCTAATCCATATTCTGATTGATTCGCAATCTTAATAGCATCTTCATAACTATTAACTCTAATTATAGTTATCACAGGACCAAAAGTTTCTTCCCATGCAATTCTCATTTCCGTAGTAACATTATCCAAGACTGTTGGTTCATAATACAAATCTTTTCTTTTACCTCCTCTTAACAACTTAGCCCCTTTATCTAAAGCATCTTTGACTAAACTTTCAACTTTCTCTACAGCTCTTTCATTTATTAAAGGTCCTAATGAAGTTGAAGGTTCTCTAGGATCACCTAATTTCCATTTTTTAACTTCATCCAAAACTTTTTTAATGAATTCATCAGCAATAGAATCTACAACGAGAATTCTACTTACAGCATCACACCTTTGTCCTGAAAATTCTAGAGAACCTTTAACACATTCTTTTACAGCCAAATCTATATCACAATCTTCAAGAACGATAGCTGGACACTTTCCTCCTAGCTCAAGTTGTAATTTTTTCATACCTGCTATGCTTGCAATATGTTTACCTACTGCACTACTTCCTGTAAAAGAAACCATGTCTACTTTTTCATGAGATATTAAATAATCACCTATTTCAGAACCACCACCAGTAATTATGTTTATAACTCCTTTTGGAATACCTGCTTCTTCTAATATTTTTCCGAATAGAAGCAAACAAATTGGGTCATCACTTGCTGGTTTTAATACAATAGAATTGCCAGCAGCAATAGCAGGCGCAATTTTTGCCACAGCTGTGTATAAAGGATAATTAAATGGCGTTATAGCAAGAATAACTCCTAGGGGTTTTCTCATTATTATTCCTAATCTTTTCTTATGCTTTGGAACCACATCTCCTTTCAAAAATTCTCCTCTCATCATCTTGATTTCTTCAGAAGCATACTCTAACCTTAGTATTGATGCGTTGACTTCACCTTCAGCTAACTTTACTGGTTTTCCAGCTTCTAAAACTATAGTTTTTATAACTTCATCCTTGTTTTTTTCTAAGATTTTACTTGCTTTTCTAAGTATTTCAGACCTATCAATAGCAGCCATGTTAGATATTTTTTCTTTTGCTTTAAAGGCTTCTTCAACAGCATTTTCAGCGTCTTTTTTTGTTGCTTTCTGTACTTTACCAACTAAAGAACCATCAATAGGACTCAAAACATCAAAAGTTTTTTTATCAGATGACTCAACCCAAGAACCGCCTATAAACATTTTGTAAACTAAGTCTTTGTCTGAAAGAAATCTTATTTCATCAAAAATACTCATAACATCACTTAAAATATTTTAGGTTAGGATATATAAATTAACTTAATACTTTAACTGCTTGAACAGAAGAAAATATATCTCCAATCCCAGTTAATAACTTCGGTTCTGGATTTACAGGAACTGGTATTAAACAAAAGTTATACTTCCCAAGTTTCTTCTTTTTTGGTTTTAATTTAACTTCTAGTTTTCTTGCTTTCTTGAGATTAAATTTTTTAAAAGTGTAAGCTGAAGAAATTAAGCATGCTGCCTTTAATGCTTCAATCTCTTTTTTTATATCAAACCTAGAAATTGAAAATACAAACTCTAAACAATGAACGCATACCCTACTTATTTCATAATCTTCTAAAACTTTTAAGCTAGCTTCAATAAGGTCTTTTAAATTTTTGGACTTCGCTCCAAAGTATTCTATACATTCTGTTTCATTCAAACCCCAAGAGTCACAACAATTACAATCTGAAAATTTTTTGATAGCATATAGCATAGACTCTTTACAACCAAGACCGAATTCTAAATGAATTTTTGGTCTTTTTGGATTATCAAAGTATTCTATTATTTCATCTGTTCTCTTTTTGTATTTTGGTAAAAGGAGATGAGCATAAGAAATTAAAACAATATCAACAAATTTTCTAGAAGATGCTAACTCTAGCCAATCGTAATCAAAAATCCCTTTTGAAGAGATAGGATCCCAAGAAAGTATATACCTATTTTTCTCAAATTCGAAAACTATATGTTCTATCTCTTTATCTTTCATTCTTATAGTATCTTTTGGATTTTTAAGCTTCTTTTCAAGAGCAACATAGAAATTTGGAGATGCTTTCATTAATTTTTCTGGCCTAGAAGGATAAGAGACGAGAGGTCTTAAGCCTAATTTAAACAAAGTTCTTCCCATATTATTTCCATTTCCTCCTAGTTTTCTTTCTCTATTTTTGAACTTTCTATTCAACCAATCAAAAATTTTTTTAGATATTAAAGATTCTCCTTCCTTTTTATCCAAAACATAAAATACTTCTTCCTTTGTTTTTAACACCACATCTCTTGGTTTTATTTTTCTAGAATTTGTTATCAAATTTTTTAACGTAGTGTTAACTTTAATAAAAGAATCCCAATGAGAATAAAGACCAGTTGCAACTCTTACGTTAGGTATTTTAACTTTAAATTTTTCGTAAAGCATGGTTAAGTTTTCTCTACTAATTTTTTGTATAAATCTAAAGTAGTTTTTGCAACTTTATCTATACTGAAATATTCTATAACCCTTTTCCTCCCATTTTTACCCATCCTTCTTGCTCTTTCAGGATCTTTTAGCACTTCTTTTATACCAGATGCAATACTTTGAGAATTCTTACCATCAACATGAACTCCACATTCATTTTCACCACCATGTATCACTTGTTCTTTAAAACCACTTATGCCAGTTGAACCTACTACAACAGGTTTTTCCATTGACATTGCTTCTAAGCTAACTATTCCAAAAGGCTCTGCAAACGACGGAAAAACACAAACATCAGCTAAAGCGTAATGAGCTATCCTTTCTTTTACAGAAACAAATTCTGACCTTATTTTAACTTTATCTTTTATCTTTAGCCTTTCACATAATTCTATAAGATCATTATACTCTTCACCTTTACCAAGGATTATAAGCTTTGAGTTTGGAAACTCTTTTAAAACTTCAGGAAATGCTAACACTAAATTTTCAACACCTTTTATCCACGTTAGCCTTCCTATGAAAAGAATAATTTTTTCACCTTCTTTTACTTCATACCTTTCTTTCAATGAATTAAGAATATTTTGGTCAACTTTTTCAGGATTGTATAAATCTGGATCACAGCCATTCCAAACAACATCTATTTTCTCTTTTGGATATCCTAAAGAAAGTAAATGATCTCTCATAGAGTAAGAAACAGTTATTATCATATCAGCTTGTTCTGCCATTTTTTTCTCAAGTTCCTTTATTATAGATGAACCATTTCCAGTTCTTTGTTCTTCTGTTGAATGAACGTGAAAAACAACAGGTAAATCTAAACTTTTTTTAATTATCAAGCCTGCTATAGCAGAAAGCCAATCATGAACAACAACTAAATCAAATTTATTCTTTAATGAGATTTGATTAATGAACTTGCTAGCAGAAAGTAAATTGTAAACGAAAATATCATTAAAAAACTTTAATCCAGTTCCCCATCTCTTTAACTCTTCACTTATAAATGTTGTGAGAACATGAGTAGCATCAACTATTTTTGGTCTATGAACTTCTATCCCTTCTAATGTTTCACTAGTGGGCAAATTATTTGTGTTTAAAGTAAAAACAGAAATCTCATTTCCCATTTCTTTCAACTTTCTTGTCATATCAGTAGCGTAAGTACCCAAACCACCAACAAGTCTAGGAGGATATTCCCACACAAAATAAGCTATTCTCATAATACTCATTATTCTAATAACTGACTTAAATTTCTATGGATGCTTTCCCTTTAATTACTTGGTAAGCAAGAATGAACATGGCTGCAGACCAAGATTGATTTTTTGAACCCATAGTTTTGCAATCTAAACTTATCCATTCACAAAAGTTCGAAAACTTATTTAACTCTGCTAGTTTTTTCAAAGTTTTTTTGCTTTTATTAAAACAAACGTAAAAACCTCCAACAAATGGCCATATTCCACCATTATGATAATTTCCAGGTCTTTGTAAATATGGTAATTCTGTTTCTCTAAAGTAAAATGGCCTAAAGAAGTCATTTTCATAAATAGGCGGAAATAAAACTTTTACAGGATAAGGATCTTCTACCCTAATTCTTTTAAAATGTTCCAAAATTTTTTTCTTTTTTTCTTCATCAGGAATTTCAAAAATTAGAGCTAATAAATTTGCATACACATCACACCTAGGATCGTACCTTCTAAAACCAATTTCAGCAAAATAATAATCTTTTTCTCCATCTCTTAAGGCAATTTCAAAATCTTTTTCTATGCCAGTAAAACCAAATTTTTTCCTAACTTTTTCTAAATTTTTTTCTTCTGGCCAGAAAAATAAATTTATATTATTTTTAACTTTTTCAGCTATTTTTTCATATTTTTCATTTAATCCCAAAACACTTCTAATTTTATCGCAAGCTTTAAGAGAAGCATAAAATAAAACATTGTCATACAAAACTCTTCCTGATCTCAATAACAAATCCATCCAATCCGAACCTTCATTAGTTTCTATTAAAAAATCATTATTTACATCCAAACAAAAAAGCCAAGAAATAGATTTCTCAATTTTTTTTATATGTTCAGAAAGAAAATTTTTGTCATCAGTTGCTCTAAAATAATTTAACAAAGCAATAGGATACCATAAAGAAGAGTCAACACAACCACCTTCGCCGAAGCATACTTCATATTTTGACGAAATTTTATTTGGAAGTTGGCCATTCATTTTTTGAAATTTTACAATATTTTCTATTGATTTTTTTGCAATATTTTTTAATTCTTCATCTTCAGAAAAAAACATTCCTAAAGAAGAAATTAATGCATCCCTAGCCCAAAGATCAGGATAATAATCACCTGCTTTTAACCCAATTTTTATTTTATTTTTTTTCAATATTTCCTTAGCATCTTCAAAAACATTTTTCATATTTTTTATACGTTAAAATTTATATTTAAGCATGCCATAATAAAATAGGTGGTAAAATTAAACATTTTAATGCTCGGGTGGGAATTTCCTCCTTTTAATGTTGGTGGATTAGGGGTTGTTTGCTACTACTTAACAAAATATTTAACAAAATATGGAAATAAAATAATTTTAATTTTACCAAGAGGGATAGGAAGTAAAAAAAATATAAAAAATCCAAATATTTCGAATTTAGAAATAAAATATGTAACTTCTTTTTTATTGCCTTATGAAACAAAAAAAGATGAAGATACCGAAGTTAACTTATATAAAAGAAATATTTTTGAAGAAGTGAAAAAATACAAAGAAGAAGTGAAAAAAATTTTAGAAACAGAAAAAATAAATTTTGATTTAATTCATGCTCACGATTGGATGACATTTGAAGCTGGTATTGAAGCAAAAAAAATATCAGGTAAGCCATTAATTGTTCATGTACATTCTACTGAATTTGATAGGACAGGAGGAAATTATATTAATCAAAAAATTTATGAGATTGAAAAGAAAGGAATGGAAGAAGCTGATTTAATAATAACTGTTAGCAATTTTACAAAAAATAAAATAATAGAAAAGTACGGGATAAATGAAAAAAAGATAAGAGTTTTGCATAATGCTATAGATTTAGAAGATTATGAGAAAAAAATAAAAATTAGAAAAAGAGATAACGTTGTTTTATTCCTCGGAAGAATGGTTCTTCAAAAAGGGCCTGATTATTTTCTTTACGCTATAAAAAAGGCCTTAGAGCACAAGCCAGATATAATCCCAGTAATGGCTGGAACAGGTGATATGTTACCTTCAATGATAGAAAAAGCAGCTGAGTTAGGAATAGCTGACAAAATAATATTCACAGGGTTTTTAAGTGAAGAAGATGTTCATAAACTTTATCAAGTTGCAGACCTTTACGTAATGCCATCAGTAAGTGAGCCATTCGGAATAACAACTTTAGAAGCTCTTGCAAATGGGACTCCAGTACTAATTTCAAAACAATCTGGAGTTAGTGAGCTTTTGAATCATTGTTTAAAAGTCGATTTTTGGGATGTTAATGAGATGGCTAATAAAATACTTGCTGTCCTCCATTACAATGCTCTTAAAGAATCTTTAAGAGAAAATGGAGTAAAAGAAATAAGAAAGTTCAGTTGGGAGAAGCAAACAGAAAGATGTTTGAATATTTACAATGAAGTTTTGAGAGGGAGAAAATGGTAACAGTTTGTTTTTATTTACATGTCCATCAACCTTTAAGGTTAAGAAAATTCAGTTTTTTCGATATAGGAAACAATTCAAACTATTTTGATGAAGAAAAAAATAAGTTTTACATTGAAAGAATATCAAAAAAAAGTTATATACCGACAAATAAGATTTTGTTAGATCTCATTCACAATACTGATGGAAAATTTAAGGTTAGTTTTAGCATAACTGGAGTACTAATAGAACAACTTGAAAAGTATGCCCCAGAAGTTATAGAAAGTTTTAAAGAGTTAGTAAAAACTGGAAATGCTGAACTTATAGCAGAAACTTATTATCATTCTCTAGCTTTTCTTGCTTCAATAGAAGAATTTAAGAGGCAAGTTGAGTTACATAAAAAGAAATTAAAAAAAGTATTTAACTATAAGCCAAAAGTTTTTAGAAATACTGAACTCATATACAGCAATGAAATAGCTAAGATAGTAAGGTCTATGGGTTATAAAGCTATTTTAGCAGAAGGTGCAGATCACATCTTAAAAGGTCGCTCTCCCTGCTTCCTTTATAAAGCAAAAGATTGTGATTTGAAACTACTTTTAAGACATTATAGATTAAGTGATGATGTTTCTTTCAGATTTTCTAGAAGAGATTGGGAAGGTTTTCCTTTAACAGCCGATAGGTATGCACATTGGATAAATATGAACAATTTCAACGGAAAAATAGTTAATCTCTTCATGGATTATGAAACATTTGGCGAACACCAATGGAAAGAAACAGGGATATTTGAGTTTTTAAAAGCTATGCCTTTTAAGATTTTGGAACATGGAGACAACTTTATGACTCCTTCTGAAATAATAAAGAGTTATAAGCCTGTAGATGAATTAGACGTGCCAACTCTAGTTTCTTGGGCTGATATAGAAAGAGATGTTAGTGCATGGTTAGGAAATAGAATGCAAAAAGAGGCCATGAGAAAGCTTTACTCCTTAGAAAAAAACATTATCGCAACAAGGGAAGAAAAATTGATCAAAGATTGGAGATTATTGCAAACAGCAGACCACTTTTATTATATGTGTACGAAATGGTTTGCTGATGGTGATGTTCACAAATACTTTAACCCATATGACTCACCTTATGATGCTTTCATAACTTTCATGAACATTATGAATGATATGAATTTTAGAATCAGAAAAATTTTAATGAAAAAAAGTAGAGGTGAGAAAATGAGAAAAAAAGTGATACATACTTTCCTTCAAGATGTTCCAGAAGATAAATGTTTCTGGTGTGTTGATGGTAGAGTTTTCAGAAATATAAGAGACTTGGCAGTTGCCTTAAAAGAAATGAGTGACGAAACTTTTAGATATCATGTAAATGAAGTCAAAAACGATTTCAGTAATTGGATAAAAGATGTAATAGGAGATTCCACTTTAGCAAAGACCCTTTTAGGTGTGAGAGATAGAAAAAAAGCAGAAAAAATTGTGAGTAAAAGAATAGCTTCGATAGAAAAAAGGTTAGGAATGAGATAAGGAGGTTTTAAGATGAAAGTAACTATTAGTTTAATAAAAGCAGATGTAGGAAGCATTGTTGGGCATCATAGAGTTCATCCAAAGCAATTAGAAGTTGCTAAAGAGTGTTTAGAGAGAGCTTTGAAAGAAGGAAAAATAATAGATTATTATGTTTTTAATTGTGGTGATGATATTGAACTTTTAATGACTCATCAAAAAGGTGTAAATAATCCTGAAATACACCAACTAGCTTGGGAGACATTTAAAGAAATTACAGAAAAAGTTTCTAAACCTTTGAAATTGTATGCAGCAGGACAAGATCTTTTAAAAGAAACTTTTAGTGGGAATGTGAAAGGTATGGGCCCTGGTGTTGCTGAAATGGAAATAGAAGAAAGGCCAAGTGAGCCATTTATAGTTTTTGCAGCAGATAAAACAGAGCCAGGAGCTTGGAATTTACCTCTATATAAGATATTTGCTGATCCTTATAATACTGCTGGCTTAATTATTGATCCTAAAATGCATGATGGTTTTACTTTTAGAGTTTTAGATGTTTTGGAAAATAGGTATATTGATCTTGTTTGTCCTTCTGAAATTTATGATTTGATTGCATTTATAGGTACAACCGGCCGTTATGTTGTAGAAAGAGTATTTAGAACTAAAGATAACCTTTTAGCAGCTGTTGCAAGTACAACTAGGCTAAGTTTAATAGCAGGAAAGTATGTTGGAAAGGATGACCCTTGCATGATAGTAAGATGTCAACATGGTTTGCCTGCTGTTGGTGAAGTATTATCAGCATTTGCATTTCCCCATATTGTAAGTGGTGCTATGAGAGGAAGCCATAGATTACCTTTAATGCCTGTAAGTTTGAAAAATGCTAAATGCACAGTTTTTGATGGCCCTCCTAGATGTGTTGCATTAGGATTTAACCTTTGTGAAGGAAAATTGATTGGTTTTGAAGGGAAAGAACCTGTAGATATGTTTGATGACCCAGCTTTTGATAGAGCAAGAAAAATTGTAAATGAAATGACAGATTATTTAAGAAGACAAGGAGAATTTGAGCCATCAAGACTTCCAGAAGGTGAACTTGAATACACAACTTTACCTCAAATATTAGAAAAACTGAAAGATAGGTTTAAGCCAGCATAATTCTGAGATCTTGTATGAAAATAAAATTACCAGTGTTGATAATAAACTTGAAAGAATATGAAGAAGTTTTGGGAGAGAGGGCTATAAAATTTGCTAAGATTGCAAAAAAATTGTCGAAAAAATTTAACATTTCTATTCTAATAGCACCTCCTCCACCTCTTTTAGATGAAGTTGCTAAAATTACTTTAACAATCTCACAACATATAGACCCATATGAACCAGGAGCTCACACAGGAGCTTTGTTAGCTAAGGAAGTTAAAGTTCTTGGAGGGATAGGCTCTTTAATAAATCACTCTGAAAAAAGAATAACATTTGAAGAAATAAAGAAGTGTATAAAATTGTGTAAAAAATACAAGCTTATTTCTATCGTTTGTTCAAAAGATATAAGGGAAGCTAAGAAGATAGCTAAGTTAAAACCTGATTTTATAGCTATTGAACCACCAGAATTAATTGGAGGGGAAGTTTCTATTTCTACAGCAAAACCACAAATTATTGAAAAAACTGTTAAAGCTGTTAAAAAAATTTCAAAAAATACTGTAGTTTTATGTGGTGCGGGTATAAAATCTAAAGAAGATGTTAAAAAAGCTATGGAATTAGGTGCAAAAGGTATTCTAGTTGCATCAGGAGTTGTTAAATCAAAAAATATTGAAAAATCGATGAAAGAATTAATAAAAGGGATGTTATGAAATTTAATCTCAAAAAATTTAAAGGAAAAGTATTAAAGTTAAAAGTTAAAGAAGCAGTTGTAAAAGGGAAAAATATTTATAAGAACATAAAAGGCCATGAAAATGAAATAAATGAAGTGCTAATAGATTTACCTTCTAAAAAAACTGGTTTAAAAAAATTAATAATTTGCATGAACTTTCTATATCCAGGTAAAGTTAACAAAGAATTTAAAATGACTAGAGGTCACTCTCATAAAGCTGAAGAAGTTTACTTATTTTTGAAAGGAAAAGGCAAGATAATAGTAGGTAAAAAAGTTTTTCGAGTAAAAGAAGGTGATTTGATAACAATCCCTTCTAATGTCTGGCATAGAACAATTAATACAGGAAAAGAAAAACTAGTTTTCTTAACAGTATTTGAAAAACATAAGCATAGCCATCTGGAAAAGTGATAGATTTAAATTATTAGAGTTATAACTAGAATAAATGAAGTTAATCTGCTCAAGTTGTGGAACAAATGTAATTGGGCAAGAAGGTTTTGTTAAGTTTCCTTGTCCTTCTTGTGGGGAGAGTTTAATAGTCAGATGTTTAAAATGTAGAAAATTATCAAGACATTATAAATGTGTTGTTTGTAAATTTGAGGGTCCTTGATGGGAAACGTTGCAGTTTCATTAAGAATTTTGCCTAGGTCAGTTGAGACTGATATAGAAAAAATAAAAAATGAGATTCTGAAAAGAATTGAAGTTAAGGATGTAAAAGTTGAGCCTATAGCTTTTGGATTAAAAGCTATTAAAATTTTATTAATAGTACCTGATAAAGGAGTAAGCAAAATAGAAGAAGAAATAAAGAATATTGATGGCGTTTCTGAGGTTGAAGTAGAGTCTGTAACTTTAATTTAATTACTACTCTATAGTAAATATCTTTCTGGCATAACTTTAAATATTTAGCTTACCATTCAACTTTTACAAAGTTTGGAGGTATGAAAATGGTAAAATTTGAGACAATAGAAATGAAAGAAATAAAGTTTGGAAAAAACAAATTCTTAGAAGTTGCAAGAAAAAAGGCAATAACAGCTGAAGGTGAAAATGAATTCATTTCAATTTCAAAAGGTTTTATTACACCTTCAGGACAAAAAAGATTTAGAAATTCACTAGGATTCCCAGCAGAAGAAGAAATAAAGAATGGATTAATTGAAGCCTTACAAACTATTTGAAATAAGTCAATCGGTAACGAGATGAGACTTTTGCATTTTCTTTTTTTCTTCACAAACTTTGCAACCATTTGGAGTAATACATTTTATGCAAACAGTTGCACCACAAACTTTACATGTTTGGGTTGCAATCCCACCACAATATTCACATAATCCAAGTTTCATTGTATCACCGTAATTTCAATCTTGATAAAAGGTTTACATATTTTTCTATTCTTTTAACTTCTTTTTCCAAAATATTAAGAACTTTTAATACTCTTTTCCCTTCTTCACTTTTTTCTTTTTTTAGATTTTTTTTATATTTTTCAAATCTACTTAAAGTTTCTGCAACACTTTTTTGGATTCTCATTAGAAAGGCCTTTTTTAAACCTTCTAAGAGATCACCATGCAACTCAATATAAAGTTTCCTGTCACCTACTTTCTTCACTTTTTTAATCATTCCAAGAAGCTCTAAAAGGTCTAAGCTTATTGAGATAGTTGAAGTTGAATAACCAGTTTTTTTCGCTAATTCTTGTAAGGAAAGTTTTTTATTAGCTACAAGTAAAGCTGCAATTATCCTCCCATGAATACCAGAGTATCCTATAGAAGACGCAGTTTCAGCAAATGTTGTATATATGTCCCTTTCAATTTGTTTAATGTTCATACTACCACAATATTTTATAAACTAAGAAAGTTATAAAAATAGCTACAACTGCACCTGCTATTAACTGCTCAAGGTTATGAATACCCATTTTTCTCCTGCACCATATAACTAAAAAAACTAGTAAGTAAAGGGGTAAAAGAGATAATCCAAAAACATAAATCAAAGCTGTTATAGGGCCAGCAACACCAGCAGAGTGTGCACTAATTTTCCAAAAAAAATTGATGATACATATTGCAAAAGCCACAAAAAAATAAGTGAGAGAAATTAAAAACATTGGATGAATATTTAAAGAAAAGAATATTAGAGATGCAATCAAATAACTAAGAAGAGCTATTAAATACATTTTCCACCTTCCTTTTCTTTCAGTATAATCGATACTTCCCTTAGAAAAGTAATATATTGAAAAACTGGGTATGAATGTTAAAAAGAAAAAACCTATTAAAGCACTTAAAATTTTTGCTTCTGAGAGAAGAGAAAATACTATTAGCACATAAAATGCCATTAGAGTAGGTGAAAGTAAAGTTGAAATTACCCTTAAAAATTTCATAGTAATATTTAAATACTTCTTCTTATAAATTTTTATAAGTTTTAAAACTTTTCAAAAGTTATAAATGATAAATATGAAAACAATAAGAAAAACAAAATCACTTTGTCCAAAATGTTTAAGAGTTATCCCTGCAGAAATTTTTGAAAAGGAAGGGAAAGTTTGGATAAGAAAAAAATGTCCTAAACATGGAAGTTTTAAAGAGCTATATTGGGGAGACTATGAAATGTATCAAAAAGCTATGAAGTTTCTTCATGATGGTAAAGGTATAAAAAATCCTAATGTAAAAACTAAAACTCCTCTTTGCCCAACTTCTTGTGGCTTATGCAAAAATCATAAGTCACACACTGCACTAGGAAACATAGTAGTCACAAATAGATGCGATCTTCAATGTTGGTATTGTTTCTTTTATGCTAAAAGAATGGGATATGTTTACGAACCTTCTTTAAAACAAATAAGGATGATGTTAAGAGTAATGAGGAGGGAAAAGCCAGTGAAAGCTAATGCTGTACAATTAACAGGAGGTGAACCTTGTATAAGAGATGATATAATTGAAATTATAAAAATAGCTAAAGAAGAAGGTTATGATCATGTTCAATTGAACACAAATGGAATAAAATTAGCAATGAAACCTAATTTTGCAAAAAAAGTTAGAAAAGCTGGTTCTAATACTGTTTACTTAAGTTTTGATGGAACGACAGAAGAAACAAATCCTAAAAACCATTGGGAAATTCCTTATGCTTTAGAGAATTGTAGGAGAGCAGGTTTAGGAATTGTCCTTGTTCCTACTGTCATAAATAGTGTAAATGACCATGATGTCGGTAACATTTTGAAATTTGCCTTAAAAAATATTGATATAGTGAGAGGGATTTCTTACCAACCAGTCTCTTTAGTAGGAAGAATAACAAAAGCTGATAGAAGGAAATATAGAATAACTATACCAGATGTGATCAAAAAAATAGAAGAACAAACAAATGGAATAGTTTCAAGAGAAGATTGGTATCCTGTTCCTACTGTAGTTCCTATTACTCATTTCGTTGAGGCTTTAACGAATAGACCACACTACGAACTTACTGCCCATCCTGCTTGTGGAATGGCTACCTATTTATTTTTAGATGGTAGAAAAGTTGTTCCTTTACCAAAGTTTGTGGATGTTGAAGGGTTTTTAGAATACTTGGATGAAAAAGCTAAAGAGATAAGATCTGGAAAAAATAAACTTTTGGTTTCTCTCAAAGTTTTAAAGAACATTGGAAAATTTATTGATGAGAAGAAACAACCTAAAGGTTTAAATCTTAAAAGACTTCTTTTCAATGCTTTATTAAAGCATGACTATGAAGCTTTAGGTGAATTTCACCACAAAGCTTTATTTGTTGGTATGATGCATTTTCAAGATTTATGGAATTATGACATACAAAGAGTTGAGAGATGTGTTATTCATTATGCACAACCTGATGGAAGAATAATTCCTTTTTGTGCTTTTAATGTTATACCTCAATGGTATAGAGACAAAATACAAGAAAAATTTAGCTTAAGTATAAAGGAATGGGAAAGAAAAACTGGAAAAAAACTAGAAGATGATTTTTATAAAAGAGATATTAAAAAGTTGAAATCTGGAAGTATTTATAAAAAAGTTTACAAAGGGTTCCATAGGAAATAAAGGTATAAAAACTTTTTTACAATTTTAATTCCAACTTTTAATTATTATGGCAGAAAAATCTGTTGAAACAATAATATCCTTGAAAAAATCTTTTGATAATCCTATTTTTAAAAGACTTTTGAAATTCGTTGTGAAAAGAGATAAATGTGGTAGCAGATTGGAAATAGCTATAAACCAATACTTGGGAAAAAAAGTAAATGCTTGTTGGAAATGTAAAATTGCTGGGAAAATAGTCTCTTATGCTATAAGAAATGGTGGAAAAATTTTTGGTGTTTCTGAAAAAGAAATAAAAGAAGGTTTGAAAGAAAATGTTTTCAAAAAAGGTTTAATTAACGTTTTAGAAGGAATTGCTGAATATGGAATTACAAAACCACAAAAAGTTGCAGCACCTTTTTTAATAGTATGGGATTTTACTCATGCTTGTAATTTAAAATGTAAACATTGTTATGAAAGAGCCGACAAACCACTACCAGATGAGCTTACTACAAAAGAAGCAAAAAAGTTGGTAGATCATCTTGTAGAAATTGGAACAGTAGCTGTAGCTTTTTCTGGAGGAGAACCTTTGATGAGGAAAGATTTTTTTGAAGTAGCTAAATATACTCATAAAAAAGGGTTATATGTAGCTCTTGCAACTAACGGAACTTTAATAACTGAAAAAATAGCAAAAAAACTAAGTAAATGTGTTGATTATGTTGAAATAAGTTTAGATGGAGCCAATTCAAAAACTCATGATTCTTTTAGAGGAATAAAAGGTGCTTTTAACAGAACTATAAGAGGAATAAAAAATTGTGTAAAAGTTGGCTTGTATACATGCATAGCAACTACTTCAACTAAATACAATATTAAAGAAATACCTAAAATTTACGATTTAGCTTGTAAATTAAAAGTTAATAGAATGATAGTTTTCAATTTTATACCAACTGGAAAAGGTGTTGAAATTGCGAAAAAAGATTTAACTCCAGAAGAAAGAGAGAAATTACTAACCTTTCTTGCTGAAAAGTTAATTAATAATGAAGGGGTAGAAACATTTTCTACTGCACCTCAATATGCAAGAGTAACTATGGAATATGGGGCTTGTGCTCCTACTCATTTTTATGCTGCTGGAGAGGCAAATGAAAAAATATTACAGCTTGCAGAATTTATTGGTGGTTGTGGTGCAGGAAGAATTTATTGCGCTATTGAACCAAATGGTGATGTACAACCTTGCGTTTTCATGCCAATTAAAGTTGGTAACATAAGAGAGAAAAAATTCCATGATATATGGAAAAATTCAAAAGTTTTTAATGATTTGAGAGATAGAACTAAATTAAAGGGAAACTGCTCAAACTGTAAATACAAATTTGTTTGTGGAGGTTGTAGAGCAAGAGCTTATGCATACTTTAATGATTACATGGCCCCCGATCCTGGTTGTATACTTAATAAAAAAGAGTGGGAAAAAATTGCTAAGTGATTTATATTTCTCTAAACAAACTTTAAACTATGGGAGTTCAAATTTCAAACATATTACCAAAAAAAGAGATTGAAATAAAAGATTTAGCTGGGAAAATTGTAGCTGTTGATGCTTTCTTATGGTTACATCAATTCATGAGTATTATAAGGCAACCTGATGGTACTCCCCTCAAAGATTCAAAAGGAAGGATTACAAGCCATTTAAGTGGTATTTTTTACAGATCTGCAAAACTAATCCAAAATAATATAAAACTTGTTTGGGTTTTTGATGGAGAGAAACCTGAATTCAAAATAAAAACTATAAAAGAGAGAGAAGCTTTGAAAAAAGAAGCTTTGAAAAAATGGGTAGAAGCTTTGAAAGTTGGTGATTTAAAAGAAGCAAAAAAAGCTGCACAAGCGACTTCTATAATAACAGAAGAAATAGTTGAGCAATCTAAAAAACTTTTATCTTATATGGGAATTCCGGTAATTCAAGCACCTTCAGAAGGTGAAGCCCAATGTGCTTACCTTTGTAAGAAAGGTTTTGTTTATGCTGTTTCAAGTCAAGATAGTGATAGTCTTTTGTTTGATTCCCCAAGACTAGTAAGAAATCTTTCTATTACAGGAAGAAGAAAACTGCCTAGACAAGAAGTCTATATTGAAGTAAAACCTGAATTAATAGAATTAAAAGAAGTTTTGGAAAAGCTTAACATTACTAGAGAACAGCTCATAATTATCGGTTTACTCGTCGGTACAGACTATAATCCTGGAATAAGAGGTTATGGGCCAAAAAGGGCCCTAGAGTTAGTTAAAAGAGAAAAAAGTTTGAAAAATGTTTTGAAAAAAATAGAGTGGAATTGTGAAACACCACCTGAAGAAATTTATAAATTTTACTTAGATCCTCCTATCAATAAAAATGTTAAAATAGAATTTAGACAATTACAGCCTGAAAAAATAATAGAATTTATGGTTGAAGAACATGATTTTTCTAAAGAGAGAATAGAAAAAGTAATTAAAACATTAACTCAAGCAAAGCAAACTTCATTAGGAAGTTGGCTGAAATGAAAATTTCTAGAGCTCCTGAACTTAAAAAATTAGTAACATTCATCCCAAATAAAAAAGAACCAATTCATAATTGGTACTATTTTAAAGAAGGATTTTCTAAAAAATTAGTTGAAATTTTTATTGATAAATTTAAGTTAAACAAGAATTCTTTAGTATTAGATCCCTTCTGCGGTTGTGGAACTACTTTGTTAGCTTGTAAACAAAAAGGGATTAAATCAATAGGTTTTGATGTTTCTCCATTTTTTGTTTTTGTTTCTAAAGTTAAAACTACAGATTATGATTTAGGAAGTTTAGAAAAAGCAATTTCACAAATTTTAAAATTAAAACGAGAAAAACCAAAAAAATTGCCAAGAGAAAAGTTTGTAAGAAAAGCGTTTCCAAGATATACTTTAGAAGATGTTATTTTCTATAAAAATAAAATATTAGAAATAAAAGATGAAAAAGTAAAAAACTTTTTGTTATTAGCATTAATAGATAGTGCAATGTCAGTAAGTTGGGTTATTAAAGATGGGGCTGTAGTTAAAATTCAAAAGAGAGGAAGACCACCTTTAAAAAAATTCTTCAAGTATAAATTGAAAAAAATGTTAAAAGATTTGAAAAATACGAAAATTAAACCTGTTGAAACGAGAGTAGAAATTGGTGATGCTAGAAATCTAAAATTAAAAAATAAAGTTATAGATGCTGTAATAACATCACCACCTTACTTGAACAAAATAGAGTACACAAAAATTTATGGTATAGAAATGTATTTTTTAGGTTTTCCAGAAACAAAGTTGAGATCTTATATAGGAGCTAAAGTTAAAGACATAAATGTTAGCGAATTGGGCTTAAATCAGAATTTACCTCCCATTGCAAAAGCATACTTTAGAGATATTAACTTAGCTTTAAAAGAAATGTATAGAGTTTGTAAAGAAGGTGCAAATTTAGCAATAGTCATTGGAGGAGGATGCTTTCCAGACAGAGTGATAAAAACTGATGAAATAACTGCTGGATTAGCAAAAAAGATAGGTTTTAAAGTGAGAAGTATACTAATAGCAAGAGAATCTTGGTGTACTAGAGCAAGGACAATAAAAGTTGGTAAAGTTAGGGAAAGTGTTATCATCCTTAAAAAATAGTTATTTAATTTTGAAACCATACTTTCCTACTAAAGGAACAAACATAAATGGCCCAATCGATTTCTTTTCTAACTTACTTTTTAATTTTTTTACTACATACATTTCTTGTAAGTAAATGTTTCCAACTGGTATTACCATTATACCATTAACTTTTAACTGTTGGATTAGTGGTTTGGGAAAATCTGGAGCAGCTGCTGTAACAATTATTCTATCAAAAGGAGCATATTCTTTTAACCCTAGTGAACCATCACCTTCAAAAACCTTAACGTTCTTTAACCCAACTTTTCGTAAGTTTTCTTTTGCAAATTCAACTAGTTGTGGATTAACTTCAATAGTATAAACTAAACCTTTTTCACCAACAAGTTTTCCTAAAATTGCAGCTTGCCAACCAGAACCTGTTCCAACTTCAAGTATTTTATTCCCTTCTTTCACCTCTAAAGCCTCTGTCATTATGACAACAGTAGAAGGCTGAGAAATAGTTTGACCAAATCCTATAGAAAGAGGAACATCCCTATAAGAAAGTTCTTTGACATCTTCAGGAACGAATAAGTGTCTTGGAATTTCTTTTAAGGCCTTTTCTAATTTTCTTGACTTAAGATAACCGTAACTTTTTATGTAATTTATTAACCTTTCATTTTCTTTGTTAAAATCCATAAATTTATTTTGTACTTTTTATATAATCAATCTATGCATGAAAGCCTAGATAGTTTCATAAAGAGAATAAAAAGCCTTGAAATTCAAGGAGCAAAAGAAATAGCAATAGAAAGTTTAAAATTTTTGAGAAATTTTGCGAAGGAAAATGGTTTTGGAAAAAAGTTTGAAAGTGTTGCTAGGAAAATTGAAAAAACAAGACCAACTGCTGTTGTTCTTCATAATTGTTTGGAAATTTTGAAGAAAGATGAAAGTATAGAAAGGCTGAATAAACTAATAAAGTGGTTATCTAATGTTGATAAAGAAATTGCAAAAAAAGGTGAGAGGATAATAAAGAATGGAAGCAAAATAATGACACACTGCCATTCTGGTGAAGCACTAGCAGTTATAAAACGAGCTTGGAAAAATGGGAAGAAAATTACTGTTTATGCAACGGAAACAAGACCTAAAGAGCAAGGAATAAAAACTGCAAAAGAATTAAGCAGAATGGGTATTCATGTTATTTTAATAGTGGATTCTGCTGTAGAATTTTTTATTAAAGATATTGACATGGTAATAGTAGGATCTGATGCTTTAAGAAAAGAAGGTGTTGTGAATAAAATAGGGACTTGCTCTATGGCCATAGTTGCAAAAGAATACAAAAGACCATTTTACGTTGTTGGCAATACCTTAAAGTTAGATAGAAGAAAGAAAGTTATTATAGAAGAGAGAAGCCCGTATGAAATTTATGTAGAGCATCTTAAAACTTTAGAAATTAAAAATCCTGCATTTGATATAACACCTTGGAAGTATGTGAAAAGAGTTATAACAGAAAAAGGAATATTAACTCCTGGTAATATATTAAAAATGTTAAAAGGTGCTTATGTTGAATATATTTAATCCAAGACAAACTATATTGGTAACAACGAGATATAAAGAAAAAGATAATATAATAACTTTAGACTGGCATATGCCAGTTTCATTTTTCCCGCCTCTGTATGCAATAGCAGTTGGAAAAACTAGATTTTCTCACAATCTCATAAAAAAATCTAAAGTTTTTGTTGTTAATTTTATGCCTTTTGAATTAAAAGAAAAAGTTTTATTTTGTGGAAGGAATTCTGGAAGGAATATGGATAAATTTAAAGAGGCTAAACTAGAAAAAGAAGAATCAGAAAAGATAGATTGCCCTAGGTTAAAAGATGCAATTGCTTTTTTAGAGTGTAAAGTTGTGAAAGAAATTGATGCTGGAGATCATACAATTTTTATAGGTGAAATTTTAAATCATAAATTAAAAATAAAAGAGAAAAGAGTGTTTCACACTTTTGATGATAACTTCACAACAACAGTTGATTAAATGAGTATAAAACAATTTCTAGAGTTAGAACCGAGAAAGATTGTGATATTTGTATTTATTTCAATTTTAATACTCTTGATTCCTGTTTATCCTTGTGAGATAGAAATACATGGGGTTGAATCTCTTCCAGCGCTTGGATTATATCCAGGAACGAAATTAGTCCCTATATATATGGGTATTCTTTCGAGTATTATGAGAGAAGATATCTTAAGTTATCAAGAGTGTGGGTTATCAGACGAGATATGGTGGATAAGTTGTAAGTGTCATTTTTCATTTTTACTGCCATTTTCTTTAATAGTGATAGTAATCCCTTATCTACTCTCTTGCATTATTGTTTGGATTTATAAAAAGGTGAAGAAGAAATGAGTTATATAAATTTAAGGTACATACCAAAAAAAGATGATTTAGTTTGTTTATTCAGAATAGAACCTGCAAAAGGAATTTCTATTAAGAAAGCAGCTGAACATGTAGCAGCCGAATCAAGTATAGGAACTTGGACAGAAGTAAAGACAATGAAACCTAGAATAAGAAAATTGGGTGCAAAAGTTTTTGAAATAAAAAAGAACTATGTGAAAATTGCTTATCCTTCTAATCTATTCGAGCCTGGTAACATGTCTCAAATTCTTTCTAGTATTGCTGGTAATATCTTTGGAATGAAATCTGTAAAGAATTTAAGGCTAGAAGATGTTCAATGGCCTAAAAAAATAGTAAAATCATTTAAAGGACCACTATTTGGTATAAAGGGAATAAGAAAGATATTAAAAGTTTGGGATAGGCCTTTATGCGGAACGATAATTAAACCGAAGCTTGGGTTGAATGAAAAAGAACATGCTAAAGTTGCTTACGAAGCTTGGGTTGGTGGAATTGATATCGTTAAAGATGATGAAAATTTAAGCTCATTAAAATTCAACAAGTTTGAAAAAAGGGTTTTGGAAACTTTGAAAATGAGAGATAAAGCCGAAAAAGAAACAGGAGAAGTTAAAGTTTATATGCCTAACATAACAGCTGAAATTGATAAGATGCTTGAAAGGGCTTATTACGTTAAAGAAGCTGGAGGAAGATATGTAATGGTTGATATAATAACACTAGGTTGGTCTGCTTTACAAAATTTGAGAAATGCTAATGATGATTTGAAGTTAGTTTTGCATGCTCATAGAGCGGGCCATGCTATACTTACAAAAAATCCTAAACATGGAATAACAATGAGAGTAATAGCTCAAATAACAAGAATTATTGGTTTGGACCAATTACATGTAGGTACTGCTATAGGAAAAATGTTTGAAAGTAAAAAAGAAGTTTTGAAAAATTGTGATGCTTTAAAAAATAAGTTATACGGCTTAAAAAGAGTTATGCCAGTTGCTTCTGGGGGTCTACATGCTGGCATGTTACCAAAGTTGATTGAGATTTTTGGTAACGATTTCATTGCACAATTTGGTGGTGGATGTCATTGGCATCCAAAAGGAACAAAATATGGAGCAAGAGGCATAAGACAAGCAATTGAAGCTGTTACTAAAGGAATTTCTTTGAAAGAATACGCAAAAACTCATAAAGAGTTAAGAGATACGATTAAAAGGTTTGGGATTATAAAGTGAGTTTATGAGTGAAGAAGAAAAGAAAGACGAAACTAAGTCTGAAGAAGAAAAAAGGGAATTTGAAGAAAAAACTTTAGAAGGAGAAAAACAAAAGAAAAAACTCTTCGAAAAAATAAAAATTCCAAAGTTAACAAGAAAAGACAAAATTTCAATAGTAGTTTTAATAATTTTTGTAATTCTAGTTAGCATTCCAACTTATTTACCAAAAGGAGAATGTGAAGTAGCGAGACCTGGATATAAATGTGCTTCTTTGAAAGATGTGATGATAGAAAATTGTGTTTATTGGGGGAAATATAATTGCAACACTAGTGCTGATGTAAGCTTGCCACAAATAGAGTGGTACATTAAGAATTTATGTAATTTGCAAAATCAGTATCACAATTCAGGATTGGATTGTGAAAATTTGAAAAAAGCTTGTAATCAAATAACAGGAAATCAAACTTGCCCCCTGGTTTAAAGGGAGAAAAATGAAAAAATGTTTAAATAAGGAAGAAAACAAAGCGAACTGTCCTTGCACTTATCCTTGTGAAATAAAAGGAATTTGTTGTGAATGTATAAAACATCATTTGAAAAGGAATGAACTTCCAGCTTGTTTTTTCCCTCCTGAAATAGAAAAAACTTATGATAGATCAATAGAGAAATTTATTGAGGTTATGAAAAAATGAAATTGAGAGTAAGACCAATAAACCTTGAAGTTGGAGGGAAATTTATTGTTATAATGAATAAAGAAGATGCAGAATATTTAGGTTTGCATGCTTTAGATAGAGTAAGGCTAAAGTTTAGAAATGAAGAGTTAACAGCCATAGTGGATATCACAACGAAATTTGCAATGAAAGGCGAAATCATAACAAATGATGATGTAACATCTTTCTTTGATTTAAAAGGTGGAGAAGTAGTTGAAGTTACTCCTGAAATAAGTTTAGAATCTGTAAGTTATATAAAACAAAAAATATTTGGTGCAAGACTGGAATATCCAAAAATAAAGAAAATAGTTAAAGATGTTGTAGCAAAGAAAATCTCTGATGTAGAACTTTCAGCATTTGTGACAGCACTTTACACTAATGGAATTTCTATAGATGAAGCGGCAAGTTTGTCAAGAGCTATGGTAGAAACAGGAAAAAGGTTTAAATTTTCAAGCAAACTTATAGTAGACAAACATTCTATAGGCGGCTTAGCTGGAGATAAAACATCTTTAGTTTTAGTTCCTATAGTTGCTGCTTCTGGTCTAACTATTCCAAAAACTTCTTCTAGAGCAATAACATCACCTTGTGGAACTGCTGAAAGAATGGAAGTTTTAGCGCCAGTTGATTTAACTTTAGAAGAAATTGAAAAAGTTGTTAGAAAAACTAATGGTTGCTTAGTTTGGGGTGGTGCTTTGGATATTGCACCAGCAGATGATATGTTCATTCAAATAGAATACCCTCTAGGCATAGATCCTCTCCTTTTACCCTCAATAATGTCAAAGAAAAAGGCAATAGGAGCTAATTTCGTAGTGATAGACATACCTACAGGAAAAGAAGCAAAAGTGAAAACTATAGAAGAAGCCCATGAACTTTCAGATGATTTTATTGAACTTGGAAAAAGATTAGGAATTCATGTTGCTTGCGGTATAACTTTTGCTGAACAACCTTTAGGGTATAGCATAGGACCTTCTCTAGAAGCAAGAGAAGCTTTAATAACTCTAGAAGGAAAAGGCCCAAGAGATTTAGTTTCAAAGGTTGTTAACTTAGCTGGAATACTTTTTGAAATGGTTGGAAAAGGTGACAAAAAAGTTGCTTTAGAGATATTAAAGAAGAGAAAAGCAGAGAAAAAGTTTAGAGAAATAATAGAAGCCCAAGGAGGAAATCCTGAAATAAACCCAGAAGATGTACCTGTTGGTGATAAACTATTTAAAGTAAAATCTGAAAAAGAGGGGAAAGTTTTATGGATAAGAAATTCTAGTGTAATTGCTGTTGCAAGAAAAGCTGGAGCTCCAAAAGATAAAGGTGCGGGCATTAAGCTGAATGTAAAAACAGGTGATCCTGTTAAAAAGGGTGACACTTTGTTTACAATATACTCTGAAAATTATATTAAGTTGAATGAAGCCATAAAACTTGCAGAAAAATTAAAGCCAGTAGTCGTTGGAAAACATTTTGAAGAAAAAATGCTTTTAGAAAAAATATTAACTGAAATACCAAAAAGAAAAATTTTCATTTTAGAAAGATAATATATAAGAAAAACAAAAATAGTTATATGCATAAAAAAGTTTTGTTTTTAATTCTTGATGGTATAGCAGATAAAATTGAAAAGACACCTTTACAATTAGCAAATAAGCCTAATTTAGATTTATTAACGAAAAATGGTTTTGCGGGTTTAATAGAAAATGATTTAGGGAAACATCCTGATTCAGGAGTTTCAACTTACGTTTTATTAGGTTACTCTCAAGAAGAGTATCCTGGTAGGGGTTACTTAGAAGCTTTAGGTATTGGTTTAAAACCTATTCCTGGAAGTGTTTACATAAGAGCAAACTTTGCAACAGTAAAAGAAATTATGATGGATAAATTTCACACAGGAGAATACGAACCTGTACTAGTTGTGGTCGATAGAAGAGCTGGGAGAGATACTAGTGGTTTGTTTGAAATGTCTAAAGATATAAAAGAATTCTTTTTAGATGGAGTAAGGATAGAGTTTTATAAATCACTTGGCCATAGAGGGGTTGTTGTTGTGAACAGTTTTAACATCTCTCCTAATGTGAGCGATTCTGATCCTTATGTTGAAGGAAAAGAAGTGAAAAAGATAGAACCTTTAACTAAGGATAGTGCTGCAGAAAAAACTGCTGCTGCTCTAAATAAATTCGAAAAAGAAACTTACAAAATATTGAAGGAACATCCTGCAAACAGATACAGAGAAAAGCCTGCAAATTATCTTTTGTTAAGAGGTGCGAGCTGTTACAGATACGTAAAAAGTTTTAGAGATAAATTTGGTTTTGATGGCGCTTGTGTTGCTGCTTCACCTATTGTGAAAGGTATTGCAAGAAGTATGGAGATAGAGGCAATAGATATTTCTGGAATAACAGGAGATTCAAAAACAGATTTAAGAGAAAAAGTTTTGAAATCGTTAGATTTATTAAACACGAAGAATTTTGTATTATTACATATTAAAGCTTTTGATGTTTTTTCACATGACAAAAAACCACAACTAAAAAGAATTTTCATAGAGAAAGTTGATAGAGAAGTCTTTGGAAGGATTCTAGAGTATTGCGATTTTGAAAAAACCTTGTTAGTTGTTGCTTCCGATCATCCTACCTCTTCTGAAACAGGCCAACATTCTCCTGGAGTTATGCCATTTTTAATCTTTACAAAAGGTATAAAAAAGAATGATGTTGAAAAATTTGATGAAGAAGATTGTAAGAAAGGGCCATTAATAAATATAAAAGATTTTATGGAAGAAGTATTAAAATTCATTTAAAGCATTCGTCAGTTCTTCTGATTTAAAAAAGTATAACATCATTTACATACTGTTAACTCTTGTTTATAAAAAGGGAAATAAATTCTTTTTGAAAAACAATAAACTTTAAATACTCTTGGAAACTATAAAAATTTACTAACGGTGATTAAATGTTCGCTTGCAATTAATCATTGGAAATGCTGATTAGGCGACTAGATGATGCTTTTTCTCGCCAAATGATTGGATCACGACGTATTGATAGAAGATGAAAATCCCAGGGGTAAATGATGGCGATTAAGATGCGCATCGCAAATTTTTTTGCGGTGTAAGGGTCGATGTGACTATGAAAGTGTGAACACCTATTGAGAAATTTCGATGATAAAAAGACGGTCACATGAGTCACTTTAGATCATTATGATCGATGAGACCAGCAGAGGCAAAAGTTAGGGTCTGGGCAAGACGCCAAGTGGTGGATAGCTCAGCTCTCAAGGCCGAAGAAGATCCTAGCAAGCTGGGATAAGCCCAGGGTAGGCGCAAGCAGCCCTTGAACCTGGGATTATCGAATGCGACATCGTGCTAGCTTCGGCTAGCGTTCCGAAAGGAACGGGAACCCGCTGAAGTGAAGCATCTCAGTAAGCGGAGGAAAAGAAAGCAAACGCGATTCCGTGAGTAGCGGCGAGCGAAAACGGAAAAGGGCAAACCGAATCGCTGCAGTAATGCAGTTGAGATGTGGAGCCTGGTACAGCCTAGCTGGCTGACCCGAAGTTGCCTGGAAAGGCACGCCATAGAGCGTGATAGCCGCGTAGGGGAAGGCCAGAAGGCTGATTCAGGAAAAGAGTACTGTTCCTTGGATATGGAGCAGGAAGATGGGAGGCATCAACTCCCAACCCTAAATACCTTGAGAGTCTGATAGCGAACAAGTATCGTGAGAGAAAGCTGAAAAGTATTCCTCACAGAAGGTGAAAAGATCTTGAAACCACTTGGCTACAGTCATCCATGGCCTGGAAGGTGCCTTTACGAAGGAAACCTGTGCGAACAGGGAGTACGAGTAAAGGCTTACAGGGTCATGGAGTCCGTTTTGGAACACGGGGCAGGGAGTTTGTCTCTGTGGCGAGGATAATTGGTTCAAGCCAAGCATCCGTAGCGAAAGCGAAGGTGCGTAGTAGCTTATGCTACCTGGCACTAGGTCCGAAAGGGCCTGAAGTCACAGGGACAAGACCCGAAGCCGCTCGATCTAACCCCAGCCAGGATGAAGCGTAGCGAAAGCTGCGTGGAGGTCCGATACCGGTGTTGAGCTGCAAATCACTCGGGTGAGCTGGGGTTAGGGGTGAAAAGCCAATCGAGAGCGGTGATAGCTGGTTCCTTCCGAAATGTGTCTCAGCACAGCCTCACCAGAGGTAGCTAACAGGGTAAAGCACTGATTGGAAGACCAAGGGAAGAAATTCCCAGTCTTCCTGTCAAACTCATAATCTGTTAGCACCGAAGAAGGTGGGAGTGGGGGCGTCGGGGTAAGCTCGGCGTCCGAAAGGGGAACAACCCAGCCTGGGGTTAAGGTCCCAAATTCCTGGCTAATTCAGGAAGGTTGTGCCAACCCTAAGACAGGAGGACGGTAGGCTTAGAAGCAGCCATCCGTTAAACAACGCGTAAAAGCGGACCTCTCGAGGGTTGGTGCGCCGAAAATGGACGGGAGTAAGCCAGGAACCGAGACCCCAGCTTGCGAAAGCAATAGGGTAGGAAGGCGTTCTGCATGGGTAGAAGTATCTGCGTGAGCAGGTATGGACCGTGCAGAATCGAAGATCCTGCCGGTAGTAGCAGCAAAGTCCGGTGAGAATCCGGACCGCCTGAAGGGCAAGGGTTCCACGGCAACATTCTTTGGCCGTGGGTTAGTCAGTCCTAACCCTGCTCTTAACTGACGCAGGGGAAGGGAAACCTGTTAATATTCAGGTACCGCAGACATACGTGCGGTAACGCAAGCCTGGTTGTAGACGCTTTGGGATATGCTGACGTAAGTTAAGCAGCGAAGACCGGGAAGTTCCGTCAAGGAGAGAACCGGTCGAATCTGCGAATAGCCCTGCTGTATAGCGGGGTTCAGCAAATTCCCAGAGCCCATGAAAATACAACCAGGAAGGATTGTCTGCGACTGTACTGAGAACCGATACAGGTACCCTTGCTGAGAAGGCAATGGCGTGTCGGGATACACCAGCCCAGGGAAATCGGCAAATTGGTGGCGTAACTTCGGGAGAAGCCATGCCTGTGGTCTCTAACCGTGAGTCTTGTTTAACAAGGCAAACGGGGTGGGACCGCAGGTCGCAGTGACAAGGAGGAGGCGACTGTTTAATAAACAGAAAGAGGAGAATTGTTTAAATATAACGTAGATAATAATAAACATGAATTCATATCTGGCTGGAATGCTAATTGGTGATGGATGCAAACAAAAAAGAAAAAATGGAGCATACGCAGTATGGATAGATCAGCATAAAAGAAACTACAAGATTATAGAAAAAATTACAGAAATATTAAAAGGGAAATTCAAACTTTATATTTACAAAGTTCCTGGAAACAAAATAAGAGTACTTACGTACTCTAAAGAATTATTCGTTTGGTTTGAAAAAATTTCAAATGATGTAACAGGATTTTTCAATGGACTGGCGAATGAAGAGAAAAAGAAATTTATTGCAGGATTTTTTGATGCTGAAGGGACAGTAACTGATAGATTAGTAATTTACAACAGTGATAAAGTTTTACTAGAAGCAATTCAGAAATTTTTAAATAATTTAGGAATTGTTTCGCATATATACAAGTTCGGAAAAATATTCGGTTTGCAGATCTATCGGAGAAGTTCAATAAGAATATTCCAAAACGAAATTAAAACTGTAAAATTTGAAAACTCCTCTTTCTGGTTAAAAAACATAGCTGGCTGCTAAGCGGAAACGCTTTGTATAGCCAGTGAGGCCTGCCCACTGCCGGTGTGTGAAAGCCCGTTACAACGGGCCTAAGCCCCGGTAAACGGCGGCGGTAACTCTGACCGTCTTAAGGTAGCGTAATCCCTTGTCGCTTAAATGGCGACCTGCATGAAGGGCTTAACGACTTCCTCGCTGTCCCGGGCTGGAACCCGGCGAACCTGCTGTTGTGGTGCAAAGGCCACAGACCCCCAGGGGGAAGAGTAGACCCCGTGGAGCTCTGCGGCAGCCTGTCGCTGCTGTATGGTTATGATTGCATAGTGTAGGCAGGAGCTGCTAAGCCAAAGCTTTCGGGCTTTGGATAGGCGCCAATGTAACACTGCCCTTTCATAACCGTACGGCTAACCCTCTTCTCGGGGGGACACCGATTGGTGGGCCGCTCGGCTGGGGCGGTACACCCTTGACAGGAGATCAAGGGTGCCCAAAGGTTGGCTCACCCCGGTCAGAAATCGGGGGTAGACTGTAAGCGGAAAAGCCAGCCTGACTGGATTCCGCACAGTAAGGAATCCAGCCGCGAAAGCGTGGGCTAACGATACGCCGATTACCCTTGATGGGTGTCGGTGACTTCAGAAAAGCTACCCCGGGGATAATAGAGTCGTGGCGGGCGAGAGCTCCTATCGACCCCGCGCATTGCTGCCTAGCTGTCGGCTCCCCCTCTCCTGGCCGTGCAGTAGCGGCCAAGGGTACAGGTGTTCACTGGTTAAAAGGGGACGTTAGCTGGGTTTAGAACGTCGTGATCTGGTGCGGGGATTTTCGTATCTTAGATAGCATGAAGGAGTATTAGCTAAAAGCTAGCGATGATATCATGTCTACCCGGATACGGCACATTGGGTAATGATTTAACCGCCCCAAAGCGAAACTTATTCGCTAAGGAGTAGCTTATGAACCCAATTATCCTTCTCTTCCCCTGCACTGGACGATATAGACAGTTCGGTCTCTATCTACTGGGGGTGTTGTTACCTGACCCGAAGGGTGGGTAAGTACGAAAGGAACACTCACCCGTGGCCTCTGGTTTACCGGTTGTCTGATGGCACAGCCGGGTAGCTACGCCATAGCAGTTAACAGCTGAAAGCATCTAAGCTGGAAACTGCCGGGAAAAATAGGTAACGGGCGCTCGTAGACGACGAGTTTGATGGGGCAGGGGTGTAAGTGCAAAGCTTCGGCGATGCATTCAGCCCACTGCTCCCAAAGCCCATTAGCCTAGACCCCTTTAAATGCCTCTGCTGGTCTTTTAAATCTGAAAAATATGTCAAAAGAATCTAGAATTAAAAAAGCAATTAAAAAGCTGAAAGAAAGATTCCCGGAAATTAGAGAAGAGGAAATTGAAAGAGAACTAATTCCTTTACAAAAAAATATAGGAAAACCAAAATTAGTTAAAAAGAAAAAGTCTGAATAAAATTTTTATACTTCTAGAAACAAAAAAGAATTGTGAGCTGGGCAGACAGCTCCCCTTGCAAAAGCAAGGAGGAAATTCCACCCACCTTTAGTCGCTTTTGCGACTTGCCGTCCTGAAAAGGACTAGGCCGAGAGGTCTAGCGGCTTGAAGGAGCGAAATGTTCCTATATCAAGCTTTGCGGCAAGGTGCAAGGCCAAATATACCCTGATGAAGAAAGAGGGGTGGGTAGGCCGCTTAGACGAATGCTGTCAAGCGGAAATGATTGTATTATACAAGATCCGCTACAGAAGGTGGATTATGCCCAGCACACGCAACATTTCAATTCTTCATGAATAAAACTGTTGAAAAGCATAAAATGAAAATCAAGTGTACAAAAATTTAAGAAAATAAGAATTTGGAATTTATTCTGATTGAAAACAGTATGTCATGAAGTCTCAGTATAGAGACCAACATACTTTTTCTTACCATAACTTTTAAATTTGAAATAAAATTAAGAATAAGTATGGCTGAAAAAAGAAAGTTGAGAGCACCAATGACAATAGCTGGTTTAATGCGCTATGAGGAGGAAGGAAAAAGTCTAATAACTTTAAAACCTCAACATGTTATAGGTATCGCTGTTGCTTTAGTTTTAATTGAAATAATGCTATTCTTTTTCTTAACTCCTTAATTAAATAACTTTATAAGAGGAATTCCATATTAATTATTAAGGTGATTTAGTGGGAAGATTAAAAGAATTGTTAGTTTCACCGTCAATTGCAATAAGGAATGGAAAAAGAGAAAAAGATATAATAAAAACGCTAGAAATACTAATAGTAACATGGTTTCTTTTTGCTATCAGTGCATTGTTAGTTGCAACAAAAGTTCTACCAACTTTTACAGCAGTTGGAATGTTTTTGTTGATTTTATTCCTTGGAATAGTTTGCAGTGCATTTTGTGGTTATTTAATAACAGTAATAACAAATACTTTAGGTGGTAAAGGAAAGTATTATGGAGGATTAACAACAATAACCTACAGCTCTTTCCCTCTCTCAATAGGTTCCTTAATTACAGCATTCCTTTCTCTAATACACCCTGCACTGTCAGCTGTTCTAGGATTCATTTTAATAGCAGTAACTGCAGCACTAAGCTTTTCAATTTACTTTAGATCAATAAAAGAGTTTTTTGCCACAGATATGATAACAACTTTCATTAGCTTCATAATAACTGTTTACGTATTTGCAGTTGCTATATATGGAGCAATTTTATTCTCTGTTGCAGGGCTTGCACCAGTACTTCAAAGTACAAACATAGAAACTATACTCAGAACAATAAGGCCATTCCCTTAAAATTTTAAAGCAAAACCTAATCAATTTTTTTATTTTTATTTATATACCCTTTTCTTCTAGTATAAACTATTTCAGGATCTAAAATTTGGCCTCCTATTTCAACAAAAGGAATTTTGCTTTTTCTCAAATCTTCTTTTATATCTTCTGTGCTTGCTGTCATAACAAAAAAATGTATTCGTTACTTCTTAAACTTAACTTCGACAAAAATTGAAAAAGAAATATTTAAAAATCTTTCCCTTTTCAGAGTGGTTAGAAGTTTATTTCCTTTTCTTTTGTTTAAAGAAAAGTATGAAAAAAGTTGTTTTCGTTCCTCATTGTTTGTTAAATCATACTCTTTTACCGAATGAACATTCTTGCAGAATTGCAAGAAAAGTTCTTGAATTGTTTTTAAATGAAGAAGTGAGTATAATTCAACTTCCCTGTCCAAAACTTCAAGATTATAAAGAAATTTCTGAAAAGGTTTTGAAGATTGTTAAAGAATATTTGGAAAATGGATTTAAAGTTTTAGGAATAATTGGTATAGAATCGTCTTCTTTTTGTGGAGTTTATAAAATAAAAAAGAAGAATAGAATCCTTCCAGGTAGGGGTGTATTAATAAAAGAGTTTGAAAATGGAATGAAAAAACAGAATTTTCAAATTCCAATCATGAGTGTAGATTTGAATAATGGTTTCACATTTCTAGAAAAAATGAAAACTTTTCTCAAAAGCGTATAGGGGGTGAAAAAATGACCGTAAGAGTAAGAAGAAAAGAAGGTAAAACTATTATTGAGACTGATACCCCTGAAGGTTATGTCAGACATGGTCTAATTCATGACGATAGATCATTGTTAGGTGCCATGAGTGCTTTTGGAATAGAAGAAGTAGAAGGTAACGACCTCTACGAACTTCGTAGAGATTTTGATAAAAAGTTTAAAGAAAAGTATGGAGAAACTTACTTTCTTCCTGAGTGAGAAAATGAACAAAAGATCTCCTTATTATGTAAAGAGTGAATTTGAAAAAAGGGCCTATGGAAATGAAAAGTACACAACTTTTGAAAGAAAGTTAAAAGTTGTTGGAAATAACAGAAAATGGGTTGAAGCAGCTGGTAAAGAAGTTAAAAGTTCGGTGATGCCATGAGCTATTATGGAAAAGTTTATAATAAGAGCACCGTTACTTCTAATGAAAAGTATGCTAGCGTAGAAGGTGAAGGTAGAGTTAGTTCAAATGACCTTTACATTGCAAGGGGGTTAGCAGAAGGTCTAGTTGAGTCTGTTGATCATGCAAATCAAATAGCATTTGAATTACATATGAGAACAAAAGGGAGAAAATGACAGAATATTATGCTAAAGTTAACATATTTTCGTGTGGTGTAAGTTATAGAGGAAAAGTGAATGCAGCTGTTATAGAAGGGAATGGAAGGGCATCTTCTAATGATTTAACAAGTTTGAGAATAATTTCAAAAGATTTGGTTTGGGGTGTTGATAGAAATAATGAAAGGGTATATAGGTTATTAGAATGACAGAATATGAAGTAAGCGTTAAGTCAAAAATAATTGTTGGAAAAGAGGGAAGTAAGTTAGAAGAAATTGATATAAAAGCTGACAGTTTTAGAGATCCTTATGCTTTAGAGCGTTTTAAAGAAAGTTATAATGAAGGAAAAGAGATAGAAGAAGTGAAGTATAAGGAGAAAAATTGGAAAAAGTCTATATATGAAAATCTTTATAGAAGCTGGATAATTGCTTTGAAAAAATGGAAAAAAGTAACTTTAAAGAAAAGAAATAGAAAGAAAAATAGAAAAAAGTATAAGAAAGATGAAAGATAACTTAGTAAGTGCCTGTTATTGTTCCAGTGCTATTGAAATAAGTTCCTGGAGTACTTGTTAATTCATATTCAATTGATAACGTTATAGTGTAGGTGTCTCCAGCATTACCACTAGCTGCACTAATAGTACAACTAACTATCCCACTGCTACCAGTATCTATTGTAACTTCTGGTGAAAGGGTGCAAGAACCACTTGAGCCTCCTTTTGTTGCATAAATTTTTGTTATATTGATTTGTTCACCAACCCTGTTCTCAACTCTAAGAGTTATACCTCCTGTAGTAGAGACTGTCCATGGTGATAGAACTTGTACAGTTCCAAATCCTCTTGCCGTTGGTGTTAAGAAACCCGCTGGTGCAAAGATACCATAGTACGCTAAAACTCCAGCAACGATCAAAATTATTAATATAGCCCATCCATAAGTCATCAAGTATTCAATTGCTGTTTGACCCTTCATTCATACACCTCCATTCTACTCATTTTATTGTGAAAATCTATACTTAAAGCTTTCTATATTATGAAAAGGCTACCAAAGAAATAGCCAACTACATAACGAGCTAATAAGAATACTGCTATTGCTCCTAACATTAAAGGTGCGATAAATTTTATTCCATTTTTTTCTTTTCCTGTTTGTATGAGACCGATTATTAATGATGCGAAAAATGTTGTAACCATTAAAGTTGAGATGGCAAACCAAAAAAGTTGAGATGGTGTTATTTGAGGGCCTGTTGCTTTTGCAAAAAATCCTCCCCCAAATCCTGCTCCAGTTACTTCAACGTTACCCAAAACCTCTGGTGACCAAAGTTTTGTCATAGTTTCAACAAAGAAAAGGCTTATCGAAAATAGTACAGGTGCACCTAAAACAGCAGCAAAAAGTATAAAAAGAGAATAAGTTGTGACAGATGACTTTATTTCTTTTTTTAAAGATTGAGTTACTCTAATATTGTTTGCTGTCTCTTCAAGTAAGTGAGCAAGTTCACCACCAGCTTCTATACCTTCTATAATCAACTTAACCGTTTTATCTAATATCTCAGACTTAATCCCTTTTGTCATTTCTTTTAAAGCAACTTTCAAAGGTTTACCTCCTATCGTCTTAGCACCAACTCTTCTTATCTCTTCTTCCAGAATACCAAATTCAGGCCTTGCTGAAAGCCAAATAGCTCTGTCAATAGTCATTCCTGCTCTAATGTTAGCTGCCATTAATTGTAATGCATCTGGTAAAACTTTTTCCACTTCAGAAGCTCTAGAATCAGCTATGAGAATTATTGAAATTTGTAATATAACAAAACTCAAAGCACCAATCACAATACCTATCATAGTCCCTACATTACCCAAACCAAACATCCATAAATCAAACATTATAACACAAGCTAAACCTAAAGAAAAGAGAAATGAGAAGGCAATGAATCTGTTAGCAAAACCTTCTTTAAGGCCTGCATACCTCATCTCTCTTTTAATGATGTCTCTGTACTTTTTTGGAGTGAAGTATAACAACTTTTCTTTTAATCTCAACTTCTTTATTTTTTTAATTATATCTTTCACTAACTCACCATTGATGGCCTTTTTGTTTTTACCATTCCCATGAAAAAGTATTGAAATATTGAAAGGCCTATAAGAATTAAAGGAAATATTATACTAGGTATTTTTATTCCAGAAAATGAGGACAAAATGATTAAGAATGTAATACCTAAAGTCGGCATTATAACTGCTACTAACATGTACATTAAAGTGTAAGGACTCAATTCTTGGCCATACCTTCTAATAGCTATTATTTGTTCTCTTGTTAAAGTGCTAACTATTGCTTCTAAAGCTGAAGCCACATCACTTCCTGCTTTCATTGCATTAGTGATTTGCCATATTGCTCTCCTGAAATGAAGAGAAGGGTTTCTTACAGAAGCTCTTTGAAGAGCTTCTATTTCTGAAACTCCTGCATTTATCTCTTTAACTATTATTTCAAATTCCTTGCTTATTTCTCCATAACCTTCTGTTACACCAGCCATAGCGTTAAAAAGGGGAACACCTGATTTTATCTCTATTAGTATATGCTCTAATGCATTCAACAAATCTCTTTCTAACCTTTTCATTCTTCTTATAGCAAGAAATTTAGGATACTTAAGAAGGTAGGAAAAAACAAAAAATGAAAATATAGCTCCAATTGAAATTGGAAGTAAAAAATCGACTTTTCCAACTACTAAACCAATGAAAAAAGTTAGGAAAGTTAAAAGAAAAAAGTAGAATAGTGCTGTGAAAACAACTATGGAAGAATATCTAGTTGGAGATAAGTGAATTTCAGCTTGATATAAATCTAGCTTAAGCGAAGGTACTGATTTGGCAATTACGTTCCCACTTTTTTCAAATATTTTTATTATCCTTCTTAACTTTTTCAAAGGAAATGGAACAAAAGGAATTATCATATTAAACAACTTTTTCTATTTCTTTCATCAACTCTTTTCCAAGAAGTTTTTCTGGACTTTTTTTACCTTTTACTAATTTCAAAACATTCTCTTTGTTATGATAATATTCAGCAACAACTTTTCCAACTGTGTTAACAGTTTTAATATTATTATCTAGCATCCATTGTAGTATCATCTCTTTTTCTTTCAAATCGTTTTCCATTTCTTCATCACTCATTCCTGTGTGCAATCTTATCTCATTAATTAGCCTTATACTATTCTTTACTTTTTCTATAGTATCTGTCCTAGGTTTCCACCTATAAAGAATTTCTAGTCTTGGTGGTATTCTTCCTGTTTCTCCTGGTATTAATTCAGCAACTTCCAAAGTTCTTCTTATACCTAATCTTCTATGTCTATATTGAACTACAACTAAATGTAAAGCTTCTAAGAGACTTTCAGGAAGGTCTATAGGAGGGTTTATTAACCTTCTTATGACTTGTTCTGCTCTATCTGCATGGAGTGTTGCATAAACACTGTGGCCAGTATGCATAGCTTCGAACAAAACTTCTGCTTCTTTTTGCCTTCTTATCTCTCCTACTATAACTCTATCTGGTCTCATTCTTAAAGAATTGACAAGCAAATCAAGCATAGAAACTTCGCCTTTACCTTCAGGATTAGGTTCTCTTGTTGTTAACGGTATCCAGTGAAGAAAATCAGGAAGCCTAAGTTCTCTTGTATCTTCTATTGATATAACTCTATGATTGGGAGGTATGAAAGGCATTAAAGCATTCAACAAAGAAGTCTTACCAGAAGCAGTTCCTCCTGCAATTAAGATGTTAAGCTCATATTGGATACATAGCCATAATAATGCAGCAACTTCTTTAGAAATAGTTTTCAGTTGAGGATCAATGAAATGAATTATTGTCCATGGTTCTCTCCTAAATTTTCTTATAGTTATAGTATTACCTTTTGTTGATATTGGGAACAAAGTTGCGTTTACTCTATCTCCCGTTATTAAGTGAGCATCCATAAGGGGATTTAAATTTGTTATTTGTCTTCCTACTTTTCTTCCTATTAAGCTGGCATAATTATAAATTTGTTCTTCAGAAGGTATTATGATGTTAGTTTTTAACCAGCCAAATTTTTTATGAAACACCCATACCGGCTCTGTAGAATTGTTAATAACTATTTCTTCTAAATTATCATCATTCAATAATATCTCTAACCTTCCCAAGCCTAACATTTCATGAACTAAATAACCTGATAAAATATTCTTTTCTTTTTCATTAATTTGAGGTAATTCTTTAGTTAATTCTTCATTAGCACTTAACAAGAATTTTTTCTTTATCTCTTCCATAGCTTTTGGATCTAAAATTTCAGATATTTCTATCTTAACTATTTCAACTAACCTTTCCTTAATAGAATCCAAAATTGCTTGAGTTGCAGGTTCTATTTTTGGAAACTTTATTTCATACACTGGTGTGAATTCTTCTGGCCTTTTAACTATCGTTACATTACCAGGAACATTATCAGCAATTATAGTGTAACTTGATAGAACTTCCATAATATCCCTAAGTCTTTATTTTTTCTTTTAGTTCTATCAACTTTTTGTGCAAATTGTTTTTCTCTGTTTTAGTTTTTTCTAATTTTTCTTTTCCAAAAGAAAATATTTTTCTAAGGTTAAACTTGAAAATGGGTTTCTTCACAAAGAGTTTTAATATTTTCATTTCTTTTTCCAATAGTTTTATTTCATTTTCTATCATCCTTCTCATTTCTTCTAAATTTTTAATTTCATTTTCATGAGAATGGATTTTTTCTAATTGTTCTTCTATTATTTTTTCCATATTCTTAACTTCATTTTCTATCCTATCAAAATCTTTACTGACTTTTTCTGCAACTTCTTTCACTTCCTTTGCTTCTTTCAAAGCTTTCTCTTTTTTAACCTTTAACAATTCCAAGTTTTTCAAATCCCTTTTCAGTTTCTCCATTCTTTTCTTTAATTCTTTCTCCAACTTTGCAAATCTTTTATCAGTTATTTTTATTTCTTTTTCAGTTTTTGAAACTATCTCTTCAAACTCTTTAGCTTTTTCTTCTATCTTTTCTTTCCTTTCTTCTAACTCTTTTTTCTTTTCTAATGCAACTTCTTTTGGAATCTCTTTAAACACAATTTCTGGTTCGCCTATAGCAGGATATTTTAACTCAACAAAACCACGATCTTCTAAAATCCTAACCCACTCTTCCACTTGAGCTTCACTAACATTTAAGAAATTTGCTGCTTCCCTTAAACTTACTTTTTTCTTTTTAGAAACAAGTTTTATTAGCTCATCTACAGGAGTTTCTATCAACAATTTTTTAAATTCTTCCATCTTACTCCCTATTCAAATTAAATCTTCAATCCCATAAATAATTGCACTATTCTGAGATATTTTAAACCAATTGAATACAGGATCATAATTTCCATTCCTTATGCTATAGCCATAAGTATCGTTCCAATATTCATAATCTAAACAGCTCGTTGATGGTTTAGTAGTTATATCAGCTGCAGCTAAATCTTCTAAATTAACAAATGTCTCCAACCCATATTTATACTTAGCAGAAAGTGAAAAGTTACCTTCTAATCTATCCAAAAAACTTGCTCCATAATTTGAAGAATGATAATATCCATTTTTTATATCTTGAGTAAGATTATTAAGATCCCAAACTTTCTTCGTTTCACCATCCAAGTAAATTTTTGTTTCATTTTTTATTATTTCCATGGCATTTGTTGCTCCTGTAATAGCAACTCCTGTGAATCCTCCAGGAATTATAGTGTCTGACTCTGAAACAACACCGCCAAAAGAGGAAGCTATAGATTCTATTCCCGTTATAGTATCAGTAACTAATATCCTACTGGAATTTGCATCTTCTGGTTGAACTTGAGAAGATAATTTAACAAACGCGTAACCACTTACAGAACCAGTAGAGTTAGTACCTTGAACTAAAAAGTTTGTTTGTTTCGAAAAATTTGAAGCTCTTATTATTCTTGTCACCCTACCATAAGTTTTTAAAGGAAAGAGAGGATCTTCTAAACCTTCTATTGGAACGCTAACTACAGCACTAACATTTCTTAAAACACCCATCTTTGCTTTTTCATCAGTTATATTCACAAAAATTCTGACTTCAAAAAGAACATCAAAGCTGCTATTTTGAGTTATATTAATTTCAATATCTTTAAACTCTATTTCAAAACCAGATTTTTCTGATGCACTTGTAATATTTTGTTTCCAGATGTTTATGTTACTTTTGTCTACTAAAGCAGCTCCTTCTCCATATAGAGTTCCATTCTCTATCATCTCACTTAGCCTTAGCTGAGCATCATCCAAACCTGTACCATTCATTATAACATAAGAGACAGCAGAGATTAATGTTCTCTTGCCACTTATTTCTAAAAACCTTCTTAAATCATTTTCTATGCTATCAACAAAATATTTTAGCTCATTCGCTCTTATGTTTATATCTATATTTTCACTCTTTGGTACACTATAAAAAAGAATTAAGCTTATTAAGGGTAAAGCTAAAAGAATTGTCATTATACTGTAAAGTATACCTTTCATATCCACACCCTTAACCTAACTTCTACTGGCCCCCACATATAAGGAACACCAGCTACACTTAAAGATTCTACGGTTATATCGACTGCTGAAATATCTTCTCCTAACAAACTTGTTAACCTTTGAATAGCATCATTTATTGCATCGCTTTCATTCTCAAATAAATCACCATAACCTACAGAAGCTGGTATTAAGAAAGTTGCTTCTCCTAGGGAATTATCAGGATTAACAGCGTAGCCCCATGAAAAATTCAATTCAAATTTGTTTTCATCACTCAATAAAACACCTTCTGGATTAGTATCGTAACCAAATCTTGCAAATTCAATTATTAAAGGATCACTAGAAGAATTTGTAGGATCGTGATTATAAAGAATTATATCGTTAGCCTTAGCAAGTTGTCTAGGATTTGAACCATCATAATAAAGCCATGCATATTGCCATTTTGCCATTAAAGGTATTTTATTAGTAAGATTAAAGTCCCACCTTACATACCTATAAAAGCCCCATAAATCAGGAATAGCATAAGAATAATTAGTAAGAGTTCTTGTTAGGTCAATGAAATTATAGATTTCACTTCTTCTAGAATAATTCACACTCACATAAGAATCGTTACCAACTATTCTTCTCTCATAACCAATAAACTCTAACTCATGATAAGTATCAACATCTACTATGAACCAAAAAAATCTACCTCCTAATTCATCATAGCTTATACCATTAGAATTCAAAGCATTCCTTATTTCATTATCATTCCACTCTACAATACCATTAACAACATTTTTTGTACTTATAGTAAAAATTTCACCTTTCCACATAAATTTTAATGTTACTGTGCTTACTTGTGTTTGAGGGGTAAGGTTAAGACGGACACTTAAGTTGTAAACATCACCAATAACGAATATTGGTTTTTTATATTCAATTGAACAATTAGAAATCACAGTCTGAAAATAAAACTTATCAAATTCTTCCAAAGTTGATTTTGTTGAAGTATTATAAACTACAACAATATGAGTTGCTCCATCATCACCACCAGTTCTCCCTCCAGCACCATACCTATAAACAACATTCCCTATGTTAAGGCCTGGATGCAAATAACCTTCTAGATCTGTTAGAAGCTTGTTACCTGTTGCATCACTACCAGGTATGTAAACGCCATTTAAGTATGCTTTGAATTTGTTATCTACCCAAGCTGCTTCTATGAACCAGTATGCATCTATTATTTGAGCATCATTAGGCAAATTTATCACATAACTTATGTTAACTTGATTACCATTGTTTCCTCCCCATGGCCTCCTTACACTACTAGAAATAACATCACCCATCACAACTAAAGTGTTATTCTTCTTTATAGTTTTCGCTATAGCCCTTGCTACATATCCCTCAGTTGGCCTATATTTTTCATAACCAGAAGCTATCCTTGCAGATGATATTTCAACACTTGCGTCTTCATATTTTGGCCTTGTTGTGTCTGAAGAATTGTAAATGCTATCACCGTTTATTAAAAGTTCGTAACCAATATTTTCTGGTAAGAAATTTTCAAGAATATCTTTTGTTATATTTCCTGCTTCATCCTTTTTTCCACCAGACCATAATGCACCTATAACATCAATTGTTTTTTTATTCAAATCTTCATTATCTAATATACCGCTTGCTAAATAATCATTAATCAAGTCTTCTGAAACTATATCACTCAATTGGGATTCAGAAAGTATTGTTAGTATATCTTCGGATAAAGAATGCAATTGCTGAGCAGATAAGTATGGCGAAGTAATTTCTACTCTAAAAAAAGCTATAGATGAAATAAGTGCTGCAGCTATTCCTAAAGCAATGATAGACTCAAGAGTAAATACTATACCTCTCTTGACCATAATACAACCTGCAATATTGATTTTTGAAAATTATCATTAATTTTAATTAATCCCAATCTCTTAACTGAAAATGCATTCCTCACATTATTCAAAGGCATGCCAAAAGAATAAGTTGAATCCCCTACTTTTATAACATTTCCTGTCTCATTTTGTATTTCTATGTAAATTTCATAACCACCTATTCCTAATATATTTTTAACATCCTTATAATCCATTTTCTTTAATTCATCAAACTTTGTTAAGTTAAACACTCCTGAATCATAAAGTCCTATAACTTTCACATTAGTAGAATTCCAAAATTCTGGTTCACCACTACTAGTTGCTAAAAGATCAGCAACACTTATCGTTTTCATTTGTAAATCTTTTCTCATTTCAGATTCGTAAATATCATTATAAATGTTGTTGTAATATACACCAAGCATTATCACTACAGAAGAAAATATTATTATTCCAGTTACAAAATCCCAGGAAAATATTTCAGCTTTCAATTATTATCAACCCCTCCTCATTTCTAATCCTGTTTACACCAGGCTTTACAATTCCTGTTATATTCTCGGTGAGAATTTTTGAAACAGAAATTTTATTATCCCATTTTATTTCTACTAACCTAAAATCTTTATTTATAGAAATAGAGTAGTTTTCACCGTTAGGAAGATTTTTAGGCAATTCGAACTCTCTGTAATAACCTTTAATCCTTGTTGCTATATTAATTTCATTAGCAACACTTCTTACAATTTTTTGAGCTTCTAAAGAAATGGAAGATTCATTTATTTCTTTTATTCTTAAACCAACAAGAACATCAACAATAACAAAAATGAAAAGAATAATTCCTACCAAAAATAGAAATTCTATTGAAACTTCAGCTTTCCGTAATGTTAACATAATTTTCCTCTGCTATCACCTTTATTTTTTTAGTTCCTGGTGTTAAAGAAATACTACCTTGTAAAGAAGCTTTTGAAAATGCAAAAACATCAGTTAAGCCATTACTCACTCTAACTTTTATCAAAATTTTTTTATCACTTATTTCTATTGACTCTACACCTTCTGGTATATAAAGGTTTAAAGTAATTTGAGATGGTTTACCTTGAGTATAAACTATATTAGCTGCCTCTACAATTTTATTAACTACTGTCATAACATTTGCAACCCTAATATCATCTTCATTTCTTTTTGTCATTTCTCCTGCGTAAAGAGTTAATATTCCAACAATAGCTAAAATTATAGAAAATATCATCAAGTACTCGAAAGCAGTCTGAGCACGCATAATTATATATTAACAATTTATATAAGAAAAGATGTATAGGAAGGGATAAAATGCAAAATTTTTGGAAAGATTTAAAAGAAAAAATAGCTGAAAATTTAAAAGTCAGTATTGAAGATATTGAAGAACCAGAAGAGCATGGTGATTTTGCATATCCTTGTTTCAATTTAGCGAGAAAATTGAAGAAAAGGCCAGAAGAAGTAGCTAAAGAACTTGCGAAAAAAACGAAAATAAAATTTTTAGAAACAAAAGCAGAAGGGCCATATCTTAACTTTTATATAAAGTGGGAAGATTTTTCACAAGTTCTTCTAGAAACTATCAGTGAAGAATACGGAAAAAATGAAATAAAAAAAAGAGTTGTGATTGATTTATCTTCACCGAACCCAGCACACCCATTTCATATGGGAACTTTAAGGTCAACTTTAATTGGAGAGTCTTTATCAAGAATTCTAGAGTTTCAAGGCTATGAAGTAAAAAGAATTTGTTATTTAAATGATTTAGGGAAGCAAGCAGCAATATTATTGCTTGGCTACAAATTACTTGCAAATGGGGAAGAACCTGAAGGTAAACCCGATGTTTGGCTAGGTAATATTTACTACGAAATGAATGAAAAAATAAAAAGAGAACCAGATTTGGAGAAAAAGGTATTTGGAATATTGAAAAAGTATGAAAGTGGTGATGAAGAAATAGTAAAAATCGCTAAAAAAGTTTTTAATTGGTGTTTAGAAGGATTTAAAGAGAATTGGAAAAAAATTGGCGTAAAGTTTGATGAAATTATATGGGAATCTGAACTTATAAAAAAGAGTAAAGAAGTAGTTGAAGAGTTAAAAGAAAAGAATTTAGTTTTTGATTCAGAAGGTGCTTTAGTTCTAAAACTTGAACCAGAACTTCCTAATACTATAATTTTAAGATCAGATGGTACTGGGTTATATTTAACTAGGGATATTGCCTTAACTTTGTTAAAATATGAAAAGTATAAACCTGAATTAAATATTTATGTTGTTGCAGAAGATCAAAAACTTCATTTTGAACAACAATTCAAAACTTTAGAACTTCTTGGTTACAAAGAATTGGCAAAAAATTCAATTCATCTTTGGTTTTCTATGGTTCTTTTAGAAGGTAAAAAAATGTCTGCAAGAAAAGGTTGGATGGTTTTATGGGATGATTTGTTAGAAGAAGGAGAAAAAAGATCTTTAAAAGAGATTGAAAAAAGATGGAAAGATTTAGAAGATAAAGAAAAAATAAAAAGGGCAGAAGCTATAGCGCTCTCGTCTATAATTTACTTTATACTGAAATACTCGCCAGAAAAAATCGTTAATTTTTCATGGAAAAGGGCCTTAAAATTTGAAGGTGATACAGGACCGTATCTTCAATACACTTACGCAAGGATAAACTCTTTATTGAAAAAAGGGAAATACGAAAATTTTGATGGAAGATATTTAAAAGAAGAAAAAGAAAAAAAGATATTAAAACTTTTAGCAAAATATCCAGAAATTTTAGAAAAATGTAGAAAGGAATTAAGGCCTCATTACTTAGCAAATTATTTGCATAAGTTGGCAGATTCATTTAACGAGTTTTATCAAAATATACCAATTTTAAAATCTGAAGAAAAATTCAAAAATGCTAGATTGAAGCTTGTTGAATGTGTTAAGAATGTTTTAAAAACTGGCCTAACTCTTCTCATGATACCTTTGATAGAACGTATGTGAATTATAAAAATTTTAATAAAGATTGGACTTTCTCAAGAGAACTGTAGACATTGTTAAGATTTATTCCAATTATAGGAACTTGAAAATTTTTCCTTTGCATCATTTTCTCTATTTCTTCAATTAGAATCCCTTTTCCAGGAACACTCTTATTTCCATTTCTTACTTGATGAACACCACAAGTTGATGATGTTTCAACACCTAGTATGCCAATAACTTTGTAATCTTCTTTCAAATACTTTTCAACTTCTTCTATTATTTTTGAAGAAATTTTTCTGCATATAGATCTGAAACCATCCGTATCGTATGAATCTTTTGATTTGGCTTTTCTGTTAAGTCCTTCAAATTCCATTTGAGGACAGGGAAGTTGAACTATGCCAACTCCGGCCTCAGCAAACAATTCTAACAAGTCTCTTACTGCTCCTGGATATTTTTCAACACCAATTGGCATCGTGTTTTGATTAAGAAGACAATGACTTACAAATATTACTTTCTTGCTTCTTTCCATATTATTTATATTTTTTTTCTTTTTTAAAAAACTTTACTCAATTCCAGTAGTAAAAGTAAATAAAAAAACGGTAATTGTCGAATTTTTAATTTCATGAAAAAATCTTTTTATAGTTTGAGGTTATATTCCGTTAAGTAGAGTTAAATTTTTGGTGAGTTAATGAATGAAAAACCAGAAGTATTGTTAAAACAATTGGGTTTAACAGAATATGAAGCCAGAGCATGTTTAACTTTAATCAAATTTGGAAAATGTACTGCAGAGAGAATTTCTTCTTTAGGAAAAATACCACTTCCAAGAGTTTATGATACGATGGAAAGTTTAGCAAAGAAAGGTTTAGTAATAATTTCAAAAACAAGACCTCAAACTTTTAAAATAATTAACCTTAAAAAATTCTTCTCAATCTTAAAAGAAGATGAAAAAAGAAAAATGAGAGAAAAGATAAGAAGTATAGATGCCATATCTTCAGAATTTTTAAAACTTGTCTCAAATTTATCTCCACAAGAAAGCGGTATAGAAAAAGAAGATACATTTTCTCTAACTTATAGAAGAATGAATGTAGGAGAAATTTGGGATGAAATTCAAAGGAATGTAAAAAAAGAATTTTTGGTTTTTGCAGGAGATCTTTCTTGGATAGACCTCCGAAAAAATGATATAAAAAGAGCTGTAAAAAGGGGTATAAAGTATAAAATCATTTGTTTTAAAAAAGTTTTACCCAACATAAAAAAAGCATTGAAAACTGGTGCAGAGCTGAAGTATTTCGATGATTATAGAAATGAATTAAGAGGAATTATAGCAGATGGTAAAAAAGTTTATTTAATAAAAAAAGTTCCTAAACCTGGTGTTAATTTAAAAGAGTTAAAAGATGGTGTCCATTGGTCAGAAGATATTGCTGATTATTCTGGCATGGTGTTAAATAGCAAATTAATAGCAAAAGCTTTTAGAGATTATTTCTACCTCCTTTGGGAAAAAGCTTTGCCTGCTGGCGAATTAATAAAAAAGTTAAAGTAGGGTTCGAGAATGCTAGAAAAATTAAATATTTTTAAGAAAGGTAAGTCGAAGAAAGAACTTTTATCAAATTATGAATTAATGCTAGAAATTCAAGGAGAAAAGTTGTTAAGAGTACCTGAAATTACTTATGGCGTAACTGAAAGTTTTGAGAAAATAGAAAATGAATTTTCTTCAAGAGGTTATAGAAATCCATATGAAATTTGTATTATGGTTGGGAGCCTTTCAATAAAAGATAATTTAGGAAACATTAAAGAGTTTATTGAAACAAAAAATAACTTTCATGATCTTTCTGAAAAAGAAATAGAAGGAGAAATTTTTAAAGTAGCAAGCAGACATGCAGACTGTGATCTTTTTCTAGTAGTGAGAAGCGAAATCAAACCATATTATAGAAGGGAATTAGCTAGGGCATTCATGGCAACGTTACCAAAATTAACATTTATTAAAAATTTTGATTATGAAGTTCATGAAGATTGTGTAGCACCACCAAGTAAAATGCTAAGCAACTTTATGATAGCAAAAAATGGAAACCTACCATTACTATTACAACATGAAAGAGAAGTTTTTGAAAGAAGTTCTGAAAAAGAAAAAGTTCCAGTTATACTTGCAAAAAGTAAATTTATCCATCGTCAAATTGAAGAAGAAGTAGAAGAGCATGTGAATCATGGCTACTTACGAACACTTCAAGATTATATAAATACAACCTGGAAAAATTATGCAAAAGATTTTAAAGAAATGTTTCCAAAGAAATGGGAAAGTGTGGTAAATGAGATTAAAGTTGAAATTGAAAATTTTGCTCCTTCCTATAAAGAAAAAATTTTATCTTCTTATGAGAACATATAAAAACTCCTGAAAATATTCTTTACTTATGCTAAACAAAAAATTTTTATTAGTTATATTGGCCTTCATAATTTTACTTTTGTTAATTACATTTTTCTTCCCTACTTCTTCCCAACTCTTTAAGCCAAAAACAAATCAAACGAAAGAAAAAAATATTTCGAAATCAGAAATTGAAAAAGTATCAGGAAACATTACTCAAACTGTAGAAGAAAATAAAAAGGGAAATAAAACCACTTCTTCTACTACCACTCCCGGCACAAGTGGTGGCGAACCTTCTAATTACACTGTTAAAGTTAATTATACTTTGAGTATAGAGTCTTTGCCTCCTGGATTGAAAGTTTTTACAAGCTATTATCTTGATGGAGAAAAAATTAATGTAACTCTTGAAGCACCTTATTCTGTTCAAGCAGATGAGGATTCTCTAGCTTGCACAGTTGCAGCTTATCTTTCTGGAAGTGGAGTGGTAAAGTGGGAAGTCGATGGAGAAAATTGTGAGTTTAGTGAATGTGAAGGTTATCAAAGTGGTTGTAACATTCTAATGGACAAACCTCATACAGTAACATTACACTACACTCCAATAGGAGGTTAATATGTTTAAGTTCGTAGACATCACAACAGCGGATGTAGCATTTGAAGCTTATGGAAAAGATTTAAATGAACTTTTTGAAAGTGCAGCATTAGCAATGTTCGAAGTAATGGTAAACACAAAACAAGTAGAGCCAAAAGTTGAGAAAAGAGTAGAAGTTAAAGGTAATGATTTGGAATCTTTAATGTTTAATTGGTTAAACGAACTGCTAGTTTTTTATGGTTCAGAAAATTTAGCTTTTTCGAAATTTAATGTAAAAATTGATGAAAATAATTTAGAATTAAAAGCAAATTGCCTAGGAGAAGAAATAGACCCTAAAAAACATGAATTAAGAACTGAAGTCAAAAGTTGTACCTATCATCAACTCCAAGTTAAGAAAATTAATGATAAATGGAAGGCCAGAATTATACTTGATATCTGACCACTTTCTACCCTTTCACAACACCAAGAGGAACTAATTTTGCTACAATCTTGCTTATACCTGCCTTTTGTGTAACTCTAACTACTTCATCTATATCTTTGTAAGCTTCAGGAGCTTCTTCAGCCATAACTTTCCAGCTTGCTGATTTAGATAAAATACCTCTTTGAGACAATTTTCTTGCAACTTCTTCTCCTCTAAAACCTTTTAACATTTTGGATCTTGACATAACTCTTCCAGCTCCATGAGCAGTTGAAAAGAAAGTTTCTCTTGCACTTTCAGTCCCGACTAAAACATAACTTGCTGTGCCCATACTCCCTGGGATTAAAACTGGTTGTCCTACTTTTTGATAATCACTTGGTATTTCTGGATTTCCGGGTGGAAAAGCTCGTGTAGCCCCTTTCCTATGAACAAAAACTTTTCTTTTTTTCCCATCAATTTCATACTCTTCTATTTTTGCTGTATTATGAGTTACATCATAAATTATTTCCAATCCTATGTCCTCTTCTTTCATTCCTAATGTCTTAACTAAACTCTCTCTTGTCCAGTGGGTGATCAATTGACGATTAGTCCATGCGAAATTCATAGCACAAGCCATAGCTTGAAGATAATCTTCACACTCTTGAGAACCAGCAGGAGCGTAAACTAACTCTCTATCAGGCAACTTTCTAATTTCATTTCTAAATCTGGTTTCCAATATCTGTAAATAATCTGTGCAAACTTGGTGACCAAAACCTCGAGATCCGGTATGAATCATCACCATAACTTGACCTTCCTTTTCAATTCCAAAAACTTTAGCTACTTCTGGTAAATAAATTTTGTCTACTTTCTGTATTTCTAAGAAATGATTCCCAGCTCCTAACGTTCCCAGTTGGGGGGCCCCCCTCTTTTTAGCTTTTGAGGAAACTTTATCTGGGTTCGCACCTGGATAACAACCATTTTCCTCTATATGAAAAAAATCTTCTTTTCTTCCATAACCGTTATTAATCGCCCATTTAACACCTTTAGCTAAAACTTCATCTAATTGTGAGAGAGTAAGCTTAAGCTTTCCACTTCTTCCTACTCCTGAAGGAATGTTTCGAAAGAGCGAATCAAGCAAATTTTTTAACTTTGATTTAATTTGTTCTACTCTCAAATTAGTTTTGAGTAACCTGACCCCACAGTTAATATCAAAACCAATCCCCCCAGGTGATAAACCTCCTTCCTCATAATCTAGTGCTGCTACTCCACCTATTGGAAAACCATAACCAAAATGCATATCAGGAAGTGCTATTGAATACTTTTGGATTCCTGGTAGAAAGGCAACGTTTGCTATTTGTTCTATAGCCCCATCCTCCACTATTTTCAAAAGTTTTTCAGACAAGAAAAGTCTTGCTGGTACCTTCATTCCTGGTTTTGTTCCTTTAGGTAGTTCCCATAAACATTCATCAATTCTTTTCAATTTTTCTTTAAACATAATAACACCTATTAGAATTAAATCATTTCAAGATTATTTAAGCTTTCTTTTATAAATATTCGTGAAACAATATTTTAAAGAGGTGAGAACTTGCCAATTAGTACTGCTCCTTACAAAAGAACTTATGCACATACGAAAAGAAGAGGAAAAGAAGTGATGGTAACATGTGGGTATTGTGGAAGAAAAGTACCTAGATATAAAACTTTTGTAAAATATAGAGGATTTAGAATTTCGGATCCCTTAATACGTCAACAAGTAAAACGTCATCAAATTCATTTATTCAGACAAAAAATATATGTATGCCCAAGTTGTGCTAGATTTCATAGAATAGTGAAACCTGGAAAGAGTGTGAGAAAAAAACATCTTAAAGTTTAAAAATTAATATTGATAAATGATTTTTATGAAAATTCTAGAAATAAAGCCTGTTGGAATGCCGGAAGCAAAAAAGATTATGAGTAGTTATGAGAATAGAAAAGATTTAAGTTATGAGCAAAAAATTGCTTTAGAATACTTAAGAAAATTTACTAAACTGAGTTATGAAAAATCAAAAAAATTCTTAGAAGAAATTTCAAATGTTTTAAGAATGTCTCCTGAAACTGCAATACAAATATTAAACATTCTTCCAAAAACACCTGATGAAGTTAGATTAATATTTGCAAAAGAAAGATTTAGCTTAAAAGAAGAAGAAATAAAAAAAATTTTAGAAATAGTCAAGAAGTATAGTTGATAGCTATGCCACTTCTTAAGGATGAAAATGTAATAGTATTGGATTTCCTCCCTAGAGGCCGCGCTACGGGTAAACCAGAGCCTCTAGCACAAGTAATAGGAGAAAAATATTTCTCTTTACTAGAAGTAGTCATAAGAAAAGGTGTGAGTTTAAAACCTGGTGATAGAATTTATATAGGTAATGCAAAAAGAGATCATGTTGATCATATAAAAAGGAGAATAAATATAAACGACTTAACATCGTTTGCAAAATCTGAATTACCTGGAGTTGTTGAAAAACTTGTGAAAGAAAATGAAAAGAGATTTGTTGACTTCTTTAACAATGCAAGACCAATAACAACAAGACTTCATCAATTAGAATTGTTACCTGGTGTTGGAAAAAAACATATGTGGGATATTATAAATGAAAGAAAAAAAGAACCTTTCAAAAGTTTTGAAGATATAAAGAAAAGGATAAAATTAATGCCAGATCCTGTTAATTCTATAGTGAAAAGAATAATGGAAGAATTGGAAGATAAAAATATAAGATATAGATTGTTTGTTGCAGGGCCTGTTAGAAGATATTAAACTTTCTGAAGAATTTGTTACAAATTTCTAAAACTCTTTTATCGCCTTTTCTTTTTACTATCTCCTTTACGTTTCTATCTCGCTTTGATATTCTTCCTAGGGCTTTGAGAGCCTTTTCTCCCAGCATATTTAAATGTTTTCATAAGAACACTTATAAAATATGAATACAGCTAAAAGATTACAAAAATTACTGTTGAAAATTCCTAAAAATAAAGTAACTACATACAAAATATTAGCAAGAGAGCTTAAAATTCACCCTAGAGCTGTTGGTAAACTTTTAAGTAAGAATGATCCAAAGAAGGCTCCTTGTTATAAAGTCATTTATTCTTCTGGAAAAATAAGTGGTTATAGTTTAGGTGTAAAGAAGAAAATAGAACTGTTAAAAAAAGATGGTATAGAAGTGAAGAAAGAAAAAATTAACTTAAAAAAGTTTCTTTTTGATTTCCATAGGAAATAAAGGTTTTACTACTGACCAATAGTTTTAAATATAAGAATTCCTATATTTATTACATGTTAGTAACAAAAAGAGGCAGTTTCATGTTTAAGAAACTTAAACCACAAAGGCCAGTAGTTATAAGAAATGGGAGAACTGTAAAATTTTGTTATTATTATGCTGGCACAAAGAGATGTTTAGGGCCTTTGTGTTATTGGACAAAAGTTGGTAGATGTCCTATATTTAATAGAATAAAAACTAGAAAGGGTATTTTTACCGCGAAATAGTTTTAAGAATTCTTTTTAAAGTTTTAAAGTTTGCATCAGTTTTTATCGCGGTTAAACAAAAATGAGTTCTACTTGCCTTAAACCCTTTAACCTTCAATTTTTCTATTAAGAAATTAATTTTTGGAATTTTAACTTTTAAAATTCTCGCTAAAAAATGGAGATCGTAATAAAATGGCGGCATTTCCGATTCTTCTACTAAGAAGTTCAATAATTTTTCTTCTTCTTTTTTGAGTTTAAAATCTCTATTTTTTAAATCAAGTAGAACTTCTTTACAAAATTTTTTATCTAAAATTTTACCTAGGTAGACTGGGCCTACTACTTTAAACTTTTTTCCGCAATTACATTTTTCTTTTATGTTACCAAATTCTCTATTACCACACTTGCAATACATTACAAAACCAAAACTTTTAAGAAGTTCTTTTATCTTTCCGAGATGCTCTATTTTTCCAAAAACTCTAAAGTAATGTTTTGTAGAATGAACTAAAAGAGGAAAAAAAGCTTTATCTTTTTTTGAAAGAGTTAAAATTATATGAGAAATTAAAATTCTCATACCAAGTTCAGCAAAAAAATCAGTTTTAAGTGAAATGATACCATATTTCTTAAAACAAGTTAAAGGATAAGTTCCACAAAGTGGAGCTTGATCAGTAGCAGTAACAGCAAGAAAGCCTTTATGATAAATAGAACGAGCTGCTGAATCTAAAAAATTAACTGGAGAACCAAATGGGTCTATATCAATAACATTAAAAACATTTTTTCTCAATAAAATGTTTGCATCCTCTTTACTCACTTTACACTTTCTAGTTAACTTATTTTCTTTTATATTTTTCTTTATAAGTTTTACAGCTATGGGGTTTTTATCATTTAAAACAACTTTTTTAATTCCTTTTACTTCTTTTGCGTACCTTAATCCTCTTATCCCAGTTCCTGCTAGTGCATCACAAACTGTTAATTTATTTTTGAAATGTTTTTGAAATACTTGAATTACTGAAACAGAAATATCTCTGTTGAGCTCTGCTTGTGGATTAAAGAAAACTGGCATAGTTTTTTTAGAAAATTTTCCATTTTTTGGTTTTGGAACGAAAAGTTCAATTTTTCCCTCTTTAACTTTCATTAATTTCATAAAAAGTATTTTAGTTTTTTGATAATAAAATTGTTCTAGAATTGTCGTGGTTATTTTTATAAGTTTATAGAACAAAATTTAGTTGCAGTGGTTGAATGGATATTGAAATAAAAGAGTTGTTAAAAGAATTTAAACCTCTTATAGATAAAACAATTGAAAAATATATTCCAAAAGAGTTTAATGAAGAACACCTTAATTTCATGCTTGGAAAGCCACGATTTAAATACACACCACAAACAATAACAGAAGGTATTTCAAAACCTGTTTGGGATTATTTAGAAAGAGGTGGAAAAAGGTGGAGACCATATTTATTTCTTTTAGTTTATGAATCCTTAGGTGGAGACCCAAAAGATGTTGTAGATTTCGCTATTTTACCTGAACTCATTCATAATGCAACTATAATCCACGATGATATTGAAGACATGAGTGAAGAAAGAAGAGGGAAGCCAGCTTTGCATTTAATTTTTGGTGAAGATATTGCAATAAATGTAGGAGATGCTTTATATTTCATACCATTTCTACCATTTTTCAAAAAGAAAGGAAAATTTGATAAAGAAAGGTTATTAAAAGCTTATGAAGTTTGTATACAAGAATTGATAAGAGTTGCGATGGGACAAGCAACTGATATAGTATGGCATAAAGGTTTGTGTAATGCTGATGATGTTACAGAGGAAGAATATTTGCAAATGTGTTTAAACAAAACAGGTTGTATTCCAAGAATGAGTGCTAAACTAGCAGCAATACTTGCAGGAAAAGATGAGGAAACAGTTGAAAAATTAGGAAGGTTAGCAGAAGGTATTGGTGTTGCTTTCCAAATTCAAGATGATATATTGAATCTCACAGGCGAAGAGTTTGCTAAGAGAAAAGGTGGGCTAGGAGAAGATATAACGGAAGGAAAAAGAAGTTTATTAGTAATTCACACATTAAGAAATGCTAATGAGAAAGATAGAAAAAGATTGTTAGAAATATTAAACATGCACACAACAGACCAAAAATTAAGAAATGAAGCAATAAGTATAATAAAAAAGTATGGCTCGGTTGAATATGCAAAAGAGAAGGCAAGATCTTTAGTAAAAGAAGCATGGGACGAAATAGAAAAAATACTTCCTGATTCGGAAGCTAAGAAAAAGTTAAAAGCTTTTGCCTACTATTTAATCGAAAGAAAAATATAAGGTGTAAAAAATGAGTAAAAAATTACCAAAAAAACTTCCTTTTATACCATTCCCAATGACGAAAAATGAAATCGAAATGAATGAGATTGCAAAAGAATACAATACTTTAGATCCAGAAGATTCCAGAAGAGAAATTCTTTACAAAGAATTCGAAGATAAAATGTTATATTCACTCTGGGATTGAATTTTATGAAGAGAAATTTGATAATTTTAAAGATAGGTGGCTCTGTCATAACTGATAAATTTAGCAAAAAACCCAGAGTAAAAACAAAAATTTTAAAGAGAATTTCCAGAGAAATTTCATCTGCATACAAAAAGAAAAAGTTTTCTCTAATATTGTTACATGGAGCAGGTTCTTATGGTCACAAAATTGTGAAAGAAACAAAAATTAACAAAGGAATAAAAAGTTTTGAACAATTGAAAGCATTTGCAGAAACTCAAAGACTTCAAAATGAACTCAATTCTATAATTACGAAACATCTCATAGATGTTGGTTTACCAGCTATTCCTTGTCAACCTTCTTCTTTTGTTGTTATGGATTCTGGTAGGATAGTTGAAATGAGTATCTCAGCAATCGTAGGATTATTAAAAGTTAAAATGATACCAGTACTTTACGGTGTACCAGCTTATGATAAAACTCAAAAGTGTTCTATTCTTTCCGGTGATCAAATAGCACCATTTTTAGCTTTAAGATTAAATGCAAAAAAGATAATTCATGCAACTAATGTTGATGGTGTTTTCACTGATGATCCAAACATAAATCCAAATGCAGAATTCATACCAGAAATAAATTCTAAAAATATAGAGAAAATTAAAAAATGTTTAAAAACTTCTTTAGCTCCTGATGTTACAGGTGGGATGTTAAACAAAGTTTTAGAAGTTATGAAAGCTAAAGTTGAAGGACAAATAATAAATGGTCTGGTTCCAGGAAATATTTACAAGGCTTTAATGGGAGAAAAAATAGGCACTTTAATAAAACCATAGAAAATCGACATTTGCTTTTTTCTTCGTTGATTGCTAATTTTTCGAAAATTGTCGAGGTTAATTTTATATTCTACTTTTTAAAATATGCAAGATAACATGGTTGATGTTGGTATTGACAGTGTAGCAATTTACATACCGAAACTTTACATTGAACTTGCAGATGAAAAAGATCCAGAAAGGGAAACTGAATTTTCTATATCTAGAAAAACTGATCCTAAAAAATATCTTTATGGTATTGGTGTCTCTAAAATAGCTATGCCTGATACATATGAAGATAGTGTTACTATGGCAGCTAATGCAATTTATGAGTTAATAAGAAAGAATGATATTTCTCCTAAAGAGATTGATAGGATTGATATAGCTAGTGAAACTGCAGTTGATGAATCAAAACCAATAGCTGCGTATGTTCATGGAATGTTAGAAAAAGTTTTAGGTAAGAGTTCATTAAAAAATTGTGGTGCGGTTGATTATAAATTTGCATGTGCAGGAACAGGTTACGCGTTAAACGATGCAGTAAATTGGGTATTAGCAGGAAAAAGTGATGATAAATGCCGCATAATATGTGCGACCGACATAGCAAGATATGAATTATATAGTAATGGAGAACCAACTCAAGGTGCAGCAGCTATTGCTTTCACAGTAAAAAGAAATCCAAGATTGTTAACGATAGACCCTGTAATAGGGAAATATACAGAAGATGAAGATGATTTTTGGAGACCGCCAAGCTCGAAAACAGCATTCGTAAAAGGAAAACACTCAATAAAATGTTATTTGAAAGCTATGAGAGAAGCTTTTGATAATTATGCTGAAAATGCTATAGAAAATAATTTTATTAAATTAAGAGAAGATGAAGCTTTAACAGACCATTTTGATCTAATAGCGTACCACACACCATTCCCAAAAATGGTTAAGTATGCAGCATCTCACTTATTCAGACATGAGTGGAGAGAATTATCTCGTTGGGAAATCATTGAAAGGGAAATTGGAAAGGAACCAAAAAAAGAGCAGTTTAAAACAAATGAAGAGTTTGAAAGAAAGGATAAAGAATTTGGAAAAAAGTTTAGTGAAACTGAGTTGTTTAAAGAAGCTTATGGAGAAAAGATCGCAGATGGTTTAGTAGCACCAAGAGAAGTAGGAAATTGTTACACTGCTTCGGTATGGTTGTCTTTATGTAGCCTCTTGGAAGTAAAAGATAATAAAGGTGAAAATCTGAGTGGTAAAAAAGGGGGAATTGGTTTTTATGGAAGTGGTTCAACTGCTATAGCAAATAGTTTTATAGTTCAACCTGAGTATAAAGAAGTTGTCAGAAGTTTTAATTTAATGAAAAAAATAAAAAATAGAATTTCTATTTCTCTTCAAGATTATGAAAATTTACATGAAGGTAGGCCACTTTCAGGAAATAGAGAGCACATAATTGAACCTGAAAATGAATTTATTTTAGTAGAAGTTACATCTCAGGGTTATAGATACTACGATTACGTCTAACTCTAAATAATCTTTTAATATTTCTAGAAATAACTATTCTTGATAATATGATTAGACAACCGATAGTAGTCACAATTGGCCACATAGACCATGGAAAAACAACTTTGCTAGATAAAATTAGAAAGACTGCTGTAGCTGCAAAAGAAGTTGGTGGTATAACACAATCAATTGGGGCTACGGAAATTCCAATTGAAACTATAAAAGAAATATGTGGAGAACTTTTAGAGAAATTAAATATAAAGCTTGCAATTCCTGGCCTTCTTTTTATAGATACTCCAGGCCATGAAGCCTTTACTGCTATAAGAAAGAGAGGTTCTTCTATAGCAGATCTTGCAATTTTAGTTATTGATGTTAATGAAGGTTTTCAAGAACAAACTGATGAGTGTATAAGAATATTAAAAGAATTTAAAACCCCATTTTTAGTTGCAGCTACTAAAATAGATAAAATAAAAGGTTGGGTTGCCTATGAAAATTCTTGCTTCCTTGATAGTTTTACTAAACAACCTGAATGGGTTAAAGAAAGCTTAGAAAATGCAATTTATAAGTTAATTGGAGATTTCTCTGAAAGAGGTTTTGAGGCTGAAAGATTTGATAGAATAAAAGATTTTAAGAAAACAGTTGCTATAGTTCCTTGTTCTGGAATTACTGGAGAAGGAATAGCTGATTTGCTTGTCGTGCTTTCTGGATTAGCTCAAGCATTCCTTAAAAAAGAATTGGAAGTTAAAAAAGGAATTGGAAGAGGTTCCATTCTTGAAGTTAGAGAAGTTAGAGGTTTGGGAACTACAATAGACGTAATACTTTATGATGGAGAAATTAATAAAGGGGATTGGCTCATAATTGGAGGAAAAAAGCCTATAGTAACAAAAATAAAAGCCTTATTAAAACCAAGACCATTGAAAGAGTTGAGAGTAGAAAAAAAGTTTGAAAGTGTTGATAAAGTTTCTGCAGCTGCTGGTGTAAAAATAGCTGCACCAAATTTGGAAGAAGTAGTTGCAGGAAGTCCAATAGCAACTGTAAGTCGTGAAGAAGAGATAGAAAAAGTAAAAAATGAATTGCAAGCTAGTATAGAAGAAATAGAATTTGAAAAAGTTGGAGATGGAATAATACTAAAAGCTGACACATTAGGAAGTTTAGAAGGTTTAATAAGTGTGTTCAAAAATAAAGCACCAATAAAAAAAGCAGAAATAGGAAAAGTTTTAAGAAAAGATGTCGTTGAAATTGATACTGTTAAAGATCCTTTGAAAAGAGTGATAATAGCCTTTAATGTTCCAGTTGATGAAATTGCATTAAAAGAAGCTGAAAATAAGTCAATAAAAATACTTAAAAGCAACATAATCTACAAATTGGTAGAAGAGTTTGATGATTTCATTAAAAAAGAAAAAGAAAAAATTAGAATGAAAAAGCTGGAAGAAATAACATTGCCTGCTAGAATTAAAATACTACCTGGTCACACTTTTCATGTTTCTAAACCAGCAATAGTTGGTGTAGAAATTTTAGAAGGAACTATAAAACCTGGCTTCAAATTACAAAAAAATGGTAAAGAAATAGGAACAATAAAAGCTATACAATCTGAAAATGTTTCTTTATCAAAAGCAGTTAGAGGTGAAAGAGTTGCAGTTTCAATTGAAGGACCTACTGTTGGTAGACAAATAAAAGAAGGTGATGAATTAGAAACTGTTTTAAGTGAAAAAGATTTGAGAGTTTTAAGAGAATTAAATATGAAAGAAGAAGTTGAGTTGGCAGAAAAAATCATCAAAAAATCTTAAAGCCTAGTAAGAGTAAAATGAAAATTAGAATTGGTTGGTGAAGTAAGTAAATGAGTAATGAATTCCTTCCTAAAAACATTAAAAATTTAATAATAATGTTCTTAGAAAAATCTTTAATTTTGAACCTTCTCTTCCCATCTTTATAAAAAATGTTTCCAAAGGATATTCCAAACAAAGTAAGACCAAACCAAGGTAAAGGGGGAAAATAATCAAATGTGAAAAAATACTTGGGAATAAAGCCTAACCAAAGGAGCCAATAAAAGTCAAATCTAAATTGTTGCAAATAAATTCCAATAAAAATTAAAATCACGCCTAACAAAAAATTCAACTTTCTAAAATTCAAAAAGAACTGGCCCAAAATTATAGAAATCCCAATGAAATGAAGAATTCCAAAAATTACAAAAGCCTCTGGGAATGTTAAGTAAGTTATTATAGTTATTAAAATACCAAAGAAAAATATTTTTAACCCTTTAAAGAAAAATTTCTTACGGATTTCTCTTAAACTCTTATTTTTAACTTTACTATAGCTTATTGTTAAACATAATCCAGAGATAAAAATGAATGTTGATGCTATCATTATTGCATACCACAAACTTAATTTTAAACTACTTATTCCAAGATAAGAGAGTGCAAAAGAGTAATTGTAAATTATCATATTAACTATTGCAAACCCACGCAAAAAGTCTATTTCCCAAAATCTTTTCATAGAAAAGTATTGGTTCGTTCAATTAAAATTTATCATTTTTAGTTAAAGTTTTAAATATGTTATAACATATTGTGTAATTAAATGAGAGTGGTATAATGGCCTTTAAAATTGTTATAAGTGATCCAAAAACTAGGAAAGCCTGGCAAATAGAGAAAGATGTTCCATCATTAACAGGATTGAAAATTGGTGACAAATTTGATGGAGCTTTAATAGGATTACCAGGTTTCACTTTACAAATAACTGGTGGAACTGATAAAGATGGTTTTCCAATGAGGCCAGACTTGCCTGGAACAGGAAGAAAAAGAGTATTGTTATCAAGAGGACCTGGTTTTCATCCTAAGAAAAAAGGAATGAGAAAAAGAAAAACTGTAAGAGGTAATGTTATATCTTCTGATATAGCTCAAGTGAATGTAAAAATAGTTGAAGGTGAAGGTGATATCCCAACTCTTCTTGGTATTAAAAAAGAAGAGAAAAAAGAAGGGTGATGAAATTCAAAGTAGATCCAAGACTGATACCAGAAGTAAATATAGGTACTCTTGGTCATGTAGATCATGGTAAGTCAACTTTGGTTGAGGCAATTAGTGGAAAATGGCCTGCAACTCATTCTGAAGAATTGAAAAGAGGGATAACGATAAAACTCGGTTATGCAGATGCTACAATTTACAAGTGTGAAAAGTGTGGAATTTACACATCACAACCAAAATGCCCAAAATGTAATACTTCATGCGAACCTCAAAGAACAGTTTCATTTGTTGATGCTCCAGGCCATGAAACTTTAATGGCCACAGTGTTAGCTGGTGCTAGACTAATGGATGGTATTCTTTTCGTCATAGCAGCTAATGAGAAATGCCCCCAAGCACAAACTAAAGAACACATGGCTATTTTGAATATAATTGGAATGAAAAATGTCATCATAGTTCAAACAAAAATAGATTTAGTAAGTAAAGAAAGGGCAATAGAGCATTATAAAGAAATAAAAGAATTTATTAAAGGAACTGTTGCTGAAAATGCACCAATCATACCAGTTTCAGCACAAAGAAAAGTTAACATAGATTCATTACTAGAAGCTATCCAAGAATATATACCAACACCAAAAAGAGATTTAAGCAAACCGCCAAAAATGCTAGTTGCTAGATCATTTGATGTGAATAAACCAGGGACACCACTAGAAAATTTAAAAGGTGGTGTCTTAGGAGGTTCTTTGATAGAAGGTGAGTTCAAAATTGGTGATGAAATCACCATAAAACCGGGAATACAAATAAAAGATGAATGGGTACCTTTAACTACAAAGATAGTTGGTTTACAAAAAGCTGGAAAAGATTTGGAAAAAGCTGGAGCTGGAGGTTTATTAGGTGTTTTAACTCAACTAGATCCATCTTTAACTAAAGCTGATTTTCTTTCTGGTTCTATGGCAGGAAAAGAATTACCACCAGTTCTCTTTCATTTAACATTAAAAGTAAATCTTTTTGAAAGAATTTTAGACAAAAAAATTGAACCAGTGAAAATAGGAGAAAGTTTAATGTTTAATGTGGGTACTGCTAAAACGCTTGGAATAGTAAAAAATGTAAAGAAAGATGTTTGTGAAGTCGACTTGAAATTACCTGTTTGTGCTGAAAAGAATGATAAAGTAGTTATAGCTAGAAGAATAGAAGATAGGTGGAGACTAATAGGTTGGTCAGAAATAGTTGAAATTTAAAAGAAATTTATTTGAAAGTATATAATTCTATTTATGAAGTGTGAACGTTGCGGTAAAAATTTAGGAGAGTATTTATGCTCAGTTTGTAATAGGGTAGTTTGTAAAGAGTGTAAAGTGATCAAAAACGGTAAAGTTCTTTGTTTAGATTGTGCGAAACCACAAAAAGAAGAAAATTTAAAAGGTATAAAAAAAGCAATTTATAGTGTCCTTATAATATTAATTGGTATTGCGATTATTTACTACATAACAAATTCCTACCTTTCTAAAATACAACTACCAAAAGAAGTTCTAGGTATATCATTTTTAATGGATTTTTTGAAATATTTTGAACTCTTAGGATTAATTTCGATTTTTTGTCTTTCAATTATTTTAATTATCCTTGTTATAATTTTCCTTATAAAGAGAAAAAAGAAAAAATAACAAAATATTTAAATTTGTGCATCCTAATGTTTGGTATGAAAAGAATTATTTTTGTGTTAACAACCCTTTTTTTGATCTCAAACATAGTTTATGCACAAGATTTCTCAATTAATTTGAATATTAAACCTCAATATCTTGCTGGCCGAACAGATTATGTTACAGTAAAAATAAACAATCCCTTACCAGAAGATTGGTTCGTAATATCATTAATTGGACCAGAAAAATGGATATATACAGAAACTTCCCTTTTGAGAGTTCCTTCTGCAGGTAGTAATGAATTCAGAATAGTAGTTCAACCACCAAAAGATGTTGTGCCACCTCCTTACCCTTATCAATATTTCTTAAAAGTAAAAAGAGTAAGTACAGATTCTGTATTGGAAAAAAGTATTTTAATTAAAATTGTTCAAACAACCTCAGCAATTTTAAAAGATGTTTCATTAAGTTGCGAAACTTGCTTGGATAAAGTTTCTATTTCTGGAAGAGTTTATAATGTAGGCTCTAAAACTTTAGACCTTTCTGTAGTTATTAAAGTAGGGGAAATAAGAAAAACCATTTCAATAGGAAAGCTTCATCCCTTTGAAAATAAACCATTTGAAACTACCATTTCTCTTCAAAATATGGAGCCAAAAGATTATGAAGTAATTATAAACTTAATAGATAAAACAGGAAAGATATTTTATCAAGAATCTAAAACATTTAAAATACCTGTGATTGAAAATGTGATTTATGATAAAGACGTTTCTATAACACCATTTGGAAGTATAGTGACGTTAAAAGCTGTAAATAAAGGTAATGTTGTTTCAGAAGCAGAATTGAAAACTGAGCCACAAAAATGGTACTCTTTCATCTCAGGACCAACCCCAACTGCAATGGCATTAGGAAGGTATTTTTGGAGAATTAACTTAAGGCCAAATGAATCTATTAGAATAACTTACTCTGAAATATATTGGCCAACTTATGTGATAATAATTGCAGCAGTGTTAGCAATTCTCATATTTTATTGGCAATCTTTAGGTGTAGTATTTAGGAAAAATGTAATTGGAAGTAAAGTTTTAAGAAGCGATAAAGAAATATCAGTTTCCTTGCATTTGAAAAATAGGAAAAGTGAAATTAATAGAGTTACAGTTAGAGACATTGTCCCACCAAACTTTTCTGTAATAAGTAAATTTGAAACTGTTAAACCAGTAATAAGAAAAGTAGCTAATGGTATTGAATTGGTTTGGAAAATTGGAAGTTTAAAACCTTATGAAGAAAGAGTTTTACATTATACTATTAAACCTATGGTAGACTTTGCAACAAAAGTCCATCTTCCTCCAGCAGTGCTTAAAGCGTTTAGAAAAAAGAATTGGTTCTCAAGATATTCAAATAGAGTTTCTCTACGACCTGAAGGTGAAAAACAAGTTATTAAAGTAAAAGTAAGTAAGAAATAGAAGAAAGAGAAATTTATATATTCTTCGGATTAAAAATTGAATAGCCCCGGATAGCTCAACAGTAGAGCGGCCGGCTGTAGGCGAGCACTTTTGTGTTTGCTGCTTAGCAGCCGCTCGATAATTACCGGCAGGTTGAGGGTGCGAATCCCTCTCCGGGGATTTAGTGAATATTTAAATACTTTTAAAATAGAACTAATCATTGGTTGCCGGCCAAAGAGCGCAGGAAAGACCCGTTCCCATTTCGAACACGGCAGTGAATCTGCGCATCGATCTGGGTTGTACTGCCGAACAGGCGGGAAGCTCAGGACGCTGGCAACCGCTATTTTTAGGTGTTTTTATGAAAAGCTATCTTGAAGAAGTTGTAAACGATTTACGTAATATATTTGGAGAAAGAACTTTTTGTCCTAGTGATTTACCAGCTTACTACGAACATGCTAAAAAGCTTTGTAAATGGTTAGAGAAAAAAGGAGCAATAGAACGTGTTGGAGTTAGAGAACGAAAATTTTTATGTTTCACTATTAAGGAGCCCCTTTACCAAATCAAAACCTCTTAAATATTTCTCAGAAATTAATTTAAATAGGAAATATAATATGAAAATAAGCCCGGGTAGTATAACCTGGCTAGTAAGTTGAAACCTAGAATGCGAGCCTGTCGAGCTCGAGATCCGGGTTCAAATCCCGGCCCGGGCGCTTGTGATCATTATGAGTGTTACTTTAAAAATTGATAAAGGAACGGTAGAAAAATTGTTGGAATGGGTTGAACTTAAACCATGGCTTTCAAGGAATTTAACAGGTAAAAATTTATCATTAGAAATAAATGATGAAGAACTTGCTATAGTTTTACACAGAAAAGAAGGTAAAAATTTTTTGGAAATTTCAGACGTGAATGGAAGTTTTAGTTTATGGTTTGAGCTAACACTAGAAAAATTTGAAAAACTTCAAAAGATAATAGAAAATTTTAATAAGTTTTAGCATAAATATGCTAAATGGGCCCGTAACTCAGTTGGTAGAGTGCCAGGCTTTTATCTGTCAAGATAAAAGCATGTTGAGCTTCCGCAATGACAGGAAGAAAAATTGACTTCAAACCTGGAAGTCGCGGGTTCGAATCCCGTCGGGCCCACCATTTAAAAACTACTACTTCTCGCTGAAAACTATTTAAAATTTTGTATGTAAACTAAACTCATGAAAAAGGTAATCACACTCACAACCGATTTTGGATTAAGAGATCCTTATGTATCGACTATGAAAGCTGTTATTCATAGAATAAATCCTGATGTTACTATCATAGACGTATCTCATGATGTTGATTCCTTTAATGTTCGTGAAGGTTCCTATTCTATGTACTATGGTTTAGAATATTATCCTCCTGGATCTATTCATGTTGGCGTAGTTCACCCTGAAGTTGGCGAAAAAAATTACAAAGGGATAATAGTTGAAACAGAAGACAGTACTTTTGTTGCGCCGAACAATGGTCTCCTAACAATACCCTTAAAAGAGGAAAAAGAGCCAAAGAAAGCTTATCAAATAGAAGAAGATAGGATTCCCAAAATATTCCATTTCATCAAAAGACTTTCTAGAACATTTTGGGCCAGAGATGTTTTTGCTCCTGTTGCCGCATCACTTTCTCTAGACAAGGATCCTGAAGAGTTTGGTAGTGAGTTATCTTTAGAAGAGATAAAATATTTTAATTATGAAAAATCTAAGTTAGAGAACAATTATGCAACAGGAAGTGTAATGAATGTTGATAAGTACGGTAATGTATTGACAAATATCCATGAAGATTATGTCAACAAACTTTTCTCTCTTGACGATAAATTTAATGTGAAAACAGAAAAAGGAGAATACACTGCAAGGCTTGTTGAGAATTATAGTCAGGGAAAAGAAAATGAATTAATAGGAGTTATAAACGAGTTGTGGAGATTGGAATTAGCAATGAATTGTGGTTCGGCTAGCAAGATTTTGAAAACAAAGATAGGCGATAAATTAACTGTTTCTAAGCTATAAATTTTTAAATGAAAGAATGGATTAAATTTTTAATGCCGAGGTAGCTCAGGCTGGTTAGAGCGCCGGTCTCATAAAATTTTATGAGATTTGAAAAAAAGATGATATGAAATCCGGAGGTCGAGGGTTCAAATCCCTCCCTCGGCATTAAAACCACCATCACCACATTTTATTTATAGAGGGCCAAATGTTATTAGAACTGAAAAGGTAAAATATATGATGAAACATTCATTGAAAACTGGATTTAGTTTTGGTTTAACATCAGGAGTAATTACAACTCTTGGATTAATAGTTGGTTTGCATTCTGGAACACATTCAAAACTTGCAGTTATTGGAGGTATACTGACAATAGCAATAGCAGATGCACTTTCCGATGCATTGGGAATCCATATTTCTGAAGAAGCAGAAAATAAACACACTCCGAAGGAAGTATGGGAATCAACTATAGCCACTTTTTTATTCAAATTTGTTTTTTCATTAACGTTCATAATTCCTATCTTAATGCTACAATTACCAATAGCTGTAATAGTAAGTGTCATTTGGGGATTGTCTTTGCTGGGAATTTTCAGCTTTCAAATTGCTAAAAAACAAAAAACAAAGGTTTGGAAAGTGATAATAGAACATTTGATTATTGCATTAACGGTTATACTCATAACACACTATGTTGGTAGTTGGATTAGCCTAACTTTTAGTTAAATTACCAATAAGTTTTCAATTTCTCCTTTTTTTCAAATTTTAACTTGAAGTAATTAAGGAGATAATATTTTAAAGCTACTTTGAAAAATCCTTTTTTAAATCTTCTAGGAGAAATAGGCATATATAGCTCTCTAAAAAATTTTACCCTACCAACTTTCTTTATCCTATCACCAAGATCAAAATCTTCTAAAAAATTCAATCTGAAGGGATATTTCTTTAATACCTCTTTCCTAATAGCAAGATTTGCAGCACATAAACAAGGGTAACCAACCAAAGAGGATATATTGAGAAATATATCACCCCATATTTTCAAGTTAATTTTAACACTTAATTTACCTTCATATGGTATTATAGGTCCAAATATGCATATGTTACCGTTCATAAATTTAGATATTTTTTCAACCCATTTTCTTGGAGGTAAACAATCAGCATCACAATAGGCTATTATTTCATTTTTTGCAATTTTCCACCCCATATTTCTTGCATCAGCTATTCCTTTCTTCTTATCCCTAACAACTACATCAGCATATTTTTTAGCAATTTGATAAGTTTTATCTTTAGAATGGCCCTCCACAACTATTATTTCTGGTTTCAAAGTCTGCTTTCTCAACATTTTCAAACAATTTCCTATATATTTTTCTTCATTCTTAGCACAAACAACTACGCTCACACTCATAAGAAAGATATTTAAAAAATAGTAATATATAATTTGAATAATTAATGCCCTGGTAGCTCAACGGTAGAGCGCCTGAAGAGATGGCGAACCTTGTAAGCAGGCGGTTGGGGGTTCAAATCCCTCCCAGGGCTTTATATATTTGTCAATTAAAAATATTAGTGAACAAAATGGAATGGATAGCTTTTGTAAAAAAAGAGAATGTGAAAAAAGTTGAAGAAATTTTGAAAAATGATGAAATTGCATCAAAACAAAGCATAAAGGTAAGAGATGCAAAATCATTAGGTTTTGAAGAAGATGGTAGTTTCTTCTTGATAAATGGAACGGAAGAAGGAATAGAAAAGTGTAAAGAATTAGTTAAAGAATTTATTGAAGAAATGGAAAAAGAAAAATTAGAAGAAGCAAAAAAGAAAATAATGGATGAGGAAGAAAAAGCTATGGAAGGTTTTGGAAACATCTTTGGATGAGAATATGATGGCTGTTTTCACTTTAGGTGCTGATGAAATAAGAATCAGAAAGATGTGTGAGATTGCAGAAGCATGGGGGTTTGCCGGAAAGTACAGCGATAGTAAAATTTTACTTAGAGATGCAAGAAAAAAGAAATTTTCTCATGTTCTTGTTCTAGATTATGAAGCTTTGGATGATATTAAGGATGAATTACAAAGACTAGGAATTCAAATAATAAGTTTAAAAGATAGAAAGAAATTAGAAGGACTAATAGAAATTTAATTCTATGCGCCGATAGTCTAACCTGGTTAGGACCCGAGCTTCCCAAATTTGAAAATAGCTCGTGATGCGGGTTCAAATCCCGCTCGGCGCATCCTCATTTAAGCTATCAATTTATTTTAATAAAAATAATTCTTTACTATGCCTGAAAAAGTAGTACTTGTATTCCATCCTAGTAGGTTAACTTATTTAAAATGGTATTTTTTCGCTTCACTCTTAATGATTTTCGAAATACTTATTCTTTTGAATTTTGTTATAATACCAGAAATGTATAAATTTTATTTTTTGATTTTTTTGCCTATAATAGCTTTGCTTGTAATTTCAATTCTTGAAATAAAAAGAAAAACAGATATCTACACAATAACAGATTATAGGATAGTTGGAAAGACAGGTATATTTTCAATATCAGAAACAACAATACCTTGGAATAGGATATCAGATTACAGCATATTTCAAAGCTTCTCAGATAGATTATTCAAAATAGGTACTTTAAAAATTGAAGGTGTAAGTGGAGATGAAAAACCTGAAATAATAATTAAAAAAGTTCCAAACCTTAAAAAAATAAAAGACATAATAGAAACATTAATACAGAGAAGTAGAAAATATGGGCCGGTGGTCTAGTGGCTATGACGCCACCCTTACGAGATATCTAGGAAAGGTGGAGGTCGCAGGTTCAAATCCTGCCCGGCCCATGCTTTTATCTTTCTTTCTATAATAATAGTATGAATAAAATGAAGATAATTGCGGATTTACATATCCATAGTCATTATTCAAGAGCAACATCAAGGGAAATGAATATTGAAAATTTGGAAAAATTTTCAAAATTGAAAGGATTAAACCTTATTGGCACAGGAGACTTCACCCATCCTTATTGGCTTGAAGAATTGAAAAATTCTTTAAAAGAGATCGAAAATTCAGGATTATTCTATTTCAGAGATCCAAAAATACTCTTCATGCTACAAACAGAAGTTTCAAATGTTTTTGAAAAAGGAGGAAAATTAAGAAAAGTGCATAATATAATTCTCGCTCCAAGTTTTGATATTGTAGAACAAATAAATGAATTTTTAGGGAAGTATGGAAGCCTTTCTTCAGATGGAAGGCCAACTTTAAATTTAAATTGTGTTGAACTTGTTGAAAATTTGATTGAAATATCAAAAGATATAATGATAATACCTGCACATGCCTGGACTCCTTGGTATGGTGTTTTAGGGAGTAAATCAGGTTTTGATTCTATAGAAGAATGTTTTGAAGATCAAACAAAAAATATTTTTGCTATTGAAACAGGGCTCTCCAGTGACCCCTCCATGAATTGGAGGCTCTCTTCTTTAGATAAGTTCACACTTGTTAGCAATAGTGATTCTCATAGCCCTTGGCCTCATAGGTTAGGAAGAGAGGCTAATGTTTTTAGTTTGGAAAAAATAAGCTATTGGGAAATAATAAACACAATAAAGAAAAAAGATAAGAATAAGTTTTTGTTCACAATAGAAGTTGACCCTTCTTATGGAAAGTATCACTGGGATGGCCACAGAAAATGTAAAGTTTCTATGAAGCCAAAAGAAGCAGAAAAGTATGGCAATATATGCCCAGTTTGTGGAAAAAAGCTAACTATAGGTGTTTTACATAGAGTTGAGAAATTGGCTGATAGAGAAGAAAACTTTGTGCCAAAAAATGCAATTCCATTCAAAAAGTTAATACCACTATCAGAGCTAATAGCAATAGCATACAAAACACAACTCTTCTCAAAAAAAGTGTGGAGTGAAACAATGAAGCTAATAGAAAAATTCGGCTCTGAATTGAAAGTGTTATTAGAAGTTCCAGAACTTGAATTAAAATCTATAACAAATGAAAAAATTGTTGAACTTATATTAAAGAATAGAAAAGAAGAATTAAAAATTCAGCCTGGATACGATGGAGTTTATGGAAGAATAATATTAGAAGGAGAGATAAAAACAAAAGAACCACAAAAAAGGATAGATGCATATATTAAAAAATAAATAAAAGTGTGGAACCAACTAAGGTTCCTAAAAACTATCTTCCAGAAACTGATACGCTAGCTGTTCTTTCTGTGAAGTAACCGTAATCTGCTTTAATTGTTATTGGATATCCTTGGAATGTTGTTGGTGGTGTGTCAACAGTAACATCACAAACTATCTTTAAGTCTTTTCCTCCTATTAATTCTTGCTCACCTGTGCATGTTGCTGGAATTGTCATTCCAGGTGCTGTTATTGAAATGTCAACTCTATTCAATTCGTCTGTTGTTAACTCTACATTTTCACTTCCTGTTGTATAATCTACTGCACCTTTCTTGTAAAGTGTTCCTCCTCCAACGTTACTAACTGTTATTATTAGAGTAAACTTATTTTCACCTGGTGCTAAGACAACTGGATCTGGTGTTGCTTTAACTGTTAATGAAACTGGTGCTGAAATTGCAGAAAATGTTGCTTTATTCAATGTTCTTCCTGCTGCTCTTGCTGCATCAGCCTCGGATTGGGAATAAACCCAAATCGTTCCACTCACTGAGCTCTGATAATCATAATAAACTCTTCCTATGAATATGTAATCATTCATTTGACCTTTTGAAACGTTTGGTGCTGTTAAGCTCCATGTGAATGTTTTTGTATCAGCTGGTATTTCTCTTACTGGATCGGCAGGCTTCATATCTTTGCCAAAGTGCTTGAATATAGTTTCACTTGGATTGCTCCAATACATTCCTGTTGTGTCATCTAGCTTCAAAGCAGAACCTATTAGCATAACCATTGAATTAGAATCCGAAGCCACAGAACCTCCTAGGTTGTCGACTGTCATCAAAACTCTTGCAGTTGATGTGCTGTAAACCTCAGATGGATCAACTGAAAAATCTGTTATAGTTAAACCTGCTCCAGCAACCACAGTTGGTTGTGGTGCTATAAATGGTATTTGTGGTGTCACACAACCCGCAATAAAAACAGTAGCTAGCGTTGCTAATAATACTATCCTTTTCATTGATAATTCACCTTACTTTTAAATTGTAAAGCAGATATTTATAGCTTGTGGTTTAGAAAAAATAAAAAAAGAGTTTATTTGACTTTTTATCTACCTTGAACAGTTACTGTAGCTGTTCTTTCTGTGAAGTAACCGTAATGCGCTATTACATTAACTGGATAAGATTTGAAAGTTGCTGGTGGTGTTTTTACAGTAAAGTCACAAACTATAGTAGTTGTTCTTCCTGCTACAAGCTCTTGTTCACCTGTGCATTCAGCAGACGAGAAATCCAAATCTGGTGAAGTTTGTATTTCAATGAAAACTTTGTTTAATTGATCTGCTGTTAAAGAAACGTTACCATGAGCATAATCCAAAGTGTTATTCCTATAAATTGTCCCACTTGCTGCATTGCTAATTTTTATGTACAAAGAAAATGTGTTTTCACCTTGATACAAAATGACTGGATCTGGAGAAACGCTAACATCAAGTAATACAGGACCACTAGTTGATGTGAAAGTTGCTTTGTTTAAAGCTCTTCCTGAAGCTCTTGCTGCATCAGCTTCTGCTTCTGTATAAATCCATACATTACCATTCACTCCTGTAGTGTAATCGTGATAAATTCTTCCTATGAATATATCTTCCCTTGTCTGACCTGCTGTGACATTTGGAGCTGTTAAAACCCAACTGAATCTTTTAGTATCAGCTGGTATTCCTCTAACTACATCTGCTGGCCTCATATCCTTGTTAAAGTACTTAACTTCACTTTCTCCTGATTTGCTATACCAATAGAAACCACTAGTGTCGCCAAGATTAATATTTGAACCTGTTAAGTAAGCTAAAGAAGATTCGTTAAAAGCTGTTGCCCCTCCTTGATTTTCAACTTCCATTATAACTCTAACTGTTCCCCCACTAAAAACACTTGAAGGTTCCACTGTGAAACTTGTTATTTCTAAACCTTTTCCTAATGCAGCACCTGTTGGCGTTGGTGTTGGTAAAGGTACTACACAACCAGCTGTTAAAGCTATTACTAAAATCAACAAAGGTATTTTAAATTTCATGATCTCAACACTCTTACTATTATAGAATTATCAAAAACGTATTTATACGTTGCAGTTAAACTCAAAGTTTCAACATCAATTGGTTTTTGAGCTACTGGAGTAAAGCTACAAGTTGATCTTTTAGCTCTACCCTTTATGAAACTCAAAGTTTTTTTCAACCTTCCTAAAGAATCGTAATCATCACAACTCACGTTCATTTCACCGTAAACATAATAATCCACATAGTGAATACCTGTAGTTACATTAGGACAACTTCCTGTTCCATTGACATAGATTTTAATCCCTGAATCATGATCCCAAGCATAAGCCGAAGTAGGATATTTTACTGTGTGTGCTGCATCACAATAAACTGCTAAAACTCCAACTAAAGGCATGTTCGAGGTTTGGTAATATGTGTCATTTGCTGCAAAATTTACTGATTCATTAACAATATTTGAGATTGTTACACCCATATTAGAAGGAAATCTTATTTTTATACTTTCAAGATTTATGAAACCTTTGCCTTTATTTGAGTAGTCGATATACATATACTCCTTTTCTCCATTTCCTAAGAATGGCTGTTCATTAGAAAAAGTTATTGAAATTCCTAATGGGCTATCAGGATAAAAAGAAGGTATTGGAATTTCTTTCAAAGTTCCGGAAAGCTCTCTTTGTTCATATTCTATTTGATTCAAAGTTGCAATTCCTTGAGACCAAGTGACTGTAGCTTCATAGCTGGTTTTGAATTTTATATTACAAACAGTATCAAAATCTGTTTTTTCAGAAGTCCATTTCCAAGTCCATGTTAGGGTTTGATTTGGCTTAAGTGTTTTTATTTCTTTTTTACTTTCACCTGAGAATAAACATTGATCATAAGCAATTATTTCAACATTCTTTAATTCATAATTATGCTTATTTCTCAACTCGAACATGAGGTAAAGATTTCTCCCAGATTTTATTTGAGATTGTATAGCCTCTATTTTCAGGAAGATATCTGGACTGCCAATATCAAGCAAAATCACACTTGCTTCCTGTGTTTTATTTCCCTGAAAAAATGGTATTTCTGGTAGACCTGTGCAAAGAGAAATAAGAATTATTGGTATTATTAAAGGCCAATATTTCATAAGAAATATTAGAAATGAATAAATAATAAACTTATCACTTCATAAGAATTGGCTTAACTTCTACATTCGTTTCCCCTGTTATGTCATAAGTGTAATTCAATTCCGCAGAGATAAAAAATGTTCTTTCAACAGGAACAGTGTCATTTGTTGGCATTATAAACGAAAGCCTTAATGGAGGTGATTTTTTCTTTATCATTGGAATTTCAACATTATTTGTACATATATTATCCGAACAGTCGAATTTATCATAAGATTTGATAGTAAATTCTTTTGGATACTTGATAGACAATTTACCAGCAGGAATGTTGCTCAATAGTCCAGTACCCTTATCCTCTATTGATATGAAAACTGGGAGAATACTCTCAAAACCAGTTGAACTTGTCCTTATTGGTAAAGATGCACCAAAGCTAAAGTAAATTTTAATAGGACCTCTACCTACACTTACAGTAGGTGTAAATGTTGATACGTTGCCACTTCTTTGAATTTGTTGTAACCTTTCCTTAGATATCACATCCACATTAACTCTAGATAAAGATGTAAACTTGTAACTTACTTTAAATCTTATGGGACATTCTGTTGGTAGGTTACCTATAATATCAGTTGACGGTGCTGTGAATGTCCATTCAACGAATTCAGTCTGCAAGGGTGCAAAATTTTTATAATCTTTCTTATATGAGATTCCATCCGCCTGAGGTTCCCATTCTGTTGTATCTATTTGAGGTGTACATAAACCATAATCAAAAAGCTGAATATACATTTCAGGGACTTCTCTCGCTTCTTCTTGATTCTTCACTTCAAATGAAACAGAAAATTGATCTCCACTGTTCACAGGAGGATTAGGTAAAACATTAATGTTCTGAATAACTATCACATCAGGTGGTAACTCCTTTACTTCAGTTCCTTCCATACCAGGAAATATACCTTTAAAAGCCTCAGGCATTTCTACACATCCAGAAATAAAAAGAATACTCAAAATTGATAAAATTATTATCTTTCTCATTTCTTTTCCCTTTTATAATTTATTTTTTAAATTTAAAGTTTATTGGGTTTGGGGAAATGGAGCAACTTGAAGAGTTTGTCTACTAGTTTTTTTGTACTCATAATTTACAACTCCAATTACTAGAGTAGTTTTTTTGTCTATTTCATTACCTATGTTAGGCCTCACTAAGAAAGATATTCTTTTGAATTCACCAGGTTCTATTTCTTTCTCATAAGTGCAAATTATTTCATAACTCTCATTTTTAAGAACTGGATCTTGGCAACTGCCAAAGGTATCGCCTATTATATTAGGTTTACCTAAAATTTTAGGTACATAGATTTTAAAACTACTTATCTCTCTTATTACACCGTTTCCATCATTATAAACAGAAGCCACAACTAACGATTCTTCATTATTTCTATAAGGTTGTCTTTGAGTCCATATTGTCGCTTTCACTGGACCTCCAGTGTATTGAGAAGTTAACTCTTGTAAAGTTATTTCTCTAGCTTCAAGTAGCTTAGTGTACAAGCTTTGATTTATTATTTCTATTGGGATTGAAACATTAACACTATAATCAAAAGTGTAGTTTGCATTTATGTAGACTGAATAGCCTCCCCATTTGTAGGTTGCGTTTGGACAGACAGAAGCATCACAAGAACTGCAATCACCATTCTCATTCTTACAAGTGCCTAAATCATTTCCTAATTCATCCACCCAAGAAGTATCAAATACGAATGTAGACAACTTTATTTCTTGTGGATAAGTTACACTATCCCAAATACAACTACTATCTGTTGGCTCTGTTCCACTACATGTCACTTTCTTTAAAGAACCAACTATTTGTTCTTCTTCATCTGGAGGCCTCCAACTAGCATAAACTTCTAGTTTAATATAATTTGCATCATACTCGCCCTGATTTTCAAGTTCGATAGAACCTATTAACACTTCTTGTGGATCAAGTTGTCCTGGAATGGAAGGGAATAGATCGAATTTCGTTAACTCAATAGATTTAGTTGTCCCTCCAGACTTTACAACAGTTTTTGTTGCTTGTTGCTTCTGCATTTGTATCCTATAATACTCTGCAGGATTTGTTAATAACAACCATGCTTCTGACATACCCCTTTGTGCTTGAGACCAATAATCGCTGAGAGGAGTAAATACCATTTCACCAAAACTTCTAACTTGAGGCCACCAATATCCAAATACAGCTTGACCCATTGTATCAGTAAAAGTTCCTGAGAATACAAATAGTGAAATAGCTATCATTAAAGCACCCATCATTGGTTTCCCTTCTGGTCCTGCAGTTAACCCTGTGAAAAAAGAAAGACCCCAAATAGCAAGGAATGTTATGTGAAACATGTTGGAAAAAGAAATGCCACCAATCCCACTTAGGAAAAATGCTAAAGATATTAACATAAAAATTACGAAAATAAGTGCTTCTAAATGGGCGAATTCACCATAAATTGGCTTCCCGCCTTTAGTGAAAATTGTTATTTTTATTCCGCCCTCTTCTTCAGCTTCAATGTGAACTGGAAGTGTTACAAAAAATGCAAGACCAAGAAAAAGCAAAGAATTCCCCACTGGTGTTCCAGGCCCAAATGCCATAAAGAATAACCATGCAAGAAAAGCACCAACACCCATTCTCAACCAAGCTTCCACAGCCTTGTAAGGTTGGTTAGTTTTATAACGTGTTGGTAAAGTAAAGTAAAAAAAGAAAGTAATTATTAAAGCAATTAAGTAATTAGGGGTGAATAAAACAAATTGAAGTGCAATTAAAAGAAAAGCAGTTATTCTTAAAAGTGCTTTAGTGAATAATATTCCAACATATCTGCCTGGAACTTCTTTTACTCCTGTTCTTTCCATTTCTACTCTCACATCCCAACCACTTGGGAAAATAATATAAGCTGGAAAAACTGTCATCAATGTAATACCTAAAAGCATTAGGGGAGGGAGTGCAAAAATTGGAGGAACAAATATACAAAGAATTCCTATAATAACGGAAATAAATGCTTCATAAATTCTGCCTTTAATTCTTTTTCCAAACCTTTCTCTTAACATGAATTTTCTTTTCGATAAATCAAAACCACAAGTAGGGCAAATTGTGGTAGCCAATATGTTAACTTCATTTCCGCAATTAGGACACTTTACCCATTTTACACCTTTAGCATATAACTGGCCTTTATGTTCTATGTATGGTATTCCCTCTGCCCCTATCCTTGGCCTAGGCCTACCTCTTCTCCGTGAACGCATTATTTCTCTCTCTCTTGTAAAATCTATAACTATTCTTCTATAAGTTTCAAATGGTATCAATGTATTTTTTTGTAATTTATCCAAGAAGCGATTTACTTCAGCATCACTTGCTTGACCTCTAACGTATCTTCTCCTTAATTCTTCTGCCCTAGCTATCGCTTCCTCTTCAGTCATTGGCCTAAATCTTCTGAAAAAATCTCTTAAAGACATGAAAACACACTATGAACTTCTATAAATTGAATATAGAAAGGAGTATTTTAATTTATCATCCAAAGAACAAAATTATTTCTACTGAAGAAATGTCATAAGCTGTGTTAGGTTCTGTTGATAACTCTAAAGTGTTATTCCCCTCTTTAAGAATATCTGTTGGAAAGTCTGTATAAACATTTGTAAAACCTCTAAAGATTTCAATCCCATTCAACCTAACTATTAAATCACCTGTCCCTCTTCTTTCACCAAAAACCAGCAACCTTGCTCTATTAGTGTTCATAACTTCAAGATTACTAAGCTCAAATGTAAAGCTTTGTTTTCTCCTTCCTAAATAACTAACTGAAAGGTTTAGATCAAAAATGTAAACAGTAGGGGCCCATATTCTCCAACCAGAGCTTTCAGCTAGAACTTCTAAAGTATTACTATGCTTCAAAATATTTCCACCAAATGTTACAATTTTTTCGCCAATTTCAGGAGTTCCTTCATAAATTTTTTCTCCATTAACCTCAATTATCATATCTCCATAGTAATTTGAATTCCAAACTCTTAGTTTTATCCTACCTTCTGAAATATCGGTTGGATCTTCAATATTAAAATTAATTTTTTTAGTTTCACTTGAAAACAATCCTTGAGAAATTTCACCACTCAAGTTTGCTATAAGTTCTTCACCACTTACATAGCTAACGCTAAACTTTTCACCTAAAACTAAAGTTTTGGTTGAAGAAGGTATAGTTGAAACGTAAGAAACTCTTCCACTTCCAAATGCTAGAAGAAGTACAATCAAAGATAAAATAGCAACTATAAGAATTGGAATGAACTCTGGCATATTTCTTATTTAAGGAAATAAGGATAAAAATATTCCTATGCGTTCGAGTTTTGATTTAAAACATAATTTAGCAAAAATCACTCCTGAAACAAAAGAAGATTTAGAAATTTTGAAAGAAGTTATAACTCCAGGCTCTTTAGTGAAAGCAAAAACACCAAGAAGTGTGAAAATAAAAAGAAATGAAAGAATAATTAGAGCTAAAACAGGGAGGAGAGAAGTCTTATTGAAAATAGAAGTTGAAAAGGTAGAACTCAGAGAAAATTTAAGGTTAACTGGAAAAATAATAGAAGCTCCAGAAGATGTTGAAAAAGGCTATCATACTATAGAAGTTAAACCAGGAAAGTTTTTAGTTGTGGAAAAAGAATGGAAGGGCTGGGAAGTTGATAGGGTTAAATCAGCTGAAAGAAAAGTTGAACCTGTATTAATTTGCATATTAGATGAAAGAGAAGCAGACTTCTACATTTTAAAGGAAAAATACAAACACGTTCTTCATATTTCTTCCGAAGCCTTTGGTAAAGGAATAGAAATGAAAAAAGTTGAAAAAAAGATAAAAGAATACTATGATGAAATTTTAAAGGAAATTAGAAAAAAAGGAAAAAATGTTAAAAAGATAATAATTGCTGGCCCTGGTTTTGCAAAAGAGAATTTAAAAAAGTTAATGAAAGAGAGAGAAAAAGAATTATTAGAAAAAGTTATAGTAGAGCATACTTTCCATTCTGGAAATTTAGGCTTACAAGAACTTTTGAGAAAAGGCTTGATAGAAAAGTTAACAAAAATGAGTAGAGTTGCAGAAGAAACGAAAGTAGTTGAAGAAATGCTTACAAGAATAGGAAAGAATGGAAATGCAGTTTATGGCCCTGAAAAAACAGAAGAAGTTTTAAATCAAGGGAAAGTTAAGTTGTTATTAGTTTCTGACAAAAGAATAAGAGAATTTGAAAAAATTTTAGATATTGCAGATAAGATGAAATGTAAGATAATGGTTATAAGTAGTGAGCATGAAGCAGGTGAGAAATTTCTTAGTTTGAGTGGTATAGGAGCTTTATTGTAGTATAGGGTAATAATAATCTAGAAAACCAACTACAACAAGAGCTGTTCCATATTTTTTCTTTGGAACAAAACTTTCTATCCCAAGTATTTCTTCTTCTTTTAATTGATAATTTTTTGGAAATCTTTCTTCAAACATTTCATGTAGGCAATCTTTAAGATGTTTTCTCGCATCTTCGGGCTCAAAGTTTTTATTATGCTCTGCTACTAAACCCCCTACTTTATTCCCACTTTCATCATAAACCCAACCAACTATTAGGCCTGCTGTTGCTCTCTTTCCTCTTTTAACTGTTGAAACTGCCATTATACCTTCTAAAACAGAACCAAAATGATAATTTTTTGGTAAGTCTACTCTTTTTGCTTCAGGTGGTATTAAAGATGAATAAGGAACAAAATTGAAATTTTCTATTCCTGCTTTTCTCAAAGCTCTATCATAAGAGCCTGCATGTTTTGCTAAATCACTTTCACCAGTTCCAGAAGTAACGAAATAGCTTTTTGGAATTCTATTTCCTATAACCAAAAATTTTTTCTTCATTTTTACCTAATATTTCTTAAGGTGTACTATCAAATTTATAAAATTAATGTTTTGCTTTCGAGAGTAAGAGTAAAGCTTTTTTTGGCTTCCCATTTTTTCTTATGAGCCCAAAACCTGCTTCCCAAGGTTCAGACCATTGAAAAACGAAGGCTTTTCTTATTTTTAGATCATTTAGAATTCTCAAATTCTTGTTAAGAAGTTGCTTTTGCATTTCTTCATCATAATGGTGAGGGATTTTTGTTTTTAGTAATATGTTCATGCCAAATTTAATAATTTTTCTGACTAAAGTAGGATGAGATAACAAAATATCACGAAATGGAATCTTTCGCATCCCATAAATATGTCTTGGGCCAATCTCCCAAGCTTCTTTCGTAGTGGTGAACCCAAATTCAGTAACTACTACGGGTTTCGCATATTTTTTCAGTTTTTTCAATGTCTTGATATACTCTTTTTCTTTGAACTGTTTCCAAAGGTAAAGATTCACCGCAATAATATCAAATATTGACCAGTCAATTGCTTTTAATTCCCATTGGCCTGCCGCATAAGTAATTGGCCCTGAAAAAATTTTCCTTGTTTCCCTTACCAATGATTTGAGATATCCTTTAAAATCAAGTTTCCTTTCTCTAAATTGCTCTTCAAATAAGGTCCAATGTTCAGAACGATTTTCATAACCTTGAATTTTCGCAAAATCTCTTAACTCAAGAGAAAGTTCATTACCAATCATAAAGATATCGATATCGAGTTTTTCTGCCTCATTTGCAAACTTTCTAACTTCTTTAAAATATTCTTCCTTGGAAAGCATTGGTTTACTATGTGCAAATCTTGGACACAACCAAACTTCTAATCTTACTTTTTTTGCCTCCTTAATTATCTTTGTTAACCAAAGTAATTCGTGACCTGTTACTCTAATCGCTTTGAACCCATATTTTTTCATTCTTCTTAAATCTCTTTTTATTTGAGAAAGAGTTTTGATGGGATACATACATTCCGATTGATAATTGATTCCGAGCTTCAACTTATCACTTTATGAATCTTTTAGTGGACCGGCCGGGATTCGAACCCGGAACCTCTTCCATTTTGTTTTTAATGCCAAGGAAGCGATCTTCCATTGATCTACCGGCCCATAAAAATTTTCTAACTTTTAAAGTTAATAAATATGAAGTTTAATATTCTAAATGATGAAAGATTTACTTAAAAAAGAAGTAAAGGATATGAACCTTGAAAGAATAAGTTTTTCAGAATTAGCTAAATTAATGGAGTCTTCTGGCGGTTTTTCTGCAAAAAATTTAGGAGTTGCTGTCTCTATTTTAGAAAAAATGAATAAAGATGATTGCATAAAATTTTTATCATTCCCTGCATGTATAGTTGCAACAGGTTTAAGGGGAGTAATAGCAGAAATGATAAAAAAAGGGTTAGTAGACATAATTATTACAACTTGTGGTACTTTAGATCATGATTTGGCAAGAGCATGGGGTGGGAAGTATTATCATGGTTCTTTTAACCTTGACGATAAAGAATTACATAAATATGGGATAAACAGACTTGGGAATATTTTAGTACCTAATGAAAGTTATGGAATTATAATAGAAGAAAAAATGAAACCTATTCTTAAAGAATTGATTAAAGAAAAGAATGAGTGGTCTTCAAGAGAATTAGCTTATGAGTTCGGAAAAAGGCTTAGAGATGAAAACTCAATTTTACATCAAGCTTACAAGAAAAATATACCTATTTATGTTCCTGGAATAACTGATGGCGCTTTTGGAACGAATTTGTTATGGTTTTCCCAAGATCACAACTTTAAATTGGATATCTTAAAAGATGAAAAAGAACTTTCTGATATTGCTTTTTCAAAAAAGAAAACCGGAGCTTTAATAATTGGTGGAGGAATATCTAAGCATCATGTTATTTGGTGGAATCAGTTTAAAGGTGGTTTAGATTATGCTGTTTATATAACAACTGCTGTAGAATATGATGGGAGCCTTTCTGGAGCAAGGATGAGAGAAGCTGTTTCTTGGGGTAAGGTAAAAGAAGATGCAAAATATGTTACAGTAAATGGAGATGCAACTGTATTATTACCAGTTATAATAGCTGCATTGTATGAAAGGTTAAGTGGGCCGGGCAGGATTTGAACCTGCGACCTCCAGTTTTTACGCTGTTAAGAGCGTAGCCTTATAAGACTGGCGCTCTACCAGGCTAAGCTACCGGCCCTCAATTCTAATAAGATGTTTAGATTTTTATAAAATTATCCTTCATGCTTAATTAATTTAAGAATTTAACAAAAATTCAAAAAAATTTATTTGTTTTGTTGATAAATTAAAATTATGCTAAATTTAAGAAAAGAAGTTCAAAAACTGCTTGAAAAAAATGAGTATGTTACTTGTAGGTATCATGGTTGTTTTGATATAGCTGCTAAGAAAGATAATTTGCTTTTACTAAAAGTTTTATTTAACGTTGATTCTTTTCAAGAAAAACAAGCAAAAAACTTGAAGATAATATCTAAAAATTTAAATGCACACCCTTTAGTTGTAGGAATGAGAACAAGAAGAGAAATGTTACAAGTAGGTATAGTTTATGAGAGGTTTGAATTACCTACTGTTTCATTAAAAACATTTGAGAATTTGATATGCTATTCTATATTCCCTAAAATTTACAGAGATAGGGGTGGCCTTTACGTTGAAATAGATTCCAAGCTTTTAAGAGAAAGTAGAAAAAGAAAAGGTTTAACTCAAAGAGAATTAGCTGAAGCTGTTGGAATAAATAAAAAAGTGATTTATGAGCACGAAAAAATACAGTTGAGAATGGTTTTAAATATAGCTCAAAAGTTAGAAGCTATTCTTAACAAAAAACTGATAAAGCCTGTGAACATTTTTAAAAAGTTTGAAGAAAGGGGTGAACCAAAAGATAGCTTAGAAAAGAGAGTTGGAGGTAAATTTGAGACATTAGGCTTTCAGACTGATTATGTAGGTCAAGCTCCCCTGGATATTTTTGCAAAAGAAAAAGTCTTAATAATCTCAGATGTAGAAATGAACAAAAAGAGGATGATTAGAAGAGCTGTTAATTTAAAAAGTTTTTTGAAAGTTGTGAAAAAACCTGCTATATTAATAACAGAAAAAGTTAAAAAAGATAATATTTTCGGTATCCCTGTTCTTAAAAGAGAAAAGTTAGAAGAAATTGAAAGTAAAGAAGAGGTTATAGAAATAGCAAAAGAATCTCTTTAGTTAAATTTAAATATACTTACATACACATATTTTTTGATGTTAATTATAGTTATGAGGTGATAAAATGACTAATGGACAAACTCAACTAGCTGGTCAACCTATATTGATTTTGCCTGAAGGAACTTTAAGAACATTAGGAAAAGATGCACAAAGAACTAATATAGCTGCAGCAAAAGCTGTTGCAGATGCTGTTAGGACAACTTTAGGCCCAAAAGGAATGGACAAAATGCTTGTAGATAGCCTAGGAGACATAGTGATAACTAACGATGGAGTAACAATATTAGAAGAAATGCAAGTTGAGCATCCAGCAGCTAAAATGCTTGTAGAAGTAGCAAAAACACAAAACGAAGAAGTTGGTGATGGAACTACTACAGCAGCAGTCTTAGCAGGTGAATTATTAAAAAAAGCTGAAAGTCTTTTAGAGCAAGACATTCACTCTACTGTCATAACAAAAGGTTACAAGTTAGCAAGAGAAAAAGCTTTGGAATTGCTAGAAAGTATATCGGAAAAAGTAACACCAGAAAACACAGAAAAGTTAATGGAAATTGCAATCACTTCAATGACAGGAAAAAGTGCTGAAAGAGCTTCAAAACACTTGGCAAAGTTAGTTGTTGATGCTGTTAAAACAGTTATGGAAAAAGTAAATGGCAAAATCAAAATAGACTCTGATAACATAAAAATAGAGAAAAGACAAGGTGGTTCTTCAGAAGATACAGAATTAATTAAGGGAGTCGTAATAGATAAAGAAGTTGTTCATCCAGGAATGCCAAAATACGTTAAAAATGCGAAAATAGCCCTACTAGATTGCTCTCTTGAAATAGAAAAAACAGAAACAGACGCCCAAATTAGAATAACATCTCCAGAACAACTACAATCTTTCTTAGAACAAGAAGAAAAAATGTTAAAAGAAATGGTAGAAAAAGTTGCTGCTTCAGGTTGCAACGTTCTCTTTTGTCAAAAAGGAATAGATGACATAGCTCAACATTATCTAGCAAAGAAAGGAATACTAGCTGCAAGAAGAGTTAAGAAATCTGACATGGAGAAACTTTCTAGAGCTACAGGAGGAAAAATAGTTTCCAACGTATCTGACCTAACAAAAGATGATTTAGGGTTTGCTGGAGTAGTAGAAGAAAGAAAAATAGCTGGAGAAGAGTTGATATTCGTTAGAGATTGCAAGAATCCTAAGTCAGTGTCAATTTTAATAAGAGGTGGTACAGAGCACGTTGTTGATGAAGTAGAAAGAGCTGTAGAAGATGCAATAGGTGCAGTAAGCTCTGCCTTAGAAGTTGGAAAATTTGTTGCAGGCGGAGGTGCTCCTGAAGCATTCATAGCAAAAGGACTAAGAGAATTTGCTCAAGGATATTCAGGAAGAGAACAGTTAGCTATTTTAGCATTCGCAGATGCTATGGAAATAATTCCTAGAACTTTAGCAGAAAATGCTGGATTAGATCCTATAGATATGTTAGTCGAACTAAGATCTGCACATGAGCAAGGAAAGTACACTTATGGAATAGACGTTTATAATGGTGAAATAGTTGATATGCAAGAAAAAGGAGTGATAGAACCATTGAAAATAAAAACTCAGGCAATTAAGTCAGCTGCCGAAGCTGCAGAAATGATATTAAGAATAGATGATATAATTTCAGCAGGAAAACTAGAGAAGGAAAAAACACCAAAAATGCCAAGTGAAGCAAGTGAATACTAGCCCTTCCTTTAATTTTTTTATGAAAGTTTTATATAGTGGTTTAGAAAAACTATTGTTATGCCAGAAGATGAGATAGAGAGCTATGAGATTATACCAGTAACTCCATTAAAAAAATTGGAAAAAAGGATAGAAAGAATAGAAAGAGCTGGAACAATTCCTCAACTACAAGCATTAATAAATCAAATCATTGAACTAATAAGAAGTAATCAAAAAATTGTGAACGATGTCATTCAAGCAAATACTGAATTAAGGAATGAATTGTCAAAAATACCCCCTAAACTTGACGATGTTTTAACTACTATGAAAAATTTTATTTCTTTAGTTGAGGCAGCTGGGAGAGAAGAAGAAACTTCTCCTCCTACTGAATCTTTAAAACCCATCTCTGAAAAACTTGAAAAGATGATAGAACAAAACCAAAAAATATTAGAGAGTAATCAAGCTATTTTAGAACAACTTAATACTATGAATAAAAAACTAAAAGGGGGAACACCTGTTTCTCGTCTTCTGGCATCATACCCAGGATTAAAATTGAGAAAGGAGGTTAGGTAATGAATAAGAGGACTTTTTTAAGAGCTTTGACTGTGTTAGTGCAAATAATTCTAGCGATAATAGTGTTACTAATGTTTACAGCATTTGCAATGCAACCAACACAACTTTTATTATTCACAAATGCCTTAATATTAGTGATGATAATGGTCCAGTTATACACTATAAATGTGTTAACTGACCTCTACGAAAAACTTGAAAAGGTGAAAAAATGAAAGGAGTATCAACTATAATAGCAATAGTTTTGATATTGATGATAGTGGTAGCTTTAGCTGCATTAGCTTACACATGGTTCACTGGCATATTTGGGACAATAACTGCAACAACTCAGACTGCTGTTACAACTACTACAACTGCAATGGGAGTCCAATTCAGAGTTGAGTCAGCCAAATTCAACAAAATTGGAGGTACTGGTTATGTTAACTTCACGATCAGAAACACAGGTTCACAAGATTTCAATGCAAGCAAAAGTGCAGCTTATATAGCAGGTACACCATGCACAGATATTAAATTACTTAGTTGTAATCCTACTTGCACTAATGGAGTATTAGTAGTAGGTGGAACAGCAACCCTTTCAGTCCAAAACCAGACAGAAGCTTGTGGAAGAGCATTAAAAGTAACAATAGAAACAGGTTTATCAGATACTAAGGATATAAGTTGTTAGGAGGAATAGAGAATGAAAGGAGTATCAACTATAATTGTGATAGTTTTGATATTGATGATAGTGGTAGCTTTAGCTGCATTAGCTTACACATGGTTCACTGGAGTTTTTACAACTTTAACAGGAACAACTCAGACTGCTGTTACAACTACTACAACTGCAATGGGTGCAAACTTCGTGATAGAAACTGCTTCTAGCGATACAACAGCAGATCCTAATAATGTAACAGTTTCAATAAGAAATGTAGGTTCACAGCCAATAGATTTAACAAAAATAGCTGCTTACGTAAATGATGTTAGTTACACTATTGAAAATCAAGCAGCTTTAGGCTCAATAAACAACGGAGAAAGCGGTGTTTTCAAAGTTTTGGATGTACCTAGCCCTTGTGATAAGGCAATAGTCATAACAATAGAAACTGGACTTTCAAAATCAGCAGTCATTGAATGTGCTTCATAGAAATAGAAATTTATGAAAGGACAAGCAGAGATAGTAGTATTTATCCTTTTGTTTGTTATAGGTCTTTCTTTATTTATTATTTCCACTTTTTGGAGTAGAAATATTTTCAAACAAAATACTGACTTAGCAAAAATTGAGTTAGCAAGAAAAACTTTAATAGATTTAGATAAGAATATTAAAGATTTGATAAAATTTGGTGGTTCTAGAAATATTGATTACAATTTAGATGGAACTATTGAGTTAATTGATGATCCTGAACATAATAAAATAGAAATAAAAACAGAAGTTTCGATAAATTTACCAGAAAAATGGGTTAACCTAACAACTGATTCTTCTTACATAAGAGAAAAATTAGAGGGAAATATTTTAAGAATCCAATTAATTTATCCTGAAAGTAGTTATAAGGTAGAATTCTTCACAGAAGGCCCAAAATTAGCCAAACCGGAAACTATAAGGATAGAAAAAAATTCAACTTATGTTGTTGATAGCACTACTGTGATAAAAATAAAAGTAGCTTTTATATGATTCCAATAAATTATTTCTTATGAAGGCCCAATACCTTACTGTAGAGTATGTAATATTTTTTGCAATAGGTGTTCTCATGATAATCTCTATTTACTACATTTTTTCTAATCTTAATAAAATATTTGAAAAAAGTGTGATAGAAAACCAGCTTATGATGGTTGGTGAATTGTTGAGAGGAGTTATAGTAAATACTTTCGAAATTTCAAACTCCACTAATACTACAATATACTACAATTTAACAATTCCTCCAAGACTTTCAAATTATAACTACTGGATAAAGGTTGAAGACAATTCATTAAAATTAAATTGTAGTGATGTTCCTATCGGTATTACCTTAAGTTTGTATAACTTTAATACTACAACAAAAAATATAATATACAGTACAAAAAATCTAGTTGAAATATTGGTGAGAAATGGGAAGGTTGAATTGAAATGAAAAAAAGGATAAATTTAGGCAAAGTCTTTAAAAAAGCTGTTAAAGGTTATAAAAAACTAAAGAGTTTGAAAGAGAAAGAAGTCTCACCACCTTTAGAAACTATGAAAATTTTAGCTTCTTATCTTCAAATATTACCTGAAAAAGCTAAACCTCCTGAAGAAAAAGTGAGGAAGCCAGAAGAAAAAATAGAAAAAAAGGAAATTGTAAAAATAAAACAACCTCAAGTTGATTTGAGAACAATAAATGTTGTTTACCCTTTAATAGTTTCGAGAAAAGATAATACCCCTCTTGCAACTGCTCAAATAAAATGGTCAGAAGCAGAATCTTCTTTAGTTTATTACCTTATTGAACCAGAACTTACTTCTCAAGAAAAAGATTTGCTAGAAAAAATTAAGACAACTCTCATAGAAAAACTGGATGTTGATTTTACAACTTTGAGAAAAGATGAAGCCAAAGAGTACTTAAAGAAAAAATTTGAAGAACAAGTAAATTTGATGGCAACAGAATTATCAGAAGAAAGGAAAAAATATCTCTTGTATTATATTGAAAGAGACTTTATAGGTTTAGGAAAAATAGAACCTTTAATGCAAGACCCTTACATAGAAGATATTTCTTGCGATGGTGTAGGAATACCAATTTTCGTTTATCATAGAAATCCATACATAGCAAGTGTCAGAACTAATGTTGTTTTTGAAAATAAAGAAGAGCTTGATATTTTTGTAATGAAACTTGCTCAAAGATGTGGTAAAACTCTTTCTATAGCACAACCTTTAGTAGATGGTACCCTTCCTGATGGTTCAAGAGTTCAGGCAACTTTAGGAACTGATATAGCAAGAAAAGGTAGTAATTTTACCATAAGAAAATTTACGAAAAGGCCTTTAACACCAACACACCTAATAAAATTCAAAACTATAGATCCAAAAATTGCAGCATTTTTATGGTTGGCCGTAGAATATGGAAGGTCGATTTTAATTTCTGGTGGTGTTGCTTCAGGAAAAACAACCCTTTTAAATGCACTTTCTCTTTTCATTAGGCCAGAATTAAAGATTGTTTCTATAGAAGATACTGCTGAATTAGTTTTACCACACCCCCACTGGGTTCCAGGCGTAGCAAGGTTACCTATAGCTGAAGTTGGTGGTAAAAAATTAGGAGAAGTTGATTTATTTGATTTACTAAAAGAATCTTTGAGACAAAGGCCAGATTATTTAATAGTTGGAGAAGTTAGAGGTAAAGAAGCTTACGTTTTATTTCAGCAGATAGCAACTGGACATAGTTCTCTTTCAACAATTCACGCAGATACTTTTGAAAGACTTGTTGACAGGCTAACAACACCACCAATAAGTTTACCAGCAACACTCATAGAAGCACTTGACTTGATTATATTCGTAGTTAGGATAAAATATGGACAAGTGTACGTAAGAAGAGTTAACAAAATTTATGAAATAATAGGATACGATAGAAAAAATAATAGACCTATCGTTAACGAAATTTTTAGATGGAATCCTGCAAACGATACTTTTGAAGAAGTAAATCCTCCTAGCGTGTTGAAAAAAATTTCAGAGCAGTATGGAATTCCTTTAGAAGAATTAAAAATTGAGATGGAGAAAAGGATTAAAGTTCTTAATTGGATGGTTGAAAGAAATATAGAAGATTATGTTGATGTTGCAAGAGTAGTAAAATTGTATTATTCTAATCCTGAAGAATTATTAGCTTCAATTAGTTGATTTAAATGGATTTATGGAAGATAATTAAGAATTTGTCATTTAAATTTTTTGGAAGAAGTTTAGAACCTTTTGTAGGATTTTTTGAAAGTATAAAACCAGACTTGATAAAATCTAATCTTGGCCTTAGTTTAACAGAATATGTCTATGTCATTTTTTTCACTATGCTTGTAACTTTTATAATAGAATTTCCTTTACTTGTCTTAATAATGTCAATTTTGTTGAAGGATGCTGCAATTGCTTTTTTATTTTCTTTCACTTTGACTATAATAATTTTGCTTCTCATTTTCTTTCTCTTTTACACTTATCCAAGTATGATATCAAAAAAAAGGAGAAAGGATATTGAAACTTCATTACCATTTGCAACAACTTATATGGGAACTGTAGCAAGTTCTGGGGCACCCCCTGCAACTATGTTCAAAGTTTTAGCTGAATTTAAAGAATATGGTGAAATATCAAAGGAAGCTGAAAAAATTTACAGGGATATAGAAGCTTTTGGTATGGATTTGCCTGGAGCGATAAGAAAAACTGCTAGTAGAACACCTTCTGAAGAATTAAAAGAATTATTATGGGGTATTGATACTGTCTTAACAAGTGGTGGAGAGCTGAGTGATTACCTTCATGAAAAATCTAGACTTTTTATGGCAGAATATAGAAGAAGATTAGAACAATACTCAAGAACTTTATCTTTACTTGTAGAAGTTTATTTAACTGTTATCTTGGTTGGTTCTATATTCTTCATCATTTTGACAGCCTTAATGTCTATAATAGGCGGAGGGGCTAACATATTCATTTCATTCTTACAATTTTTGGTAGTGTTTATAGTTTTGCCTTGTGTATCAATAGGTTTTATAATACTGTTGAAATCTATAGCACCTTCAATGTGAAAACATGAATATAAAACGCATACCACTTATTGTGGCAATAGCTTTGATAGTTGTTGGTCTATTTTTTTATAATAATATTGGTTTAATGGGAAACTTTATTTTTTTAGGAATTGTTATAGGTATTGCACCTTATGCTTTCTTATCTTACATGGAATACAGCAAAATAAAATCGATAGAAGACCAGTTACCAACTTTTCTTTTAGATTTAGCAGAATCTCAAAAAGTTGGAATGACTTTACCAGAAGCATTAAGACAGGCATCGAGAATAGATTATGGAAAATTAACACCTGAAATAAAAAAGATGAGCAACCAACTCTCTTGGGGCATACCTTTACAACAAGTTTTAAATAATTTTTCAAAGAGAATGGAAAAATCAAAATTAATAAGAAGAGTTGTAAGAGTTATAAACGATGCTTATTTTTCAGGGGGAAACCTTGCAAGAACTATGGAAGCTATAGCTTCAGATATAACAGCTATAAAAGAAGCTGAAAAGGAAAGAAAATCTGTAACTCACCAACACATGCTCATAATGTATGCTATTTACTTCATATTTATAGGAATTGTAATAAGTTTATCAAAAACATTAATCCCTTTATTAAGTCTTAATGTTGAAGGTGGGGGAGCACTAGGAACTTTCCTTTCTTTCCAAGACCCTTGCACAATTTGTGCAACTAACCCTCAAATATTTTGTGTAAGTTGTTCTATTTTCCATGTACTCTGTGTAATGTTTGAATTAGGAGAAGGTGGGAGTTGTTATTATAACGCTTTATTCATTTTGATGGTTATAGTTCAAGGTATATTTTCGGGTTTAGTTGCAGGACAAATTGGCGAGGGTTCGGTTATCGCTGGTGTTAAGCATAGTATAATAATGACTCTTTCAGGATTTGGAATATTAATTCTAGTTCTCAAATTTGGATTGATATAATGGCGGGGCAAATAAGAGTAGAATTTTTGTTTGGAATATTAATTTTTTCCTTCATAATTTTTTTCATAGTTTTTCAAGAGAATACATTACTAGCCTCAGCTTTATATGGTTCGAGAAGTGATCTAATAAAAGCAAAAGCTGTAACTATAACTAAAATTTTAGTTGAAGATAAAGGTTATCCTCCTGATTGGGAAACTCATACTCAGGACTTGAAAAGATTAGGTTTAGCAGAAGAACCTTATAGATTATCTATCAATAAAATAAATGAACTTAAAGACAATTGTAGTCTTTTTGAAACTTTGGATGTAACTTCTTATAGATTAAAAATCTATAGTTCTGGTAATGAAATCCTTTTTTGTGGATTAGGAGAAGAAGAAATAACTTTTGCTGCAACACCGACCTTTGCTGCAACACCAATTTTTGGAGTTCCACCTTCAGCTACAGTGGAAAGGAGAGTAAGGATTGATAGTGAAATAGGAAGATTGGTTTTAGAATTGTGGTAAATTATGAAGGGTTTTATTTACTTATTGGAAATTGTTATAGCATCTATATTGATAATTTCTGTTATAAGTATGTTTTTTCTTACAGAAGTTAAGCAAGATTGGGGTCATTCAGACTTAGTTTCAATAGGAAATGATGTTATTAACTCTTTAAACGAAGAAGATTTTTATGAATTGTTGGAAGGAAATTTTAGCAAAATAGAAGAGCTGTTACCAGATAACATAGATTTTAATTTAGAAGTAAAAGGTATAACAAAAAATAACATAACAGTAGGTTGTGTAAATTATTGTGATTATGTCAAAAATTTACTAACACCCACTTACCTTAATAAAAGATGGATAAATTTTACCGTTCAACAGTTTGATCTAACTTCTGAAACACCAAACTTTGATGTTATAGTCTTAGTTAACTACACTCAATATTCTTTAAATAAAAACAAAATTTTAAGTTACTTAAATGAAGGTGGTGTTGTCATAGGGATAAATGCAACCTTTAATAACAATAATCCAGACTTTAATGAAATTTTTGGTTTAGTCTCTGCTTTTCCTGCAGGACCAGAAGATTTTCACTTTTTAGAACCTTATGACCCATTAAAAGATGAAATAGAAAAATATTTTTTAGGTTTAGGTTTTGATGTAAAAACAGAAAATAACATAGATAGTAAAAAATGGGGATATTGGTATATTTGGGAAGAACCTAGAAAAGTAAATATAACTTCTAGCACAGTAGACATAGAAAATAAAACTGCTGATGAAGGTATTTTACAAAACATACCTGAAGGTGGTCTTTTTAATTTAAAAAATCCAGTTGATAATAAATTTTATACTTTTAAAGTTAAGAAAATATGGTGGCCAAATAGGGTTGACTTTCAACTTTTAAACACAACTTTGCATTTCAAAGATTTTTCAGAGTTTAATGATGTAAAAGCAAACGGGAATTCAATTAATATTGTAATAAACATGCCACCACTCCCTTCAGAAATTAGAGCTGAAATGGTGTCAAATAACTCTGCTATTTGGATTTCCGACTTCCCAAAAAGTGATGAATACAAAAGTCTAGTAAAAGCTGCAATATTATCAAGAGTAAGAAATTGGTTTGTGCGAAAAGTTAAGACTAGAGGAGAAATTGTAACAACATCCTCTTTGTTAACATTGTGTTGTGATGCTCCAGAAAATGGGGAAATTATCCTTGTGTTATGGTATAAAATATGAAAAGAAAATTTTGCTTTTTGTGTGGAAAAGAAACAGAAAAATTAATTGAAGGTTATTGTGAAGAATGTTATAATAAAAAGTTTAGTTTGATAGAATTACCAAAAGAAATTTCTGTAAAAATTTGTAGAAAATGTTTTAAAATTGAAGAAAAAAATAAGTGGAAAAAAATAAGTATTGAAGATTTTGTTAAAGAAAAAATAAAAATACTTGGAAAAAATGTCAAGTTGAATATAAAAAAGGAAAATGATTTTTTATCAATTTCGGCAATTGGTAAACTAGAAAAATCAAGAAAAATCAAGAAAGAAAATTACAAAATAATTTTAAAGATAGAGAAAAAAGTTTGTCCTTTTTGTTCAAAAAAAGGAAGGTATTTTGAAAGTGTTATTCAATTGAGAGGAAATATTTCTGACGAAAAAATTAATTTTATAAAGAAGTTACTGAATTCGGAAAAAGACATTTATTTTGATACTAAAAAAGTAAAAGGAGGGATAGACATTTTTATTAATAGAAAATTTGTTGCTAAAAGATTAGCAAAGATTGTTTCAAAAAAATATAAATGTAAAGTTATAAGAAGTTTCGAATTAATAACAAGAAAAGAAGGAAAAAATATTTATAAAAATGTTATTTTATTAAGATTTTTGTGAGTTTTATGGAACAGGAAGAAGAAATTATAAGGGTTAGAATACCAGAAAAAGGTGAAACTTTAGGTATTGTGACTGCTATGTTAGGTGGGGGAAGAGTAGAAGTAAAATGTGAAGATGGTTTTACAAGAAAATGTAGAATAGCTGGAAAAATAAAAAGAAAATTTTGGATTCGAGTAGGTAATATTGTCCTAGTAAAGCCTTGGGATGTCCAGTCTAACGAGAGGGGAGATGTAATATGGTCTTATTCTAAAGCCCAGGCAATTTGGCTTAAAAATAAAGGTTTCTTAAAGAATATTTCGGCTGATATTCCTTTCTAAATTTTAGTTTCATTTAGGATATCCCAAACTTTGAAAATTTGATTAAAAAATTCATTTGTTTTTTATTACCTCATTTTTTATTTTTGTATTTAAAGTTATTTTTTTATATAAATTAATTTATATTAAAAATAAGTTGATTTTATGCCAAAAAAAGTTTATGAATATCCTGATGATGAGAGGTTAGAAATTTTAGTTCTTGCTAATTCGCCTTGTACTCCTACGGAAATTTTAAAAATTGAAAAGATTCCTATAAAACCGAATACATTAGAAACCATAAGAAAAAAATTGGATTGGTTATGCAATCAAGGTAAAATAAAGAAAAAAAGAATTGCACAAGGTAATATTTACTGGCATATGAGCATAGAAAATTATAAGAAACGAATAATAACGAAGGCTACAGAAAGTTTGATTAGAACAAATGGCAGGTTCAATGAATAAAAAATTAAAATTTTTCAAAAAAGAAAAGCTGAGAAAGTTTTTTTGCCCTCTAATTATTTTGACTACTAAAACTTCAGTTTAAAAGATTTTGTTTTAAAACGATCTTATTCTTTATTAAGGCTGATGAAAAAAGAAAATTCAACAAGAATATAAAGATGGGGAAAAACTATGAAAATAGAATAGCATTTAAAAACAAAAAAACGAAAAGAATTTTTATTTTTAGAAAATTTCTTCTTTAAAAGACTTGAAGAAATGTATTAAACTATTATTTTTAAAAAATTATTCTCACTGTAAAATTTTGAAAAATTCGCCATATCCTTAAAAAATTGAAATGAGTTAATTTATTCATTAGCAGAATAATTACAATTTAGCCCGCTCCAGAAAGCTGTAAACTTTAGAATGTTTTGCTCCTCTAATTATCATCATCACAGCTTCCTTAGCTATGTTTATTTGTTCATATTTTCCTATCAAAGCTACAGTCTTGCCATAAATTGAAACGGCACAACCACTATATTTTTCTATTAATGATCTTGTTTTTCCTTTCGTTCCTATTAATCTTGATCTTATTATTCTTTGTCTATTTCTGTTAAATCTACCAAAATCAATTATATAAAGCATTTCATTTTCATCTAATAACCGAAATGCGTTTTGAGGAGAAAATCCTCTCCCAATAGCTTTCACTATATTTTTAGCCTGAAATAAATTTACACCTTCCCCTTCTATTATCACATTATTTTCTTCAAAAGAAATTTTGACTTTTAATTCTTTTTCTATTTTATTTTTCGTTTTTTTATCTTTTATTACATTTATTCTGTTATGAGGAACCAAAATAGTTTCTATGATTTTAAGCACCTTTTATTTCTATTATTTATAACTTAATTAACAAATTTTAAATAACTAAATTTTTTTAAAGTATAAAACAAATAAAGATAAAAATGGAACCAAAAATTGCGGAAGAATTAGCAAAAGAATTGAAAGAAATTTCAGTAGCTGAATTTTTTGAAAAAAACAGACATTTACTAGGTTATGATAATCCTACCAAGGCATTATTAACGGTAATAAAAGAATGTGTAGATAATTCTCTTGATGCTTGTGAAGAAGCTAGAATCTTGCCAAATATTTACGTTTCAATAAAACAAACTGGAGAAAATAGATTCTTAGTTAAAGTAGAAGATAATGGCCCGGGAATAATTGAAGAAAAACTTCCATATGCATTCGGAAAACTTTTATATGGAAGTAAATTTCATAGATTAAGACAAGCTAGAGGAACTCAAGGAATTGGTATTTCAGGGGCAATTTTGTATGCACAATTAACTACTGGCAAACCAGCAAAAATAATTTCTAGTATTGGTAAAAAAATTCATATTTTTGAACTTATGATAGATGTAATTAAAAATGAACCTCATATAATTTCACATAAAGTTGAGAAAAACAAAGATAAATGGCATGGGGTGAAAATTGAATTAGAAATAGAAGGGAGATATACTGAAAGAGCCCAATCAGTAATAGAATATTTAAAAGAAACTGCTGTAATGAACCCTTATGCAGAAATAATTTATGAAGGCCCTAATAAAAAACTACATTTTTCAAGAACAACTGACCAATTACCAAGATTGCCCAAAGAAATAAAACCTCATCCTTATGGTGTTGAGTTAGGCGTTTTAAGAAGAATGTTGAGAAATACTAAAGCAAAAAACATTATAGCATTTTTGAGAAAAGATTTTTCAAGAGTAGGAAAAACTTCAGCAATTGAAATTTGTAAATTAGCAAAAATTGATCCAAAAAAAGATCCTCACCAATTATTACACAATGAAGTTGTTAAGTTACACAAAGCTATGCAATCTGTTAAACTTGTTTCACCACCTACTAACTGTCTTTCTCCAGTAGGAGAAGAAATAATATTAAAGGGTTTGAAAAAAGAAATTAAGGCAGAATTTTTTACTGCTGTTACAAGATCACCTTCAGTATATAGAGGAAGACCATTTACCATTGAATGTGGAATAGCATATGGCGGAGAATTAAATCCAAACAAACCAGCCAAGTTATTAAGATTTGCTAACAAAGTTCCTTTATTGTATCATCAAGGCGATTGTGCTATAACGAAAGCTGTTATAGATACTGATTGGAGACGTTATGGTTTGCAACAACCTTCTGGATCGTTACCAATAGGGCCATTAATAATTTTAGTTCACTTTGTATCTGTTTGGGTACCATTCACTTCAGAAGGTAAACAAGCTATCGCAAGTTATCCAGAAATAATGAAAGAAATAAAACTTGCTCTTCAAGATGCGGGAAGAAATCTTAGGAAGTACGTTTCAAGAAGAAAAAGACTTTATGAAATGAGGTTAAGAGAAAGTATATTTGAGAAGTATATACCAGAAGTTGCTGAAACTATTTCAAAAATTTCAGATGTTAAGAAAGAAATAATAATGAATGGTTTGAAAAAATTTTTGAAAAAAAGTAAAAGGTGAAACGAATGAAAAAAACTCGTGATGCGAAAAAGAAGCTTAAAGAAATAGGTTTGAAACTTGTGAACGATATACAATCTGGCTTAAATCCTTCTCTAGATGTCCCAGTGAGAACTCTTTCAAATATCATTTTTGATGAAAAAAGTAATTTAATCACTTTAGGAAACAAAGTTGCTAAAAGATATTTTTTTAATATAGCTCATGTTAAGAGATTTGTACAAACTTTGGAGGTAGCAGCAACTTCTAAAGAATTGTTAGAAGTTAATAAACATTTGAGTTTGAGAGAAGTTTTTTATAGGATTAAAAGAACGTTACCTAACTCAAATATAAACATTGTTGATGAACAAGAAGAATCTAATAGGGCCATTGAAGATTTAGAATTGATAACAGGTTGTTCTAGAGAAGAGTTACATATAAATGCTAACAAAATGGGCTCAGTCGCTGGTAGAGTAATAATTAAAGATAAAGGTGATTTGGTTAATTGGGCTAAGTTAGGAAGTGGAGGTTGGTCTATTCCATCAAACGTGGAAGATATAGAATTCAAAAAAGTTAATGCAAAATTCATAATTTACATGGAAAAAGCTGCAGAATGGGAAAGACTACATGAAGATAGAGTTTGGGATAAGTTAAAATGTATAATAATGTGTTCTCAAGGACAAGCAACTAGGGGTGTAAGAAGACTTTTGCAAAGATTACATAATGAACATGGTTTACCTGTTTATGTTTTGGTCGATCTTGATCCATGGGGGATTTACATTTATTCTGTTTTAAAATATGGTAGCATATCATTAGCTCATATGAGTGATAAGCTAGCTATTCCTGATGCAAGATTTTTAGGTCTTACTCCTTACGATGTTGAAAAGTATGATTTAAAGAGACATTTAATAAAGTTTAAAGATGTTGATATCAAAAGGTTAAAGGAAGTATCTAAATACAAATGGTTTAAGAAAAAGGAATGGGAAAAATTCTTCAAAAAAATGAAAGAATTAAAAGGAAAAGTTGAGTTAGCAGCATTATCTTCTAAAGGAATAACATTCATTTCAGAAAAATACATTCCAGAAAAAATAAAAAATAAAGAATGGTTAGATTAATGATAATTTTAAATATAAAAAATGTAAAATTTTTCATATAAAACAAAATTTTTCCATATAAAGTTGAGGTGAAAAAAGATGGCAAAGAGAAAGAAGAAGAAGAAAAAAACAAAGAAGAAAAAGAAGAAAAGAAGAAGATAAAATCTTTTTAAACCTGAGGAAACGATGAAGGTTTTTTCCTTTTTCTCTTTTTCTAAAATAAAATTTTAATAAGTTATTAGAATATATTCTTATAAGTCTGGGACGGTAGCTCAGACTGGGAGTTTTTAACCAAGAGCGCACGGCTGAAGACCGTGATGTCGTGGGTTCAAATCCCACCCGTCCCATTTAACATAAAAAGATTTCTGTTCTATTTTTTTTATGAGACTTAAATCTTTAGAAACTAAAAGAGAAAAGTTGTTTAATAATTCTACAAATCCAAATTTTGGAGAATTCACTATAACTGAAATAGATAAAATGAATTTTTATAATGATATTTTAAAGGAGGATGAAATAGCACCTATAGATTACGATAATAACTTCATTTATTTTTTTGATGAAAATTTACCCTTAGTTATATCAAAATTATTTAAAATGGAAATTTACGAACCTAAAAAAAGTGAATTAACTGAAGAAGAAATTTTGAAAATATTATCTAAACGCAAATTTTTTAGAAAAGTTTTAGTTAATGGAGAATATGTAACAACCATAGATATTTATTGGCCTAAGTTCCGCGATATTTTAGATGAAAGTTGTAATGAAAAAATTTTAGTTTCTACTTATCCTATAAAAAGAAAAATTCCTTTTGCATTTTTAAATAGTGATAAAATTGTAGAAATAGATTTGTTACCTTTAGTTGAGTCTTATGAGAAACGAATAGAAAAAAGTGAGCTTTTGAAAAGAATAAAAAAAGCTTATAGAAAAGTATGGGAAGAATACTTCGGAAAATGGAATGAAAATAAAAAGCTTTCTTACATAACATAGTTTTTTAACCTTTGAAATTATAAAATTAAATATGTTTCTTCGTATAGTGCCTGTTGGTAATTTATCAAAAGGATTCTTGGAAAAAATACGTGAAGAAGTAGAAGTGAATTTAAATATTAAATGTAGAATAATGCCAGCACTAAAAATACCTAAAGATGCTTACAACCATTGGAGAAAGCAATACAACGCTGAAATCGTTATGGAAATTTTATCAAAAAAATCAGAAGTAAAATTTATAGATAAAAATATTCCAACTTTAATGATAACTGATGAAGATTTATATTATAATGGATTAAATTTCATATTCGGCCTTGAAGATCCAACAAAAAGTGCAGCCATAGTTTCAATAGCTAGATTAAAACCAGAATTTTATGGTGAAAGGCCTAATCCAGAACTTTTAAAAGAGAGAACTGTAAAAGAAGTTATACATGAAATAGGGCATTATTTAGGTCTGGGACATTGTAAAAATAAATCTTGTGTGATGTGTTTTTCACCATCTGTTTACGATGTGGATAAAAAAGGTAAACAATTTTGTAATGAGTGTAAAATTAAAATGATGACAATAGGAGTGAGTTTGGAGTGAGAACATGAAAGAGAAAAAATGTAAAGCTGAATTAGCTAAAGATAGAGTAATTGTTTGGGATGAAAAAGAAGCTAAAAATATTTTTGAGAATGGATGGTTTGGAGAATTAATAAACAAAAGATTGGAATTATCACTTGTAGAAGCAGCTTTTTTATTTGAAAGAGGGAAAATTGAAATTTTCAAAGGAAAAAAGAAAATGTCTTTCAAAGATTTTTATAACCATTGCTTAACTATAGATTCAAGATTTAATACAAGATATTCAGTTTATAAAGATTTGAGAAGAAGAGGATTGCCAACTAGGACAGGATTTAAATTTGGTTGTGATTTTAGAGTTTATGAAAGAGGAGTAAGCCCTGTGAAGAAAGGACCAAAAGCTCCTCACGAACATACTAAATGGATTGTTTTTAGTGTTCCAGAAGATTTCACCTGTTCTTTTCAAGAGCTATCGAGAGCTGTTAGATTAGCACATAATATTAGAGCAAGGATGTTATGGGCCATAGTTGATAACGAAGGTGATGTAACTTATTATGAGGTAACATACATATCTCCATAAGGTGATTTATTGCTTGTGAAAGATGTGATGTCAAAAAAATTTATTTCAGTTTCTCCTGAGGAAACCGTCTCGAAATTAATCTCATTAATAGAAAAATACAAACTAAGAGAGATTTTGATAATTGATAGAAAAAAATTAAAAGGAATAGTTTATTCTAAAGATATTGCAGAAAAAGGAATAGTTGATCCTACAAAACTTAAAATATACTCTATAATGAAATTCCCACCTCATTCAATATCTCCTAGCGATAAAATAGAAGATGCAGCTACACTGATGTTCAATGTAGGGTTAAGAGCCTTACCGGTAATAGAAAATAAAAAAGTTGTAGGAATTCTTTCTCTTTTTGATATATTAAAAGCTTGTGTTAAAATGAAAAAATTTAAAGAGACTATGGTAGAAAACGTGATGTCAACACCAGAAATTATTAAAGAAAATACAGACATAGGAAAAGCAAGATTCTTAATGAGAGAAAAGAATATTTCTAGGTTGCCTGTGATTAATGGAGAGAAAAAATTGTGTGGCATCGTTACTATCTTTGACTTACTAAAAGCAATAAAACCTAAAGAGAGAATAAGTTGGTATTCTATGGCTGCTGAGAAAGAGACTATAATGGGAATTCCAGTCTCAACTATTCTTAACAAGAAGCCGTTAACTGCTGGAAGGAAAGTTTCTCTAAGTGAAATAGCTAAACTTATGCTAAAGGATAAGAATGATGGTGTAATTGTAGTTGAAGATGGTTTTCCTGTTGGTGTTATAACAGCCAAAGATTTATTAGAAGTCTATATCTCTAGTATAAAACGGAAAGGTATTTTCTACCAAATAATTGGATTAACTGATGAAAATGATTTTATAGTTGAAACTATTGACAGAATGATTAGAGATACTATTAAAAAAATGTCTAATATTTTCAAACCGCAATTTTTCATTTTACATATTAAAAAGTATGATAAAAATGGGAAGAAAAAATACTCTATAAGAGTAAGATTTGGAACTGAAAAAAGAGTTTTCATTAGTAAATCTTATGCATGGGATTTAAGAGATGCTGTTGGAAAAGCTTTAGATAGACTTGAAAGGATAATGTTGAAAAAGAAAGGCATAAAAGATAAGATTAAAGAAAAGATAAGATTTACGAAATTGTTAAGGTGAGGAAAATTCAGAAAAGATGTGATAAATGTAAAAGGCCTGTAAAAGATGTTGGAAGGTTAATTAAAGTTAAATGGAAAGGAATAACACAAAGATTGTGCAAAGAATGTAGGAAGAAATTGGGTATTTACGTAAGATAACTATTTTCCCATTTTTCAAATTCTTCTTCACTAATTTCATAACTTCTCTTGTAACGTATTTCTCCAAAATCTTTTTTCAAGTAAAAACCATAAATCAAACCAAAAAATAAGCCAAACAAATGTGAAGCATATGCAACATTATCTGGTGAAAATAAACCTGCAAAGTTACCTAAAGCCCAAAAGAAAACCGCAAGTGACATAGGCATTGGAAAATATCCAATAAATACCATCATTCTTGGTTTCAAAATAGCAAGTGTCCCCAAAATACCAAAAATCGCTCCAGATGCACCTATTGTTGCCTCATAAAAAATGATGCTACCAAATCCTGCTATTACACCCGAAAGAAAATAAGAAATTAAGAATCTTTTACTACCTATTATCTTTTCTAATATTGGCCCAAAAAGAACTAAAGCTAACATATTGTAAAGTAAATGTGGTATGTAGTATGTACTGTGAAGAAACATATAAGTTATTATAGTCCATGGTTTTGAGAAGAAATCAGAACTTACAAGAGCAAATTCTTCATTAATTTGAGGAAATAAAAGTTGTAATACAAAAAATATGATGCAAACTATTGCAATTTTTATAGAGACGTAGCCCATTTTCATAATTTAAACTCACTAGTTAAATCTTTTACAGATATAGTTTGTAAGCTCTGTTATTTTAACTCTTTCTTGTTTCTTTGTATCTCTATCCCTTACTGTTACAGTATCATCTTCCATAGTTTGGTAATCTATAGTTATAGAAAATGGGGTACCAATTTCATCTGACCTAGCATACCTTCTTCCAATTGAGCCCGAATCATCATAAAAAGCATCAAACCAACTTTTCATTTTTTCATAAACTTCTTTTGCTTTTTTGTCCAAACCATTTTTATTAACTAATGGAAAAACGGAAACTGTTATTGGTGCAATACTAGTTGGTAATTTCAAAATTGTTCTATCTTTTTCTTCAAAGTAAAATAAATCTAGCAAAGAGAATATCATTCTATCGACACCAAAACTCAACTCTAAAACATGAGGGATGAACTTTTTGTTTTCAAAAAATACTTTTTGATCTTTCTTAGAAACCCTTTCATGACCAGCAAGATCATGCTCACTCCTATAATGAATACCTCCAATTTCTTTGAAATCCCCTAAGCTTTCAAGATTAATTTCAATGTCCCAATGAATTTTGTTATAAAATGCTTTCTCTTCTTCCGTTAGTTCTTTAAACCTGAATTTTTCTTCTGGAATTCTTAACTTTTCTAAGAAAAATTTCTGTGTTTTCGCCATATAGTACACATAAAATTTAGGAAGTTTCAATTTAGTGTTAACATCATTACAACTCAACCTCACAGTTTTTTTATTTCTTTGAGAAACTGGCAGAAGAATTAATTTATAATCCTTAACATCATCCCATTTTTCATGTTCATTTATTTTTTCAGGGTCAAAGAAAATTTGTAATTCTGCCTGAGTAAATTCTCTCATCCTTATTAACAATTGTCTTGGAGAAATTTCATTTCTATAAGCTTTCCCTATTATAGCTAGGCCTAAAGGCAACTTTTTTCTTAGAGTTTCAAACTGTCTAGAAAATGAAACATAAACACCCTGAGCAGTTTCAGGCCTTAAATATCCTTTAACTTCTTTTTCTGCCCCAATTTCAACAGGAAACATCATATTTAGAACTCCAACTTCTTTTAACTTACCCCCACAATTAGGGCATTTTATCTCATGAATTTTTATTAATTTTGTTAATTCTTCTGGAGTTACACCCTCAAAAGTTCTTTTCAATTTTTCTTCTATTATTTGATCAGCCCTATGGATAGCTCCACACTTTTCACATTTTACAGCTGGATCAACAAAACTTTTTAAGTGACCTGAAGCTTCGAACACTTTTTCATGCATTATGTTAGAAGGCTGAATTTCAAAAAAATTGTTTTCATCTAAAAAATGTTTCCTCCACAAATTCTCTAATTTTCTCTTTAATAAAGTTCCTAAATGCCCATAATCATAAAATCCTTTAAACCCACCATAAATTTCACAAGATGGATAAAAAAAGCCTCTCCTCTTCGCTAATTTTTCTATTGCTTCTATGCTTGTCATAATATCTTTTATACACACCTATAAATAAAATATTTTTGAATTATTTATTATGCCACATCTTTTTGCTAATCCAGCAATACTTGATCAAAATTATTTGCCAAGACTACTTCCGTATAGGGAAGAGCAACACAAATATTTGGCAGATTGTATAAAACCGTTACTTGAAGGAAGAAGTGGATTCAACCTCTTAATAACTGGAGCCCCTGGAATAGGGAAAACTGCTTGCGTAAAATATGTTCTAAGAGATTTAAGAGAAAATGTAACAAATATTTTACCAATTTACATAAATTGTTGGAAAAAAGATACGACACCAAAAATAATAAATGAAATAGCAGAGCAATTGAACATAAAATTTTTGGAAAAAAGGCCTTCCGATGAAATTTTTGATTTAGTAATAAAGAATCTAGTCAAATACCAAGGAGTTGTTTTTGCATTTGACGAAATAGATAGAGCGAAAGACTATGATTTCCTTTACAGGATCCTTGAAGATATTCAATTTAAGACTATATTTCTCATTACTAACATAAGTGAGTGGATATTGAAAATGGATAGAAGGTTGCTTTCTAGGTTAACTCTAGAAAAAATTGAATTTAAACCTTACAATTTTGAAGAAACGAGAGGAATACTCTATGAGAGACAAAAGTATGCTTTTATGCCGAATTCATGGGATTATGATGCTTTTGAATTGGTTGTAAGAAAAACTTATAAAACAAAAGATATAAGAATAGGTTTATTTTTAATGAAGAATGCAGGAGAGATTGCTGAAAATAGAAACGCTGAAAAGATAGAAGTAGAAGATGTAAAAAAAGCGGCCGAAAAATTAAAAGATTTTTATGAAAAAATTGAAATAAAAAATTTTATCTAAAATTCAAAGATTCTTTTGCTTTTTCCATCTTAGCTTTAATTTCTTTTATTAGTTTTTCTTCATCAATACCTGCAATTAGAACTTCATGTTCACATTTCTCTTTTCTTCTTGACATTTTTACTATTGCCATTTTAGGTTCTTCTACATTTCCAAAAACTCTCACAAGGACATCTGGGTTTGCTTTTGGAATTATCATACCTTGAATCCAGAAGTAGCCATTTTTCCTAAGAGTTTTATCTACTTCATTATAAATTGGACAAAATCCATCAAAAGGAGCCTTATCTGAAATGTACTCTTCTTTTCCATATTCATTTAATCTTTTCCAGAATGTTCCACTTTTACATTTCTCTATTTCAGAACATCTCTCAACATACAAATATGCATCTTTCATAAAATTAGATGAGCAGAAAATAATTTAAGTTTTAAGGGTAGGGACTTTTTTATAATCACAAATATAAGAATATTTAGAGAAAAAAGTTCTAGTTGATATTATGGAAGAAAAGATGATTGTGACTCCCTGGGAAGTTAAAGGAAAAATAGATTATGAAAAACTTATTAAGAAATTTGGTACAAAACGAATTGATTCTGTTTTGCTTCAAAGAATAAAAAAACATACAGGAGAACTGCACCACTTTCTTAGGAGAGGAATATTTTTTTCACATAGAGATCTAGATTGGGTTTTAGACGAATATGAAAAGGGAAATAAGTTTTTCTTATATACGGGAAGAGCACCTTCTGGCCCAGTGCACCTTGGGCATTTAATTCCATGGATTTTTACAAAATGGTTACAAGATAAATTTGATGTAGAATTATGGTTTCAATTTCCAGATGAAGAGAAATTTTTATTCAAAGATGAGCTAACACTTAAAGATACTAAAAAATGGACTTATGAAAATGCTTTAGACGTGATAGCTCTTGGTTTTGATCCTAAGAAGACACATTTTTTAATTGATACTCTTCATGCGAATCTTTTGTATAAAGAAGCCTGTAGAGTAGCTAAAAAAATAACGTTTTCAACAGCAAGAGCAGTCTTTGGTTTTACTAACGAAACAAACATAGGGTCTATATTTTATACTGCCATGCAAGCGGTCCCAGCATTTTTACCATCTATTTTGAAAGGAAAAAATATTCCTTGTTTAATTCCTCATGCTATAGATCAAGATGCTCATTTCAGAGTTGCAAGAGATGTTTTACCAAAATTGGGCTATTATAAACCTGCAGCTATACATTGCATATTTCTTCCAGGATTAAGTGGTTTAATGGAACAAGGTAAAATGTCTTCTTCTGAGGAAAAGACAGCTGTTTTTACTACTGATACACCAGAAATAGTAAAAGAAAAAATTATGAAGTATGCCTTTTCAGGAGGCCAACCAACTATAGAAGAACATAGAAAAAAAGGAGGAAATCCTGATATAGATGTTTCTTTTCAATGGTTAACTTTTTTTGAAGAAGATGATAAAAAATTAGAAAGAATAAGAGAAGATTATAAATCAGGTAAACTTTTAACTGGTGAATTAAAAGCTATATTGATTGATAAATTAAATAGCTTTCTAAAAGAGCATCAAAGAAAAAGAGAAAAAGCAAAAGATATTTTTGATAAATTTATTTTTAGGGTTGAAGATGTATAGGCTAACGAAGGAAGGGGAAGAGTACTTAAAGCATGGCTTACCAGAGAAAAGATTGTTAAAATTATTAAAAGAAAAGAAAAGTATTAAAGAAATCAATTTACCTAGAAAAGAGATAGCTATAGGTTGGGCAAAGAAAAATAAGTGGATAAACATTTCAGAAGGTTTTGTCGAAATAACAGAAGAAGGAAAAAAAGCTATAAAAGAGAAGTCAGTAATAGAAAAAGCTTTAGAAGATGTTAAGAAAAAGGGTGAAACTTCTTCTGAATTAACAAAAATATTGCTAAGCAGAAATTTAATAGAAGAATATAAAGAGAAAAGAAAAAAATCAATTTTTCAAAAGATATTAGAATTTTTCAGAAGGAAGAAAAAGGAAGAGATAAAAGAAATTGGACAATTGACACCAGAATTAATAAAAACTGGAAAATGGAAGAATGTTTCCTTTAAAAAGTATGATGTTAATGCACCAGCTCCAAGAATTTATCTTGGAAAAAAACAACCCTACATTCAATTCATAGAAGATATTAGAGAAAAACTCATAGGCCTAGGATTTCAAGAGATGAGAGGCCCTCTAATAGAAACTTCTTTCTGGAATTGTGATGCTCTTTTTATACCTCAAGACCACCCTGCAAAAAGTCTCCATGATATATTTTATTTGAAAAATCCTTCTAGAGGCAACTTACCTGATGAAAATTTAGTTGCAAAAGTGAAAGCAACTCATGAAGGTGGTTGGATAACAGAGAGCACAGGATGGGGAGGAATTTGGAAAAGAGAAGAAGCTGAAAAATTAGTTTTAAGATCACACACAACAGCTATTTCAGCGAGAACTCTTTTTGAAAATGGAGATAAACCTGCAAAGTTTTTCACAATAGATAGAAACTTTAGACCAGATGTTATAGATGCTAAACATCTAGTTGAGTTTTACCAATGTGAAGGAATAGTAATAGGAGAAAATTTAACTTTTAGACACTTGTTAGGTTTCTTGAAAGAAATTGCTAATGCGATAGGAATAAAAGAAATTAGATTCAAACCAGGATATTTCCCTTACACAGAACCAAGTGTTGAAGGTTTTGTGAAACACCCTACTTTAGGATGGATAGAATGTTTGCCTGCTGGAATGGTTAGACCAGAAGTCTTAAGACCATTAGGTTTAGAAAAATCTCAAGTTTTAGCTTGGGGTATTGGTATTGATAGACTTGCCATGATTAAATTGGGTGTAAACGATATTAGAATGTTATTTACAAGTAATTTGGAATGGTTAAGAAATAAACCTCTGGTGAGATAATGGCCATCTTATTTATTAAAGTGATAGGATGGTTGTAATTGAAGTTAACAAAAATGATTTACTAAAGTTGATCGGAAAAGAATTGAGTGATAGTGAAATAGAAGAAACTCTATTCCTGTTAAAAGTAGAAAGTAAAATAAATGGAGATAAAATAGAATGTGAACTAAATCCAGATCGGCCTGACATGTTTAGTGTTGAAGGTATAGCAAGAGAAATGAAGGGATTTTTAGGTTTTGAGATTGGAGTACCAAAATACGAAGTATCTTCTTCTGATGTAGTTTTAAAGAGGGAAGGTGCAGAAGTAAGACCTCATATCGCTTGCGCAATAATTAAAGATATAAATCTTTCAGGAGAGTTAATAAAAAGCTTAATGCAATTACAAGAAAAGTTGCATACAACAATTGGAAGAAATAGAAAAAAAGTTGCTATAGGAATTCATGATTTTGATAAAGTTAAACCTCCTTTGGTATACAAAGATGTAAATGAGATAAAATTCGTTCCTTTAGGTAGTGAAAGAGAAATGAGTATAAAAGAAATTCTAGCTACTCATCCAAAGGGTATAAAATTTTCTAAATTAGTAGGGGAGAAATATCCTATCATTCTTGATAAAGAAGGTGTGATAAGTTTCCCTCCAATAATAAATTCAGAGAGGACAAAATTGACAGAAGGAACAAAGAATTTGTTTATTGATGTTACAGGAACTGAAGAAAAAGCTGTTAATCAAGTTTTAAACATTTTAGTTTGTAACATAACAGAAAGATGTGGAAAAATATTTTCAGTAAAAGTGAGTAATAAAGTTACTCCAAATTTGAGATCAAAAGAAATTGTCCTCATGAGTGAAGATGTTAATAAAATACTAGGTTTAAACTTAATGGATAACGAAATAGCAGAAATCTTAGAAAGAATGAGATATAGCGTTATTAAAGCTAAAGGCGGAAAAATAAATCTTTTGATACCCCCTTACAGATGTGACATTCTTCATATGATAGATGTGATTGAAGATGTTGCAATAGGTTTCGGGTACAATAAGATCGAGCCAGTTTTACCAAAAATTGCAACAATTGGAAAACAATCAGAAATAGAAAGATTCACAAGTAAAGTGAGAGATCTTATGATAGGGTTAGGCTTTCAAGAAGTTTTAAATTTCATTCTCACAAGCAAAAAGAATAATTTTGAAAAAATGTGTGTAGAAGGTTCCGCTGTAGAAATACTGAACCCTATTTCTAATGAATTTGAAATATGTAGAACTTGGCTATTGCCATCTTTAATGAAAGTTTTAATGGCAAATAAACATGTAGAATATCCTCAAAAAATTTTTGAGATAGGGGATTGCATTTTATTAGAAGAAACCTCTGAAACAAAAACGAAGAGAGTAAGGAAACTTGCTGCTGTTATCTCCTATGATAATGCCAATTTAACAGAAATGAAATCAGTAGTTGAATCAATTCTAAAAACATTAAATTATAACTACTTAATAAGAAATTTGGAGCATCCTAGCTTTATCCAAACTAGATGTGGAGAAATAGTCGTTAATAATATTCCAATTGGATTTTTTGGAGAATTACACCCAAAAGTTTTGGAAAATTGGGATTTGGAAAGACCTGTAATAGCATTAGAAATGAAAATTTCTGAAGAGTAAAATTAAAAATGCAGAAAAAGGAAATAGATCGATTATGATCACTCTAACCAAAAGAATAGTCTCTTAACCCAACTTCTCTTTCTTTTTTTAACAAATGGTTCTCCCAAAATTCTAGAAGCTATTCTTTTAAATGCTCTTGATGCTCTACTTGTAGGCCTATGATGAACCACTGGGACTTTTTTTGCAATTGATTTCGGGACTGCTCTATCTTCTGGTATAACACCTAAAATAGGAACGCCAAGCATTGATTTAATTTCTGAAAGTGATAATTCATGTTTCAAACCCTTAACCCTATTTATAACAACGCCCAAAATTTTTGTACCACTATCTTTTGCTATCCTTATAGCTCTTAAAGCATCAGTAACAGCAGGTAATTCAGGGTTTGTGATTATTATCAATTCATCTGCTACTTTCATAGCAGTTAAAGCTTCTTTACCAAGACCTGCTGCAGCATCTAAAATTATTATATCACTATCTCCAAGGATATTTAACAAAACACCTTCAAGTCTTTCTATGTTAACATTCTTAATAGAATCTGCTGACAAAGAAGCTGGAATTATTTTCACACCAATTGGATGGTGGTAAATAGCTGAATCTATTGGAGCTTTCTTTTCTAAAACATCATGTAAAGTTATAGGATAGAATGGTATACCTAAATGTAAAGATAAATTTGGTGTTGTAACGTTACTATCTATAATAGTAACATTTTTTCCTTTTTTTACAAGAGCTGCACCTAAATTTGAGACCAAAGTTGTTTTTCCAACTCCACCTTTACCAGAAACAACTGCTATTATTCTAGCCATATGAAAATAATTTGTTTGAAAAGAATAAAAAGTTATTTAAAGTTTGTAAGGAAATTAAATTTATGCCTTTGGTTTTGAAAATAGAGAATGAAGGAAAATATATTTTAGTTCATGAAGATTATCCTGCTTCTTTCTTAAGAGATTTTGAAGAGAAGAGTATCAAATATATAGCAGCTATGCCAGATTTATCAACACATATTGAGGAGATGTTTCCAAATGTTCGTGTATCAAGAACAGAGATAGGCTCTGGTTATGGGAAACATATAACAAGTTATTATGTTCTAAATTCTTCTCAACTTACGAAATTGATAGAATTAGAGGCAAAAGAAATGAAAAGAAGAATAAAATCTTTAGAGGAAAGTAAAAAAGTAGCACAAATGAAGTTTGAAGCGTTTGAAGGGTTAAAAGAAATTATAAAAAAATAATGATATCCCTTTTGTAACTTTCTATTTTTCTTACAAATTCTTTGTTTATTCCATTCCATAACGACTTAAAATTGACACGTTTGAATGAGGATGCCCCGGACGGGATTTGAACCCGCGACCTCTTGCTTTCTTCATCTTAAATCAGACCTTCTATCTAAAAATAGAAGGCAAGCGCTCTATCCAAACTGAGCTACCGGGGCATATTGAATTTTATTTATTACTTTGTTTATAAATTTATAAGAGTTGATACCATGAAAAGAGAAGAGGCAATAGAGCTTGTAAAGAAAAATATTAAAAAGGGAAATTTGTTTAAACACATGCTTGCTGTAGAAGCCATAATGAGAGAAATAGCTATTTATTTAAACAAAAATGAAGAAAAATGGAGTTTAGCAGGCTTATTACATGATATTGATTTTGAAATTACTATGAATGAACCCGAAAAGCACGGAATAGTAGCTGAAGAAATTTTGAAAGGAAAAGTAGATGAAAAAATAATAAGAGCAATAAAATCTCATAATTTTGAAAATACAAAAATAGAAGCAGAAAGTGAAATGGAAAAAGCATTGATTGCAGCTGATTCGATCTCAGGCTTAATAATTGCTTGTGCTTTGGTCATGCCATCAAAAAAATTAAGAGATGTAAAGGTCGAAACAATAAAGAAAAAATTTAAACAAAAAGACTTTGCAAGGAATTGTAACAGAAATAGAATTTTATTTTGTGAAAAAATTAACATACCAAGAGAAAAATTTTTTGAAATTTCACTAAAAGCTTTACAAAAAATTTCAAATGAATTAGGTTTATAAAATTAGATAAGGAGATGTTTATGAACTTTAAGTTTATTGAAGAAAAGTGGCAGAAGAAATGGTATGAAGAAAAAGTGTTTGAAGCTGAACCTAGTGATAAGAAGAAGTTTTATATGCTCTTCGCTTATCCAACTGTTTCAGGCACATTACATGTGGGCCATGCAAGATCTTATACTATTCCTGACATCATAGCAAGGTTTAAAAGAATGCAAGGTTTCAACGTTTTCTTTCCCTTAGGATTCCATGCCACTGGTATAGATTGTGAAAAGATATTAAATGAAGTAAAGAAAAATGTTGAAAATGCCAAAAAGTATGGAATCAATCCTGAAGATGCAAAAAAATTTGAAACTGTTTTAGATGTTGAAAAATATCTGGAAAAGAAAATGATAAAATGCTTTAAGAAATTAGGCATATCTCTTGATTTTAGGCCAGCTATATCAACAATAGATTTACCATACAACAAATTCATAGAATGGCAATTTAAAAAATTGAAAGATTCTGGATACTTAATTAAAAGAGATTATAGGTTAGCATGGTGTCCAAAATGTAATCATCCTGTTAGCTTAGATCCTGCTGAAGCTGATATAAAAGAATGGAAAGGATCCCAAATAAAAGATTATATTGTGATAAAATTCAAAACTAACGATATCATAATTCCTGCTTCAACACTTAGGCCTGAGACTATTTTTGGTGTTACAAATATATGGTTAAATCCAAAAGCTAAATACGTAATAGCAAAAGTAGATGGAGAGAAATGGTTAGTATCTAAAAAAGCAATTCAAAAACTAAAAAACTTAGAGAAAGAAGTTGAGATTATAGAAGAAGTTAAACCAGAAGAATTCTTGAATTTTAATGCTTTTAATCCGGTAACAAAAAAAGAAGTTCCTATATTAGCTGGAAGTTTTGTAGATCCTGATGAAGCTACAGGCATAGTTATGAGTGTTCCTGCTCATGATCCTTTTGATTTTATTTACCTTAAGAAAGTAGCACCTGAGATAAAACCAATACAAGTTGTAGAAACAGAAGGTTTCGGCAAAATTCCAGCTGAAGAAATTTTAAAGAAGTATGGAATAAAATATGTTGGAGATCCTAGGATAGAAGATGCTACTAAGGAGCTTTATAAAATAGAATATAAAGGAAGGATGCTCCCTTCAATTCCTAAATTTGGTGGGTTACCTGTTCAAAGAGCTAAAAGAGAAGTAGCAGAATGGTTAAGAAAAGAAGGAAATAGTGATATGATTTATGAACTTTCTGTTAAACCAATACACTGTAGATGCGGAGCTGAAATCATAATAAAAGCTGTTAAAGGCCAATGGTTCATAGATTATGGAAATCAAAAACTTAAAGATATGGCAAAGAAATGTGTCGAAAAAATGAACATTTATCCTCCTGAATATAAAAATGAGTTACCTTCTATCATAGATTGGCTTGAACCAAGAGCATGCGTAAGAAAAAGAGGCATAGGTACAAAATTCCCATTTGAAGAAGGTTGGATTATAGAAGCTATTTCAGATTCAACTATATACATGGCATTCTTCATAGTCTCTAAGTATATAAACATGGGAAAAATAAAAGTAGAGGAATTGACTGAGGAGTTTTTTGATTATATTTTTTTAGAGAAAGGAGAACCTAAAAATGGAGTTTGGAAGGAAATAAGAAAAGAATTTGATTATTGGTATCCCCTTGATTTAAATGCCATAGGAAAAGAACATAAATCCGTTCATTTACCCTTTTTCATAATGAATCATGTTGCTATATTTCCAGAAAAGTATTGGCCAAGAGGAATATTCGTGAATTGGCACCTCATAACTTATGGAAAGAAAATGTCAAAGCATTTAGGAAATGTTATCTTTTGGGATGATGCAATAGAAAATTATGGATCTGACACAGTAAGATTTTACTTAGCTCATGGTTCTAACCAATGGGAAGATTTTGATTGGAGAAATGAAAATTGTGAAATTTATAAGAGACATTTAGAAAAATTTTACAATATTGTGAATACAATTTTGAAAGAAGGTGTTGAAGATGAAGGTGAATTCATTGATAAATGGCTAAATTCTAGAGTTAACAGAATAATCAAAAATGTAACAATTGCTATGAAAAATAATGAAATAAAAAAAGCTTTAGATTTGGCTTTCTTTACTTTTTTGAATGACTTAAATTGGTACAAAAAAAGAAAAGGTAAATATAATAAAAAAATATTGCCTATATGGTTAAAGTTATTAGCACCTTTTATTCCTCATACATGTGAAGAATTGTGGAGTAAAATTAGTAAAACTCTAATTTCAAAAGAAGAATGGCCTCAATTTTATGAAGAAAATATAAGTTTAAAAGCTGAAGCTTGTGAAGAATTAATTAAAGAAGTTCTTTCTGATATAGAAGAAATTAAAAAACTTTCAAAAATCACTAAGCCAAAAAAGATAACAATTTTTGTTGCACCACCTTGGAAGTATCATGTTTATGAAAGTGTTTTAGAGAAGAAAGAATTGAAAGAAATCTTGAAAGAAGTTAAAAAGCCAACAGAAGAAGTAATAAAGTATTATAAGAAATTGAAAAAGAAAAAGAAATTAAAAGATTTATTCTTATCTTCTGGAACAGAATATAAAGTCTTAAATGAAGCAAAAAAATTTTTTGAAAAAGAGTATAAATGTAATGTTTTCATTTTTAAGGCAGAAGAATTTAAACATGCCAAAGCACTTGCTGCTGAACCACAGAAACCTGGTATTCTAATAGAATGAACAACTCTACAAAGTTAAAAAATTTTATTAAATAAAATAAAGTCATTCAGTTTATGAATAAAAGATTCTTATTATTCTTATCTATAATAATAACCATTTTCATCTTTATAAAATTTTTCGATTACGAGGCTGGGGAAGTTTTAAAAGTCATAGATGGTGATACTTTTAAATTGAAAGATGGCAGAATAGTTAGACTAATAGGGATTGATGCTCCTGAGAAAAATGAATTATGTTTCAATGAATCAAAAAATGTTTTGAAAAGTTTGTTAAGAAATAAAGTTGTAATATTAAAGAAAGACTCAAAGGAAAGAGACAAATATGGAAGGTTACTAAGATACGTTTACTTAGATTCTCTATTTATTAATCTAATAATGGTAAGATCAGGCTATGCAAAAGTTGTTTTGAATCAAAATGAAAAATATTACAAGTTATTCAAAGAAGCAGAATATGAAGCAAAGAAACTAAGAAAATGTATTTGGAAGTAAATTACCTTATCACATGTGCTCTTTCCCAAATTTTTTCAAAAGTATCTTTATAATTAGTTTTACAGTTTAAGAACCATATTCCCTTTTCATTCTTGTCAATAGTCATACCATGCTTTTCATCAACAAGTATCAAATGTGGCCAAGTCTTTCCCAATCTCATTTCTATATTTATACTTTTCAATTTTTGTAGCATTTCAGGATGAAGCTCTTCGGCAACTACTTTAATTTTTACTCCTCTTTCAACAGCTCTCTTAATAGCTTCTAAAAGAACTATATCACTATAAAATTTTTCTGTTGTAATTAATATTTCTTCGTTTGCTATATCAAAAAGGAATGCAGCCCTTCTAATAAAATCTCCTTCATATTGTTCGTAAGCTTTTTCTCCTTGCCATATTGCTTTCCCTCTCAAATCTAAAAATTCATTATATTGTTCTTCCAAATCTGAAAACAATTTTTTCAATCTTAAATAATCTTTACTAACATAACTCATTATCCTTGGAAACGGATTTGATGATCTTGTTAACCAAAAAATTTTGTTTTTATCTTCTCCACTTTCTATTATTCCTTTCCTTTGTAAAGAATAGAGATATTTGTAAGCATTTGTAACAGATATTCCTGCTTCTTTTGCAACCATACTTGCCGTAACTTTTAACTGGTCCCTATTTGCAAGAATCAGCATGGCCCTAATAATTCTTATTTCAAGATCGTCAAATTGTTTACTATCTTTTAACAAAGAACAAAACTTATTTATTTCCATAAATATCATATGAACCTTTTCGTTTAAATTCTTTTCTAAGAAATCTTATAAATATTTAAAAGTAAGTTGATACAACTAATTCTATGCAAAACTTTGAATTCCTAAGAATTTCATATACAGCCAAAATTAAAGAAACTGGTCAAGAGTTTGACAAATCAGAAGACTCTCCAGTGATACTTGGAGCTGGCTATTTGATAAAAGGTCTTGAAGAAGCATTAAAAGGAATGAAAGAAGGTGAAGAAAGGACAATTGAGATACCGCCAGAAAAGGGTTTTGGAAAAAGAGACCCAAACTTAATAAAATTAGTTAGTGAATCGGAATTTAAGAGACATGGAACTAAACCTTCCCCTGGAATGATTGTTCAAGCTGATAACCTTAGAGGAAAAGTTCTCTCAGTTTCTAGTGGGAGAGTAAGAGTTGATTTTAATCATCCCCTAGCAGGAAAAACGTTAATTTATAATGTGAAAATTAAGAAAAAGTTAGAAGAAATTGAAGATAAGGTGAAAGCTATAGTTGAAGTATATACAAGAATTAAAAAAGGAAAAGTTAAAGTTATTGAAAAAGAAGTGGAAATAGAAATACCACCTCTCATAAATCCTGTATTTAAAAAGAAAATAGCAGATGAAATAATGAGATTACTAGGTTTTGAAAAAATTAGATTCATAGAAGTTTTTGAAAAACCAAAGAAAGAATGATTATATTTAGTTTTATAATATTTTAATTAATTTTAAAAATCTAAGCTCGAAAAAATTTAAAAGGAGGTTTTTATGGCAGTTGGAAGCATTGAAGGAACGAAGAAAATTTCTGACACAGATGAAGATTTAAGGAAATTATTAGAAGCTAGAAAAGCTGAAATTAAAGTTATTGGTGTAGGTGGTGCAGGAAATAATACAGTCTCTAGAATGATGCAAGTAGGAATAGTTGGTGCAGAAGTAGTAGCAGCAAATACAGATGCTCAAGACCTTCTTTATACAGATGCTGATAGAAAAGTTTTGCTTGGAAGAGAATTAACAAAAGGTCTTGGTGCAGGTGGTGATCCAAAAATAGGTATGGAAGCTGCTAGGGAGAGCAGAGAAGAGATAAAAGAAGTTTTAGATGGAGCTGATATGGTTTTCATTACATGTGGCCTAGGAGGTGGAACTGGAACTGGTGGTGCTCCTGTAATTGCAGAGATAGCAAAGAAGCTTGGATTATTGACAGTTGGAGTTGTAACTTTGCCTTTTACTATGGAAGGTAAACATAGATTGGAAAATGCAAAGTATGGTTTAGATGAATTACAAAAGAATGTTGACACTCTTATAGTTATACCAAATGATAAGCTTTTAGAAATAGTTCCAGACGTTTCCATAGTAACTGCATTCAAAATATGTGATGAAATTTTGGTCAACGCTGTAAAAGGTATAACTGAGCTTGTAACAAAACCTGGATTAGTAAACCTTGATTTTGCAGATGTAAGAGCTGTTATGCAAGATGGCGGCCTAGCTATGATTGGTTTAGGAGAATCTGACACGGAAAACAGAGCTTTAGAGGCAGTTGAAAAAGCTCTAAGTAATCCTTTACTAGATGTAGAAATAGATGGTGCAAATGGAGCACTTGTTAACGTTTCGGGCGGTTCTGATATTACAATAAGAGAATGTGAAGAAATTGTGGAAGCAGTTTCAACAAAATTATCTCCTGACGCAAAAGTCATATGGGGAGCACAAATAATGAAAGAATTGGGAAATGTCATAAGAGCCTTATTAATAGTCACTGGTGTAAAGTCTTCAAAACTTTACATGCCAGAAGTATTTTTCCCTGAAGAAAAGAGAAAAGAGATAGAAAAAATACTTGGGATAGAGTTCGTTTGAAACATTTATATACCTATGAGTAATAGAAAGTTCTAGGTGTCTAAGTGTCAGAAATTGCTGAAAAAGAAGGTTTTTTAAAAAGATTAAAATCGAAACTTTTAAGGTATAAGAGAGTTTTAGATATTGCTAGAAAACCTGAAGCTGATGAATTCAAAACATCTCTAAAAGTAACGACTGCTGGTATGCTTTTACTAGGATTTATTGGTTTCATAATATTCTTATTATACTTTTTGGTGATAAGATGATATACACTATAAGAACAACTGTTGGAAGAGAAAATGCAGTAATAGAAGCTTTAGTGAAAAGAATAAAGAGCAGAAATCTTGACATAAAGTCTATCTTCCATCCTGATGAATTAAAAGGTTATATATTCATAGAAGGTGATGAAAAAGCTGTTGTTGAAACTATTAAAGGAATGCCTCATATAAAAGGAATGATAAGGAGAAAAGTTAAAATAAGTGAAATAAAAAGGTTCTTAGAAGAAAGAAAAATAGAGATAAAGTTAAAAAGAGGTGATATAGTAGAAGTTGTAGGTGGGCCATTCAAAAATGAAAAAGGAAAAATAACGAGAGTTGATGAAGCTAAAGAAGAAGTCACCCTAGAGTTATTAGATGCTGCAGTCCCAATACCAATCACAGTACCTATAGAGTCTGTAAGATTAATTGAAGCGGCAGAAAAAAGTGAAGAAAAATGAAAAGAGGTTTTTTAGTTATTTTTATATTCTTTATCTTTATAATTATAATCCTCACAATAGCTTATTACATTGGAGTAATTTGTTGCCCTCCATGCCCTCCTGTCAAACATATAGATTGTATGCCAACAATAGGATTTTCGAACCTTTTTAGAAAAGTATATTGCGAGCCAGAAAGAATAGAATGGATAAGAAAAAATTGTCCAAACATACTAATCACATGGTGAAAAAATGATAAAAATAAAAGCTTTGGTAGAAGGAGGAAAAGCCAAACCAGCACCACCTTTAGGCCCAGCTCTCGCACAAGCTAAAGTTAATGTTAATGAAGTCATATCTGAAATAAACAAAAAAACTAAAGATTTTAAAGGAATTCAAGTTCCGGTTGAAATTCAAATTGATCCTGAGACAAAAAAATTTGAAATAAAAGTCGGAACACCACCAGTTTCTTCACTGGTGAAAAAAGAGTTAAAAGTAGAAAAGCTTGCAAAAGCTCCTTTCAACATTTATGAAAAGGAGGATATTAAAGAAGAGTTTAAAGAGAGTTTAAATTTTGAGCAAGTTGTCAAAATAGCAAAAGCCAAATTAAATGATTTAAAAGTAGATGACTTAAAAAAAGCTGTTAAGCAAGTGATAGGAAGTTGTGTGAGTTTAGGTGTATATATTGAAGGAAAAAAACCTAAAGAAATAATGAAAGAAGTTGAAGAAGGAAAATGGGATGAAAGAATTAAATAATAAGGACAATTAGGTCTTATCTATGTCTCTTGATATGTATAAAGAAAGAAATCCTTTACCAGTTGTTTTAATAGCCTTATTTGATGGAAATAAAATTCTTCTGGCAAAAAGGAAAAGAGAACCTTATAAAGGCTTTTATGGTATATTAGGAGGAAGACAAACTTTTGGTATGCTTACTGAAGATGTTGTCAAAAAAGAAGTTTTGGAAGAAACAGGATTTTCTGTGAAAGAAGGTTCTATAGAAGTAAGAGGCCTCTACTCTGAAATATTACTTGATAAATATGGGAATCCTAAAGATCATTTCATCTTCAGAGTTTGCAAGGCTGTTGTTGATAAGAAAGTTTCTGAAAATTTAGAAAAAACAGATATAGAAAAGTTTAAGTGGTTTGATTTAACACTCTTAAAAAGGATAAAAAGTAAAATAATTCCAACCGATCTTATCATGTTAGAGCATATCCTCTCTGGGGACAAGTATGATTTTAAGGAATTTGTGATGCAGGAAACTGATAAACCAAATGAGTTAAGAATTGTTTGTATAAAATAAAGTTTAAATCTTTTTCTTCCACAATATTTTCTATGATTACTAAACTTTTTATGCTACTTATAGTTGTAACAATGATTCTCACAATCTTACAATTATTAGGATATCAGGTAATGGAATCTATTGTACTTATGCTTGTCATTGATTTAATAGCATTTGGTGCAAATCTTGAAATAGAAAAAAGGAAGAAAATTGAACCAAATTTGAGTTCTAAATTAGAAGGTATAGAAAAAATGTGTAATGAAATTTTAACTCATATAAAAACAAACCCAGGAATAGAAGAGAAACTCCAAAAGCAAAAAAATGAAATAACTTTTTTACTAGATAAAATCTCAAAAAAGTCTCTAGAATTAGAAGAAAGGTTGAATAAATTTGGCAAAATATTAGCAAATTCTATAGAAAAAAGTAAAGAAGCTTCCTTTCCTGTGAGTGAAATAGTATACGTGGAAGATTCAGAAGCCGAAAAGTCTTAGTATGTTATATAAATTTTTTTGGTTTTCAATCATTTTAACTGTAATTTACTTAATTTTATCTTTTTTCTTTAAAATTTCGCAACTTGTTATAGTTCTTATAATAGTAGATTTCATGGTATTAGAAAGTTTAGTTTACTTAAGAAAAAAAGAAGAAAAAACAAATGCTAAAAGTAAGTTGGAAAATATAGAAAGAATTTGTAATGAAATTATAGAGCATAGGAAGAATTTCTTAAAGAAAGAGGAAAGAGAAGAGGAAATTTTAAAGTGGCTTGGATATTTTTAAATCCAAAAAATAAAATATTTATTAGTCTTTTTTTGCTTTTTTTTGAATAAAAGAGGTTAAACATGGTAAGGATAATTGATGTATGTTCCGGAAAAGGTGGTGTTGGAAAAACTACTGTTGTGGCGAACTTAGGTTTTGGGCTTCAGAAATTTGGCAGAAAAGTTGCCATAGTAGATTGTAATCTCACCACATCTCACCTTGGTTTGTACTTTGATCTTTACTCTTCACCAATGACTATTAACAGTTTCTTAAGAAATGAAGCAAGATTAGAAGATATAATTTATTCACATCCAACAGGACTAAAAATAGTTCCTGCATCATTAGAACTAAAAGATATTGTGAATATAGATGTGAGCAATTTGAGAAACTCTTTAAAAACAGCATTTTACAACTTTGATATAGTTTTGCTAGATTCAGCTCCTGGTTTAGGAAGAGAAGCTTTAATGGCCTTGCAAGCAAGTGATGAAGTATTATTTGTTGCAGATCCTTACATACCATCTCTTATTGATATAGTGAAGTGTTATCAACTTATCAACAACATGGATCCTAAGCCCATTCCTCTTGGAATAATTATTAACAGAACAAGAAATAAACCATATGAAATAAATTCTACTGAAATAAGAGAGTTCACAGGCCTCCCAATAATTGGCATTGTTCCTGAAGATGAAAATGTGTTAAAAAGCGTAAATAAAAAAACATTAGTAACAATTTTAAAAGAAAACTCTCCAGCAAGTCAAGCATTCTTTGAAATTGCCGCTAGGCTCGTTGGTGCTACTTACAAGAGGCCAACGTTTTGGAGTAAAGTAATAAATCTATTTAAAAGGAAGAAAAGCTAAAACAATTAATTATTTAGCGAGAGAATATTTTCATGAACTATAAAGTGATTTTCTGGATTTTAATAGTAATAACAATACTTATTGCCTCATTTCAATTAGTAAAATTTTCTTCTGAGATCGTAATAGTTTTGCTAACTTTAAACTTAATAATTCTTGGAATGAGTTTGGAAAAGAAAGAAGTTAAAGAAAATGATAAACTAACTTCAAAATTAGAAAACATAGAAAAGCTTTGCTCAATTATATTAAGAAATATAAGCACTGAGCTTTCACTTATGAATATGAAAAGTGAGATGAAAAAGCAGAAAGAAAGTACAGAAAAAACTTTAAATGAGATAAATGAAAAAACTAGAAAATTGGAGGAAAATTTGAATGAGTTTGGAAGAAAACTAGCTGATTCTTTAAAGGAATTAGAAAGTAGAATAGAAACTTTGGAATCTAGGGAATAAATATTTAAATGTATTTCTTCAAAGTATTTAGTACTGCTTCGGCAGTAGCATGGTGCGCAAGTGTTTTATATGGTTAATGAAAAAATACTAGAGGCAGTTAAAAAAGCTAGAGATACAAAGAAGAGAAATTTTAGACAAACTTTTGATCTTGCTATTAACTTAAAAAATATAGATTTGAAAAAACCAGAGAATAGAATAAAGGCTGAAATTTTCCTTCCTCATGGCCTAGGTAAAAAAGTTACGATAGGAATTATTGCAGATACTTTATTGCCTCAAGCAAAGAATTTAGAAGATGTGATAGTAATAAGGAAAGATGAAATAGAAAGTTTAGGAAAAGATAAAAAATCTGTTAAAAAAATTGCAAAAAAATGTTTAAACTTTGTGGCTGAAGCACCGCTAATGTCCTTAGTAGGTAGATTCTTAGGACAAGTCTTAGGACCAAGAAATTTAATGCCAACACCAATTCCACCAACTGTTGATTTAAAGTCTGTAGTTGAAAGGAAAAAGAAAACTATTAGAGTGCAGCTAAAAAATTCTCCTGTAATACATTTGCCTGTCGGTACAGAAGATATGAAAGATGAAGAAGTTGCAGAAAATATTGAAGCTGCACTAAACACTATTATCTCACTTTTGCCAAAAGGTAAAGAGCAAATTAAAGATATTGTCATAAAATTGACTATGGGAAAAAGTGTGAGGGTTAAAAATGTCTAAAGTTAAACCTGAAAAAATAAAAAAAGTTGAAGAATTAGCAAACTTGATTAAAAAATATTCTGTAATAGGCATTTTAAACTTACATAAAACTCCAACTTCTGCTTTACAAAAATTGAAGAGAGAATTAAAAGATAAAGCTTTAATAAAAGTTGCTAAAAAGAGCACTATTCTATTCGCATTAGAAAAAGTAGGAAAAGATAATTTAAAGAACTACGTTAAAGAATATCCAGCTCTCATTTTAACAAATATGAATCCTTTTAAACTTTGTCTTCTCTTACAAAAGATGAAGTCTTACGTTTCAGCAAAACCTGGAGATATAGCAACGAAAGATATAGAAGTAAAAGCTGGTTCTACTGATTTACCTCCTGGCCCAGCAATTTCAACTTTAACAAAAGTTGGAATACCAGCTAAAGTTCAAGCAGGGAAAATAGCAATTATGAAGGATAAAGTTGTTTGCAAAGCTGGGGAAAAAATATCATTGGAGTTAGCATCTGCTTTGCAACTACTCAAAATTAAACCAATTGAAGTTGGGTTAAATGTGCTAGCGATGATGGAAAATGGTTCAATTTACACGAAAGAACAACTATTTGTAAATGAAGAAGAAATTTTGATGAAAATTTCAAAAGGAGTACAAAATGCGTTTAATTTATCTTTAAATTCTAATTATCCTACTAAAGAGACAATTAACTTTATGATAATTAAAGCATTTTTAAATGCTAAGAGTTTAGGAATAGAAGCTAAATTAATAGAACCTGGAGTAATAGAAGATTTGTTAGCTAAAGCAAAAATTGAAGCTGAAACATTAAAAGAAAGAGTTGGTGGTTAAAATGAATAACAAGTTAAAAGAATTAATTGAAAGTCTTGTAAAAGTAATTTTAATAAAAATTTCGGAAATAAAAAATTATCATAATGCTTATAAAAATGGAGGTGTAAAAGATGGAATTAATTTATAGTGCCCTCTTGCTTCATTCTTTGAAGCAACCAATAAATGAAGAAAATATAAATAAAATATTTTCAGCGCTTGGAGTTAGCATAGATCAGGCTAGGGTGAAAGCGTTAGTAGCAGCACTAGAAAATGTAAATATAGAAGAAGCTATAAGTAAAGCTTCTATGCCCGTTGCAGCTCCGGCCCCAGCAGAAGCAAAACCAGAAAAGAAAGAAGAGAAAAAGGCAGAAGAAGAGGAGAAAAAGGCAGAAGAAGCTGTAGAGGGCCTGGCAAGTCTTTTTGGTTAAAAACATTACGTAAACATTACATTGAGAAGTTTTTGAAAGTTTAAATTTTTTAGTATCATTATTAGTTATTATGAGATTAAAATTAGCAATAATAACAGCTTTTCTTATTACAGTAACTTTAGTACTTGCTTCTCATGAAGCAGATATTTCTATGACTCCTAGTGAATGGGCTTGCGGAACAGATGCTGATATAACACTTAAAGTTACTAACTTAGATGGAAGCAATATAGTTAAAATAGAAGTGCTAGTTCCTGAAAGTGATAACATCCCACTGTACAAAATAAAAGAAATTTCTAGTCCTGCTGGTTGGACTTATCAAATTAGAAGCAGAATAGGCCAAGCGTATCCTTATAAAATTACATGGATTACAGAAGGGACAGGAATTGAAAAGGACTCTTCATTAGATTTTGGCTTTACAGCAGAGGCCCCAAAAGAAGTTGGAAAGTATGAATGGAAAGTGACAACTTTTGATAAAGAAGGTGAAGCTTTTGTTACAACTATAACTTCTGAAGCAACTTTAGCTCCATTAGGCTATTTTAAAATAACAGCTCCAAAGGAAGTTAAAGCTGGCGAAGCTTTTAACATTGCAGTAAAAGTATATGATAAGTTTGGTAAAGTAAAAACTGATTACACTGGAACTGTAACCTTCTCTTCAACAGATGAAAGAGCGATTTTACCAAAAGATTATACCTTTGAAAAAGAAGATTCTGGGACAAAAAGTTTTCACATAAAACTTAAAACTGCAGGAAACCAGACAATTACAATTTCAGATGAAAAATTAAAAGTGAGTGAAAGTTTTGAAGTAAAAGTAATACCATCAGAACCTACTGCCATTGAAATTTCCCCAGATAACAAAGAAATTTTAACAAATGAAACGATAGAATTTACAGTTATAGCAAAAGATAAGTATGACAATTTATTTGATGTTACTGAAAAAAGCAAGTTTGGCATCGATGAAGAAGCTGATGGTACCTGGGATGCAAATATTTACACGCCTGGGAATGAAGGTTTATGGACTGTTACAGCGATATACGAATATAATGGTAAAAGTTTAGTTGATGGTGCAACGTTAAGAGTAAAAACTGGTGTTAAAGTTGAGGTACCAAAAGAAGTTGAAATAGCAAACATGAGCTTTAGTGGTCCTGATTCAATAACAATTTCTCCTGGGGAAAATGAAACTTTCATCTTAACAGTTTCAAATATAGGAAATGTTGAATTAAGTGAAGTGGCAATATCTTTTGAAGGTGTGCCTCGAGATTGGATAGAAATTTATCCGCCTTCAGTTGATATAGCACCTAATGATTCAAAAGATTTTCTAGTAGTAATGACTTTACCAGAAAACGAAACAGAAAGTAAAACAATAACATTTACAAGCTCTTCAAAAGAAGGAATAACAGCAACAAAAGAAGTATCAGTTGAAGTTTCTACCGCACCTACTGGTACTTTGATTGCAACTAAAAACTTTTTACAGTTAGGTGTTGTTATCATAGCTGTTGCAGCAGTTATAATCATAGTTTGGGAGTTGTGGTTCAAGAAACCAGCAAAATAACGGCTTAATTTTCTTTTAAAAGAAAGTTTTTTGTATTTCTAATTATATTAGATACTTATGCTAAAGAAAGATATATTAAAGGCAAGTATATTCGAATTAGATTTCTTTAAAGAAAATAATTTTAAAAGATATAAATGCGAAAGTTGTGGTTCATTTTTTTGGTCATTGAAAGAGAGAGAAAACTGTGGTGAACCACCCTGTGATATTTATCGATTTATTAATAATCCCACAATTCCAAAGAAATACAATTGGAAAGAATTAAGAGAAAAATACATTAAATGGTTTCAAAAAAATGGGCATCAACCAATAAACAGGTATCCAACTATAGCAAGGTGGAAACCAGACACTTTTTATACAGGAGCATCAATTTACTGTTTCATGCCATGGGTATTAAATAGAACTGTTGAACCACCAGCCAACCCTTTAGTCATGAGTCAACCTTCTTTAAGATTTGTTGATTTAGATAATGTTGGCCTAGGAACAGGAAGACATTTAACAGTTTTTGAAATGATGGCTCACCATGCATTTAACAATGAGAAAAAAATTTATTGGAAAGATGAAACTGTTGATTTATGTTACAGATGGTTAACAGAAAGTCTGGGAATAAAACCAGAAAAAGTTGCTTTCAAAGAGAGTTGGTGGGAAGGTGGAGGTAACGCAGGCCCATGTTTTGAGGTTATAGTAGATGGTAATGAACTTGCTACCCTAGTCTTTATGGAATATGAAGGCCCTTTTAAAGGAAAGTATAAAAAAATGGAAATGAAAGTTGTAGATACAGGTTATGGTTTAGAAAGACATGTATGGGCATCTCAAGGCACACCAACTATATATGATAACATTTATGAAAGTATAATAAATTTTTTGAAAAAAGAAAAAAATGTTGAAAAGGAGATACTCTCTGAATTTTGTAAAGTTTGTGGAAAATTGGAAATAAAAAGAAACGTGGAATTGCTTAGAAATAAAATCATAGAAGAAATATCAAAAAAACTTGGAAAAAGAAAAGAAGAAATTTTGAAGCAAATACTTTTTTTCCATAAAATTTATCAAATAGCAGATCATACAAAAGCTATAATGTTTATCTTGGGTGATGGAGTAGTACCTTCAAATGTTAGGGAAGGATATCTTGCAAGACTACTTATAAGAAGAAGTATAAGGAACCTACAAGATCTTGAGTTAAAAATTCCTCTTTCTGAAATAGTTGAAATGCAAATAGAAGAGAGTAAAGATGTTTATCCTGAATTCGAAGAAAATAAAACTGATATATTGAAAATGGTTGAGATAGAAGAAAAGAAATATTTGGAATCGTTAAAAAGAGGAAAATTTATTTTAAAAAAATTGTTAAAAGGAAAAAAGAAAGTTGATAGAAAAATTTTGATTATGCTCTACGATTCTCATGGTTTATTACCAAGAGATGTAAAAAGATTTATTCCTGAAATAAAACTTGATTTAACTGATATAGAAACTAGGATAGCTGTTCAAAAATCTATTGTCAAAGCTAAGGAAAAAATTAAGGAAGTTGATATTTCAAATTTAACAAAAACTAGAAAGCTTTATTATGAAAATGAGAAACTTTTCAATTTTAAGGCTAAGGTTATAAAAATTGAGAATGAAAATGTGATTTTAGATCAAACAGCATTTTATCCTAGAGGTGGAGGACAAGAACCAGATTTGGGAACCATTGAAGGTTGTAGAGTTTACGATGTTGAAATGTTAAATGGTGTAATAATTCATAAAGTTGAAAATCCAAACTTTAAAGTTAACGATATTGTAAATTGTGTTGTTGATAAAAAAAGGAGAGAGCAAATAAAAAAACATCATACTGCTACACATATAATCAATGGTGCCGCTAGAAGAGTTCTAGGAAATCATGTGTGGCAAGCAGGAAGTAAGAAAGATTATGATAAAGCTCATCTTGATATAACTCACTATAATCCATTAACTAATGAAGAATTGAAAAATATAGAAAAAATTGCAAATGATATAGTAAAAAGAGGGGTTGTTGTGAAAAAACTTATTCTTCCCAGAAATTTAGCTGAAAGAAAATACGGCTTCAGATTATACCAAGGTGGTGCTATTCCTGGGAAAGAATTAAGAATCATTGCTATTAATGAATGGGATGTAGAAGCTTGTGGTGGCTTACATGTTGACAACACCAAAGAAGTAGAAGAGATATTCATCACAGATTCTAAGAAAATACAAGATGGTGTAATAAGGATAGAATACGTTGCTGGTAAAGAATTAGTTGAAAAAGCTAAAAGAGAGAAAGAGGAAAAAGAAAGAGAGAAGAAAGAGATATTAAAAAGAAAATTGTTAAGAATCAAAGAAGAAAAGGAAAAAATTAGATTGTTGAAGAAAAAAAGAATAAGATTATTTGGAATTAACTACATAGAAACCGAGGATATGAAAGAACTAGAAATTATAGGAAAAGAAAGTATTAAAGAAGACCCAACAAAATATTCTATTCTCATAGGAAGGGGTATAGTATTCGGGATAAGAGGAGAAAAATGTAATGTTAATATAGAACCTATAGTGAAAGAAATAGCAAAAATCATGGGTGGTTCAGCAGGTGGTAAAGGCAATGAGTATAAAGGGGGTGGCCCACTAAAAGAAAAAGGGAAAGAAGCCTTTAAGAAAGTAAGTGAACTATTATGAAGTATCCTACTGTAATAACACACGCAGATGCAGATGGTATACTTTGTTTTTCTATATTTCTAAAGAAAATTGGAAGTATGGATTGTAGAGTTTATTTTTCTCCCTTATCAAAGCTAAAAGAAACCTTATGTCTTTCAATAATGAAAGCAAATAACCTTGAAAACTTATATGTTTTTGATTTAACTGCAAAAAGAGAAACACTAATTTTGGCATCAGTTTATAAAAATGTTCGTTGGATAGACCACCATATTTGGCCAGAATTAAATATACCAAAAAATGTTGAAGCTTTGGTAAATACTAGGAGTGACAGTGCTGCAGAATTAGTTGCAAAATATTTCAACATAGATACAGAGTTAGTTAGGTTAGCTAACGAAATAGACAAAAATAATGTTAAAAGTGAAGATGCTGAATTTTTAAGAAACCTTGTTGGTGCTTTGAGATGGAAAAATAGAGTTCCAAGTATATTAAACAATAAATTCAAAAATCTTGCTAAAAATCTTGCTTTTTCTGATTTAAAAGAATTTGAGAGAAATGAAAAAATTGCTGAATTAATGCAAAATTACTTAAAATGGATAGAAAAAATCAAGAAAACAGTCCGCCAAAAATTCAAATGGTTTTCTATAGACAGTATGAAAATTGCAATTTATGAAACTACAGAAGGTGTTCCTGTATATGTCGTCAACAACGCTCTTTTGAATCATGAAAAAGCACCCTTTGATGTTATAGCTATTTTAACTCATAGGATAAACATGAGAAATAGAAAGGTTTTCACTAGAGTTGATCTTAGAACTCACACTAATAAAAATGTTTATAAAATCGCAAAATTCTTTGGAGGTGGAGGGCATAAAGTTGCTTGTGCAGCAAGTGTTTCAGGCTATTTATCTTCTAAAGATTTTCTCAATATTTTAAAAGATAAATTTTTGAAACTTTAGTAGAAAATTTTATAAATCTAGAATTCTTTCTTTTTATATGCAAAAAAGTTTACTCAAAGATGAGAGTGAAATTTCTTTATTAAGGAGAGCATACGTAGCTAGATGGCTAAGAGAAATTGCAGATAAAATAGAAAAGGATGGTGTAGTTGATTTTGGAAAAGATGAAAACCTTATTAAGTTTGCTAATGAGATACCAAACAGGCTTCTTAGATTTGCAGATGTGAAAGCAAGAAGAAAGCTTTTTGAAATTAGAAAAATGGAAGCGAAAAATCAAGCTAATATTGTTATTTCAACTTCTTACCATGGTAAAGATAAAGGAATTAACAAAATTAAAAAAGAGGTTGAAAGTCTCATAGACAAAAGATTTGAAAAACCTGGTGAAGATTCTGTTATGGTTTACTCTTGTCCTTCCAATCCTTCCAGTGGGAGCTATAGTGGCTGGAGCACACAAATTGATAAAACTTTTTTGTATTTCAAAAATGATGGTAAGTACTTCAAAATTGGTTTTAAAAGGATAAGAACTAATAATAAGGGTAAGATGAAAATTAAAGAAGATAGAATAATTTATGAGACTGAAATACCAAAGTTATGATCATCTGTAATCTATTAAAATTACATCACCATTCTTAAGAACGTATGAATCGTAATCAAAATTTTCGACCCATTTTCCATTTTTCCTCACATACATTCTCATAGAATGGTTTTCATTATTGCAATAATCTAATATACATGTTCTATTAAATTCTTTTCCCCAAATTTTGAAGAATTCACCAAGTGTAGCTTCTTCGCTTCCTTTTTTATAAATTATATTGTCATTGCTTAAAGTATATAGCTTAGATTTTGTTTCATTAAAAACTCCTATACCAGCTGGAATTTGAATTGGTTCCCCATAAATGTAAATTAATAAACCAACTTTCCAAACACCTTCCTTTTCTTCTTCTGGAAAAGCAAACATAATAGCATAAGTTAAAATGCTACCAGAAAACACAAGAAGTATTATTGCTGACATTATCTGTTTCTTTTTTTCCCTTTTCATTTAACCACTTAGGATAATTTCTCTCTTACTTTTTTTCTTTAAAAGATTCAAGAATATGAAAAATAAACTTAATACCAAGAAAGAATTGAGAAATAAATAAAAATCTTTAAAGCCAAAAATTGAAAAAAACAAAAAAATTATGATACAGTAAAAGAAGGAATGCTCTAAATATCCAAATATCTTTTTATTTCTTTTCTCCCCAATCAAACTTCCTTCTCTCCCCATAAACTCCTCCTTTTAGGTATAAATAAGCATTAGTTGCTGCTTGGGCCCCTTCTGATGCTGCAACGACAATTTGGGCCAATGAACCTATAACATCACCTGCTGCATAAACCCCCTTAATGTTAGTTTCCATCCTTTCGTTTACTTTTATATACCCTTTTTCATTAACTTCAACTCCTGCTTTCTTTACTATCTCGGTTGTAGGTACTTCACCAATTTCAATGAAAACTCCATCTACTTCCAATTCTTTAGCTTCATTAGTTTTCAAATTTTTTATCAAAACTTTTCTAACCACTTCATCCCCTTCTATTTTCTCTACAACAGAATTCCAAATGATTTTAACTGGAGATTTTTTTAATTTTTCTTGATTAGCCTCTTCTGCTCTTAATTGATCTCTTCTATGAACAAGAAAAACTTGAGATGCTATTTCACTAAGATAAAGCGCAGAAGTAACAGCTGCATCAGAACCTCCGATCACAATAACTTTTTTACCTTTAAATAAAGGGCCATCACATATTGTACAGTAAGATACTCCTTTACCTAAAAATTTACTTTCACCTTCTATTTTTAATCTTCTAGGCTTGCTTCCTGTCGCTATTATTACAACATCCGCTCTATACTCCCCTTCTCTTGTTATAACCTTTTTAATTTCACCTTGCAATTCCATATTCACTACAGTCTCCATTTTAACTTCACAACCAAACTTCTCAGCTTGTTTTTTCATTCTTTCTGCTAACTCCTTTCCGCTCATTGGTTCTACTCCAGGATAATTTTCAACTAAATGAGCATAAGACATTTGCCCACCTAAAATTTCTCCAAGAATGAGAGTTTTTAATTCTCTTCTTCCTGCGTAAATTCCTGCTGTTAAACCAGCTGGTCCAGCACCAACTATAATAACGTCATATTTCTCCATAAAATCATCTAATATTTATAGAAGGATTTATTTACTTTTAACTTTTCTTGAATAGTGAAGAGAAGCATAGTAAACGTAGTAAACTAGGAAAACTATGCCAAGAATTATCAATATTAAACCGCTACAAACCTCTATAACATTTAAAAAAGGAAAACCACTTCCAAGAATAATAACACCGATAATTATTATTATGAATGTTACAATCATGAACCAAGAGTCTGATATAGAAACTACCATCTTGAAAATATTTAGAAAACCTTTATATATAAAATTAACCGTTAACTTTACAAATTCCACTTGCCTCTTTTACAAGAACTTTTAATTTCTTTAACGGAATTTTAGTTATGTGTCTCAATTCTTTAAGATTTACTCTTATTAAATCAAGAGCTAAAACAAGGCCTACTTTTGCTAACTTTAATTGTGAGTCTTTATCTAAACTTCTTAATATAGTTATAGGATAAAGTTTCCTATTTTCTATAAGATCTTTCAAATTCCCGGCTGAAGGGTAATTCCATCCTATTAATTTAATTTCTCTACAATTTGCATACTTAATAGCATCTTCCGAGAACTTTGTATTACATATAAGCCAAGGCCCTTCAAATTTTCTACAAAAACCTTTTTTCCAAGCTTCTTTTAAATCAAGAAATCTAGCATAAGTATACAAAGTTTCTTTTAAACCAGTATAAACACCTGGAAAATTGTGATATTTACATTCTATCATAAAATTTTTGCCATTTTTAGTAGCAATAATATCTATCTCATGAGAAACACAAAAACCTCTAACAATACTTCGTAGTTTGATTGAATAACCATACTCTTTCAAAATTTCGCTTATTAAATTTTCGAATGTAAAACCTGCTGGCCCTAATCTTAACAAAGCTCCTTTCAAATCATATCTAGAAGCTATATGAGGCTCTTCTTTTCTTAGAAGGGTTAAAGTTATGTGTAAAATCTCTCTAGTTGTAATTCCATCATAAGCTCTTCTTTTAACCTCTTTTGCTATTTTCTTAGCAAGTTCTTTTGGTGCACCTGCTCTTAAACAAGTTCTTTCTATCTTCTTTACATTAAATTTTTCAGTTTCACCAGAAGCTTTTATTACATACATATAGAAAAATTGTTCTCTTCTTTATAAAATAGAATAGCCCCGGGAGGATTCGAACCTCCGTCTGAGGGTCCAGAGCCCTCTGTGCTTGGCCACTACACCACGGGGCTATTAAAAACTAAAGAATATTCAAATTTTAGAATTTAAGAACTTTTCTAAATTACCTTTGTTGAAAATACAACAAAAAGATATATTCCGTAAGAAACATTACTTTTTTCAGGAAGTAATGGAAGTGAATAAACTACCTCAAAGATTATTAAGTAAATTAGAAAAGAAAGTTAAATCATGCCTACCAGAATTAAGGAATATCACACTCCAAATTTTTTGACCACAGTAGATGAAAATAATAGGAAATTGTAGGAGCGTTGAACTATAGTGAAATTCTAGACTCCGATGGTTTGAAATCAAAGTAATATAAATATATAATTAAATAAATGCTCCTATACCCTAAACCTTCTAAAAAAAATTCAAAATTTAGATTTATAAATTTATAAGTCCAAAATTAGAAGGGGTGATTTAATGCCTGATAAAGATGGGACAGGACCAAGAAAAGAAAGTTATATGTATGAGATAGGAAGAAGGGGACCCGCAGCTGGTCATGGACGAGGTGGTTGTAAACCTAAATACGAAATGAAAGAATAGCTTATATAATAAAAAACTTTAATAATTTCCATTTAAAATGAGTCAAAGATCAGGATGTTGATACTAAAAAGAGAGAGCTAGACTGCTCTGATGAGTGTACATTCTGGAGTTACTTCAACAAAGTGGGTTGCTGTCCCATTTCTATAAGCCTCGCATTGATTTTCTGGTAAATTATCTACAGGTTCTCTAGGCCAATGAGCAACATCGCAAACCCAACCAGGATGTTCTGGAATAGGGTCACCTATGCAAGGTCCATTACTTAAATCTTGTTTGTCTTTGATCGAATTACAAATTTTGATACAAGCATCTATTGCTGCTTTTTTAAATGACTCTGTATCCCCACTAGTTGTACAACCACTAATAAGAATAACTAGTAAAATTAAAAAAATTGCTAAGTGCTTCATTCTCTCACTTCAAAGCATCAACAATCTTTCTACCAAATTCTCTTGCTGCTTGAGGTCCTGAAGCTGTTATAATTTTACCATCTACTTCAACATTATTTCCTGTGTAAGTTCCAACAGCATTTATTTTTTCTCTTTCAGAAGGAAAAGCAGTAGCTTTTTTTCCATCAAGAATTCCTGCATTAACAAGTATTGTTGGTGCAATGCAGATTGCAGCTACCAATTTTCCAGATTCATAAAATTCTTTTGCAAGAGTTATAGCTCTTTTGTTATCGAAGTAGGCAGCTGCACCAGTACCACCTACAAAAACGATTGCATCAAAATCTTTTGAATCAATTTCATAAAAATTCTTATCTGGAGTCACAATCCTTCCAAACATGCTTTTTGATGGTTGTCCAGTAGAATTAACCACTGTTACTTCAATACCAGCATCTTTTAAAACATCTCTAGTCTCAAAAAATTCTTCATCTCTAAAATTATCTGGTGCTATTACCATCAACACTTTTTTTGCCATAAAATTAATTAAGCTCATTAGAAAATAAATAATAAATAGTTATCCTTTCTATTATTAACGTGATACTATGCCAGTAATTGGAATGAATATAAGGAATATTACAGCAAAAAAATATGAAGGCTTGAAAGGCCCTGTAAAAGTTAACAGTAATGTAAATTTAAAAGATGTAAAAAAACAAAATTTACCCCTTCTAAACAAAAATGGTTTGTCTATTGATTTTGAGTTTAAAACACAATATTTATCGAAAAATAAAACTATAGGTGAAATAGTAATTGAAGGGAATGTTATATTCATTGACCCACAACAAGATAAAATTTTAAAAGGTTGGGAAAAGGATAAAAAGCTACCAGATGATACAAATTTGGAAATCATAAATACAATTTTAAGGAGGAGCTTCGTAAAAGCTCTTAACCTAAGTGAAGAACTTCAACTCCCACCACCAATAGCACTACCATTTGCAAGAAAAAGAGAAGAAAGTAAATACATAGGCTAATCACAAAACTTTTTTGCTATCACTTTCTATTCCAAACATCCTTCCTGCTTCTTCAGTTAAAGCCACTAAGTTGTTTATTCTATTTTTCAATTTTGAAACTTCTTTTACCCTTTGAATTGTTGCAATCATTTGCAATTCTTCTTTCATAGCTTTTACAAAGTTGACTATTCCTTTACTTCCATGAGCTGATGCAGCCACTATCATTGCTCTTCCCATTGCTGCCCCGTCTGCACCTAACATCATAGCTTTAGCAATATCTATTCCACTTGTTAAACCCCCAGCAACTAAAACATCAAAACTTAACTTCATTTCTCTTACTTTAGGAAGTATAGCAAGAGATGGCAAACATGTTTCATTCATTATTAACCATGGTGACATTCCAGTTCCGCCGCCATGACCATCAACAGTTAAACATTTTAGAGGAACATTTTCTTCGCTTTTTATCTTTTGAAGCTCTTCTATGAGTTCTATTATCCCTCTTCCAACCCCAACTTTGATCCAAAGAGGAACTTTTAAGTCAGAGTACTTTATTAACATGTCTCTTAAGCCTTCCTTAGTTATATCTCCTGGATAGACATGCCTCTCATAACTTCCATTATGCTCTAAAATTAAGTAACCATATTTTCTATACTTTTCAGCTGCACTTTTTTCTTTGAACCTAATCTCCCCTCCTAAACCTTGTTTTGCTCCTTGGCCTAATTTTAGCTCAATAGCATGTGCCCCTAACTCAACTGCCATTTCAGGAACACCTAACTTTTGATCTATAACATTAGCTTGAACTACTATAGCTCCTTTATTTTGATAATTATCAAGATATGGTTGTATCATTTTCTTAAGCCCTTCTTTACCAAAAGTTGCAAAGACATTTTCTCCTATAACTCTTGGTATACCTGCTAATGCAGCACCTTCTGATAAAACATCAGCTCCAGAAGAGGCAACTTTTGTAGAACCTAATGCTGCTATAACAACTGGTGCACTAGACTCAAAACCTCCTATATTCACTTCTGTCTTTACATCAACGAAGAAACTACTTTCTCCCCACATTTCAGCTAATATTTGAATATCGTTTATATCTGGTAGCCTTTTTTCAGCACCAAACTGAGCTTTACCGAATGGTGAAGGGAATAAAGTCCTTCCAGTTTTTGCTTTTTGAGCAATTTCACACTGTCCACACTTTATACAAATTGAACACATTCCACTTGAAGAAGTGTGTTCAGGAAAACTCAATTTTGTATTTGTTGTTATATCTGCATTGTAATGTCTCCTTAATCCCTTTAACACTTCCATCACCTCCAATTTATTCAGCTTCAAGTAAACTTTTTAACCTCAAATCTAACAAATCAAAAGGTAAAACACCAACTATTCTATCAACTAATTTGTTATTTTTAAAGATTAGGAGAGTAGGAATACCCATTACATTATATTTCATAGGTGTTAACTTATTTTCATCAACATTAAGTTTTCCAAAAACTATCTTTCCTTTGTACTTTTTTGCTAATTTTTCTATTGCTGGTGCAATCAAATTACAAGGCATACACCAAGGTGCCCAACAATCAATAACACACATAGAATACTTTCTCTTTACCTCATCAAAATTTTCATCTGTCACTTTTATAGGTTTATCAGGAAAATTTAACCTTTCTTTCAGCTCTTTTAATTTCTTTTTTCTTATTTCTTCTATGTCCAACTTATCACCTGACTTTCTCTACTTCTCCTTTTGAAGATATAATAATTGGTCTTGATTCACTTAAAGCTTGTGCTATCTTTTTTCTAACGTTATTTAATAATCTCCATATAGTACCTCTTGAAGTTTTCATTCTTTTTGCAGCACCTTCTTGATCTAATCCTTCTAAATCAACAAGAATTAGAGCATTGTATTCTGGATAAGTTATTTCTATAGGTTGAGGATTTAAACAAGGCCTTGGAACAAACTCTTTCACATTTGGCAAAGAAGTTAAGAATAAATAACTAAAAGGTCTTCCTGGGCCTCTCCTTCTCCAACACCATCTCCATCTTGGCATATAAATTATTAGCAACCGTTAAATTTAAATATTTGCATATGCACATAATTATTATGTGCAATATCACAAAAATTATGAATAACGAATTAAAAGAAGGGAAAGAGTCATTTGGAGAAATGAAAAAAGACTTACTTAAAAGATATTTTTATCAAAATCTAGGATGCTTGTTAAAAGGAAAAATTAGAATTGAAGAAGAGAATGGTGTAGTTAGAATTTATAAAAAGTCATCAAAGGAAGTAGGACTTTACGATATTGGAATTATTGAATAATAGGAGGTGAGAAAATGCCATGGGGATGGGGAAGAGGATGGAGATGGTGGTTTTATGCAACCGGTCTACCAGGATGGATGAGAGCTGGAATGGGATGGCCAGCTTTTGGTAGAGGATTTGGTTGGGCAACTTGGCCAACATATAATTGGTTTGGGAGATGTAGATGGTTTCCTTGGCTACCAAGATGGTGGTGGTCTGGAATTTATGGACCAGTTACATGGACTTCAATGGGGCCTATGCTAACTTCACAAACAGCTCCGCAAAGCTTTACACCAACTTCAGTGCCTTATCAGCCTGCTAGTGAAATAGAAGCTTTGAGACAAGAGAAGAAAATGCTAGAGGAAGAATTAAAATATATAGAAGAAAGACTAAAAGAATTAAGTGAGAAAAAATGAAAATTGTAGTAGCAACTCAAGGTAAAGGTGGTTTAGAAGATCAAGTGTCACCAGTTTTTGGTAGAGCACCAACTTTTACCATAGTTGAAGTTGAAAATGAAAAGATAGGAAAAGTTGAAGTTAAACCAAATCCTTCAGCCTCTGCATTTGGTGGTGCTGGAATTCAAGCAGCTCAGTTTATAGCAAATCAAGGTGCAAAAGTAGTAATAGCTGGAAATTTTGGCCCAAATGCATCAATGGTCTTAAACCAAGCTGGAATAGAAGTTTTTATAAGTGTTGGAAAAGTAAGAGAAGCAGTTGAAGATTATTTAAAAAGCTCCAAAACTATGCAAGCTACACAAGCTATACCGGCCGTACCAAGAGTTCAAGAGTTCAAACCTAGCAAGTTAGATATTGAATTTGAAAAGAAAATGCTTGAACTCCAAAAACAAATGATAGAAGAGGAAATAAAATATCTAGAAGCAAAAATTAAAGAGTTGCAAGAAAAATGAACCTAACAAAAAAATTCAAGTGTTTTTCCTGTGGTAAAATAATAGAAGTTCCTAGAGGTATTCCTAAACCTATGAGATGTCCTTACTGTGGTGCACCTGCACAATTTATTCATAGATTAGATAAAGGTCCGCCAAGAGGAGCAGGAATGAGAAGAGGCCAAGTTGCTCCTCCACAACCACCCTTTCCAAAAATAGATGAAAGTAAATGTACAGGTTGTGGGAGTTGTGTTAAAGCTTGCCCATTCGGTGTTTTAGAAATAATTAATGGAAAGGCAAAAATAGTCCATCCTGAACGTTGTAGAGGTTGTGGACTTTGTGTTCAAGCATGTCCTAACAAAGCTATAAATTTATAGTCAAATATGAAAAAAGAATTTATTTCGATTATAGGAATAATCATTTTGATGTTAATTTATTCTTTCCATAAAAAAGAGGTTTTACAAATGAAAAATACTTCAAATGTAACTTTATTTGTAGTTTACGATAACAACGAATTTGATAAAAAGTTAAAAACTTCTTGGGGATTTGCTTGTTTAATAGAAGTTAAAGGAAAGAAGATTCTATTTGATACTGGTGGTGATTCTTCTATTCTCCTTTCAAATATAAAGGCCCTTGGTATTTTACCGGAGGAAATAGAAATAATAGTCTTATCTCATATTCACGGTGATCATACTGGTGGGCTTTTTGGCTTTTTAGAAGTAAATCCTAATGTTACTATATATTTACCAAATTCATTCCCCCAAGATTTTAAAGATAGAATAAAACACTATGGAGCAAATTATGTAAACATTGAAGAGGGTAAAGAAATTTTTGATGGAGTTTATTCTACAGGTGAATTAGGAACTTGGATAAAAGAACAATCTTTGATAATAAAAACAGAAAAAGGAGTGGTACTCATTACAGGTTGTGCACATCCTGGAATAGTAAATATAATTAGAAAAGCTAAAGAACTAAGTAATTCAAATGTTTACCTTGTTATAGGTGGTTTTCATTTAATAGGAAAAAGTGATGAAGAAATAGAAGGTATAATCAAAAACTTTAAAGAATTAGGGGTAAAGAAAGTTGCGCCATGCCATTGCACAGGAGAAAAAGCTATGAATCTTTTTGAAAAGAATTATAAGAATAACTTCATTAAAGTGGGGGTTGGAAAAATAATTAAAATATAACTAAATCAAAATTTTAGAGTATTTTTCATTTAATTTGATTATATTTGTTTTTCCATAGGGTTCTTTTAAAATAATGCCTCTCTTTCTTAAACTCTCTAAAACGCGAAATGCCTTAACTTTTCCTAAGGAAGAGGAAAGTTTACTTTGTGTTATTTTTCCTTTATTCTCTATTATTTTCCTCAAAACTTCTTTTTCATCTGTAGGTAAGAGCTCTAACAAAAAATTTATTGCTTCTGTCCTCTTCTCTCTACTTTCTTCAACTTTACCCAACATTATATAATATACAAGAGAGCCTACAAATAACCCAAGAGATGCAAGAGTAGGCATGAGCACGGGTATAGGAATTGGACAATAACCATAATGAGATATTTGGCTTTGAACATAAAATGTTGTAACTGAAACTAGGAAAATGAAACCTCCGAACAATATCATCGTAATGATTATTTTCTTAAGCATATTCTCAGTTTCAAATTTTGAAACCAACCTTTAAATATGGTTTCATTATACAAATTTTTTATGAATGAAGATATATTAATAGCAATCATTTTTATAGTTTTAATAGGAATGATAATTGGTGGGAAAGTTTATTCAGAAAGAAGTAAAATTAAGAAAAAGGTATTAAAAATATTAGACAATTTTAGGTGTTGTTAAAATGAAAAGAGAAAATCAAGATAAGAAATTTTTATCTTATAACAAAAAGAATTGTTTAACTAATTTTCTACAAGCAGAAAATCATATAAAAGCTATGAATACACCCTCTTTCATAGAGGGTGAAGGTTCCTGTGTTCTAAAACATTTAATTTTCATTAGAGGTGAATTAGAAGAAGCTATAGCCCATGCATCCAGAATTGAACCAAAAAATGTTAAAATTTTCAAAATTTTATATGAAGAAATTGAAAACTTCTTAGAAAGAGTTGAAAAAGGTCATAATTATAAAAAAGGATATCTCCTAAATTTGGTGAGAAGTTGGAGAAAGAAATTGGAATTAACTATGCCGTTTTATCAGACTTTTAATTGTAAGTGTTTACATCTTATCCCATATACAAAAATCTTTTTAATTTTTTTAAGCGGAATTTTATTCTCATATGTTTTATTTAAAATATTCATAATCTTAGGTGTATAATATGAAAATTAGAACATCAATTTTGAGTGGAATTTTCCTTTTTCTTATTTTTATCCCTGTCGCAGAGGCTAAAATTTGTGCTGTTTACTTTACTGGAGTTGGTTGCCCTCATTGCGCAAAGACTGATCCTGTAATACTTGAAGATTTATTAAAAGAGTATCCAGAATTGATAATAATTGAATATGAAATTTATCAACAAACTGGAAATGCTGCTTTACTTTACTCTTTTGATTCTCAATATAATTGTGGCTTAGGAGTACCTTTGATAATCTTTAATAAAGAAACACATATAATTGGAGATTTACCTATTTTGGAAAATATTCGAAGTACAATAGAAAGAATAAAAGAAAATGATTGCCCATTAATAAATGGTTCTGAAAAATTTGAAACTCTAAAAATAAACGATTTACCTGGCAAACCAAAAATATGGCATGGAGAAAGAATTTTGATTTATTCTGGTGGTGGAGGTAATGAAACTTTGTTAAGAGAGTTACTCCTCACTAAAAATTTATCGAAAACTTTAAAGGGCCAAAATTATGAAACTATAGAACCTAAGCCAGTGGCACTTTCTGGGAAATACGTCAATTTTGAAAACGCTATTAAAATTGATGGTTGGATATTTGAATGGAATGGTGAATCAGTAAAAGAAAAAATTGTTAAAGGAGAAATAACAGGAGGTGAAAAAGAACAACTAACAAAAGGTGAACTTACAATAGCTAAACTTATTTCCTTAGCTGCTGTTGATGCAGTTAATCCTTGTGCTCTTGCTGTTTTAACTTTAATGCTCATAGCTATTCTTACTTATAATCCAAAAGAAAAAAAGAATGTTTTATTTGCTGGTTTAGCTTTTACTTTATCTGTTTTTATTATTTACCTTTTTTATGGTCTTATTTTAGTAAAATTTTTCCAGATTATTCAAGTTATTACTTCCATACGTTTGTTACTATATCAATTATTGGGCTTAGCTGCTATTCTCTTAGGAATTCTTCAAATAAAAGATTTTATTAAATATAAACCTGGAGGGTTTCTTACAGAAATGCCTCTTGGTTGGAGGCCTAAAGTAAAGAAAATTATTTCTAAAATAACATCGCCAAGAGGTGCTTTCTTAGTTGGTGCCTTTGTAACAGTTTTCCTTTTACCATGTACCATAGGTCCTTATGTAATAGCTAGTGGTATTCTTTCAGCTCTTGAATTGTTCAAAACACTTCCTTGGCTTCTTCTTTATAATGCAATTTTTGTTTCACCAATGTTGGGAATTACTTTAATAGTTTATTTTGGAATAGCAAAAGTTGAAGATATTTCAGGATGGAAAGAAAGGAATATTCGATACCTTCATTTGATAGCTGGCCTTATAATTTTCTTTTTAGGTATTGGAATGGTTTTAGGGTTAGTATAAAATGAAAATTATTGCTTCAACTGGTGCAAAAGGTGGAGTAGGAAAATCAACTTTCGCTATCCTTTTAGCTTTGAAATTTTCAAAAGAGAAAAAAGTTGTACTTTGTGATTGTGATGTTGAATGTCCTAACGACTTTTTAATTTTGAACCAAAAACTCCAAAATTCTAAACCAATTTATCAAAATTTTCCTGAGCTTGATAAAAGTAAATGTGAAAAATGTGGTTTATGTTCTAGAATTTGTAAAGAACACGCAATATTTTGGGTAAAAGATAATTATCCTTTATTTATTCACGATCTTTGTAACAGTTGTGGAGCATGTTGGATGTCTTGTCCTAAAAAAGCTATAAAAAAGAAGAAAGAAATTGCTGGTAAATCTTTTTTGAATAAAGTTAAAGAAAATTTTTGGCTTTTCACAGGAAAATCAAAAACAGGTATTTCAGAAACAGGGCCAATAGTTAATGAAGTAAAGAAAAGGGCAATAAATTTTGCGAAAAAAGTAAGGGCTGACTTTTTAATCATAGATACAGCACCTGGAACACATTGTAATGTAATTCATGCTTTACTTAATTGTGATGAAGTTTATGCTGTTACAGAACCTACACCACTAGGTGCACATGACTTAGAGATAATTCTTGAGTTATTAAAAAAGATGGATATAAATGGTAAAGTTGTTTTGAACAAATCAGGAATAGGAGAGAGAAAAATTATTGAAAAAATAGCGGAAAAGTTTAATACCAAAATTTCACTAGAAATCCCATATTCTGAAAGATTACTTAAAGCATATTGTGAGAAAAATTTAGAAAAAGTAGTTGATCTTATATGAGGGGAAGTTATATCCTAGTCTTAAAGTTAAAGAAAAAATCAAAAATAAAAATTGGAAAGTTAGGTTTGATTGATTTTCAAAAGGGTTATTATTGTTATGTTGGTTCTGCATTAGGAAAAAATATAAACCTTGAAAATAGGTTAGAAAGACATTTTAGAAGAAATAAGAAAAAGAAATGGCATATAGATTATTTACTTTCAAACCCATTAGTTTCCATAGATGGAGCAATAGTAATACAAAGTAAGAAAAAAATAGAATGTTTTATTTCTCAATATATTGAGAAGAATGCAGATAAGACAATCAAAAATTTTGGTTCAAGTGATTGTAAGTGTAAAGGCCATTTACATTTCTTTAAAAGAAAAGCATCTTTAATAAAAGTTATTAACAGGCTAAAAATATGAAAATAGCAGTCGCATCAGGAAAAGGTGGAGTAGGAAAATCGATGCTTGCAAGCTCTTTAGCCCTTCTTTTTTCAAAAGAAAAGAAGGTAGTTGCTTGTGATTGCGATGTCGATGCTCCAAATTTAGGTTTATGGTTAGGAATTACAGATTATGATAAAGTTGAAAAAATTTCAACATCCGAAAAAGCAAAAATAATTAATCAAAAACTCTTAGATGATAAAGTTTTGGAAATATGCAATTTTCGTGCTATAGAAAAAGTTAATAAAAAATATGTAATTAACCAGTTCTTATGTGAAGGTTGTGGGGCTTGTAAAATTTTTTATCCAAAAGCAATAGAAACAAAACCAGTTAATAATGGTGAATTAAGGATCAAAAAAACTAAATATGGTTTTCCTTTAATTTCTGCACAACTTTATCCTGGAGAATCTGGATCAGGGAAAATAGTTCAAGAAGTTAAGAATCTGGCTAAAAAGTTTGATCATGATATAATGATACTTGATTCTGCAGCAGGAATAGGTTGCCCTGTTATTGCTTCCCTTTCAGGTTGTGATTTTGTCGTTTTAATCACAGAACCTACACCTTCTGGGTTCTCTGATTTAAAAAGAATTCTAGATATTGTTAATCATTTCAAAATAAGGTATAATATAGTGATAAACAAATGGGATGTAAACAAAAAACTCTCAGAAAAAATAAAAAGATGGTCGAAAGACAAATTTTTAGGAAAAATTTCTTATGATAAAAAGGTTATTGAAGCAATAGTCAATTTAAAGCCAGTGATTGAAACTGATTCTAAAACTGTTGTTGAAATTTATGAGATTTTTAACTCTTTAAAGAAAGCTATAATTGAATAATTTTGACAGAGTTTAATTGAAGAAAATTTTATAGAAACTATAGTTTTCTCAATTATGCTATCTATTAAATCATCAAAGTTTAAATAATAATTTCTTATTGTAACAAAATTGTTACCTTTTCTATATCTTTTAACATTTATTATTTTCTTAATGAATGAACTCCTACTTATTATTTCCAAAAGCCTTAAATTTTGAGTATTTTCAATTTCTCCACTAGAACTTTCTATCTCATACCATTCATCTACTAACTTAAACTTTAACTTTGATAATCTTTTAATTAAAAAATTATAAAAAATGGAGGCTTCATACTCTCTTGATTTCACTAAAATTTCTGTTTTTGAGTTTAATCTTATCATTTTCTCACCAAAAATTCATCTAGATTAGGAAGTTTGCAAGCTGTGATTAGACGCATAAATGGTTCTTCTTCTGGTTCTTTCCATGTAGTTACTAAATAAGGCCTATCCCATTTCAAAACTAAAGCTGGGTCATCGTCCAGTATTTTAGCTTCAACATGTATCTCAGATGCTCTGGGCTTCCAAAGAACAAGAAGTTCCGCATCTTTTGGTTGTGGCGCATAATCTGGCTTTTCCATTATAATTTCTCCAAGAACTTCAGTAGCAAGAGCATCTCCAAATGTTTTGTAAGCATATCCTAGAGCTTCCATTCCAGCTCTTCTTACTTCTAATGGAATTCTTGGCATCCTTGAACTCAAAGAAATTTCATAAGGATATTCTGCTTCTATATTACTGCTCCAACCTTTATCTTTATCAAGTCTTGCACGGGCAAGCATAGGAATTTCTATTTTAATTTTTTCAAATCCATTCCCTCTGTAAGAATTTCTCCTTGTAAAGTGTTTTGCATCAATTTCAATTTCTCTTTTTAATTCAAATATTTCTGGAGACAATTCCTCATATTTTCTTCTCATTCTGTAAGAAAACCATTCCCTTACTAAACTTTTTATATAAAATTCTTTCTTTTCTGCTTCATATGGTAATGGTGAATAATTTCTCAATTCTCTTAAAGAATTTATTAGTGAAGATTCTGCATATCTTCCTGATTTAATTGAAAACTCTTTAAAAATTTCTTTACTTGATTTTTCTACTAAAGTTTCCATTTTTTCACCATAAGAAATTTTTATTGCATTCAATTTTTATTTCATTCTTCATAAAATATAATTTCTTGAATTATGAAAGTTTTATAAAACTTGAAAAATAATTAATATTATGAAACCTGAAAAGCTTGCAGAACTACTTTCTGCTCTTGATAATCCTATAAAATTAAAAATTGTAGATTTAATCGCAAGAGAAGGCTCAAAATCTTTGTCTGATATAAGAAATGAATTGAAAATAAGTTTCTCAACAGCTTTCAAGTACTTAAATCAAATGGAGAAAGCTGGGATTTTAAGATGTAGAAAGATAAGAGATGGAAGGAAAAAGAATATCTATACTTTAGAAAAATTTAAGTTAGATATTTCTCCAGAAGGCATTTCACAAGTATTCTCTAGAAAAGAAAGAGGAAGAAAGAAAAAGTTGTTGGCAATAGATTGGGAAGGAAAATTGCAAGAATTTGATATAGATGTAATAGAGAGAATTGCAATTGAAGCAGGGACACCAAAAGATCTTATTGAAAAAATAAGAAGAGTGTTAGCAAAGAGAGTTTATAATGGGATAACGTTTGCAGAAATTAGGAAAATTTTATTCGAAATTCTTGAAGAAGAAAATAGAAAAATATATCGCTTAAGAGAAGCTTTACAATCAACTGAGTTTTTATTTAGAAAGAAAAATTTCCTTGATGTATTAAGAGAAAAAAATTTGGGAGAAATTGTGAGAGCACATTTAGAAAAAGATATTCATATAAGAAATGTAGGAAAATCTTACCCTATAGACCTTCAGCATAATTTTTCGCTCATCTTAAAGCATGGTTTGAAAATAATTGGCCTAAAAGCTGAACCACCAAAAAATATGACTTCTTGTGTTTCGCATTTTGAGACAGCTATAAAAGCCATAAATGAAAATTTAGCAGACCTGCAACAAACATTTGATTTTTTTAACATTTTCTTAGCACCATACATAAGGAAGAAGAATAAATATGAAGTAAAACAAATGGCAGAAAGAATAATTTACTCTTTAGATCACTTATACACTATCACAAATGCAAAATCTTTAAGGGTTTATATAAATTTGGAGGTTAGCATCCCAAAATTTTTGAAAAACCAACCAGCTTATTGTGGTGGGAAAGAAGTTGGGAGTTATAAAGATTATGAAGCCGAAGCAAGAACTTTGTTAGAAATGTTTCTAAGTGTTTTGAGTGAAAAAGGAAAAACAATTTGCCCAAAATTTATTTTGAAATTTAGAAACAGAAAAGATATACCAGAAAATATCAAAAAAGTCTTTGACCAAATTTACGTTGCTAACCTCATTCCAAAATGGCAAACTGAAAATGCAAACTACATGTTTGATTGGACAAGACTCGACTCAAACTGGAAAAGTTGGGAAAGAACAATCGGAACTGTTGAAATGCAAATGGTTGCTTTAAACCTTCCTAGATTAGGTTATATAACAAAGGATGAAGATAAAATTTATGAATTACTATTAGAAAGGCTTAATTTAATAAAAAAGTGTATTGTAGCATCAGTAGAAAGTATAAACTCAAAAGCTCTTACTGAATTAAATTATTTAAATCATAGAGTTGGAAGGGATAAATATTGTCATTTTGATGATGGAATAAGCATTGTTGAAGTTTGTGGTGTTAAAGATTTGATAGAAACTATAGCTGGTGATTATGTTGAAAATAAAAAGCTTGCGTTGAAAATTCTTAAATTTATTGACAAAAATATTAAACTAAAAAATTTGAGAGTAGGGTTAGCAGAATTCGACTATTCTCTCCTCTCACAAGGTTTTGCAAAATATGATAAAATGAAATTTAACTCAAAAAGAGATTTTTATACTGGTGGTGTTGATATTAATCTGCCTGATATTGAAAAAATTGAATTTCTTGGAGATTTTCATAAAATTTTAAAAGGTGGCCATATGTGCCAGCTTAAGAAACTTAACATGGAAATTCTTGATAAAATTTTAAAATCCAACATTGGTTTAGCTGCTGGAAAAGGAATAGATAAATTATAAGAATTTCATGAAAATTTGGAAAACTCTTGTAGGAGAAATTAAGAAAAAGGTTTCTGAGAGTTATGTAATTGAGCTTGGCAAAAATTGTACAAAATTTTACAAGGTCAATGATAAAAAGAAAGAAAGTATTTTAGTCAATGGGAAAAAGTGTAAGATTATAGTTAAAAATACTGGATTTGACTATTACGAGTTAAATTATATAATAAAAGAAGTATTCTATAAACTAGAAAGAGGTTGTTTAGTAAAAGAATTCCCTCAAAGAACAGAATATTTTTGGAAAGAAGATTAAAGAGAAATTTCAAATAATAATTCATCCATTAAATCTTTATACCTATTTCTTATTGTGACTTCTGTGACCCCCGCTCTTTCAGCAATTTCTCTTTGAGTTACTTTCTTTCCACATAAAACACCTGCAATATAGGTTGCGGCAGCTGCAATACCTATAGGGCCACGGCCGGAAGTAAGATTAGCCTTTTTTGCTGCATTAAGAATCTTGTAAGATATCTCTTCTTGTTCCATACTACTACATAATCTACTAACATAATTTGATGCTTTTTGTTGAGGAATATTCCAATACTCAAATTCTTTCACAATAAATCTATACTGCTTTCCAACATCTTTCTTTTTCAGAGAAGCTGCTTCAGCAACTTCTTCCAAAGTTCTGTTTATACCACACAATCTACAAGCTAAATAAACTGTTGCAGCAGCTACCTGCTGAATAGACCTTCCCCTGATCAATTTTCTCTTTACTGCTTTTTTGTAATTTATGTAAGCATTATCCAAAACTTGAGATGGTAAATTAAGATTTTCTCCTATTCCATTAATTAAAGTTAAAGCATAAGCTATGTTTCTTTCATCTGAACTTTGTACTCTCGCTCTCTTCTGCCATTTTCTAAGCCTAAATGCTTGAGCCTTTTGTTCAGGTTTTAACGATTTACCATGCGCATCTTTATCCATCCATCCTATTGTAGTACCTAAACCTTTATCATGGTACCTATGGGATTGTGGAGGTCCTACTCTTGTGCGAGCCTTCTTTTGTTCTTCATCAAATGCTCTCCATTCTGGACCCATATCAAGTGAAGCTTCATATTGAACTAAACCACAATCAGCACAAACAGTTTCACCAGTTTCATGATCTTTGATAAGGTTAGTACTTCCACAACTGTAACACTTCCTTTCTTCTTCCTTCATATCCATTCTTTTTGAAGCAAAGGATTTAACTTTTCTTGTCTCTTTCGACAACTTACTAAGAAAATGGTAAACATCTTCTCCATATTTTTCTTTGAGTTTTTTTCTAGCCCTCTCTAAAGTTATTTCTCTCCAATTTTCACCAAATTTTTCTCTTAAAGCCTTCATTCCTCTTCTTGAAAGCCTCAAGGCCCAAAGAGGGCCATATTTTTTCTCTAAGGCAGCTCGAGCTTTAGGTAAAAGAACTTCCCAATATTTTTCTCCATATTTCTCTTTAAGTTTTTCCATTGCAGGTTTGATCATTTCCATTTTCCAGTTTTTACCAAACTCCCTTTTTGCTTTCTCGATTCTTAAATTACCAATTACACGGTGAGCATCTAGTCCATACTTATTATAAAGATGACTCCGAACCTCTTTCATTATCTCTTTCCTACTTTTACCTTTCTTTTTTTCTAGCTTTTTTATCCCCAATGGTGCCGCTTTTCTAGCTACCTTCAAAGCACGTTCTCTATCGTTTCTCCAAAATTCTTTAAGAAATTTGCTTCGAATTTCTTTAAGTGTAGTTTTTTCTCTTATTAGTTTTGATGGGTCTTCAATACCTAATCGAGAGGCTACAACTTCAAAAACTTTTTTAGGGATAGATTTGTTTTGATATTTAAGATATGCAAAAAACGTTGTTAAATTCAGACCTAAAGATTCAGATGCACTTTTCATATTTGGAAATAGAGAAAGATATTCTTTAAGTAATTCTTTTTGTAAATCCTCTCCAAGTATTACCCTTTCATGAAATAAAGGATCTTTTATAGCCCCATATATTTTTTCCATAAAGAAGGGATTTAATTTCTTCCTTCATTTTTCGAAAATTTTAGAACTTATAACCTTTCACAAAAAGTGAAATTAAATAATTTCAATGTTTCTAGAATAACCAATAGCCTTCTCTACATTGTTTTCAAAATAGAAAAGAATTCCCCTAACAGTATAATTTCCGGTTTGGATATTTTCTGGCAAAGCAGTCTCATAATCAGTTGTGTAATGAAATTTTGGAGGGATAGAATAATCTAAAATTTTTTCAAATTTGTAATAAGTATTTTCTTTTTTTATTATCAACACAACTTTTTCAACTTTTATCCAATTATCTAAATCAGAAGTGAAAGTTGCACTCCCTCTTAAAATATCTCCTTTCTTTACTTTTTCAGGTAAAATGATGATAAGGTTAATTTTACTGCCTTCTTCTGCTGGCCTTTTCTTTAAAAACAAACTTACATTCTTCACTATACTTTCAACAGAGTAAAATATTGAAATGTTCCATGTTGTTTCATTTTCTTTAACTTTGTAGTCAAATGTAAGGTTTAAAGTTTCATTTTCATTTATGCAACTTTTATTTGAAAGAACAGTCTCTCCGTTTATTGAAACATTTAAAACACAAATTTGAGGGTCTGGAGGTGTAACACCATTTACTATTGTTAATTGAAATGGAGTTTCAACATTTTTTACTGGAGTAGTTATTAGTTTAGCTTTAAACTTAGCACCATCTACTATCACTTGATCAGAAATTTTCTCTGTAAAAATTGTGGCTTTTTCTTTAATCGTATTCATTAAAAAATTAAAGGAAAGAAAAAATACCAAAAAAATTAGAAATATTGATATTAATATCAATTTTTTCATATTTAATTTTTAGATTATTTTAAAACTTATAATTACCACGGTAATTTTTTATGTTCAAGACGTTTTTCCTTATCTAAGGCGTCTGTAAACATACTGAGGTATTCATCTATAGTTTCTGAATTCCACCAAAATGATGCTTCATAACCTCCTATTAGTAATTCTGCTAAACAAGCACCATTCTCCATTTCTGGATACTCTTCAAACCTCTCACCTTTAGCTTTAGGAGGATGAAAACAAGTAACTTCGCAAACGTGTTCTTTTACAAAATTACACTTCCTTATAAGGTTTGGCCAAGAAATTATATAGCCCAAGCCAACTATTTGCGAATTTCTTTCCATTTCTTCATTTAAGTCCCTGATTGGAAGTGGTGCATTTTCCCAAGTGTTTTTAGGAAGATTTTCTAAGTAATAAACTTTGAATCTTTTCCAATTGCCTAATGAATTATCTGCAATGAAATCTTTATGAACACACTTCACATTGTAAGACATGAAAATAAATTTTAAAGAAAAGGATTTAAATTTAACCAGAAAATTTTTATACGAACCTTTACGAATATATCTTATGAATTTCCCACTAAAATTAATCTTCCTTATTTTTCTCTTAATCTTTTTCCTAGGATGCATTCAACCTAAAGCTATATGTGGTAATAGTAAAATTGAAATTGGTGAAGAATGTGATAATTCTCCTTGTCCTGAAAATAAGGTATGTATAAATTGTAAGTGCATCATACCAATTCCTCCTTCAATTCCTCCTTCAGCATTTTCAAAAACAGACTACTTAACCTCTTACAACACAGAATTTTTGAGATCTACTAATCGTTCAAATTACGTTATAACTATAAAAATATATAAAGGGTGGAATCTCATTCCTTCATCTTATGGATATATTTTAAAAAATGGCACTAAAATTGAAGATATTGTTGGTTATTCTGAAATCGATGAAAAAGATTTTATAGTAAGCTACTTTTTTGATCCTGAAAAACAAAAGTATATGAACTTAGCTCTAGAAGATCTCGGGAAAAAGTTAAAGAGTAATTCAAAACTTGAAAGTTATGTAAGATCGAGTTCTGTATGGGTTTATTCAAAGAAGAGCGGGAAAATGAGATATTACCTTTACAATCCTCAATTTATGCCAAAACTTGGTGAGATACACCTATATAAAGGTTGGAATTTTATTCATATAACTCCTCAAATGGTTGGGTTATCCTTTGATGAAATAAAAGGAGATTGTATAGTATTAGGACTTTATGATTGGATAGAGAAGGAACAGAAATGGTCAAAAGGAATTACAAGAACTAATGTTCGTTTTAAAAGTGAAAATATTGGAAACACGATGATTATAAAAGTGAAAGAAGAATGTACTCTAAACCTTCTTTTACCTGTTTAAGATTTAAAATTTTCTTTTTATTATAGTTTTATGAAATTGAATGAAATTCTAAAAGTTTTGAAAGAAGAGTTAAAACCTTCGCTTCTTAGACATTGTTTTGGAATAATGACTTATGGTTCCGCAGCGAGAGAAGAAGATTATAAAGAAAAGTGGAGTGATGTTGATGTTTTATTTTTATCAAAATATAATTTTTGTTGCCCAGTTGAATTTTATGAAGAGTTATCTAATACTTACACAAGAGTTAGAGAAAGATTAGAAAAAAAGATAAATTGGGGTATTGAAGAAGAAGTAGAGTTTAGTGTTTATGATGTGGGAAGTGTAAAATCAGGAAAGTATGCTTGGATTATAAAATCTTTCAAAGAACATCTTAGAAGTTCTGGTAAGATCCTTTTTGGTAAAGATTTCAGAAACATCTTGTCGGATAAAAATCCTGGCCCTAATGAAGAGTCAAGTTTAGCTTATTCTATATGGAGAACTAGGAAAACTGCAACTCTTCTTGATTATCTTAGAAAGCATAATAAGAGGAGCTTTGCCTACAACTTTAAGAAAAGTACGAAAGCTTTAGGAAATTTCTTTAGAAATGCTGTAATTCTAAAAGGAGAAAAGTTAAAAGGTGATACAAAATATGAAATTGCTAACCAATTCATAGAAGCATTTCCTGAAGTGAACCCTGAAGATGTGTTAGAAGTATTAAGTGTACCTTTAGTATGGCCAAACTTAACTGAAAAAGAAATGATGAACATTTTCTATAAAGGCCTAAAAATAAGAGAAACAACAGTAAAAGCATTAGCAACTTCAACCTAACTTCCCTATAGCCTCTCCTCTTACTGTTTTTCTGAAAACACTACTCTCTTCTGCCAGCTTTTCTTTGTTCTCATCATTTATTACTTTTATTTGGGGGAGAACTTTTGGACATAAATCACTTTCTCCAAACATTTCATCCCATTTTTCTACATACTCAAAAACTCCCTCCTTACCTTTCCTTTTAAAGGCATGAGAAAGAGTAAGAATTGGAAATGTATCTTTTGACAAAACCGCAATTTCTGCTTCTCTTATTGCATATTGATTGCCATTAAAAGAAATACTAACCCCTCCATTATCTTTTACTAACTTAAAAGATTCAACATCCGTTATGCTATCACCAAAGTAAATAACATTGGAAAAATTAGCATTCATATTTTCCGTTATCATTTTAACGGCCTCTGCTTTTTCATAACCACCAATTGGGTTAACTTCTTCAAGCATTTTTCCACATTTCATTTTAGGAATTTCTTCAAAGAATATTTCATCTAACCTTTCTATAGTTTTTTGATCTCTTTTTGAAAAATCTTTTAAAGATTTAGCATTTCTTGGTATCTGAATCATAGGCATTTTAACTATTTCCCTACTCCACTTTTTTACTTTTTCTTTTTCAATTTCATCCATTTCATATTTATCAATATTTACTCTTGTACAAAAAGCATTCTCAAATGGAAATTCCAGCCAATCACAAACTGCTTTTACATATTGCTCATAACTTGTACTTACTATGAAAGATGGCATCCAACTTCTTACAGTTTTTATAGTTTCTTTAGCCTTAGGCACTAGAAGAATGCTTTCAGAAGAATATTCTTCCATTTCCTTACTTGTTACTCCATAAGCTTTCAAAAATGGAAGAATTAACCTTAATGTATCTCCTGCTTTATAGTTTGGCCTATGAAAAACATCTGCAAGAACATCATCATATTTGCTCACTAAAGAAAAGAATTTATCACCATCAGGAATATAGTTTTTTGCTAACTCAAATGCATTGTCATTTTTAGAAAGCGGGCCCTCTAAATCTGTAATGAATATACCTTTCATTTACTTCTTATAAAAAATAAAAAATTTAAGTTTTATGATTATTTTCAACAAAGCCTTTCTTTTTATAAATAACTTTCATAAAACCATTTTCACAATCTTCTATTTTCTCCAACTCGTACAAAAAATGTCTGCCCGTATAACCAAAGTATGATATCTCTTCTACTTCGATTTTTTTGGGTATCTCTTCTTTTGAAACTTCTTTTTTCACAAAGAAAATTCTTTTCTCTTCCATATAATCATAAAATTATTCTTTACAAGTTTTAACATTAAACGACTTACCCTCAAGAAAATCATTTAACACATCTTTAACCTTTCCCTTTACACCCGTTATTGGTCTAATGCCAAGTTTTTTGAACCAATCAACAGCTCTTGGCCCCATTCCTCCTGCAATAATTACATTTGCTTTCTCTTTTGCAATGAATTGAGGTATAATTCCTGGTTGATGTTGGTTAAAAAAAGGGTTTTCTTTTACTTCAATTTTCTTAATTTCTTTATCTTCAACATCAACAAACACATAATACTTACATCTTCCAAAATGAAATGCAATATTACTTTCAAGACCCTTGTTTTCATCACTTGCGAAAGCAATTCTCATTTTCTCACTTTACTATTATAAATTGTGAAGGATATTATAAATTAACATGCACATTCACATACCTGACGGTGTTTTACCTATTTGGTTATGGGTGAGTGGTTACTTAATCACAATAATCTTTCTAGCTATAGCTTTACACAAAGTAAAAAAAGAAGTTAAAAAAATTCCTTTGGCAGCGATGTTAGTTGCTTTGATGTTAGTAGTAATGTCAATTCCCCTTGGTGTTCCATTTCATATGAATTTAAGTGTTTTTTCTGGTTTAATAATTGGAATTTATTTTTCTCTTATCATTTCTTTTATTGTAAATTTCATTCTTGCATTTTTAGGTCATGGAGGCATAACTATAGTTGGACTAAATGCTCTAGTTCTTTGGTTTGAAGCAATAGTAGGGATTTTCTTATTCAAAGTGCTTAAAAAATATTTAAAAAATTATTTTATTAGAGCAAGCATTTCAACATTTTTCTCATTAATATGTTCAACTTTCCTAGTTATTGGAATAGTTGCTATTTCAACTATAAACCCAGGCGAATTCTTACATGAAGAGCTGGGACACTTACAAATCTCTTTACCAACTTACATATCTTTAATTCTCCCTATAGCTATTGGAGGATCAATAATAGAAGCTTTAGTTACAGGTTTTCTTATCCAGTATATTAAAAAAATTAAGCCAAACTTGGTGAAATAATGAGCTCAATTTACATTATAGATTATTATTCAAACAACCTAGAAAGTGTAATTCACAAAAGTTCGACAATCTCAAAAATAATTTTTCTAATTTTAGTTTTAATCTCAATTTTATTGACCAAATCTTTGTTTAAGCTTTTATTAATAATTTTTGTTATAATAACTTTAATTAAAGTAGCGAAACTTCCAATTCTCAAAATTTTAAGTTGGTCTTTATTTTTAGTTTTCTTTGCTTCCCTTTTTGCAATAAGTCAAATTAGTTATGGGTTACTCCCTCTGCAAACAATTTTAAGAGCATTTTGTGCATCTTCACTCATGTTTCTTATAATTTGTACTACTCCGTATCCAAGAATTTTTTCAGTTTTTAATAAGATTTCAACTACTTTAGCATCAATTATGTTTTTAAGTTACAGGTTTTTCTTTTTGCTTCTTGATGAAATGGAAGTTAAATTAAAAATTTTGAAAGTGAGAGGAGGTTATTCTGGTAGTTTGCTAAAAAGAATGAAAAATATAGGCATGCTCATAGGTTCTTTATTCATTTCTTCTATTGAAAAAAGCGAAAGAATTTACAATATCCTAAGAATAAGAGGTTTTAAAGGAAAAATTTATTCTTTTGAGGAACATAAATTTAGACTTTCAGATTTATTTTTAGTAATAATTGGAATAATTATTTTCTTGGTGATTTTCATATGAAAGAAGTAATAGTGAGAGTAAATTGTTTAAAACACAAATATCCGGACAAAACTGAAGTGAGAGTTTGTGGGTTATCCTTTGTTGTTCATAGAGGTGAAAAAGTTATTTTAATAGGCCCTAATGGAGCTGGTAAAACAACTTTACTTCATCACATTGTAGGTCTTTTAAAGGCTACAGAAGGCACTATAGAAGTTTTTGGAGTTGATCCTTCAAAAAATTTTGAAAAAATTATGAAAAAAATTGGAGTTGTTTTTCAAAATGTAGATGAACAACTGATTGGACCAACAGTGTGGGATGATATAGCTTTTTCTCCAATGAATTTTGGGTTTGATAAAAAAGAGGTTAAAAAGAGGGTGAATGATATAATTAGAGAATTAAAAATTGAGCATCTTAAAAATAAGATACCTCGTTACTTAAGTGGAGGTGAAAAGAAAAAGGTTGCAATAGCTGGAGCTTTAGTTATTGAGCCTGAACTTTTAATTTTAGATGAAGCATTAGCTGAATTGGATGTTGTTTCAAAAAAGTTTATGATCAAAAAATTTAACAAATTAAGTAAAGAAAAGAGAACTACTATAATCCTTGCTACTAATGATATAACAACTTTAAGAGAATTTGCAGATACAGTTTATGTTCTCAAAGATGGAAAAATAACATTTAAAGGAACTCCTAAAGAATTTTATAAAAAGAAGGTAAAATACGAATTGTGTAAGCACTAATACTTTCCTTTACTTTTCATATATAAGGCCTTATATAGAGGTAAGAGAACTTTATGATTTTTATAATTAATTTGTGAGATTTTCTAAGATTTGAAACTTCCTTTTTTCCTTCACATTTTTCGCTGAACTCTCACATTTCAATGTGAGTTCAATTTCACAAATTTTGAACAATATATTTTTAAATATATCTTTTAAATAATATATTTTTTTAGAAATTTATTTAAAAATAACCTTTTAAAAAGTTTCTTTTATTAAAATATTTTCTAAAATATATTTTTTACTTGCTTTTAACTTTTTCATAAAATTCCTCTATTACCCTAGCCATATAACCTTTAAATTCCTCTGGAGTGAAGATGTAATGTGTTTTAAACTTTCTTGAACCTTTTTCTGGAAAGATCCTTTTCTCTCTTATTAATCTCACTTTTTTCAAAGGATTAACAACAAAATAAAATGTTCTTTTAGGCTTTTTGTACTTGTTAAACCCTATCCCTAAAGCCTCACAAAGCTCTTGATGTTCCATTGATCCCTGCTCACTCAGAATTTTTATAGCTTTTTCGGCCATTTCTCTTATGTGCGCGTTCCTAGCAGACTTTCCATAAAGCCAAGTTAACAATTCTTTCATAGATTAACATTAAGTGTCCAAGTTAATAAAACTTTGCATTTTCTGGTTCAGAGATAGTATTAATGAGTGGTATATCTGAGTAAATAATCTTGATCATACAAGAAAAAGGATGCTGAAAAGTTTAAGATTAACATCAACTGTCCACAAGAATTTTTACTTAGATTCTTTAACTTTTTTTGATAATGAAAGAAACTTCTTTTTTAGATTCGCTAAATCTTCAGCAATACTTTTTCCATCACTAGTTAACTTTATTATTTTGATCCTTCCTTTCTTTTCAAATTCAACTAAACCCAATTTTCTAAATTGTTCAAGAACTTTTACAGTGTGAGAATAAGTACAATCAACTGCTTTAGAAACTTGAGTAGCATACCTTATAGCATCTTTTCTTAAGCTTGTTAACATATTTACTGGTTTTGGCCTTAAGAACAAGTTTTCAAATATTGTTTTCTTTAACTTTTTAACTCTCACTTTTCAACACCTTAATAATTTTAAGATAAAACAATTATTTAAACCTATCTTGTATTCCGTAAATATATTTTTTGTAGAATATTTATAAAAAATCTTTTTAAAAAGTTTATTTTTAAAAATAACTTAAACATAAAATATTTCAATAAATATTTCTCGTAAAATATATTTTAAAATTGAATTTTGCTTGAACTCTCACAAAATTAAAAGTGAGAGTTAGGTAGAAACTTAAAATTTAAGGGAAAGAATATAAAAATATGGATATTTCCTTGGCATCAGCTGAAAAAATACTGAAAAAAACTAATATGAGAGTTAGTAAAAATGCTGTAAAGGAATTTGCAAATGTTTTAGAAGAGATAATTTCTGACATAGCTGCAGAATCGGTTGCTATAGCAAAAAGTAAGGGAAGAAAAACGGTTTTGCTTGAAGATGTTTTAGAAGCAAAAAGGAAAATAGAATAATTTTTTCTAATACATTAGTGAAAAAATAATATAAGCTTTAGAATTTAATTTGTTCTTATGAACTTAGAAGAGATAATAGAAAAGATCAAAGAAAAGACAGGTTTAGAAAGAAGAGAAATTGAAAATAAAATAATAGAAAAACAAAAAGAGTTATCACACTTAGTTTCAAAGGAAGGTGCTGCTTACATAGTTGCAAAAGAGTTAGGTTTAGATCTTCTTCCAAAAATTAAAGAAAAAAGAAGGTTAGAAATAAAAAATGTTGTTCCTAGGATAAGAAATTTAACATTAAGTGGAAGAGTATTGAAAGTTTTTGAACCAAAAGAATTTGAAAGACAAGGTGGGAAAGGAAAAGTTGCAAGTGTGATATTGGGAGATTCTACTGGCACAATAAGACTTTCTCTATGGGATGAACAAACTGAAATAGCTGAAAAATTAAAGCCTGGAATGGCCATTGAAACTTTTGGAGCTTATACAAGAGATAATGGAATTGGTGGTGTAGAATTAAGACTTAGTGAAAGAGGTGGAATAAAAATACTAGAAGAAAGTGACCTTCCTTCTTTAGAAGAAATAGAAAGAATTTTGGAAAGAAAAGTCGTAAGAAAGAAGATTTCTCAATTAAAGTTAAATGATATAGCTGAAGTGAGAGCTGCCATAGTGCAAATATTTGAAACAAATCTTTTCTTTGAAATATGTCCTAAATGTGGAGGAAAAGTGGAAAAAGTTGAGAATAAATTTGTGTGTAAAGAACATGGAGAAGTTGAACCAGAAAAAGCTATGGTAATATCTGGTGTTATTGATGATGGTACAATGAATATGAGGGCTGTATTTTTTAGAGACGTTGCTCTCCAATTAGTTGGTATGGATTTGGAAAATGCATTAAAGCATGATAAGTCAATTTTTGATATAGTAGACATTCTTGGTAAAGAGTTTGTTATGAAAGGTAAAGTAAGAAAAAATAAGCTCTTTAACAGGCCTGAATTCATTGTTAGTGAAGTAAAAGAAGTTGATGTTAAAAGTGAGATAAACAAAATAATAAATAAATTGGTACCGAATGTTTAAGTGTGGTAATTTTATGAGTAAGAAAATTAAAGATATATCTGATCTTCCTGGAGTAGGAGAAAAAATAGCAGATAAACTGAGAAATGCTGGGTATATTGATGTAATGGCTATTGCTGCTGCATCACCCATGGAACTTTCAAGTATAGCAGAAATAGGTGAGACAACTGCTTCAAAAATAATAAATGCTGCAAGAGAGGCCTTAGAAATAGGTTTTGAAAAAGCTACTGATGTATTAGAAAAAAGGAAGAATATTGGTAAAATTAAAACTGGAAGTGAAAATCTTGACCGTTTATTAGGAGGGGGTATAGAAACTCTTGCTGTTACAGAATTTCATGGTGCATTTGGTGCTGGAAAAACACAAATTGGTTTCCAGCTTGCTGTGAATGTTCAATTACCTGTAGAAGAAGGTGGTTTAGAAGGAGGGTGCCTTTTCCTAGATGCGGAAAATACTTTCAGACCATCTCGAATAAAACAAATGGCCGAAGCTTTAGGTTTAGATCCAAAAAAGGTTTTAGATAATATCTATGTTGCTAGATGTTATAATTCTGACCATCAAATGATACTTGCTGAAAAAGCAAGTGAATTAATAAAAGAAAAAAATGTTAAACTTCTGATTGTTGACAGTGTAACCTCAAATTTTAGGGTAGATTATACTGGTAGAGGAGAGTTAGCTTTAAGACAACAAAAACTCAATAGGCATCTTCACACTTTACAAAGACTTGCGGATGTATATAACATTGCTGTTTACATTACAAACCAAGTTATGGCAAGACCAGATATACTATTTGGTGATCCAACAGCACCAATTGGTGGTCATATTCTAGGTCACTTTAGTACTCATAGACTTTATTTAAGAAAGTCTAGAGGCAATACAAGAATTGCTAGAGTTGTAGATAGTCCATCTTTACCAGAAGGTGAAACAGTATTTGTCATTACTCCTGAAGGAATAAGAGATCCAAAAGGGAAATAATGAAAGAGAAGTACGTTTTAAAGGCAGGAAAATTTGAGACTAACGATTATGAGTTATTTTCATTAATTATAGAAGAATTCAGAAATGAAAAACTAACTAAAGAAAAATAAAAAAATTAATCAAATTTTATTAAACGATGTCCTTCTCTGAAACAACAATGAAATCTCCAACAGACTTTACAGCTGAAAATGGTATTAAAAGCCTGCCTTTCTCATCTTCAGAAAGTTTAAGCTCTAGGGCCTGTTTTGTTGGCTCAGAAATTATCAAATTCATCAATTCTCCTGATTCTGTTATAAAATTCACATCACCAACTATACCGAATTTCTTTCCTGTATCACTAGAAACAATAACCTTACCAATTAAATCTTTTGCTCTTACAATCTCCATAAAAATTCACCTTATCTAGTATATCTTTAGTTTGTATATTTAAATTTATTTTGATTCAAGAACTTTTTTTAAAATCTCCACAACTTTCTTTTCTGTTTGTTTTTTAGTCATCCTTGAATTATTGATTTTAAAGTCTGCTTTTTTTATTAATTTTATTATCCCGTGCTTTCTTTCTAACTTTTCTCTAGCCTTTAAATATTCTATACTCTCTTTTTTCCCAAATCTTTTTCTTTTTAACTCTCTTTCAGCTCTCACTTTAAAGCTTGCTTCAACAGCTATAATTATGGGTGTTATTTTGGATATTCTTTTAAAGTGATTAACAGTTTTTAATGATCTAAAACCTTCGATGACTACTATGTTTTTCTTTGTTTTTTTAACCTTTTCCCATACTCTTTTTGCTATTAACTTTTCTCTTCCGTGAGTATGAAACCAATGAGCAATTAACATATCACTTTCAGGTGTATATTTTAAACCCCTTCTTTTAATTTCCTCTCTTATTACATCACCACTGTGAAGAATATAAGCATTAAAATGTTTTTTTATGAATTCTGCGACAGTAGTTTTTCCACTACCAGGCAATCCAACTATCAAAATTAATTTTCGCATACAATATTTTTCCTTTTTAAATTATTATTACTTCAAACGTTATCTTTATATATTACTACTTCAAAGTAATTAATATGGAATACAAAAAGCTTGAAAACATAATTTATACTGCCCTAAACTCTTACGAAACTCATGTAAATAGTGATTATTGCACTTTCAAAGGGCCTGAAGGAAAGAAAAGTTTTCCAACAGAATATGTTGGCATAGCTTTAGGCCTTCCTAGAAGAGAAATTAACGAGTTATCCCTTGCAGAAAGGATACTGAATCTTAAAAGTCTCACAAAAGATTAAGCTTGAACAAAAAATGGTTTTACTTTTGGTGTTAAAGCATACATAAAAGCTTTTCCTCTAGATTCTCTTTGAACATAACCTTCAAGCATGAGTCTTTTCAAGATATTGTTTATTGATCTTATAGCATGGCCTTTTGACTTGTAGTTATCTGCTATCCCTAACTCTTCTACAATAGCTGTAGGTGTGAGCCAGTCTTTTCTAGCTAATAGCTCTAAAATCTTTCTTTGTTTATAAGGCAAATTTCTTATTTGTTCTTCTGAAGGTGGTTTCGGCATGAAAGTGACAACTGGCTCTTCTAATCTCACTTTTGGAAGCTCTATTTCTTTATGTTCTTCTACTGCTTTTTCATCTATAATGTCCAAGCCTTTTTCTAAAGCTGTGTTTATAAGTCTATCACAAAGCTTTAAAATCTCTCTAGGAAACCCTCCTGTTTTCTCGTATATCTTTTCTATAGCAGAATCTGTGAAAGGATATGTTCCTTTGCCACCAACAGATTCTATTCTTTTCTTTATTAACTCTTTTGTCTCTTCTAAATCAAGAGAAGTGAGAGATATTCTTGTTGTTATTCTTTGATCTAATGTCTCTAACTCTGTTTTTATTTTTCCTTCCATCACAGGTAAGCCAGCCATTACTAAGCTCACTTCATTTATTTGGTCAGTAAGAACTCTTAACCATTCTAAAACATCTCTCTCTGTCTCATGGGCCTCATCTAACAAAAAAACTAAATGATTTCCCTTTAATTTTTTATTAATATAGTTCGGTAAAGTATAAAGGTTAGGCTTTCTTCTTAATAATCTTTCGAAAAAACTAAACCCAAAAATCTCAGTAAATAAAGATACAAATTCCTCAGGTCTTTTTGGGGGTTTACTCACATATATTTTAGCTGTATCATACTGGGTTTCTAACCATTTCAAAAAAGTTGTTTTTCCTGAGCCTGTACGGCCTGTTATCAAAGCTATTTTATGTTTATGTTTTATATGTCTCCTTATTGCATCGATTTGTTCTTCATAACCAACAAATAATTTAGGATCAATTTTTAATACAAATGGGTTGGCATTCCAGCCCCATTTTGAGATATCCTTATTTTCATTAACCATGATATTCACACCAAAATGTTCATGTGAAGTTCACGTGAACTTGTATATATTCACGTGAATTAAATATTTAAATATTTCGTTGTTTTTCTTCGAGAAATTGCTATCTTCACGTGAAGATTAGTTTTGCACGTGAAGATTTTGTGAACATTAACGTGAAGTTCATGATGTTCACGTGAAGATTTTGTGAAGTTCACGTGAAGTTCACATCTTCACGCGTGAAGTTCACGTGAACATAATTTTATGTTACATTTCATTTTTAATAAAATTTTCTTTTTGATTATAAAATGAGTATAATGTGTGAGTTAATTGAGAGAAGATTTTCATAGTTCCTACGTGAAAGTGTGAAGGTTTTGTGAACATGCACGTGAACATTTTAGTCGTTTATTGACGATTATAAAACAATGTTTTTTTCGACAATAAACGAAAAAATATCAGAGAAAAAGGAAAAATATTAATATTAAAGATTACATAAAACTTTTATTGAACAGTGTTCAAAAAACTTAGTGAAAAAATATGAAAAGAAGAGGCGGAAGACCTATAGGCCCTGATCCTAAAAAGGTGGAAATAATTTTGAGAGTCTTAAGAATGTACAAAGATGGTATTTGGTTAAGAAATTTAGCAAAAGAAACTCATCTTCCAATCTCAACTCTTACTTATTATATAGATCATTTTCTAGAGTACTTTGTTGAAAATCTGGGTTATAGAGACGAAAAGGGTAGGTTTATGGGTATTAGGATAATAAAACTGAAAAAAGGAAAAGAAAATTTAACAACAAAAGATGTATTGCATTACTGGGAAGTAAAGAGAAGAATAAAACACATAATCTAAGTGCCTATCCACTCTACAACGTCCCCTGTCCTTCTTATTTCACCTGCTCCTTCCATGTTCCTTAAGATACTGTAAATAATTTCAATACCAACATCAAAACCTGAGCCTCTAACAACTTTTTGAAGTCTATCAACGCCCTCATATCTTACTTCTTCTAAGTGCCTCTTTATTGCATCATAAGGAGAGTTCGCTTTAGTTTCCATATTATTTACTACTACTCAGTTATATTTAAATTTTTCTTATTTCTCTAAGTATTATTTCCTTTTTACCCTTATACTCTTCAACTCTCCCTATTATATCAACCTCGTCTCCTAACTCAAGATTTCTAACTTTTTCTATTTCTTTTGAACTGTTAAAAACTACTACATCTATCTCTCCAGTATTATCAGCAACTTTCAAAAAGATGTGACCTTTTTTACTATGATAAAAAGATGTGACCATCCCTGTTATTCTTGCTATTTGGCCGATTTTAAGAGAAGATATTTTTGTTACTTCTTTTGTAAGAGAATTAGCAAAAAGAAAAAGTAGAATTAATCCTATGATAGATGTTATAACTGAAATTTTTAATAAGTTCATAAAATGAATAAGAAAAGAGGGATGATAAACATTCTTTACCACTTCTAGTAGTAAATTTATATACTACCAAATAGTAATTATAAATATGAACTTACCAAAAGAATATAGGCCTTTGGAGAAGTTATATGAAAGTATAAAAAAAGGAAAAAAGATAGAAGTTAGAGAAGAAAATGGAAGACGTGTTTACGTTATAGGTAAAGAAAAGCTGTTGGAAGATGAAATTATCGAACTGTTAAAGTTAGCTGAAATGGATATGAAAATAGATCTTGCTATTTCTGAAAGGTTATTAGAAAGTATGAAAACAAAATACCCTATCTTGTTTTACTAACCTTCTTGAAAACATAACATACAAATCCTAATGCACCAAGCAAAACTATAAACCAAGAGATGAGAGTTAAAAATCCTAGATCAATTTTTTCATAATAGTATAAGAAAACTATAATAACACTAACTATGTAAACTATGCCTAGTAAAGGTACATCTAATTTGTTAATTAGGCTTACCATTTTAATCTAAAAATTATTAATTCTTAGGTAAATTTAACATTTTTCTTTACTCCCAAGATTTACTGAGAATATTTCTTCATATATAGGGCCTTTAGAAGTTAAAGTTGATTTGAAAAGTACAACTTTTTCAACTCTCATTTCACCTATATCAACATCTTTCAATTCTTCTATTATTCTTAGTATTTCTTCTTTATTCTTTCCACTTCTAACTCTCCCTAAAGTTAAATGTGGTACAAACTTGGCCTCTTTTCTTAAACCAAACTTTTCAAGAGAATTGTTTACTTCTTTTGCTAACGCTATAAGTGTCTCTTTACCATCTTTAACACCTAACCAGATAACTCTTAAATACTTTTCATTTGGGAATACTCCAAAACTTGCTACTTTTAGAGAAAAAGGTTCAAAAATACTTACAACTTTTTCGATTTCTTTTTTTAAAACTTCGATCTTATCTTCTCCTATCTCCTTAATAAATTTTAAGTTGAAGTGCAAATTTTCAGGTTCAACTAGCTTAATATCAAACCTAGAAAACCTCTCTTGAATTTTAACTATCTTTGGTTTTAGCTTTTCTGGTATTGGAATCCCAACAAAAGCACGCATAATCTTATATCAAATTATGAAATTTTAAAACTATCTCAAAACATATCTTTTGAAGTATAGAAAAATGTTTAAATGTAGAATCACTTTTTCTCTTTACAATTGTGTTTTCAAGGTCTTTTAAACACAATATATTGTATAGGTGTTAACCATCCTATGCCCTTTTTGCAAATCACCCAGAACTCGCGTTATAGATAAAAGAGATACTGAAAGAGGAAAAGTTATACGTAGGAGAAGGGAATGTTTAAAATGCAAAAAGAGATTCACCACTTACGAAAGGGTGAGCCTTGACCTTATCGTTATTAAAAAAGATGGAAGAAGAGAGAGATTTGATAGAGAGAAGTTAAAAACTGGCATAATGAAAGCTTGTGAAAAAAGGCCAATAAGTTTGAGAACTATAGAGAGGCTAGTGAATGAAATTGAATCAGAATTAAGAGAATTGCACACACCTGAAATAAAAAGCAGAACAATAGGAGATATTGTGATGAAAAAATTGAAGAAGTTGGATGAAGTTGCTTATGTTAGATTTGCTTCATATTATAAACCATTTAAAGATGTAAAATCTTTCAAAAAAGCTCTGAGGTGATAGTGTGATTAAAAAAATAAGAAAGAGGGATGGAAGAATAGTAGATTTTGATAAGAATAAAATTACTGAAGCTATATGGAAAGCCGCAAAGTCTGTTGGTGGTAAAGATAAAAAACTTTCTGCTAAACTTGCTGATGAAGTTGTCTCATATTTAGAAAAGCAATTGAAAGAAGGAGAAATACCAACAGTAGAACAAGTTCAAGATATTGTAGAAAAAGTTTTGATTGAAAATGGACATGCAAAAACTGCAAAAGCTTACATACTTTATAGGCAAAAAAGAGCTGAAATTAGGAGAGCAAAAGCTTTACTTGGAGTAGAAGATGATTTGAAATTGCCTTTAAATACACTTATTGTCTTAGCAAGCAGGTATTTGAGAAGGGATGAAAATCTGAGAATAATTGAAACTCCAAGACAATTATTTAGAAGGGTTGCAAAAGCTATAGCAGCTGCAGACAAACTTTATGGAAAAAGTGAAGAAGAAGTTAAGAGAACTGAAGAAGAGTTCTTCAACATGCTTGTGAATTTAGAATTCCTACCAAATTCTCCAACTCTTATGAACGCTGGTACTGATTTAGGACAACTAAGCGCTTGCTTTGTCCTTCCTGTAGAAGATAGTATAGAAAGTATTTATGATGCTATAAAGGCTATGGCTTTAGTCCAAAAGACAGGTGGTGGTACTGGGTTTGATTTTTCAAAATTAAGGCCTGCAGGCGATGTTGTAAGGTCAACGGGTGGTATTGCATCTGGGCCGTTATCTTTCATGAAAGTTTTTAATGCAAATACAGATGCAATAAAACAGGGAGGTAAGAGAAGGGGGGCTAACATGGGTATTCTTAGAGTTGATCATCCTGATATTTTAGATTTTATAGTTGCAAAAGAAACAGAAGGTGAGCTAAATAATTTTAATATTTCTGTTGCTGTTACTGATGAATTCATGGATGCTGTTTTGAAAGATAAAAATATAGATCTCATAAATCCGAGGACAAAGAAGCCTGTGAAAAAAATAAAAGCAAGGGCAATATGGAACTTGATAGTAACTATGGCTTGGAGAAATGGTGAGCCTGGTGTCGTTTTCATAGATACTATTAATAAATCGAATCCTACTCCTCATATTGGTAAAATAGAAGCTACTAATCCATGTGGAGAGCAGCCTTTACTTCCTTATGAAAGCTGTAATTTAGGATCAATAAACCTTTCGAAAATGGTAGTTGATGGTGAAATAGATTGGGAGAAATTAAGAAAAACAGTTAGAAGTGCTGTTCATTTCTTGGACAACGTTATTGATGTTAACAAGTATCCATTACCAGAAATAGAGAAGATGACAAAAGCGAATAGAAAAATTGGCCTTGGAGTGATGGGATTTGCTGACATGCTCATAAAACTTAGAATTCCTTACAATTCTGAAAAAGCTTTAGAAGTTGCCGAAAAAGTAATGAAGTTCATTTCTGAAGAAGCTAGAAAAATGTCAGTTGAGCTTGGAAGAGAAAGAGGTTCTTTCCCGAATTTTAAAGGGAGTATCTGGGATGGAAAGTATGATGCCATGAGAAATGCTACTGTAACAACAATAGCACCAACAGGTTCAATTGGTGTTATAGCAGGCTGTTCAAGTGGAATTGAACCATTGTTTGCAATTTCTTATGTGAGAAACGTTGGTGATACAATTGGAACCAATCTAGTAGAAGTTAATCCATTGTTTGAAACCATTGCAATAAAAGAAGGTTTTTATTCTGAAGAATTGATGAAAAAAGTTTCGAAAAAAGCATCTATTCAGCATATAGAGGAAATTCCAGAAAATATTAGAAAAATTTTTGTTACGGCCCATGACATAACACCTGAATGGCATATTAGAATTCAAGCTGCATTTCAAAAGTATGTTGATAATGCGGTAAGTAAAACTATCAATTTCCCTTATCATGCAACACCGAGAGATATAGAAAAGGCCTATTGGCTTGCTTATAAACTTGGATGTAAAGGTGTTACTGTTTATAGAGATGGGAGTAGAAAGAAACAAGTTTTGGTAACAGAGGAGTCTTTGAAAGAAAAGAAAGATTTAATCAATTTTGAAATTCAAGTTCCAGCTGATTATAGCGGTGGTTGTACTACATGTAAACTATAATTATATTGGTTTTGAAATGTTAACATTTTTTACCAAAACGTAAGGTGTGAGAACAGGGAACTGAACCTCCCACCAATGTATCCATTCAGGCTTGTTAGAAATATCAATAACATTTAGCAATATTCTTTCTAAGTTATCACTTATCCTAATATTTTTTAATGATCTAACTATTTCTCCTTTTCTTATCAAGAATATACCATCTCTAGGTATAGTTGAAAAATCTCCTGTAACATAATTTTGAAATCTTGTGTACCATACGTTTGTTATGTAAAGGCCGTTTTTAACTTTTTCAAACAATTCTTCTTTCTTAAGTTTCCCCTTTTCTAAGATGATATTAGTTGGAGATGGAGTAATTAAACCGGCATTTCCAGTTGTTTCTACATTGTACTTCTTTGCAGTTGATGTGTTATGAAGATAAGTCTTTAGTATGCCTTTATCTATAATTACTTTTCTCATTGTTGGAACTCCTTCTTCATCAAATAAAGTTGAGTTAACTCCATTTTCTATTCTCCCATCATCGATTAGTGTAACTTTTTCACTGCCAACTTTTTTATTCAACTTGTCTCTCAAAAATGAAAGTCCTGACTCAACATAAAAAATGGAAGAAAACTGACCTACTAAACTTAACAAGTTTGCTATAGAAAGAGGATCAAATATTACATCAAACTTTCCTTTTTTTCCTTCTTTTGGTTTTTTTGCCAATTTTGCTATTTTGCCTGCTTTCTCTCCTGCTTTCTCTGGCCTAAATTCGCTTAAAATTCTAGAACAAGAAACAGCATGACCAGACTCATCTTTTTCATTAAAAGCTCTTATGGATAAACTTACTGCTGTTGTTTTTTCAGAAGCTGAAATTTTGGAAGAAGTTTCAAGATTCCTTTTTAAAAAATGTAAAACGAAAGTTCCAGCTGTTTTCTTGCTATACTTTAAAGCTGAATTTATAGCTGCTTCTACTAAATCAACACAATCTACATTTAGAAGTTTTTTATCAAATAGCCTTGGAATTTTTTTGTATTTGAACGGACCTTTAGCAATTCCATAATAATCTTTATTTGGTTCTATTATTTTAGTTGCTTTAATCAAGTTTTCTATAGCATTTTTTATAGATTTTTTTCTAGTATCATAAATCACAGTACTTACAACTCTTTTATTCCTAGTTAAAAACACTTTGTAAACAGAAGTTTTCCATACCTTTGATACCGTAATTAAATTATTTGAAAATCTTATTTGCTTCATTATTTCATCTGCTTTTTCAACTACAACATCATCAGCACCTTTCTTTAACGCAAATTTTATTATGTTCATTTAACTCACCCTCAAATTCTTTAATCTAATATGTGGGCCTCCAAACCAAACTGGGACTCCTTGCATTGGATCGCCCTTTCCACATGTTCCTGCCGAAAAGCTAAGATCATTGCCAACTGCATCAATAGAACTATAAAATTTTGGTGTTTTAATTTCTAGAACTGGTCTCTTTACTAAACTTTTTATTTCCCCATTTTTTATTAAATAAGACTCTAACCCAACATACTTTTGGTTAAACCTTTTATCATCTATATTCCATTCCATGTAAGATTTTATGTAAATACCGTTCCTAACATCAATCAATTCATCAAATTTATAATCTCCTGGTAAAATGAAAGTATTGGCCATTCTTATTATTGGTTCAAAACACCAATCTGCTGCCCTAGCAGCACCATTACTTTTAATTCCAAATTCAAAAGCTGTTTCTCTATTGTGAAGGAAAGTATTAATAATTCCATTCTTTATTAAAAATCTTCTTTTTGCTTTAACACCTTCGTCATCATACAAGTAAAAACCATAGCTCCCTTTTAAAGTTGGGTCATCAACTAGGTTAACAACTTCACTTCCAATTCTTTTCCCTAACATTTCTTTAGTTATGAAAGATTCTCCAGCTTGGGCCGCTTCTCTTCCAAGTATCCTATCAGCTTCGTAAGGGTGGCCACAACTTTCATGAGAAGCTATACCAACTAATTCAGGAGATAAAATAACATCAAACTTTCCTTTTGGTGCTCTCTTAGCTTTTAACAATTTAGTTAAAATTTCTGCTTCTTCAAAAAGTCTTTCTCTTAAATTCCACTTCCTTACAACTTCCCAACCTCCTGTTCCTCCTAGTTGAAAACTTCTTTGTTCTATTTGGCCATTTGATGCAACTGTTAACAAGTAATCTAAACTCACTCTTGATATTTTTGAAAATATTTTAGTCCCTTCACTGTTAATATAATACTTTTCTTTTACTTCATCAAGAAGTTCAAAGACTCTTGTTAAAAGTGGGAATTTTGAAAGGACAAGAGTTTTATCCACTTCTAAAAGAAAGTTTATCTTTTCTTCTGGTTCAATATTCTTAAGATCAAAAACTTGCTTCACTTCATACTTATCTTTAACAACATTTTCTTCAGAAAATTGGATTTTTTTCGTTTTCCTTTTCGAACTTTTTGCCATCTTAATTGCTTCGGAAACTGCTTTCTTCAATTTAGAAAATTTAAGACTATTTGAAAATCCCAGCCCTAATGCACCATTTTTTAACACTCTAATACAAAAACCAATATTTTTTGAAGATTCAAATACCTCCAAATTGCCATTTTTAAGCGTTATACTATTCTCTTGAGAACTCTCAGCTCTAACCTCTGCATACTCAACTTTCTTTTCAGCGTACTTTAAAACTTTCTCAGCTATTCCTATCATTTCAAATAATTTTTCTTTTCTCCTACTTAAAGAATTATCTCAAATCTTGAATAGTTAAAGCAAAAATGCCTTTTGGTATTCTTACCCTATCAATCTTCATTCCAACTACATATTTTATTCCATTGGCTGAACATTGATTCAAAAGCTTTTGATCAATGTTACCATCAAACAATAGAGCATTAGCATTAAGGCCTCTCATTGCAGAAAACATCTCTTTAACTGGAACTTTGCCTAAGATTTGCATATTCTCATCTAAAAAGCATGCAGCTCTCGTTCCTATTAATTCTTCTAACAAAGTTTTGAATTTATCAAGTTTGTTAGTTTCTATAGGAATTCTGTGAGTTTTTTCTTCTTTTATTATTTCTGTTTCTTGATGTGTTGGCACTCTACTCCTTAAACATTTGTAAATCTCTTTCTTACTTAACTCTTCAACTTCCTTCCCTTCAGGAGCTCTTGCTATAAAATCAATATCACAAACTTCTAACAACTCTTTTAGTATTAAATCTCCTCCCCTATCTCCGTCAAGGAAAGCTGTTGCTACTTTCTCTTTTGAGAGATCAATTATAGCCTTTGGTACGGAAGTTCCTTCTATCGCAATAACATTCTTTATACCATTTTTCAAAAGGTTTAAAACATCTGCTCTCCCTTCAACTATAATTATCGAGTCATAGTTAGCTACATTTGGGCCTGCTGGTAAACCTTTATACTCTGAAATTTCACTTGTTCTTATAGCTTCTTTTATTTGCTCTGTTATTTGTTCAATATCATAGAAATTTTCTTCAAACATCTTTCCAAGCAATTCTTTTGCTCTTTCAACAACATACTTTCTTTTATTTGCTCTTACATCTTCTATCCTCTCAACTTGAATTTTAGCATTGCATGGCCCTACTCTTTCTATAGTTTCCACACAAGCTGCTATTAAAGATGTTTCTGCACTATCAAGAGAAGAAGGTATTATTATTTTTCCTGTTGTTTTTCCATTATGAGTTCTTAAATTAACGTCGATTCTTCCTATCCTTCCTGTTCTTTGTAATTCTCTTAACTCCATATCAGGGCCTAACAATCCTTCTGTTTGGCCAAAAATAGCTCCTATAACATCCGGTTTCTCAACAATACCATCAGCCTCAAATTTAACATAAATAGTGTATTTCGAAGTTGTTTGGGCCAACTTACTCATGAATAACACCTCTCAATTCTTCTATTTTTTTGATCCTTAGTCTGGAAAATAGGAAGCTTATTTTCCTCCTACTTTCCTTATCTACCTTATAACCAAGAGATTGGAGAATTTTATTAAGTTTTTTTGCTATCCCTTTGCCTTCCCTGTCGAAATCAGTTAAAATTACTACTTCTCTACTTTTTAAACTTTCAGCAGTTTCGTACAAGCCTTTATGTAAAGTTATTACATTTTTAAGACCAAATGAGCATAAAGCTTCTTTATCTCTCTTACCCTCAACTATTATTGTTTTATCTTTTATCTCATCTAGTAACTCCAACAATTCTCCAATCTCTTCTTTAAACATAAAATTAGATTAAAAATATTTAAATATATTAAAGTTCCTGGGCCTCTTCCATACAATTCTCACAAACCCACAATCCATTTACATGATGAAGTTCTTCAGAAAAATTCCCACAAAGTTCACACTCACCAGCTATAGTTTCTTCTGGTGGTTGTTCTGGAGGTTGTTCAATTCTTAAATGTTCTGTTAGAATTTCAAGTGCTGCTGGCGCAACTTTAGCAACTTCTCTTGTAGAAATTATACCCACAAGCTTACCTTTAGAAACAACTGGTATTCTTTCATATTGGTACCTTGACATTACTCTGGCAACTTCAGAAATATCACAATCAGGAGGGCAAGTTACAAGATTTCTTGACATAATGTCTTTTAATAAAACTTCAGAAGCAAGTTTATTTTCTGCTGTTACTTTATTAACAATATCTTCCCTTGTCACTATACCTATTGGCTTACTATTCTCAACTATTATAAGACTTCCTATATCCTTTTCTCTCATTACTTTAGATCCTTCAAATACTGTTTGGTCTGGTTTACCAGTAATTACATTTTTTATCATTGCATCTTTCACTTTAATTCCTGTGGGCATATAATTGTTTGGTCTTTCAAAAATATTTAAAGTTATGTGTACTCGGGTTTAGAAGAGAATGAAAGTTTTTTAAGCTTTTTTCGACAATATATTAACATGAATACACAAGAATTAGCAAGAGAAATGTTAGCTAAAAGAATAGCTGGTGAAATAGTTCTTAGTAATGAAGCTGGAAGAACTATTCAAAAATGGAGAAACATCTTCAAGATACCACAAAGAAAACTTGCTGATGAAATGAGAGTAATGCCTTCTGTTATTTCTGATTATGAAAATGGGAGAAGAAAATCTCCAGGAATAAAGATAATAAGAAAAATTGTCGAAGCTATGTTAGCCATAGATGAGAAAAGAGGTGGAAAAATTATAAAAGAGTTTTCAATTTATCCCCCAAAACCAGCCCTTTCTGAAGCTATTTTAGATATGAAAGAGTTTAGTATACCAAAAAAGATTTCAGATTTTTGTAAAATTATAAATGCAAATGTTGTTGTAAAAGAAGAACTTTCAGATGAAACTCTTTATGGTTACACTGTTATTGATAGTTTAAAAGCTATAATTGATCTTTCCCCAATGGATATGGTAAAGTTGTATGGTGCAACAAGCAAAAGGGCCTTAATATTCATAGGAGCCCATACAGGAAAAAGTTCTATGGTAGCTATAAAAGTGACAAATTTAAGGCCTGGATTAGTTGTTTTACATGGTTCTGAAAAAATTGATGAATTAGCGAAAAGAATAGCAGAATTAGAAAATATACCAGTTGCCATTACAGAAATAAAAGATAAAAATGAATTTCTAAAATTATTAAAAAGATCTTTTTAGCTCCCCTTAATTTCTTGTCGAACAAGTAATTACTTTTCCAAAATTATTCTTATATATAAATATTAACATTGTTATAAGAAATAAAGGTTCTAAAAAATTTTCAAATTTTTATTTCTTCTGGAGATTTCACAGGAAAAAATAGGGTGTGATTTGAGAAAAAACTTCATATGAACTTCACAGGAAATAAAGGGGTTAACGTGAAGAAAAAAATATATAACTTCACGTATTTACTTTCAAAAGAAATAGAGGTTTTTTCTATGAAAGGGGAATTGAATAATAACATTTTTATGAAATTTCTTGAATCTAAACCAATATTTAAGAATAGAAATGCTTTAACAATATCATTTACTCCAGAAACAATACCCCATAGAGAAGGACAGATAAATGATCTTAGTAGAATATTAGCACCTGCTTTGAAAGGGCAAAGGCCAAGCAATATTTTCTTGTATGGGAGGCCTGGAACAGGAAAAACTTTAGTTTCAAGATATGTTGGATCCCAATTAGAAGAGATAAGTAATTGTAATGGCCAAAGAGTTAAAACCCTTTATGTGAACTGTAAAATGAAAAGGGTTGCAGATACTGAATATAGATTATTGGCTGAATTATCTAGGATGCTTGGTAGAGAAGTTCCATTTACTGGGCTCCCAACAGATAAAGTATACAATACATTCTTTCAAACATTAGAAGAGAATAAAGGAATTATTATAATTATTATTGATGAAATAGATGCTCTTATAAATAAAACAGGTGATGAAATACTCTATAATTTAACAAGAATGAATCAAGAGCTTCATAATTCTAGAGTTTCTTTAATAGGAATAACAAACAATTTAAGCTTTATTGAAACTTTAGATCCAAGGATAAAAAGTTCGCTCAGTGAAGAAGAACTAATTTTTCCCCCATACAATGCTTTACAACTTCAAGATATTTTAAGGGAAAGGGCAAAAATAGCTTTTGAGCCGGGTGTTTTAGAAGAGGGGGTTATAGAAAAATGTGCAGCTCTTGCAGCTCAAGAGCATGGGGATGCGAGAAGAGCTTTGGATCTCTTGAGAGTAGCTGGAGAATTAGCAGAAAGAAATGGAGAAGACAAAGTTAGAGTTGCTCATGTAGATATGGCCCATGAAAAAATAGATTTAGATAGGATAATTGAAACAGTCAAAACACAACCAAAACAAAGCCAAGCTGTACTTTATGCTATATTAAGGCTTGCTGAAAAGAACAAAGAAATACAAACAGGAGACATTTTTGATTGTTACCAAGAAATATGTAAAGAACAAGGCCTTAAAGTATTAACTCAAAGAAGGATTTCAGATCTTATAAGTGAACTTGATCTTTTTGGGATAATAAATGCTAAAATAGTTTCAAAAGGAAGATATGGAAGAACAAGGGTAGTTAGTATAAACCTATCAAAAACTATTTTTAGGAAGTTGAAAAAACTTCTTGAGCAAATATTTTATTCTTAAAGAATAAAAATTTCTAGGTTCAAATACTCTTATGAATTTTTTAAAAGAACTTTTGAACCAAGGTTTCTTAATAAAAGAAGATGCAGTTGAAATAATTAAAGAACTTAATGAAGAAAAAATTAAGAAACTTTTAGAAGAACTTAAAAAAACTCAAACCTTTATTCTTTCTAAAGATATTATCAAAAAAATATTAAGTAGTGAAGTTGAGATTTTAAAAGAATTTGAACCAAGAAAAAGTTTTTCAATTCAAGAGTATGTTAAACAATTAAACGAAAGGTACAATTTTCTTCAAAATATTCTTTTAAAAAAACTTGAGTTGACGAATGTTATTTCGATAAACAAGAGAAGTAAAGGGAAAATAAGTGTGATTGGTTTTGTTAAAGAGAAGAAAGAAAAAGATAATGAGTTTCTCATAACTTTAGAGGATCCAACAGGAGATATTGATATTTTAGTTAAAGAAGAGGATTGGAAAAAACTTGAGCTAGATGATGTTATAGCTGTTTCTGGTTTTTATTCTGAGAAATTAATAGCTAACAAAATTTTTTATCCTGATATTCCATTAAGGACCGCAAGTCACACAAAAGACAAAATTTTAGTTGCATTCTTGAAAGATGAAAAAGAGTGTGAAGCACACTATAAAGTGTTTTTTGATAAAGTTTTTGATAACTTAAAGAATAAGAAAATTAAAGTGAAAACACCAGCCTTTCTAAAGATAGAGAATATAATTATTTTGATAGCACCTGATTTAGATGGCTCAGAACTGCTAAAAAAGAGGTTTGTAAATTTGAAGAAAACAGATTTTTTAATTGATCCTATACCTGATATTCTCTTCACAAATAAAGGAGAAATAAAAAATTATAAAGGAGTAACTATAGTCTTACCAAATAACATAATAAATCTGAAAACAAGAGATATTACTCCAATTTAAATTTTAAAGTAACGAAAATGGTTTAAATTGTTAACTTAAATATAATTTCATGGAACTCCAAATTCTTGATTGCGATTACATAATGCTTAACAAAAAACCAATTATAAGAATTTTTTGTAAAAACATTAAAGGTGAAGTTATATGCGTTTTTTACGAAGGTTTTCTTCCTTACTTTTACTTATATTCTAAAGAAGAGAATTATGAAGACGCTATTAAAGCTTTGAAAAATAGGTATCCAGAGCTAAAATTTGAAGTTGTTGAGAGAAAATTGCCAATAGGTTTTCAGCCTCCAGTTAAAGTCTTGAAAATAACAGGTAATGATCCAGGAAAGATACCTGAAATAAGAGATTTTGCAAAAAATTTTGGAATTCCTTATGAAGCAGACATTCTTTTTAAGTATAGATTTATGGCAGATCATAACTTGAAAGGGATGAGTTGGATAGATGTAAAAGGAAAATTCATATCAACTAACACAGTAAAATGTAAGGCAATTAAAGCAGAAGAAATAAGGCCAATTGAATTAGAGAAAAACGCACCTTTTAAATACTTATCTCTTGATATAGAATGCTTGACTGAAGAAGAGAGAATACCAACACCAGAAAAAGATAAAATCATTGTTATAAGTTTAGCTTTTCACCCTGAATATAAAGGTAGGAAATCTTTAGTTTTACTTGCAAAATCAGGAAAAGCAAATGGGGCCATAACTTGTTCTGGCGAGGAAGAAATGTTAAAAAAATTTAAAGAGATCTTAATTGATTTCGATCCTGATGTAATTTGTGGCCATAACATTAATGGTTTTGATTTACCATTTCTTTTAAAACGTTTCGAAAAATATAAAATTCCAAGAGATCTTGGAAGATCAGAGAAAAATTCTATTGCTAGAAAATTAGAACATAGCTACATTCCAAGTATTTCTGGAAGAATTGTTGTTGATACTTTTGAAATATTTAGGAGAGATCCTTGGGTAAAGTTTAAAAGGTATGATTTGAGTACAATCTCAAAAGAAGTTTTAGGGATAGGAAAAATAGAGTTGGGTAAAAATTACTTACAAAAAATAAGAGAAATATGGAATGGAAAAGATATGCAACTATTAGTTGATTATGCTAAAAGAGATGCTATTTTAGTTTTGAGATTAGTTATAGAGAAACGTTTGCTAGATAAATTTTTTGAGCTTTCAAAGCTTTCTGGGTTACTTTTACAAGACTGTTTTGGTGGTCAAGCTCAAAGACATGAGTGTAGACTTTTACATGAATTTCACAAAAGAAATTTCTTAATGCCTTGTAAGCCAAGAGATATAAAGAGTAGATTAAAAGGTAGAACTTTAAAAGGAGCTATAGTTTTAGAACCTGAAATAGGTTTGCATGAGTGGGTAGTTGTTTTGGATTTTACTAGTATGTATCCTTCTTTAATAAGGGCTTACAACATTTGTACAACAACTTTATTAAAAAATGGAGAAGATGTAGAACATATAGTTTCTCCTTTTGGTACGAAGTTCGTTAAACCTGAAGTTTTTAAAGGAATTTTACCTCAAGTTGTGGATGAAATTTTGTCAGCAAGAATAGCTATAAAAAAACAACTAAAACTTGAGACAGACCCTGAGAAGAAAAGGTTGTTGAATGCAAAACAATTAGCTTTAAAAGACCTTTTAAATTCTTTGTATGGTTACACAGGTTACATAAGATCAAGATTGTATGTTATAGAAATTGCAAACTCGATAACAGCTTTTGGTAGAGAAACTATAACAAAAACAAAAAAACTTATAGAAGAAAACTTTCCAGTTAAAGTTTTGTATGCAGATACTGATTCTGTTTTTCTTAAAGTTGATATAAGAGATCTTGATGAAGCTGAAAAATTTGGGAGAAAAGTATCAAAATTCATTTCAGAAAGACTTCCAGGTCTTAATTTAAAATTCGAAAAAATTTACAAAACTTTCTTGATAGAAGCTAAGAAGAGGTATGCTGGTTGGGCATTTGAAAGGGAAAGGGATAAGTGGGTTGATAAAATAGAGATGAAAGGTATAGAAACTGTAAGAAGAGATTGGTGTGATTTAGTATCAGAAACTTTGGGAAATGTTCTTGAAATAATCTTAAAAGAAAAGAATATTACGAAAGCTTCGAAATATGTGAGAAAAGTGATAGAAGACCTTGCAAAAGGAAGAATACCGATAGAAAAACTAACTATAGTTAAAGGTATAACAAAGTCTTTAGATAAGTATGAAGGCGTTCAACCTCATGTTGAGCTTGCAAAAAAAATTTTGAAAAGAGATAAAACTAGGTCAGTAGTTGGAGAAAGGTTAGGTTACGTTATAATAAAAGGTAATCAACTCTTATCAAAGAGAGCAGAAGATCCTGAATTCGTAAAAGAAAGGGGTTTACCAATTGATTCTGAATATTACATTTACAATCAGCTTCTTCCTCCCCTCGAAAGGATATTTGAAGTTTGTGGCATTTCTGCTTCTGAATTATTAGAAGGTGTTAGACAGAAAAGTTTGTTAGATATTTTGAAAAAGGAGAAACCAAAATCACCAGAAGAAACTGTTTTAAGCGATTTTGATAATGTTGTTTGCTTTAATTGTAATTGGAGCTTTAGGAGACCAACTTTAAGTGGTAAATGCCCTAAGTGTTCCGGGCCACTTTATTTCTCATTTAATGGCTCTTTAGGTAAAAGGGTTGAGTTTCAACCATAGAAGTTAAAGAAAAAGATCAAAGTTGGAATAATTAAACAACCCATTCCATAACTTCTTCTTATACCAACGACATTTGGTATTAAACCTATTGCCACTGCAACAGTGAGAATAAAAATCCCTTCAAAACCAGAAAAAATGAAAGTTAAAACTAAAAGGAAAATTATGATTGAAAAACATAGTTTTCTGTAATTTAATTTTTTCAAAAAACTTAGAGAAATTTTTGTTAGCTTAAGAGTTAAGTAAACACTTATTCCAGATGATAAAATTATAGTTGAAATAAAAATCATAGTTTCAATTAGCTTAACATCTAATAACTTAGATATTCCAACAGCTATTCCAGACCTTGGGTTTCCTATTAAGAAAAGGGCAAGAATAGAGTATACTATGTCTGAAGTCGTTATTGCACCAATTGATATTAAAAAACTTCTCTCATCTTTATTTTTTCCAAAAACGTTTTGAGTTAATATAGTTGATTGAGTTGCTCCTATTCCAGGTAATAAACCAGCTACTATTCCTGCTAAAGCTCCAATGCTAACACAAGAGAAAACTTTTTTCCTTTCTAACTTGATTTCATTAAAAACAAATTTTTCAGGAAGTTTTGTTTTTTTGAAAAATTGAAACGAGAAGGATAGGTAAGCCAAACAAACCTGTAAGAAGAGGAAAGAGAGCAGAATCTGAAAAATTGTTCAATACAATGAAACCTAAAATTCCTGAAATTATGAAAACAAAGGTTGCAATCCCTTTCTTCTTTTCATTCAAAATTAAATATCCTATTACAATAATTAGCAACCAATGAATATAAGGCCTTATAGTTTTGTATAAAAATGGAATGAAAATTATAAAAAATGGTAAAGTTAACACAGAAAAAATAATTCCATAAAAACTTCCAATAACACATAACTTAACAGCTTCATATCCTCTTCCTTCTAACAATAACTTATGGCCAGGTAAAACTCCCAATACAGAAGAATCCTCTGGAGCCCCTAGTAAAATTGAAGGTATGAAATTAATGAAACAATTAACAATTCCAGAAGTTACTAAAATTATTGCAGTAGGTAAAGGCCCAAAAAGAAAAGATAAACTTAATATCATTGGAATAGTATTATTTGGGTGAAGGCCAGGAAGTATTCCAGCAACTATTCCAATTAAAATTCCAATGAAAATTGAAAATATTATGAGAAGCATAATTTAAGAAAGTAAAAAAAACTTGAAAATTCTATTTAACTTCTAGGAGTGGTTAGCTCTTCTTTAATATCCTTTCAGCAATTATGCTGAAAGCAGGCCTTGTGATGAAAACACCAATGAATATTCCAAGAAGAGTGGTAACTGCGAAACCTTTCATAGCTCCTATTCCAATAAACATCATAGGAACAACTGATGCTGCTACAGTTGCAGCTGAACCAAATATAATGAAAAATGCCCTCTTTATCCTTTGTTTTAAAGTGTAAAATCTTTCTTCTTCTTTTGCACCACCAGCTAATATTTCATCTATTATCATAATTTGATCATTAGTTCCACTTCCTATCCCAGCTATTATTCCTGCTATAGAAGATAAATCTAAAGTCCATTTTATCAAAGCGGCACCACCTAAAGTTAATATCAACTCTATTAAACTCCAAAGGATGTTTGGCAATAATATCTTAAAGTTTCTATATCTAAAGTAAATCACACAAGCAACTGCGACTAAAGCAATGAAAGTTGAAAGTATTGCTGATTCAAAAAACTCTCTTCCTAAAGCTGGAGAAATTTCATCAATTCTTACTATTTCAACAGTTGTTGGTAAAGCTCCTGATTGCAAAATACTTTTTAGCATTAATTGCTCTTTTATAGCTTCACTCCTAGTTTTTCTAAAACCTGTTATAGCAGGAGTTGTATAGGCTTGGCCTTTTAACTCTGAAGCTATGTTAAGTTCTGTTATCAACTTTTCATCTAGATATAAAGAAATTTTTCCATCTAAGTACTTTTCTCCTGTTCTTGGATCAGTTATAACTTCCATCCCATTCGTAACTTTTGCAAATTTTTCAGCTCCTTCTTGGGATATGAAAACTTGGAAGTTGAATTGCCACCCTCCCATTTGCCTTATAGTTCTTGAAACACAAATTCCTGGCTGATCTTGTAAACATACTGATTGAATATCTCTTCCAGTAAAAACTGTAAAAGCTAAAGTTACATTTTCTTGAGTTAAGTTTAAAACTTGAAAATCAACCCCTTCAAGCTTTGAAGTTTCATTCTCTTTTAACACAGTTCCATTTATTTTTATTTCATGATCAAGAAGTTCTATTAAATGATTATTCATCAACTTTATACTTCCAGTTTTATTCTTGAAAATTATAGTTCTCAAAATTTTTCCTTCGAATTTCCCTTGTTTTGCCAACAAACTTTTAACCTCTTCTTTTGTTCCTCCAGCCATCTCTATTTGAATGTATCTATTCCCAGCAACATCTTTTACAGGTTGGAAAGTTGCTTCTTTTAAGCCAAATATATTTATTCTAGTTTCTAAGGTTGCTATAGCTTGTTGTATAGTGGCATCACTAACATTTCCCTTTGGTTTTAGTAAAACTCTTGTTCCTCCAACTAAATCTAAACCAAACTGCAAATTGGAAAAAGGCTTCTTTTTTACAATAATTCCAAGCCCAGGCTTTTCTATATTAACTAAATCTAATTTTCCAGAATGAATGAACCTAAAAGTTCCAGTATAATTTTCAAAAGAATAAAAATCTTCAGGAGAGCTTATTTCTTTTTCATTTGCCCATGTTATGGTTTCCCCAATTTCTATTTTGTTCTTAAATGGAGAATCTTCTGAGATGTAAGTGACTATAACTCCTTTTTGAGGAAAAGGCGATATCAAGTAAATTGCAATTATTAAGCTAACTATAACTAGCCAAATTCTCCATTCTTTAAGCAATTCCTTCATTTTATCTTCCTCTTAACATACCATCTTAGCAAGTTTGTGTTTAACACCCAACTGTTTACCAAATCTATTAATAAACCTATCAAGAGAACTGAAGCAATTTGAGTTATTACAACAGATGTTGAAATTATGAAAAGTGCAAATAATGCAACTATAGTTGCACCCATCATTGTGAATCCAGTTTTTCTAGTATTTTTAATTTCAGTTTCTATATCACCCCCAGCTTTCTTCAAAACTCTAGTTGTAAGCAAAATATTATCATCAACGCTGTATCCTACAAGCAAGAGGAGGGATGCAAAAGTTGCTAAAGAGAGCTTTATTCCTAGAATTTGTGTTATCACTAAAGTTTCGATTATATCAGAAAATGAAGTTAAGATTAGATAAAAACTTGGGAGTGGTATTTTGAAAATTATGAAAACTGTTACGGCCATAAATATGAAAGCTATAACTAAAACAAAAACTGCTTGTTGAAGAAAAGCACTACCTAAAGCAGGACCTATAGTTTGTACAGAATAATCTTCAAATTTGTATCCATTTTTTTCTAAAGTTTCTATAACATTTTCAGGATTTATACTTGCATCAAACTCTATGAAAATAGAATAAGCTTTCACTCCTTTGGCACTTCTAACAGAGGCATCATATTCTTTCAAAACATTTTCAAGTTCCTTCTCATCTAAAGGTTTCGAAGATTCTGCTAGTATTTGAGTACCACCTTTCAAATCTATATCTAAATTAAGGCCTACAGTAGTTACTTGGTAAACCAAATATACCATACAAAAAACTAAAAACAAAAGCGGGAATAATATTTTATAATTCATAGAAAATAGATATTGTATTAAACTATATATTGGTTAGGAATATGAGAGTTTGTATAGTTGGTTGTGGTATAGTTGGCTCTTATTTAGCTTGGAGGCTTTCTGAAGAACACGATGTAACAGTTTTTGAGAAGAATAAAAGAATTGGCGAAAAAGCATGCTCAGGTTTAGTTTCTAAGAGAATTTGGGATTTTATTCCAAGGAATAATGAGCTGATAGAGAACACAATAGAAGAAGCTTATGTACATTTTCCGAAGAAGAGAGTAATTCTTGATTTTTATCCAAGGATGTTCGTTATAAATAGAAAAAAATTAGATCAATATGTTGCGAGTCTTGCTGAAAAGAATGGAGCAAAGATTTTTTTGAACAGTGAAGTAAAAAAAGTTTATTTTTTAAAGAAGAAAAGGCCACAAGTCTTAGTTTCTGGAAAAGTTATTGAATTTGATTACTTAATAGGCTGTGATGGTTTTTTCTCCATAGTTAGAAAAACACTTAAAATAAAAGATCCTGACTATATTCTCGGTATTTATTGTTATGTTAATAAAAAAGATGAAAGCAAAAAAGTTGATGTTTTTCCTTTAAAAAATGGGTTTGCTTGGAAAATTCCCAGAGGTAAAAAAATTGAATATGGTTTGTTAGAACTTCCTGAAGTTGCCAAAAGCGAATTCAAGAAATTTTGTAAAAGGAAGAAGGTGAAAATAAAAAAAGTTTATTCAGCACCTATACCATACGGTTTAGTGAAAGCTGCAAAAGATAGAGTTGCATTATGTGGTGATTCAATAGGACTAACAAAACCTTTATCTAGTGGAGGAATAATGTGGGGTTTAATAGCAAGTGAAATATTGGTTGAAAATTTTCCAGATTTTAAAAAATATGAAGAAGAATTACAAGAGTTTTTTGAACCAAAAATATTCTTTTCAAAACTTGGAGACAAATTAGCAAGATTTTTAGCTTTGCACTTACCTTGGCTTCTTCCCAAGAGAATATCATTTGACAGTGATATAATTTATTAGGGAGAAAAATGAAAAAAATAGTTTCAAACGTTTTTTACTATTTCTTGGATGCTTTAGTTCTTACTATTTTAGGTTACTTATTTTGGATTTTGATGGGGAGGTTCTTAACAAAAGAAGAGTATGGAATTCTTTTTACAATAATTTCTTTTTCAAATGGGTTAGCCTTATTTTCAACCTTAGGTTTTCAAGAAGCTTTACCAAAATTCATACCAGAATTTTTGAAAAAAGGTAAAAAAGGAAAAGTAAAAGCAACAATAAAATTTTCTATAAAAGTTATCATCATAACTTCTCTAATAATTTCTTTCTTAATATTTTATTTTTCAAAGTTAATTGCTCTTAACCTTTACAATTCTGAAGAATTGGCCTTACCTTTAAAATACTCTTCAATTTTAATTTTCGTTTTCACTTTGACTTCAATATTGAAATCAACTTTTCAAGGGTTTCAAAATTTTAAAAGCATGTTCTTAGTTGATTCTTTTAGTGCAAGTTTAAAAATATTGATAGCCTTACTCTTAACTTTTATCGGGTTTAAAGTTTTGGGTGGAGTTTTTGCATGGATATCATACTTCCTTTCTTGTTTAATTTTGTACTCATTAATCCTTTCTAAAATGAGTTTTGAAAAAGAAAATAGTTTTGATAAGAAGATTTTTTTGAAATTTTGTTCTTTCAGTTTACTTTCTTCTATTTCATCTTTTTTCATACTTCAAGGAGGGATAATAATTTCTAGTTTTCTTTCAACTTTTGGTTCTGTTGGCTTATTAAGTGTTGCTTACCTTTTTGGTATGATAACTCTTTTTATTCCTTCTATAATAGCTGGAGCAATATTTCCAAGTTTTTCAGAATTTTGGGTTAGAGAAAAAGAGAAAGTTAAGTTGTTGTTAACTATAGCAGTAAAAACTATTGTTGTTATAGTTTTACCTCTCATCATTTTTCTCTCAATATTTTCAAAATTTTTTGTAGAGTTGTTTTTTGGAAGTAAATTTTTAGGAGCATCTCTTTTGTTTGCACCTTACTTACTTGCATTTTTCTTAATGGGAATAAGTAGCTTACTTCTTTTGTTCCTTTACTCTGCTTACAAACCAAAAATAAGATTGCTTATCCTTTTCTTCGGAATGCTTTTAAACATTATTTTGTGTTTTCTTCTCATTCCTCTTTATGATGTTCTTGGAGCAGTTTTCTCATTTTTAACATCCCAAATTTTCATAATAAGCATATCAATATTTTTTGTTAACAAAGTGTTACCATTAAAAATTTCAAGAAGAAGCATATTTTTAATACCAAATAACATAATTTTTTTGATAATTTTGTTACTAGCTTCTTTATCTAATTCTTTCCTAAAAATAATTTTAATAGCATTTGCTTTTCTCTCTTATTTTGTTTTGTTATTCAAGTTCAAAATTATAAATGAAAAAGATCTTTTGTTACTTGATTATTTTCCAAATAAGTTTGGAGTAAAAAAATTCAAGAATTTTATTAAAAAGTTAGTTTCATTTTTCGGTTAACTTTAAATATCTATCTTTCTAAATACACTACAAATGGAGTGTGATTAGAGTGTCAAATGATAAGGTAACTATAAAAATTCCAAGGCCACTATACAAAAAAATTAAAAAAATGATTAAAGGAACAGGCTTTTCTAGTGTTACAGAATTCATAGTTTATGTTATGAGGGGGGTAGTAGCAGGAAAAGTTTCTAAAGAGAATAAGCTGACTGAAAAAGAGATAAGAATAATAAAGCAAAGACTAAAGGCTTTAGGATACATTTGAGGTGAGATAATGAATCTTAATGAGCTTGAGAAAAAAAGCATTTTCATTATTAGAGAAGCAAATGCAAGGTTTAAAAATATTGGAGTTTTGTGGTCTACTGGTAAAGATAGCACAACAATGCTTTGGCTAATCAAAAAAGCATTTTATGGAAAAATTCCATTTCCAGTTGTTCATTTAGACACAAGTTATAAATTTCCTGAAATTTACGAGTTTAGAGATAAAATTGCAAAAGAATGGAATTTAAATTTGATAATTGCAAGAAATGAAAAAGCTTTAAAAGAAGGGATGTCACCAGAAGTTACTTCAAGGTTTAACTGTTGCACAGCATTAAAAACAGAAACATTGAAAATGGTTTTGAGAAAGTATAAATTTGATGCTTTAATCCTTTCAATAAGACATGATGAGCATGCTATGAGAAACATAGAAAGACACTTTTCACCTAGGGATAAAGAGTTTAAGTGGCATTTTGTAAGGCCAAAGAGAAAAGGAGAAAAAGGAGATGCACCTTTTGAAGCTTTGCAACAACCAGAATTATGGGATTTGTATCAAACTGACTTTGGGCCGAATTGCTCTCATGTTAGAGTCCATCCGATCTTAGATTGGACAGAGCTTGATGTTTGGAGATATATAAAAAGAGAAAAGATACCAGTAAACCCATTATACTTTGCTGATTACGTTAAAAAGGCTTATGGATGGAAGAATAAAAGGTTTAGATCTTTAGGTTGTCAACCTTGCACAATGCCAGTAAATTCAAGAGCAAGCACAATAGATGAGATAATAGAAGAGTTAGAAACAACTGATGTTGAAGAAAGAAGTGGAAGAGCTCAAGATAAGGAAGCAGAAGAAATAATGAGAAGGTTGAGAAGTTTAGGATATATGTGATTTTAATGGAAACTTACGAAACTCATAAAAGAAGCTTTGCAAAAACTCTCAGTTATAGAATATATCAGTCATTTTTGATTTCCCCCTTAATAATTTACCTTTTAACAGGAAATTTTCAACTTTCATTTAAATTTAGTATATTAGAGTTTTTCGTCAAAATACCAAGTTACTATATTTTCGAAAGAATATGGTCTTTCATTAAACATGGGTATAAAAGAGATTAAAAAGTTTTGGTGGTTCTATGATAATTTTGGCTTTTGATGCTTTAGATTTAAATCTTGTGAAAAAGTTTAATTGTAAAAATTTGATGCAAGTTGAATTTGGCAAAACAGATATTTCAGAATTTCAATTGGAAAGAACAGTTGTTTTATGGGCTTCATTTTTGACTGGAAAGAACATGGAAAAGAAAATTCCAGTAAAAGGGCAATGGAACTTTAAACTAAAGAAAGAAGAAACTTTTTTCAAGTTTTTTAAATCATTTAAAGCAATAGATGTTCCAGCCTTTTCTTATAAGCAAGAAAATCATACTTTAGAAAGAAAATTATTGAAAGGTTACTTTGAAAATAGAAATACCATAGAGGATTATGATAAAATTATTTGGAAAAATCATGAAGAGAATAAAAGAGAATTTTTTGAAAATCTTGGAAAGTTTGAATGTTTGATGAGTTATTTTAATCTCGCAGATGCAATTGGGCACTTAAGTTTTGGAATTACTAAAAAGATGAAAAAAGTTTATAAAGAATTAGATAAAATTGCAAAACAATCTAAAAATTACGATGACTTTATTTTGATAATTTCGGATCATGGAATGAAGGCTGTAGGAAGATATGGGGATCATTCTAAAAATGGATTTTATTCATTTAACAAAAAGAATGGGTTTGGTATTCTGAAAATAACAGATTTTTTTAAGATTATAGAAGATGAGATTAAAAATTAAATTACTAGGAACTTCTAATAGCTAAGATTCTAAAGTAACCAAATTTTACTTTCTTGTAACCATTTGGCTACATTTTTGATACCATCTTTCAATTTTGTCTTAGCTTCCCAACCTAGTATTTTTTTGGCAAGGACATTTTTTTCCCACTGTCTTACAGGCTTTCCATTAACAAACTCGCCTATCTCATATTCAACAGGTATTATTTTAGAGTCACTATTAAGTGTAGTTACGACAATATTTGCAATTTCTTTCATCAAGTATTCTTTTGAATCTACAAAATGTAGAGTCAGACCATTAACACTCTCTAAATCATTTATTCCTTTTTCAATTAATCTTTTCCAAGCTTGAATTACATCGGGTGCATAACATGGTGTTCTTGATGCTTCAGGACTTCTTACATATAAATCTTTATTTTTTAAGGCGCGCAATATCCATTTCATAATTGAAATATCTAATCTTGCCCCAGGACCATAAACGAAACCACTTCTTGTAATAGTAGATGGAATGTTATATTTTCTTGAATACGTCCTATGCAATTCTTCAGCTGCCCATTTACTCCAACTATAAGCATTAGTTGGCCTTGGTTGTGTCTCTTCAGTTATAGGTTGTTCTTCATAAGGTACACCTAAGAAAATGGTGCCTGAACCTGGATAGAGAACCCATGGCTTCTTTTTTAATTTTGCTACAGTCTCTAAGAGTTTCATTGGGGATTCTAAATTATGGTAAAGGGTAAAAGTGGGAGAGCTAATACCTAAGGGTCTATCTGGTTGAGCATCACATTGAATTATTATATCAACTCCTTCCAAATCTTTTAGCGTAATGTCGTGAACAGATTTCCAAACATACTCAACATTATCTACTACTTCCTTGAGTCTCCAAGCGAATTCTTTTGGTACTATTTCCATTATTTTTACTTTAAAACCCATATTTAGAAATTCTTTCGTTAGGCAACTTCCTAGTTCGCCTGCCCCTCCAGTTATTAATATTTCCATTTTTTCACCAATTCATAAAAATTGTAAGAGTTTATATAAATATTTATATATCATATATTGTATGATAATATATGAGAAAAAGAATAACCATAACCTTAAGAGAGGATATCATAAAAAAAGTTGACGAATTAATTAACAATCTAACAATTCGTAGTAGATCACAAGCGATAGAATATTTGTTATCAAAAATGATTTCTAAGTATGAAGTTGAAAGTGCACTTGTATTGGCAGGAGGTTATAATAAAGGGTTCAAAAATTCTCATATCCATAAATGTATGCAAATTGTTAAAGGAAAACCGATTCTCGAGAATATAGTTTTACTATTAAAAGAAGTAGGAATCAAAAAGTTTGTTTTTTCTTGCGATTTTATGGCCGATGAAATTAAAAAATATTTTTCTTCTGGGAAGAGATTTGGTGTTGATATAGAATATGTAATATCTAAAAAACCCAAAGGGAGGGCAATAGCTATTAAGCTAGCTAGGAATTTTTTTGATAAAACATTTCTAGTATGGTATGGAGATACATTATGTAGATTTGATTTGGCTGATATGATTCGTACTCATGTTGATACAAAAGCTCTTGCTACAATTGCATTAACAACTGTTTCGAATCCTTCTAATTATGGAGTTGTAAAAATGAGAGGTAACAGAATAATAGATTTTATAGAAAAACCAAAAAAACATAGAGCAGAAAGCTTTTTAGTTTCATCAGGAATATTTCTTACTGAACCCGAAATATTCAAATATATAAATTCAAAAATGAAATCTTTAGAATTAGATTTATTCCCCAAATTAGCTAAAAAGAATTTATTAATAGGGTATCCGTTTGAAGGGGTATGGTTAAACATCAATGATGAAAATGAGTTACAAAAAGCAAACACACTCTGGAAATAAAATAGAAGTTTCAATAATAATTCCTACTTTTAAGAGTAGAAAAACAATAGAAAAATGTTTACACTCTTTGATAAAACAAAATTATCCTAAGCAAAAATATGAAATTATTGTTGTAGATAACTTCTCAAAAGATGGTTCTAAAGAGATAGCCAAAAAATTTAAGAAGGTCAAATTTATAGAAAAGAAGAGTAATCCTGCAGAGGCCAGGAATTATGGTGCTAAACTTGCAAAAGGTTCAGTATTACTTTTTATAGATTCAGATTGTATTGCACCAAGGAATTGGATAAGACTAATGACGAAAAATTTAAAGGACAATGTGGTGGGTGTTTGTGGTGTTTACAGAAACTTAAATAAAGATTCCATTGTCTCAAGGTATATCCAGGGTGAAATTGAATATAGGCATAAAAAATTATTTCATAAAAAGGAAATCGACTCAATTGGAACTTATTCAGCAGCTTATAGGAGAGATGTATTCCTAAAATTTGGTGGGTTTGATGAAAGATTTGCTAAGGCATCTGGCGAAGACTTTGATTTATCCTATAGATTAAAAGAGGCAGGTTATAAGTTGGTATTAGAACCTAGAGCATATGTTTGGCATTTTCATGTTAAAACACTTTGGAAATACTTAAAACAACAATTCATAAGAGCCTATTGGAGGGTTCTTCTTTATAAAAAACATCCTAAAAAGATAATCGGAGACAGTTATACAGGAAAATTTATTCCCCTTTTCGCTTTTTTTATGATATTTTTTTGGTTAAGTCTCTTATTGGTTTTTGTCTCCATTTTACCCCCATACTTGCCAATTTTATTTCTTTTAGGATTTTATCTTTTGAATATAAAATTCATTCTCTACTTAATAAAAAAAGAAAAGAAAATGTTGATTTTTGCACCACCAATAATATTCCTAAGGACAGTTGTTTGTCTTCTAGGGTTTTTTTGGGGTGTTATTAAGATAAAAAGGTGATCTTTTGTATAAAAAATCTAAGAAATGGATACCCGAAGAATTATTCAAAAAATTGTTTAAGTTCATTCCACTGTTTACAGTAGATGTAATAATTAAAAGTAGAGTTGGTGTCCTCTTAAGTAAAAGGGAGATACCACCATGTAAAGGTTGTTGGCATTTACCAGGTGGTATAATAAGATATGGAGAAAGGGTGGAAGAGGCTGTAAAAAGAGTAACAAAAGAAGAAACTGGTCTTAAAGTTAAAATCAAAAAGTTTATAGGAATTTACGACTCACCAAAAAGAGATCCTCGCGGGCATGTGATAAGCTTATGTTTCTTGACAGAGCCTATTGGTGGTAAATTAAAAGGTAGTTGGCAAGCAAAGGAAGTTAAATTCTTTTCGAAACTCCCTAGGAATATTGGTTTTGACCACAGAAAAATGTTAAAAGATGCGGGTATATAACTTTTTAGTTAATAAGTTTATATATTTTAAAGATGTAAAAAAAGTTTGCTAGGTGATAGTACGGCCAAAGTTCTTTTCCTCAATCCAGCATTTTATGGAGTGAAAAATTTCTGTAGATCAGCTCGATGGTTTGCAGTTTCTCGGGGTAGAGTTCAGAGGCATCCAGATTATCTATTAACTGCAGTTGCTGTTTTAGAGAGTTCAGGGCATAAAGTTAAGTTCATAGATGCTGCATGTTTAGAAACCCCATTTTATAAAATAAAAAGAATTACAAAGAAATTCAAACCTCAAATGATAGTTGTTACAGTTACTACGCCTTCAATTTATAACGACATAAGGCAGGCAGTTGAATTGAAAAACGTATCTGATGCACTAGTGGTTTTAATAGGTCCCCATGTTTCAGCTTTACCAATAGATTCTCTTAAAGTTGATAAAAATATAGATGTTGTCGCAAGAGGTGAGTATGACTATACTTTAAGAGATTTGGCAGATTATATTGATGGAAAAAAGAAATTGAAAAACATTTTAGGTATTACTTACAGATGTGGAAATAAGATTAAAACAAACAAAGATAGACCACTTATAGAAAATTTAGACGAATTGCCATTCCCTGCTTGGCACCATATTAGACCTGAGGATTATTTTGATGCAGGAAAACTATATCCTTTTTTAACTCTGTTAGCAGGTAGAGGATGCCCTCATAGGTGTACTTTTTGTGTATTACCTCAAACAATGTACGGAAGGAAATACAGAATGAGAACAGCCGAAAATGTAGTTGATGAAATTGAGTACGATTTAAAACTCTTTCCATATTTGAAAGAAATTATGTTTGAAGATGATACATTGTTAGCAGATCAAGAGAGATGCAAAGAAATTTGTAAGGAAATTATAAGAAGAGGATTAAATAAGAAACTTTCATTTTCAGGTAATTCTAGAGCGGATGTATTTAATTTAAAACTTTTTAAATTAATGAAAAAAGCCAATTTTAGAATGCTTGTTGTTGGGTTTGAATTTGGTGATCAAAAAATCTTAAATGCAGTACATAAAGGTGAGCTTGTAAAAAATATGAAGAAATTTGCAAAGTTAACTAAAAAAGCAGGATTAAAAATTCATGGTTGCTTTATGATAGGTGGGCCTGGAGAGACAGAAGAAACTGCTATGAAAACAATAAAGCTTGCTAGAGAATTAGGCTGTGACACTTTACAGTTTTCTGCTTTAGTGCCATATCCTGGAACAGAATTTTATGAGTGGTGTAAGAAAAATAATTTTATAATTGCAAAAAATTGGACGGAATGGGTAGATGCTGGGGAACAATCAACGGTTATCAGCTATCCACAATTGCCAAAAGAAAAAATTCTAGAACTTGTTGATAAAGGTTTATATGAGAGTTTTTATTTCAGGCCAGATGTGTGGCTTCATCATATAATTACGATTAGAGACTTTTCAGATTTTAGAAGAAAATTTAAAGGATTCTTACATCTTCTTGATTATAAAATCAAGAAAATGAAAGGGTTTATATGAGAGTTTTTATTTTTGGTATTGATGCTTTGGATTATAATCTTGTTAAAAAATGGAATTTGAAAGGATTTAAACAAAAAGAATACAAGAAAGTTGTCATACCTAAAGAAATAGAATTACTCAGCACTCCTGCTCTTTGGGCCACCATTATTACAGGTCAACTTCCGGAAAAGCATGGAATTAGATCCGGATGGTATGTCGGAAAGTATAAGCATCCATTTATTAGTAAAATTAGGTTACTGATTAAAAAGATGAACATGGATAAAGAAGTTCATAAAATGTTAATGTCATCTAAGATCTTGAATAAAGTTTTAACGAAAGTGATTCAAAAGAGACGCATTAAACAAGAATTTAAGCTTAATTGCCCTACAATTTTTGATTTTTGTAAATCAATCCATATAGGTGTCCCGAGTTATGATGAACTTCCTGAATTAGCATATGATATAGTGAAAAAACAATTTGAAGTTTTTGATGGTGAGATGAGTAAGCTTAGTTGGGAAAAATTAGTGAGGTTAAGATTTGAAAAAAGTAAAAAAGCTATGTTTAAAAGAATTAATGAAAATTGGGATTTATTCATGGTTTATTTTGCTGTTTTGGACCATATTCAGCATGTATATTTTAACGATTTAGAATACATAAAGAAATATTATAAAGAGGTGGAAGAATTAGTAAAAAAGGTGAAAAAAAGATTACCTAAAAACACACTTGTTCTTATATTATCCGACCATGGTATGAAAAGAGGTATTCATGCAAGATATGCATTTTATTCTTCAAATGTAAAATTAGGTTTAAAAAGGCCAAAGCTAACAGATTTTTATAAACTTATTGAAGACAAGGTGCTGGCAAGTGCCTAAAAAATTTATATTTGTTACAGTAGGAACCTCTCCTTATGATTTTTCCAGATTACTAAAAGAAGTGGATAAGATTGCAAAAAAGTCAAAGAAAAAATTTATAGTAAGTATTGGTAATAGCAAGTATAAACCAAAACATTGTGAATTTAAAAAATTCTTCTCAAATGAAGATTTTGATAAATTCTTTTTTCAGTCTGAATTAATTATCACTCATGCAGGTGAAGGTAATATAATAAAATGCTTAAAGTATAATAGGCCATTTATTATAGTTCCTAGACTTAAAGAAAAAAATGAACATATTGACGAGCACCAAGAAGATTTAGCTGAAAGAATAGGAAGGGAATATGGAATTCCAGTCATAAAAGACATGAAAAAACTTGAAAGTGTGATCTTTAAAAGTTTTAAAAAACCCATAGTTTACAAAAAGAAAAAGTTTGAAAGGGACAATTTGGTCAATTTTTTAAGAAAATATATAAAAGAACATAAAATAAAAAAAGTTGGTTTGATTTGCGCAAATGGAGGTCATTTAGTAGAAATGCTCCAAATAATAGAATCTTTTAGTGGTTATAATACTTTTTTTGTTACATTTAAGGGTAAAGATACAGAGAATATGAAGGCATATAAATTCGAGGATTATGACTCAATTATATTGAAGGAAATCATATTATCATTAAATACTCTCCCGATATTTATAAAAGAAAGACCAGATTTACTAATTTCAACTGGAGGGGCAATAGCTATACCATTCTTCATTTTAGGAAAATTATTTGGGATAAAAACGATTTTTATAGACTCGTTTACAAGAACTACAATACCCTCTGGAACAGGTAGAATATTGTATCATATAGCAGATGTTTTTCTTGTTCAATGGAGAGATTTATTAAAGTTTTATGGTAAGAAGGCTAAATATAAGGGGAAAGTATTATGAAAAAATTAATTCACCCTGGCTTATAGGTGGGAAATATTATCAACACTAAAACTGTAGAAAGAATTTTCATTTTTTGTTTGATAGTATTGGGGTTATATTACATAGTTATAGCTTCAAATACCCAAATGCTTGGAGAAGATGAAGCTTCCTACTTCTTCTGCGGAAAAGAATTTTCAGAAGGTGTTTTCAAAGTTTTTGAAAAAGTAGGAACAATCAATAAGCCAGTAGTACTACCAGTTTTTATTCCTTTAATATATTCTTTTTTCTTTATGATATTTGGACCTTCTTTGGGAATATCTAAAATAATTAGTGTTATTTTTGGTATATTAACTATTTTAGTAGTCTATCTTATCGGAAAGAAAACTGATATATGGTATGGTATATTTTCGTCCTCTTTACTTCTTTCAATACCTTTATTTACTCATTTTATGTTTTTGGCTTACGTAGATGTTCCTATAGCTTTTTTTTCAGCACTAATAACTTACCTGATTTTAAAATCGAATAACTTAAAAGAAGCAATTCTTCTAGGAATTCTCCTAGGTATTTCTTATCATACAAAAACTATCGGTTTATTTTTGATATTCATGACTTTTATCTTTTCTTTGGTCTCTTATAAAAGAAGTAAAAAAAGAATGAAATTATATTTAGTTTCGGTTTCTATAGCACTTTTACTTATCGGACCAATAATTGTAAAAAATATAATTTATTACAATTATCCTTTTTTTGAAGGATTAAATTATTTTTTCAAGAATCCAACTATGACAACTGAGCACTTAATGAATATGTGGGGTACCAATGAAATACCATCAGGCATAAATACAAAACTTTCGCCAAACATACTAAGTATAAATTTTTATTTTAACACATTTGGGTTACCATTATTCTTTTTTATGATATTCGGATTTTCTTTATTTTGTTGTGATAGGAAGTTAAGCTTTTTATCTTTTCTTCTAAGTTTCATCGTTATATTTTTGTTATTATTCAATTTAACCTACATAGGAAATGTAAGAATAGTAGAAAATAGATATTTATTTGTCATATTTCCACAAATGTCATTATTAGGAGGATTTTTTCTTTGGAAATTAAAGGAAAAAAATAATTACTTTCTGCTGTTAATAATTCTCTTGATTACATTTTCAGTTTATATAAGTATCACAGTAGCACAAGGAACTATTAATTCTCAAAGATATCCAGAAGATTATATTAAGGCCTTAGAATGGATTAAAAATAACACTCCTAAAGATTCTGTCATTTTTACGCCATATGGTGGAAGTGTAAAGTATTTTGCAGAAAGAGACAATTTATGGGGTAAATATGTAACAAATTTTAATCATATGATGAAAAATCCAAATAGTGAGGAAATTAATTCCATATTTAAAAAAATAGGAATTGATTATATATTAATTTGGAGAGGTATTCTAGCAGAAGATGTTATTATACCAGAGAGTAATATAATGGGAGCTATGACATATAAATTTTCTAACGTTGTGATAAATGATAAAAAACATTTCGAAATAGTATACCAAAATCAAAATAATATTGTATTAAAAGTTTTATAATTTTTAAATATTTTAGTAAGATTAAGTATAATTATGAAAATCTTATTAGCTAACCCTCCTGGCCCTTGGGTAAGGTGCAGATGGGATATAAAAATTCGTAAAGCTACAATGAAATACCGTCCATATCCGGTCAGGTTGGCTTACGCGACTGCTGTTCTAAAAAAATACGGATATAATGCTCATATAATAGATGCAACAGCAGAAGAATTAAGCAGAGAAGAATTCATAAAAAGATTTAAAAAAATTGACCCAGATATATTGATTTGGGAAACAGTCGCTTCTTCTTTTAATTACGATTTAGAAACTATGAAAATGCTAAAAGAAATTAACCCAAATCTTATAATGGTTGCAACGGGATACCATGCCACTGCGGCATACAAAGAGTGTCTTGAAAGTGGGTATGACTTTGTTATAGTAGGGGAGTGTGATTATAGTATCAGAGATTTGGTAAGATATCTAAATAAAGATATAAAAAAATTTCCTAGAGGCGTTGCAGCAAAAGGACACAAATTAATTCCACGACCGCTAATACAGAATCTTGATGAATTGCCTTGGCCTGAAAGAGAAGAACTGCCAATAAGGAAATATAATGATCCAAAACTTCACGGGTTTAATGTTGTTTTGATATCAACTAGAGGTTGTCCATACGGCTGTTCTTTTTGCACATCACCAGTTTATTATGGTAGGCCAAATTATCGTATGCGTGATCCAAAGAAAGTAGTAGATGAGATGGAATATTTATGGGAAAAATACAAACCCGATGAACTTTATTTCGATGATGATAACTTCGCTGTGAATGAAAAACATGTTATGGATATATGTAAGGAGATAATAAAACGTAAACTGAAATTTAGTTGGAATTGTATGATAGATGCGTTGGTAAGTGAAAAACTTCTTAAAATTATGAAGAGTGCAGGTTGCACAGGGGTAACAATAGGAGCAGAGTCGGCAGACCCTAAAGTATTAAAGCATCTAGGGAAACCTATCACTAGAGAAGGAATAATAAAAACTGTTAAATTATGTAAGAAATATGGCCTAAGATCACATGTTTGTTGGGTTTTGGGTCTACCTTATTCGACAAAAGAAAGTGACATGAAAACAATAAAATTTGCATTAAATTTACCTTCAGATACTTTACAATTTTCTATATGCACACCATATGTGGGAACTAAAATGTATTATTGGTGTTTAAAAAATGGTTATCTTGCGGTCAAAGATTGGAGAAACTTTACGGGAAATGACAAGTGTGTAGTGGATTATCCTGGTTACACCCATGAAGAGATCGAAAATATGCATAAATATGCTGTGGCATTATGGCAAAGAAAGATGTTATTCGAAAAGCCAAATATAATTCTTTTTCATTTATATAATGTTTACAAATATCAAGGACTAAAGGGGATATTCAAAGTTTCCTCAAGAGGTATATTAAAAGCAATAAACATAATTAGATAAGATATGAAAGTTTCCATAGTTTCAATAGCAAAAAGTAAAAAAGAATTAGATTCTTTAAAAAAAGATTTAAAAAAACAGACATTTAGAAATTTCGAGTTTGTTTACTCTTTAAAAAAAGGAATACCACAAGCTTGGAATGATGCAATAAGTAAAGCTAAGGGTGATATAATCATAACAATTGACAGTGATGTAAAAATTTTGACAAAATATTGGTTAAGGGATATGGTTAAAGCAATTAAGAAGTATAATAAAAAAGATCCTAAAAAAAGGACGATAATAAAGGGGATTGAAATTTCACCACATCTATCTTGGACTTGGTGTAATATGTGTTTTTATTCAAATATTTTAAAGGAAAATAAAATAAATGAGAATTTTCCCGTAGCAGAAGACACTGAATTTTTTACTAGGTTAAGAAAAAAAGGTTACAAAGTTAAAGAATTGCCAATTTCACCTGTCTTACATTTTAGAAGACAAGAATTTAGTAAGATTCTTAAAAGGAGCTATCTATATGGTATTTTAAATACTAAAATTTATCTAAAATATGGTTTTATTGGTTTTAAAGCTAGTAAAAAGAAACCTTCTAATATTTTAAAAAGAGAAATAACGGTTATATTATCAAGAATTTTATTTTTATTTGGGATGCTGATAGGGTTCATATCTTACCATTTCAAAAAGGATAATAAGATGGACTGGAGAACAGAACAAAAACAGACTTATGATGAGATTGTTAGTAAATCTAAGTCTGGGTTTCAAGTAATTTTTAGTGAAGACAGTATAAAACTTCTTGATAAAATTTTACCAAAAGGTAAAATATTGGATTTAGGCGGGGGAACAGGACATTATGCTTACATTTTAAATAAAAACACTGGAAGGGAATGGTATTGTGTCGACATTTCATCAGAAAGTGTTAAAATTGCAAGAAAACACTATAAGGAAGCAAAAGTTGGTGATGTTACAAAGCATATACCTTATCCAAAAAACAGTTTTAAAAATATTTTGGCTTTATCTTTATTTCATCATATATACAAAGAATATCCTAAAGCTATAAAGGAGATTTACAGAGTTCTGAAGCCAGGTGGGAAAGTTATAATCATTGATCATGATGCTAGAAGTATCCATATGAGAAACTTAGTTAGTGGACCCTTTAGATTAACACCAACAGATGAAAAGGCTTTGAACCCGTTTGATGTTATAAAGGAATTGAAAGCTAATGGTTTCAAAATTAAAACTTTTAAAGAAATCAAAATTCATGCAGACCAGCAGGCTTTGAAACCGCATATTTTAATAAGAATGATTAAGGTCCCATTTTTATTAATATTTAAAGCCTTGGATAAACATAAAGGCGATTACCTAATTATAGCTGAGAAGAAAAAGAAAAAATCAAAATAGGAGAAACTTATTTTTTCCCTATTCATTTGTGAGCTTTAACCTGAATTTAATACCCTCTTTGATAATAAATGCTAATACAGTAAAAACTGTTTTTACTCCTCTTCCTATACTTGATATTTTTTTGTATTTTACATTAACTGGAACTTGAGTAAATTTTATTTTATTCTTTACTATAGAAGCCAATATATAACTCTCAGCTGTATATCCTTTGCCAATTCTAATTTTTTTAATAATTTTTTTTGATAAGCCCATTAAACCACAATTGGTGTCTTTAAAATTTGTTCCAAAAAGAAAATTAAAAGTACTTCTCCACACTAAATTTCCAAATCTATGTCTGAAAGGTATTCTAGAGAAATTTCTATAACCCATAACAAAATCGACATTACTTAAAGAATTTAAAAGTTTTTTTAAATCCTTAATAGAATATTGTCTATCTGCATCAGCAATCAATATAAAATTTACTGGTCTTTTTGAGAAATATTTAAGTCCTGTTTTTAAGGCCTCTCCTTTTCCCAAATTTTTTGTATGGGAAATAACGGTAACTTTAGTTTTTTTTGCTATTTTTTCTGTTTTATCAGTAGAACCATCATTTATGACAACAATTTCAGACCCTTTAAAGTATTTTTTACACTCTTCAATTACAAGCTTTATGTTTTTTTCTTCATTATAGGCAGGCAATAAAATTCCAACTTTCATATTTTTACCAAAATAATTGTAATTTTTTTCTCAAAATATTACTTTATATATTTTAACTTGTTCATTTCTAAATACTTGTTTAAAATGTTTTAATCCTTGGCCTTCTAAGAAAAACATTTTTGTAAAAACATTGTTTCTTTGATTTGGTGGTATTATAACAATATAAGAATAATGTTGGGGTATCCATACTGTCATTGGGATTGTTTGATTTGTAAACCTTACATTTAATTGTCTTTCTAAGGGTTTAAGATAGCTAATTATAAATTGTTTTTCTGTTTCATTTAATTTGTAGATTTTTACTTTTCCATTTTCATAATAAATTATTTCATCAAAAATAGCAGCATTAATATCCTGTACGTAAAATGGGAATCTATCTTGAAAAAGATAAACATTCCCGTAATTTCTTAAAACAATATTACCTTCATTATCTATCATATTGTATTGTAGTGGAAGTTGGATGTAAAGTGGACATTTGGAGTTAACCCTTGCATCACAGCCAGTTCCAAAATATTGAACCCACTGAAATTTACCAATTAAATCATCAGAGGCTATCCAATAAACTTCAGGAGAATTACCTTGATACTTTTTTATTAGTTTTACTGATTCTTCCTCGTTTTCAGTCGCCATTATTTTTCCTGCATCTGCTATCCTATCATTTATTCCCATAAAACAAAGTTTACCACAATGTGCTCCATCAGCCATATTTCTCCTTTCAGCTAAACCTGCAATCATATGACCTGGATCCCACCATGTTCCCACTAAAGATAATTCTGGAGTTTTTGTTTTTAAGAAATTCCAGGCATTGTCCCAATTTGGATTTATATCAGGGCCTAACCCTTTTCCTACTTGCAAGCCCGTACTAATTGCAACAATTGAAAGCAAAATCCCAATACCTAATGAAACAGATTTTAAGAAGTTATCTTTTTTAGAATATTCTATTAAATGACCGAAACCTACAGCTGCAAGAGTTATGAACATAGCCGATGTGAATTCTGTAAATCTTATACCTCGTACTGTTGTGTAGGCACCTATTAAAAGTAAGATAAGTAAGAATGAAGTATTCTTAAAGTCTTTCCTATAAGCACTTAAGAGTCCGAAAAATATCAGAAAAACAATGAGAATAAGAGTAAGAGAATCTATGATATAATCGCCTGTTATAAACCTACCAGTAGCTAGTATCCAACCTTGGATATCGAAAATATTAAATGGTTGTAATTCAGCTATAGAAATATTAACTATTTTTGTTTCTGGTTGAATAGCAAAACCAACTAAACTTAATATGTAGTTGATAAAATTTTCATTTACTATGAAAGTAGTTAAGCATAAGCCAAAAAATAGGCATGTTAACCCGATTGCACATCCTTTAATATCTCTTAAAGAAGTGTCAAATCTTTCATTTTTTTTCAGAAATTTTACAAGGAGAGTTAAGATAAAATAAATTATGAAACCTCCCATTATAATTAAAAATGAATACGCAAACATATTCCATGTTAACATAAAAGCTGTAAAACCTAATAAACTTAAACAAAAATTCGATATATTCCTTTTCTTTAAGAACCTTATCCCAAGATAAAAAGTTAAGAGTAGAAAAAACACAACAAGTTGATCATTGTCATAAGAAGAACCAAAAGTTCTTACTAAAATTTGTGGTGCAGTTCCTATAAGTGTTGCTGAAAATAATCCTCCATATTTATTTGATAATTCTTTACCTAAAAGAAATGCCGGGAAAACTATTAATGCTCCATACAGGGCAGAGGCATAAGCGCAAGTTGTCATTAAACTCCAACCAAAGGGTTGAAGCCAATAAAGAAGGATTGTTAGATAAAACATAAAAGGAGGGTTTTCACTAATTGTAATTTTTCTTCCAACATAGTACGTTAATTCATCCCATATCGGTAAATGACCCCAATCAGCAAGATACTTTGTAAATCTATATTGAAATATTGGGTCAAAAGAAAGCAATTTATCAGGAACTATGTTTATAGCTCTTATGTAATATGAATACAAGAATATGAGAATTAAAGCAAAAATCCACCATTTTTTCACTAAAAAATTAATTACTTTCATAACCAACTAAGAAAAATTGTAAAAGCAAATATAAAAAACTTAAAGCCTACCAATCCTCTTCTTCCTCCTCTTCACTTTCCTCTTCTGACCATCCACACTCTGGGCAAGTATCATCTTCAAACTCTGTTCCACATTCTGGACAAATTGTCATATTTTCACCTTATTTTTCCAATTTACCAATAAATATTTAAAGGTTTCGTAAACTTTATAAGTCAAGTCCAAAAAATATTTTTAGGTGTTACCTTGGATAAGAAACTTTTAATTTTCTTTGTTTTGTCTAGTTTTATATTTATTAAAACAGCTTTTGCTTTGGACAGCTTTTCAATAAGTGCACACCCTAACATAACTGGAATCTCAACTAACGTGTTGTTTAATTTTACTATTAACAACACAGATTCACAAGGTAGAAACATAACTGAAATAAATTTTACTCTTCCAAGTTATTTCAATTTTGTTTCGAATAGTAACGGTACAACAGCCCAGAATTGGGTATTCAATTATTATCTAACTCAAACAGGAAAAATACTCAGATTTTCTAACATAACTTCAGAAGGTTTAGTTAATAACACCACAGCTCAATACTTTTGGTTTAACGCTTCAATAAGCATGGTAGGCTTCTTTAACATTTCAGTAAAAACTCTAGATACTTCTGGAGAAGTTAATACCACTAACGTTACCATAGAAGTTAATGGAATAATTCCAGTTGACTTGCCCTCATCTTTAGAATTTGGAAGTCCAAATGTTAATATAACTTGTGTAGCTCATAGTAATAATTCACTTTCTAACATGACTTTATACATCTCAAATCTTACGAAATGGAATGAAACTTCTCAACAATGGCTTCAACCAGTTTGGAATAACATTAACAATACTACAACAGTAAGTGGAACTCATAACTCTACTTCTTGGGTTTATTCTTTATATGGGAATTATTCAGATTTTTATAAGTATGTCTTTAGATGTGAAGCAATGGATAATTCAGGCAATCTTTTCACTTCATCTAACATTTCATTCATAGTTTCTTTAAGGAATTTAACAGGTTACGTTAGAAATTCTACCGGAAATGTTGAAGGTGCAAATGTAACTCTTTATAGAGTTCAAATGCAACAATTTGGACCTCCAATAGAAACTCCTGTTGCGTCTAATTTAACAGATTCTAATGGAAAATTCACTTTCTATTATGTAAACACGACTAGAACATGTTCCTCTCCTGATGGAATTAACGTTTCTATTCCATCATCTTGTCAACCAGAATTTAGAATTAAAGTTTTCTATAATAATTCAAATGGTATTGTAACACAAGTTGGCCCACTATTACCTTCTTTCCCAAGAGAATTAATATTTGGTTTTGAAAGGAGTTTGCCTCCAGGTGCTCCAAGACCACCTAGTATTAATGGTTCAACAATCTACTTACAACCTGCAGCTACTTTGCGTTTAAGAGCAACAAATTCAACAGGCCAATACGTAAGATTTGGTTATGAAATCATGGACGAAGCTTTAGGTTATCCAGTAGAGAGTTGTGTTCAATGCAATGTTTTAGAAAAGAATATTTCTCTTCCAATTGATAGGAATTATACTGTAATGTTCGTAAGAGATCCTCAAATCTTTACTTGGATAAATAATTGTCCTAATGTAATGAATGAAACTCATTGTCCTACCCCACCAATGTCAAATTCAAGCTTACCAACTCTAAATCAAGGAGATGTTGTTGATGTGACTCAAAACCTTTCTTTCTCTCATTATAATTTAACAGGTTGTATTAATGTTTCAGGAGGAATTAATATGACTAACGTTTTTGTTAAGTTGATACCATGGGCAGGGTTTATTCCTCCTGTAAATGCAGAAGTTTCATCATTTAACGTTTCAGATCCAAATGATTTGAATTATTCTGATCCTCAGTGTGGTTCTGGGTTTGCAAGGTATAATTTGGAGTTAATGGGTTCACCTTCTGGTATAGAATATATGATAGAATTTTATGGTAATTCTTCTACTGAATATTATGCTGCATTTCAGAATGTTACTATGCATAATCAAAGCATAAATCTAAACATAACTTTAAGGCCTTTAGCTGGTGCCTTTGTTCAAGGAACTACTTTAAGCACAAAGAAAGTTACTGTTAGACTTTTCAAAAATCTTGTAAACAAATCAGAATGTACAGTAGCAGATGGAACTATGTGTCAATATTTGCAGAATCCTCATGTTGAAGTTGAAGTGAAAAGCCCGTATATTTACAATAACTCACCTGTCCATTACATAATAGAAGAAATTTCTAATGGAAGCTTCAGCATGCCATTTTTAAGTGGAAGTACAGCTAAAGTGAATATATTCAGTCAAGACACAGCACCTCAGAGAAGAACTCTAAACTTGAGTAATCCTATTAACAATATCACCCTGTATCCTTTCAGACCAGAAAAGATAAATCCTAATGGCCAGCTTGAAGAATTCAATCAAACTGAAAAGGCATTGTTTACAATGAGATTCTATAGATCTGGAGGAAGTTGTGATGTTCAGAATCCTCCTGAAAGTTGTGCTTTGGAAGGAGGTAACTTTTCTATGGCCGAATTTGATCCAATGAAAGCAATGCTAGCAGGAAAAGTTAACTTAAGAATAATAACTCCAAACATAACTCTTTATTTCATTAACGTTGATATGTTAGCTTCTGGACCTCCAGAACCTCAGCATTCTGAAAGAGCATTCTCAGAAAGCAGAGGGGCAAGTAGTTTAGAAGTTGCATGGCGTTTGGGAAGTTTAGCTCCTAAGGTTTATGATTACGTTTACATAGGAATTACTGATCCTTCAATAAATTCAACTTGGACTTATAATATGAGCATAACAAAATTGTTTGATGAGAACTGGAATGTTATTTGGGATTCTTCAATTAACAGCTTAACAAACGTTCCTGAAGATTATACTGATTATAATGCTACAAATTCTCCTTATCGCAGCTTTTTAACAACAAATGGTAAGCAATGTAACTTTACAAATTCTTCAGAGGTTTGTTATATTAACACTACTGAAAATAAGTTTTGGATAAAAATCCCACACTTTTCAGGAATCCAACCAACTTTGAAAGGAACTGCACCAACTGTTACGGTAACTATACTCACAACAGCTGGAACAACTCAAGGCTTTGTTTCTCTGAAGATTAAAAGAACAAAAGGTAACGTTAACATCACAATACCTTCTATTGGAGCTGGTGTAACAAAGAATATAACTATAACTAAAACAGAAGATGTTGCTATAAGAAAAATTAGCATTTCTGTTAAGAATGCAGTTAACAACGTTGAGATAAATATATTTAAACTACCAGGAAAGCCTGCAGAAGTTACTCAAGAAGTGGAAGGTAAAGTTTATCATTATATTAAAATAGATAAAGCAAATATAACTGATGCTGATTTAGAGAAAGTTATAATAAGATTTGGAGTTAATAAAACATGGCTTAATGAAAGTAATATTGATCCTTCAAACATAACTCTTTACAGATGGGAAGTTGACAAGTGGAATGCTTTAACAACAAACCAAGTTGATGAAACTTGGGACGAGTATTTGTATGAAGCTATTTCACCAGGTTTATCTTACTTTGCAATAGGAACAAAAGCAGTTCAGGCAGCACCTCCAGAAAATGTTACTGCACCAGCATGTGTTGAAAATTGGCAATGCACAGAATGGAGCGAGTGTATAAATGGTACTCAAACAAGAACTTGCACAGACTTGAATGCTTGTGGAACAACTTTGAATAAGCCTGAAGAGCAAAGGAGTTGTGTTGTTGAGAAAAAGGTTCCCCCATCACCAGGTTTCCCAACAACTATAGTTATAGTGATTGTTATTGTGGCTATAGTAATATTTGGCATAATATTTTATTTCAAAAGGGAAAAGATAGAATATGTTTTTTCTAGAGCAGCGTTGAAGAAAAAGAAATAAATTATCAAATTTAAATAGTATATTTGATATATATCTATACTAACTGTGATAAATATGGCTAGGTATCCATTTTGGTTTGAGGAACCTTTTGAAAGATTGAGAAAGATTCAAGAAGACTTTTATAGAGCGATGAGAGAAACATGGGGAGAGATTCAAAAATCAAGATTTATTCCAGTGTCAATTGGAGAAACAGATAAAGAGCTTGTAGTGAGAGCAGAACTTCCAGGTTTTAGCAAAGATGAAATAAGCGTAAGGATAACTCCAACAACTCTCTATATAAAGGCAGAAAGGAAAAAAGAAGCTGTTGAAAAAGATAAAGAGATATTTAAAATGGAAAGGATTTATGATTCAGCAAGCAGAGTTTTAAGTTTGCCAGAAGAAGTTAAGCCAGAAACAGCAAAAGCAAAATTTAAAGATGGAATTTTAGAGATAATAGTTGAGAAAAAAGAAGCTAAAGAAAAAGGAAGAGAAGTAAAAATAGAGTGATTTCATGCTATTCAAAAAGAAATGCCCAAATTGTGGTAGAGATATTAGTAAATCATGGAATTTTTGCCCTTTTTGTGGCTATTCTTTAAAAGAGAAGAGCATTTTTGATGATATAGAGAAAGAGTTTGAGAGAATAGATAAAATGTTTTCTTCTGAGTTTTTCAAGTTTCCTAAGTTAAGTGTGAGACCTTTCAAGAGTGGGGGAATAAGCATAACTATAACTTCTGGAACTGGAATGAAACCTCAAGTTAAAATTAAAACTTCTGGAGAATATAAGAAACTTGAGCCTGAAATAAAAAGGAAGCTTGGAATTGGGCCAAGTATAAAAGAAGTTGAAACGAGAAGGCCAAAAATAACAGAAGAACCAGAAGCGAAGATAGAAAAAACTGCAAATAGAGAAAAAATAGAGATCAAGTTACCTGGAGTGAAAAATATTGAAGATATAGAGATAAGGAAATTGGAGCAAAGTATTGAAATAAAAGCGTTTGCAAAAGATAAAACTTACTTTAAGCTTATTCCAATGCCAAAAGGTTTTGTAATATTAAGAAAAGAATTTAAAGATGAAATTCTAAGATTAGAAGTTGGGTGGTAAAGTGCCTGAGATTCGGGAAATTCCTGAATCTCTCAGGGAATGGGAAAGAATTGCAGCTCATTCTCATATTACTGGTTTAGGTTTAGAAGGGCTTAAACCAAAAGAGATGGCTGATGGAATGGTTGGACAATTAGAAGCAAGGAAAGCAGCAGGCTTAGTTGTTAGATTGGTTAAAGAAGGGAAATTTGCCGGAAGAGCAGTTCTGATAGCTGGGCCTCCGGGAACAGGAAAAACTGCTCTAAGCATAGCTATAGCTAAAGAACTTGGAAAAGATGTTCCCTTTGTTCCTATTGCAGCAAGTGAAATTTTTTCCGCTGAGATTAAAAAGACAGAATTTTTAACTCAAGCTTTAAGGAAAGCTATTGGCGTTAGGATTCATGAAATGAGAAAGATTTACGAGGGTGAAGTGAAAGAAATAAGCATAGAAAAAGAACCTCATCCTTATAATCCTTATGTCCAAATGCCAGTTAGTGCAACAGTTAAGCTAGCTACGAAAGATGAAAGCAAAAAGTTAACTATGGATCAAAGTTTCGCTATTCAGTTAGTCCAACAAGGAGTTGAAACAGGAGACATAATCCAAATAGATGTTGATGGTGGGAGAATAGTTAAGCTTGGAAAGAGTGAAGATGCGGCTAAAGAGAAAAAAGTTGAAATAACTACAGAAAAAGCGTTACCAGTACCTTCTGGAAAAGTCTTAAAAGAAAAGGAGTTCGTTTACGTTTTAACTTTACATCAACTAGATATGGCAAGTTCAAGAAGTGGTATGGATATGTTTAGCTTATTATTTGGAGGGAGAGATAGAAAAGAAATAGAAGCTGAAACTAGAAAAAACGTTGATGAAATGGTAAGAAACATGGTTGCTGAAAAGAAAGCTGAAATAATCCCTGGTGTTGTTTTCATAGATGAATGCTCAATGCTAGACATAGAAACTTTTGCTTTTCTCAATAGGGCAATGGAACAAGAACTTGCTCCAATAATAATTTTTGCTACTAATAGAGGAATGGCCCAAATAAGAGGAACAGATCAAGTTTCTCCCCACTCTTTACCATTAGATCTTTTAGACAGACTTCTCATAATAAATACAAAACCTTACAATGAAAAAGAGATAAGGAAAATAATTGAAATAAGATCAAAAGCTGAGAAAGTTGAGTTAGAAAAAGATGCCTTAGATTATTTAACACAAATAGGAACTAAATCAAGTCTAAGGTATGCTATTCAATTAATAGCTCCTGCATTTGAGTTAGCAAAAGAAAAGAAAAGCAATAAGATAAAAAAAGAACATATTCAAGAAGTTGAAAAACTTTTTGTTGATGTTAAGAGGTCAGTACGATACTTAAAACAATTTGAAAAGCAATTCTTAGCTTAAAACTTTTATAACTTTTTCTTTTTCATTTATTTCAAACTTAACTGGCAAAAATTTTTCTATAACTTTTGCATTCATTCTTACATGATGAGTTATCTCGCTAGTTTTTATCTCTCCACTCCCATAAAGTGCCATGTAAGGTAAAAGCATATCTGCAGCATGTCTATCAACAGCACCATTAGCATACTCAAATATCAAATTTTTAACGACATCTTTTGCAACATCTTCAGCAGGTTTTCCTAATTCTCCTAAAGAATCGCTTCCGATGATAGAGTTTTCAGTTTTTATGTAAATTAATATTCCACAACCAGGTGAATAAGAATCAACATAACTTCCTTCAATTTTACACTCAACATTAAATTTTTCTTTTATTAATTCTCTTGTTTTTTCTATCATTCTTTCCAGAACTTTAGCTTTTTTTAGATGTTTTGATGAAATTGAAAATCCTAAAATTTCATTCATTTTACCTTTCTCTAAAATTTCAATTTTTCTTAGTCTTAGAGGTTTTGTTTTTACACTAACTTTAGCACCACCTTTTGGATAAAAACCTTCTCTTATTATTTTAATTTCACTTTCATCACCTAACAAAGGGAGAAAAACATTTTTTAAATAAGCCACAGGAGGCGCCCATTTATTCCACGTTCCACCACCTTCTATTTCAATTTTTATTGAATCTTTTAACAAGGAGGTTGCTAACAATAAAGCTTGTAAGATTAAACCTATTGAACCTGCAGTTGATACTCCAATTTTCAAATTTTTTGCTTCTAGTTCGGAAGGATAAAACTCAAGCTCTTTTGAATTTAACTTTAAACCTTTAATTTTTGCATTACAAATCTTTCCTATAGCTTTAACTCCTTCTATATGTTGAGTTTTTAGTCCAGGATTTGGCCTAGCACCCCTAATATTTTTTATTTTAAATTCCTTTTTTGTAATAGCTGACAACGCACAAGCTGTTCGTAAAAGTTGGCCACCAGCTTCAGAGCCATCTATCAGTATCAATAATATCACCATTTCTTGGAGCAATTGCATCAAACCCTCTTCCTTTCAATTCTCTTGCAAATCTTTCGCAATAGTCGCCATGCATGCAAATAACTTTTTCTGGATTTATTTTATGAACTAACTCAAAAAGATCACTCCTCCCGCTATGGGCAGAGAAGTCAAGGTAATAAATCCTCATTTTTACTTTTAAATCCAAGTTTTCTGTAACAAACCTACCTGTATCGAGCAAATACCTTCCAGCAGTTCTAGGTATCAAAAAACCTACAAAAATTACAGAGCTTTGAGGGTTATTGTATAAATATTTCATATGTTGTATCACAGGCCCCCCTTCAATCATTCCACTTGTTGAAATTATAACACATGGATTTTTTACTGCTTTTCTTCTTTCTTCTCTATTATGCAAAAGTCTTACTTTTTTAAATGCGTTCCTTAAAATTTTTGGTTCTTTTAAAAATTCAGGGTACCTTAAAGCTATTTGTGTAGCTTCTATGGCCATTCCATCTAAATAAATAGGAAAATCTGGTTTGAAAGAATCTAAAACCATTATTATTTCAGCCGCTCTAGCTATCGCAAAGCTTGGTATTAGAGCAATACCATCGTTAGCTATAGTTTCACTAACTATTTCAAATAATTTTTTTTCAGTCTCTTTTCTATCAGGATGTTCTTTTGAAGCGTAAGTACTTTCCATTATAAGTATGTCAACATCTTTCACATCTATTTTTGCTCCTTTTAACAATCTTGTTGATTTTAAGTTAAAATCACCAGTATAGAAAATTCTCAAATTTCCAGTTTCTATTAAAAAGCTTGCTGATCCTGGGATGTGACCAGCATCGTAAACATCTACTATAGCATTTTCTGTTTCGAATTGTTGACCATAAGTTATTCTTACTTCCCTCTTTTTCATTTTCTTTATATCGTTTCTCGAAAATCTTTGAGGAAATCCTTTTCTCCTTGCAACTTTTATGCTATCTTTTAACAATAAATGACTTTGTTCAAATGTAGCAATAGTTGAGTAAACAGGTGATTTAAATTTCCTGAATAGCATTGGTATGCTACCACAATGGTCTAAGTGAGCATGACTCAAAAGTATGGAGCTTGCTTTATGAATTGGCTTAGGAACCTCACCGGTCTCAACTTTAACACCATAATCTAGCAAAATTCTTTCTCCTCTATTTTCTAGTAATACCCCACTTCTCCCTACTTCTCTAAAACCTCCTAGACACTTTATAAGCATTCTAACCCCTTATCAAACTTTATTAATTCTTTTTGGGATAATAAAAATGTGTTGTAAAAGACTTACATATAAATAATTTTTCAATCTTAATGAGAATATGTTCCTTAATGAAAAATCTCTATGGGAAGAATTTTTGAGAAAGAGTATAGGAAAAGAAGTTAAAGTTTTGAACATAGAACCGATTAAAAGGGACAAAAGTTACACTGGTGGTTTAGGAAGTGCATACTTTATTGAAATTGAAAGTGAAAAAGGAAGAGAAAGAGTTGTTGCAAAAATTTCTGGAAAAAAATTTGGAAGAGAAAATCCTGAAGATAGGGCAAGAGATGCATTATGGGTTCACAGGACATCAACTTTGCCAAGACAACCAAAAGCCATTGCAGTTGGTTCTATAACAAAAGATGGAAAGATAATTCCGCTTAAAAGCGACTCAGAGTATGTTGTTGTTCTTGAAGAGGCTAAAGGCATTTCATACCACATTTATTTAAACAACATTTTGGAATTATCTAGAAAATTCAATCAAGGCTTAAGTGAGTATGATATTAGAGCTGCATTAAACTTATCTGACTATTTAGTTGAGATTCATAAAAGAGGGGGTTATCCTGATCTTTATAAAAGGCATATTGGTGAAATAGTTGGTGGGCCAGAAGGCATTTTAGGTGTTGACAGATTGCTTTGGAAAGTTTTAGATGAAGAAGAAGTTAGGAAAAATTTTGGAAGAGAAAAGAAAGAATTGAGAAAAGATATAATAAAATTGAAGAAAAAAGCGATTGAACATGCTGATAGAATAGAAGATCTTACTCACAGGTGCTCTTGTATTCATGGAGATTTTCATCCCTTTGAAAACATTAGGTTTAGTGAATATCCAAAAGAATTTTGGGTTCTTGATAGAAGTAGGGCCGAATTTGGAGAACCAGCAGATGATGTCACCGCTATGTGGATAAATTATTTAAACTATGCTTTATTAGACGAAGGAAGTTATAAAGGGAAATTCAAAAAACTTGGAGATTCATTTTTTGAAAATTATTTAAAAAAGACAAATGATTACGAAATGCTAAAAGTTGTACAGCCATTCTTTATTTGGAGAGGTTTAGTAATTTCTACACCAGTATGGTATCCTGAAACACCTCTTGATGTTAGGAATAAAATTTTCAATTTTATGAAAAATGTTTCTGAAGTTGAAGAATTTAATTTAAAAGAAGTTAATTCTTATCTTAAATAGCAAATGAACTTTTTATGTGAGCTATATTAATAATTGAGAAAAAATATTAGATGGTAAAAATGGATATAGAAACAAGAATTGATTTAATTAAAAAGCCACCTACAGAAGAAATTTTAGTTGAAGATGAATTGAGACAGCTTTTGGAAACAAAAAAACATCCTAAACATTACCAAGGTTTTGAAATTTCAGGTATGTTACATTTAGGTAACTTTATAATATCTGGCTTTAAAATAAAAGATTTTATAAAAGCTGGAATAGAATGTCAAGTTTATCTTGCAGATTGGCATAGTTTTATAAATAACAAACTTGGTGGTGATTGGGAAAAAATTTTAAAAGCAGCAAAATATTATGAAGAAGCATTCAAATTTTTTTGTCCAGGAGTGAAAGTTGTTTTAGGTTCTGAACTATATCATAACAATGATGATTATTGGAAGAATGTTATAAAATTTTCAAAGCACATGACTATTTCTAGAACTTTGAGATGTATGACAATAATGGGAAGAAGTGAGAATGAAAAGTTAGACCTTTCTCAATACTTTTATCCTCCAATGCAAGCAGTTGATATAAAAGAGATAGGGGCTGATATTCCTCATGGAGGAATGGATCAAAGGAAGGCCCATGTGTTAGCTAGAGAAATATTTCCAAAAATGGGTTGGAAGAAGCCAATTGCAGTTCATCATCATATTCTAATGGGAATAGCAAAACCAGTCAAATTAAAAACGGAAAGCAAGTTAGAGCAAGTAATAATGAGTAAAATGAGTAAGTCAAAACCATGGACAGCTATATTTATTCATGATAGTGAAGAAGAAATAAGAGCTAAGTTAAAAAAAGCATGGTGTCCCCCAAAACAAGTTGAAATGAATCCTATTCTTGAAATTGTGAAATACATAATATTTCATGAAGTAAAAAGTTTCATAATTGAAAGAGAGAAAAAGTTTGGTGGTTCTATAGAATTTCATAGTTATGAAGAGTTAGAGAGAGCTTACAAAAACGGAGAAATACATCCTGAAGATTTGAAGGAAAATGTAGCTAGAGAACTATCAAAAATATTAGAGCCAGTAAGAAAACATTTTGAAAAATCATCAAACAAAAAATTATTAAGCGTTTTTGAAGAAACTAAAATTACGAGATAATTTTATATATTTAATTAAGCTATTAATTTTTGAGAGTGATGACATACCAATCCATTTGTTAAAAGAGAAGATATTTCTATTTCTTCTAATCTTTAAATTCAAATTAAATCTAAATAAAAAGGTGAGAGTATGCTAGATATAAAGTTGATTAGAGAGAACCCACACATAGTTGAAAACGATTTGATAAAGAGAGGCGAAAAAGAAAAAATAAAGATGTTGAAAGATCTTTTAGAATTTGATAAAGAGTATAGGAATAATTTACAAAAACTAGAAAAATTAAGACACAAAAAGAATGTTCTTTCTGTAGAGATAGCGAAACTCAGAAAAGAAGGAAAGGATGTAAAAGAAAAGTTGAAGGAAGGAGAAAGAATATCAAAAGAAATAAAAATTTTAGAAGAAAAAGTGAGAAATTTAAAAGAAAAAATTGATAGCATACTCCTTAAATTACCAAACTTACTTCATGAATCAGTTCCTATAGGAAAAGATGAAACTGAAAATGTTGAAATAAGAAAATGGGGAGAACCTCCAAAATTTGACTTCGAACCTAAAAGTCATTTAGAAATACTAAAAAATCTTGGGTTAATAGAAGAAGAAAGGGCAGAAAAAGTTTCTGGGAGAGGCTTTTTCTACTTAAAAGGTCCTTTGGTACTATTAGATTTTGCTATAATGAGGTATGCAATAGATCATCTAATTAAAAAAGGCTATATTTTGATAGAACCCCCTTTTATGATAAGAAAGAAACCTTACATGGGAGTAACAGATTTAGAATTCTTCCATGATCAGTTATATAAAATAGAAAATGAAGATCTCTATTTGATAGCAACAGCAGAACACCCTTTAGCATCAATGTTCATGAATGAAGTTCTAAATAAGGATGATTTACCTATTAAGCTAGTTGGAGTTAGCCCATGTTTTAGAAAAGAAGTAGGGACTCATGGAAAATACACAAAAGGCTTTTTCAGAATGCATCAATTTAATAAGGTTGAACAATTCATTTTTTGTTTGCCAGAAAACTCATGGGAAATGCATGAAGAATTGCAAAAAAATTCAGAAGAATTGTACCAGGGTCTTGGATTGCATTACAGAGTTGTTAATGTTTGTACAGGTGACATAGGATCAATAGCTGCGAAAAAATATGATATTGAAGTTTGGATGGCTGATGGAAAGTATAGGGAAGTTGGTTCAAATTCTAATTGTACTGACTATCAAGCAAGAAGGTTGAATATAAGATACAGGGAAAAAGAAGGCCAAGCACCTAAAGGATTTGTTCATACTCTAAATAACACTGCTTTAGCTACATCAAGAACAATGATAGCAATAATAGAACAATATCAACAATCAGATGGAACTGTTTTGATACCAAAAGTTCTATGGCCATACATGAATGGAATAAAAAAATTGGAACCTCTAAATCTTTAAATATTTGCCTATATTATATGTATTAATCTGGGATAGTTATGGAACCCTGCATCATAATAGCAGAGAAACCAGATGCATGCATGAGAATAGCTAAAGCTCTAGCTGAAAAAGGATTGAAGAAAAAAACGAGTAAATATGGAGTAGAGTATTACGAATTCTATAGAAATGGTAAAAAACATATTGCTGTAGCTGCTGTAGGTCATTTATTCAATTTGAAACAATCAAAAGGAGGTTGGACATATCCTATATTTGATGTTAAATGGGTTCCTTCGTTCAAAGCAAGAAAAAAATCGGCTTTCTCTGAAAAATACTTCAGAACTATAGAAGAGATAACTAAAAATGGTTCTGAATACATTATTGCTTGCGATTTTGATACAGAAGGTTCTACCATAGGTTACAATATCTTGAGATTTATGTGTGGTAAAAATGATGCAAAGAGGATGATGTTTTCAACGCTGACCAAGCAAGATTTGATTAATGCTTATGAGAATGCCTTGCCCCACTTAGATTGGGGTAATATAGAGGCTGGCCTAACAAGACATGAATTAGATTTCATCTGGGGAATAAATACTTCTAGAGCTCTAACTTTAGCAGTTAAAAAAGCTTCTCCAAGGTTTTCTATCATATCAGCTGGAAGGGTTCAAGGGCCAACACTCTGTTTGCTTGCAGAAAGGGAAAAAGAGATAAAGAAATTCGTTCCTAAACCGTATTGGCAATTGCAACTCATTTTATTGTTAGATTCGCAGGAAGTTATTGCTTTTTACGAAAAAGATAGAATTTGGAAAAAAGAAAAAGCAGAAGAAATTTACAAAGCTTGCAAAGGTAAAAATGCTATTGTTGAAAGTATTAAGAAAAGAAAGTATAAGCAAAATCCTCCTTTTCCTTTTAATATAACAAGCTTACAAACAGAGGCTTACAAGCTTTTTGGTTATTCTCCTCAACAAACCCTTAACATTGCACAAAGTCTTTATGAAATGGCCGTGATAAGCTATCCAAGAACTTCGAGTGAAAAAATACCATCACAATTGAATTATGAAGAGATATTAAAGGCATTGTCAAACATTCGTAATTATTCCAAATTATGTAAAAAGCTTTTAGAGCTACCAGAATTAAAGCCTGTAGAAGGAAAGAAAACTGATCCAGCGCACTATGCCATAGTTCCAACTCAAGAACCACCAGAGGATATGAAGAAACTTTCTGGCCCTCAAAAGAAACTTTATGATCTTATATGTAGACGATTCTTCTCTGTTTTTGCATCTCCAGCTTTAAGGGAAAGTATGAAAGTTGTTGTTAATATTAATGGTTATAAATTCTTAACAACTGGAAGAAGAACGATTGAAAAGGGATGGATAGAATTTTACGGTCCTTATGCTAAATTTGATGAAGTTATTCTACCAGATTTGAAGAAAGGAGAAAAGATAACTGTTAAGAAGATTGAGCTACTAAGCAAACAAACAACTCCGCCACCCAGGTATTCTCAAGCTTCAATAATAAAAGAGATGGAAGCTCGTGGCTTAGGAACAAGAGCAACAAGAAGCGTTATCTTACAAACTCTTTACGATAGGAATTATATTGTTGGAAAGAGTATACAAGTTACATCTCTTGGCTTAAAGTTAGCATCAACCCTCAAAAAATATGTTCCTGATTTCGTTGATGAAAAGTTAACAAGAAGGATAGAAAAAGAACTTGAGAAAATAATGGAAGGAAAAACAAAAAAGGAAAAAGTTTTAAAAGAAGCAAGAAGAGTTTTGAAAAAAATATGTAAGGAGTTCAAATTAAATGAAGAGAAAATAGGAAAAGAACTTGGAAAAGCTATTGTTGAAACTCAAGAGAATGCATCTATTCTTGGCCCATGTCCAAACTGTGGTAGTAACTTAAGAATCATGTTCTCTAGAAAAACGAGGAAAAAATTTGTTGGTTGTGAGAATTATCCAAAATGTAAGACAGGTTTTCCTTTACCACATAATGCAAAAATACAAAAAACTGGTAAAATATGTGAAAAATGTCATACACCGATAATTCTAGTGTTAAGAAAAGGTAAAAGACCATTTAAAATGTGTTTAGACCCTAACTGTGAAACTAAGAAAAATTGGAATAAAAAATAGTTATGCTAAACCAACTATTAAGGAGTAAGTTCCCTTTAGTATTGGAAAAATCCAGAACCATGGAATAGAAAAATTGAGCAATAACATTAAGGCAACAATTAAGTCTATTAATCCTAAAAAGATTATCCAATCCTTTGCTAAAATACTTCCCAAAAGCGATGAAATTGCTTTTATTAAAATTAAAATTCCAACATAAAATGCTAAAGTTTGATTAGGAAAGATCAAGAGGATTCCACCTAAAATGTCTAACAAACTTAAAGCTATGAGCAGCATTTTATTCAACTTTTTTCTCAATCTTTTCTGTCCATATATCCATAGGTAAATACTTTGCTTTTACTGTATTTTTCTCTTTATCCACTAAAAATAGTTTTCTGGCCCAACTTCTCTCTAAATAACTTCCTACAAATCTTCTATTCAAATTCCTTGTTACAGGAGGATAAATTCTTGAAACAACATCTTTGAATTCATTTATATCAACAGGTTCTCTAAACCACTCATTTAAGACAGAAGCATAATGTGAAGCTGCTATCATCCTAGTTGCACCATAACCATAACCTCTTCTTCCATGTAACCTTTCTACAATTTTACTCTCTTCATTTATAAACCAAATGTTGAAAATATTGTTGTGAGTAACATCATAAACTATATACTCTTTAAATTCATTTTCATACTTCTTTGAAAGATTTACAGTTAAAGTAAGAAGCTTAAGTAAATCTAAATGTTTACGTAGTCTATTTAAAGTAAATTTATCATAGAAAGAATCTAAAGAAATTTCATACTTAGCTAAAGCAACTTTTTCTGTTATCATGCTAATATTGAATATAAAAAAAGATTTAAGCTTAAGAATTCACTACTTTCTCCAATTTTTCTATTTGAAACTCTAGTGGCGGTATTACATCTTGCAAGTGCTCTGGATTAGTTAAAACTGAGACCTTTCCTGCAGAGAAGGTTTCAAGATTTCTATAAAATTTTGCTTTGAACTTTCTTTTAGTTGAGTAAATAAGTGAAATCCCATTGTCTAATTTTGCTCTAGAGTACTCAATTGGCAATTCGGAGGTGAAATAATTCTTTATTTCCCGGGGTTGATCTTTTAGCATTCTATCTATTATCTTTTGAGTTTCTAAGGCTCTTTCTATTCTTTCTTGAACGCTTTCTATATCTCTACCAACTTCTATTTTAGTAGTGACTTTTGCCCTAGCATTTCTATCATCTGCTGGAGTTTGTGACTTTATTGTTAGAGTAGATATTTTACCAGTTGCCTCTATCTCTGAAAACTTATAACCTTCTTCATGTTTGTTCCAATCCTCGTAACTGTAGAGCCTAGTTAAATAAATTACCCAACTAACATCATCAGTGATACCACCTCTAAAAGCACTTCTTCCTGAAGGCCCATGACACAAATTGTACTCCACTTTCTCTACACCAGAAATCTTTTGAAAAACATTTTCCATAAATTCTTCTATTTTTTCAGTTGTCATAAAGAATAATTATCAACTTTTCTTTAAATTTTTAATCAACGATAACTTTAAATAGTTAGTATATACATATATCAAAAATATGAGGATAGAAATAAGAAAAAAAGGAAAAACAGCAGTTCTCATAAGTTTTGATACTTTAAAAGAGAAGTTCAAATCTCCTTCTGAAAGAAATAGATTTTATTGGGGTTTGTACGGAAGGAGGCAAATTGTTATTAAAAGTTCAAAAAGATACGTGTATGAAAAGGAAGGCTTATTAGGAGAAATTCCCCATATAAAGGTTTCAAACTCAGTTTTCATAGTAGCATTACAACATTTAGAAAAATTAATGAAATTTTTTAAAGAATGGGAGGACAAAATAGAAATAAAGACTTTTCCTGTTTTATTAGATGAAAAAGAAGTAAAGGAACTAGAAAAAATCCAAAGGTGATGTGATGAAAGAAGAAATAAAGTTAAAAGTTGGGGAGTTAACAGGTAGAGAAGACTTTGGAAGGGGTATAGCAAGAATAGATACAAACTCTATGAGAAAAATTGGTGTTAAAGAAGGAGATGTAATAGAGATAGAAGGAAAAAGAAAAACAGGAGCAATAGCTGTAAGAAGTTATCCGGCTGATGTTGGTTTAAACTTAATAAGGATGGATGGTTTAGTAAGAAAAAATTGTGATGCTTCTATTGGAGAATACGTTAAAGTTAGAAAGGCGGAAGTTAAAGAAGCAAGGAAAGTTGTTCTTGCTCCTGCTCAAAAAGGTTACATATTAAGAATATCTCCAAATCTCTTAAAACAAAATCTTTACATGAGACCAATGACTAAAGGAGATATAATTATAGCGAATCCTGTTTTTAAACTGAGATCAAGAAATCAAGATGTTTTTTCTGAGCTATTTGGGATTAACATAGAAGAAGTATTTTTTCCAATGGGTGCAGAAACTAGGTTAGTTGTTGTTAAAACTATTCCCGATGGTATAACTCAAATCACTGATATGACAGAACTCGAACTTCTTCCTGAAGCAGTTGAAATAGCTGAGCTGAAAGTACCTACTGTAACTTACGAAGATATAGGAGGTTTAAGCAAAATAATACCAAAGATAAGAGAAATGATAGAGTTGCCTTTAAGACATCCTGAAATTTTTGAAAGGTTAGGGATAGAACCTCCTAAAGGAGTATTGCTTTATGGCCCTCCAGGCTGTGGAAAAACTTTAATAGCTAAGGCAGTTGCAAACGAGTCTGGTGCTCATTTTATTTCACTAGCTGGCCCTGAAATTTTCAGTAAGTGGTATGGCCAAACAGAAGAAAATCTTAGGAAAGTTTTTGAGGAGGCAGAAAAGAATGCTCCAAGTATAATATTTATTGATGAAATAGATGCCATAGCACCAAAAAGAGAAGAAGTTACAGGTGAAGTTGAAAGAAGAACTGTTAGCCAATTATTAACTTTAATGGATGGCTTGAAATCAAGAGGAAAAGTTATAGTGATAGCTGCAACTAATAGACCAAACGCTTTAGATCCCGCTTTGAGGAGAACAGGAAGATTTGATAGGGAAATAGAGATTCCAGTTCCAGATAAAAAAGGAAGGAAAGAAATCTTACAAATTCACACTAGACACATGCCTCTAGATAAAGATGTTAATTTGGACGAATTAGCAGAAAGGACTTATGGATTTGTTGGTGCAGATTTAGCAGGTTTAGCAAAAGAAGCTGCCATGCATGCCTTAAGAAGAGTTTTACCAGATGTTTCAGCATTAAAAGAAGGTGAACCTATTCCAAAAGAAATTTTAGAAAAATTGAAGGTTAGTAAGAAAGATTTTGATTATGCTTTAAGAATAGTCCAACCTTCAGCTATGAGAGAAGTTTTGATAGAAGTTCCAAAAGTTAAATGGAAAGATGTTGGGAATTTGGAAGAAGTTAAAAATGCTTTGAAAGAAGCTGTTATTTGGCCTTTAAAACATCCTGAAAGTTTCAGAAAAATAGGGATTAAACCACCTCATGGAATTTTGCTTTATGGCCCTCCAGGCTGTGGAAAAACTTATATAGTTAAAGCTTTGGCTAATGAAGCAGGAGTTAATTTTATAGCTGTCAAAGGCCCAGAAATAATGTCAAAATGGGTAGGAGAATCTGAAAGAAGATTAAGAGAAGTTTTTAGGAGGGCGAGACAAGTTGCACCATCTATAATTTTATTTGATGAAATAGATGCCATAGCACCTAGAAGAGGATTAGAAATAGGAACTAGAGTAACAGAACAAATAGTTTCTCAGCTATTAACAGAAATGTCTGGAATAGAAGAGTTAGAAGGTGTTGCTGTAATAGCAACAACAAATAGGCCAGATATCATAGACCCAGCTTTGTTAAGGCCAGGAAGGTTTGATAAAGTAATATATGTTCCAGCACCTGATCAAAAAGGAAGGTTAGAAATTCTTAAAGTTCACACTAGAGATATGCCTCTAGATAAAGATGTTAATTTAGAGAAAATAGCAAAACAAACTAATGGTTACTCTGGGGCAGACTTAGAAGCACTCTGTAGGGAAGCAGCAATGTTTGCATTAAGAGAAGCTATGAAAGAAAATAAAGAAGCTAAAAAGATAACGATGAAGCATTTTGAAGAAGCTTTGAAAAAAATTAAACCATCTATAACAGAAGACCTTACAGAAAAATACAAAAAAGTAGTTGATGAATTAAAGAAAAGCAAGATAGAGGAAATAAAGTACATAGGTTAAATATTCTTCCTTGCAAGCTCTATGTCTTCAATTTTTACAGTTTTTCTTTTTGCATGTTTTGCAAATCTAACAGCATCTTTTGCAATATCAAAAGCAATGTCTGTAACAATATTTGACAAGGCCTTTGCTGCTAAATCAGAAACTCTTTCAGCACCAGCTTTTTTTAATATTTCTGCCATTGCCGCGGCAGGTATTATTGATCTTTTTCTTGGCATATTGATTTTTATTTTTTCAAAATATTTAAAACATACTAAAATTTAAATACATTCGAGAAAAATTAAAAAGATGAAAAAAATATTGATAATTTTATTTTTCTTTCTCTTTTTTACCTCTCCTGCTTTTTCACTTTCTTTCCATAATATTACAGAAAACATTTCACCTTATTATAACCATAGTTTTGTGTACTTTTTTGCTTCTTATTGGAATGTTTCGGGAAATGAAAGTATTAAAACTTGTAATTTTTCATTAATAAGAGATGGAGATATTGTTAATAAGAGTGCTAATTTTTCAGATTCATCTTGCAATATAACTTTTCATCAATATGAATTAGGGCCAGCAGGAAATTATAGTTATTATTGGAATGCAAGTAACGGCACAGCTTGGGTTCCTTCTCCACCTAGAGACTTTACTATTGAAAAAGGAATTCCAATTTTACATTTGGATATAAATTCATCAACTTGGATTTTAAGATATCCTAACTCTACAAATGTGACAGCTTGGGAAATGAATGAAGGCGATTACGATTGTAATTATATTTTTTATAGAAACAATTTGAGTATTGAAAATTTTAGTGATATAACTTTACTTGGTAAAGGAAATTATACATACATTTATAATGTTTCAGAATGTCAAAATTATTCTTCTAATTCCACAGAAAAAAATTTAACTATTCTTCCAGGCCAATTGTCTATTAGCCTTTATTTGAATGGTAGCAAAGAAAATAAAACGTTCATTTTAGGAAGTATAGCTAACTTTACAGCAGTTTTAGAAAATGGAATAAATGTTGCGAATAAAACAATATACATCTATTCAAATTATTCCAATTTAAATATAAGTGGTGAATCTCCTTTAAGTTTTTCTCCCATCATTCTTGATCAAACAGGCATATTTAATTTAACTGCATATTGGTTTAGTGATAACCCTAATTATACAGATTCAAATGTAACTAAATATTTTGAAGTTACTCCTTACATTCTATGGACGAATTCTACTCCTTCCAATTTAACTTATGATTCAGGAAGAAAATATTTCTTTGAAGTAAAGTTGAAAGGTAATATTACTGAAGCAAAATTTGAAACTAACTTTACAACAAGAAATGAAACCTTGTTAAACTTTTCTGTAAATGAAAGTAACAACATTTTTTCTATTAACTTTACGAATTTGGCTGCAGGATATTATTTTTATCGTTGGTATTTTAAAGATAATGAATCAAACTCAATAATTTTGAATCAAACTTATTTCATTTCTAAAGCTCCTGTAAATCTTTCATGGGAAGCACCAACAACATTCTCGTTTCCAACAGGAAGTAATGTAATTGTGAAGTGCTCTTCTACTCCACCTATAAATTTATCTTTATACATAAATGAATTAACAAAAATGCTTTACTCTCTTGCTCTTGGTTCAGTTTTTACTAACATTTCTTCTTCTGTACCAACAACTTATCATATATTTTGTTCGCCTGCTGACTCAAATTATTCTGGGGAAATTTTACCAATTGCTCTTTCATTTGTAGGAAAAACACAACAGACTCAAGAGGCCCCTCCACCTCTTGGAAAATTTTCTATAGTAGCCCAACCTTCAATAACAATTAATCTTGGAGAGAATTTAACAACTTCATTTATTTTAAATAATACTTACGATTTTAGCATTCAAAATATTTCAATTTTGATAGAAGGTATTCCATCTTCTTGGTACAAAATTTCCAAAGGTTTTATAAATAAACTAAATGCAAAAAGCTTAATAGAAATTAACATAACTTTCAACATTCCAGAAAATGCAGAACCAAAAACTTACAATTTGAATTTAAAAGCAATTAGCAAAACAAAAAATGCTACAAGAACAATTTCTTTAATTGTTAACCCTCTTTCAGAAATTGAAGAAGTTAGTGAAGTAGAAGAAGAGCTTAATGAAACTACTGCTGAAACAAATGTTACTGAAATGCCAACTGGCTATTCTATAAGAGAATATAATCCTTCTGTTGCTATTCTAGGAATTCTTTCCTCTGCTCTTATTTTCATTTTCAGAAAAAAGATAACAAGAACTCTTATGATGCGTCGTAAAAGAAAATACATAATTTCTGAATTGTTAAAAATTAAAAAAAGAATATTTAGAAAGACTTAAATAAAAATGAATCTAGATAATAAATATGAACAAAATTTTGTTCATTCTAATGATAATTATAATTTTTGCGATTACGATAAAGCTTCCACCTAGTATAACTGGCCTATTCGTTAAAGTAACTTCAACTGTTGTAGAGATAGCAAGAAGTATTTTGAAAGAAATTCTTACTAAGATTGTAGAGATGTTATGATAATTGGTTTTTCTTTTACTATGATTGTGTGTTCAGATTGAGCCACAGGTTTTCCTGAAACTTCTCTTAAAGGCTTATAAGAATAAAGAGCATTTACTGCAAGCAATTCCTTAAAACCAAGTTCAACTTTTATGGGAGGTAAAATTTTTTGTACCCATCTTTTTGCAAATGGTAATTTTTCAAATTTTTCTCTAGCAAGTTCCAATATTTTTCTAGATTCAAAACTTCTTGTAGGCTTATCAGCAATCCATCTGAATATTAAAGCTGAGCCAGAATCTTTAACAAAGCCATTTCCAGAAGTGCAAAATGGTTCAATTGCTATAACTTCATCTTCTCTTAGTTGGTATTTTGAATCATTTTTAACATTTGGAATTATTAATCCGGAATGAACATCATATCTATCTAAACTATGGCCAGTAAGATTTCTAATAGGATTAAAACCAAACTCTTTTGCAACATTTTCTATAGTTTCTCCTATTTCACCTATAGTAATTCCAGGCCTAACAATTTCTAATGCTTTTTTCAGCATTTCTTCAGAACACTTTATGAGTTCATCTTTTCCTAATACTCTTACTGTTGAGGCTGTATCACCGATATAACCATCAACATGAACACCAACATCTAACTTTACATAATCACTTTCTTTTATTGTTGTTTCATCGTTTATGAGAGGATGCCAATGAGCGGCCATATCATTTATTGAAACATTTATTGGGAACGCTGGCTTTCCTCCTAAAGATAGCATTTTTTCTTCCATTTTCTCAACTACTTCAAGAACAGGAACTCCAGGTTTAACTAAAGTTTTACCAAACTCTAAAACTTTTGCTGCAATTTTTCCAGCTTTTAAGTACTTTTCTAAAATTTCTTTTTCCATATTTTTTAATACTTTTTCATATAATTAAATCTTATGAATGAATACTTTCTCAAAATAGGACAACAATTTAAAAAAAGACAGAAAATAAGTGTTTGGAATTTCTTAAATTTAGCAGAATCAAAAACAATTAATGAAAGTTTAGAAAAACTTGAAAAGAGAGGTTTAATAAGAGTTGTTGATGATTCTATAAAATTAACGAAAAAAGGAGAGAGTTTTTTTCAAAAAATACTTAATTTCAAAATTGATAAAAAATTTAAAAGTAAATATAGAAAGTTAAGAAAATCGTTCGTTTTAAAGTATGAATATGACCAGCATCAATTGACTTTCAATACTATAATAAGAAAGTTAAAGTTCATCGTTAACAATGTTGATATTTTTGAGAAAGATATAATTTGTTTAGGTGATGATGATTTATTTGGGCTTGCTTTAGCTTTAACAGGACTTCCTTCTTCTGTGACAGTTTTAGATATAGATAAAAGAATTTTGGATTATGAAAAGAAAATTTCAAAAACACTCAAAACTAAAGTGAATGTTTTAGAATACGATCTAAGAAAACCAATACCATCAAAACTCAAAGGGAAGTTTGATATGTTTGTAACGGAACCACCATACACTCTCAGGGGATTAACTCTTTTCATTTCACGAGCAGCTGAATGTTTAAAAAAAGGTGGAGTTGGTTACTTAGGTTTATCAAAAAGCGATCTCGACCCAGATCTGAAGATATTTCAACAGTTTGAAAAAAACTTATTAAAAATGGGTTTTGTTATAACTGACATCCTTACTAATTTTCAATTGTATAAGTTAGCTGGTGATGAGCTAAAATGGGAAGATATGAGTTATCCGAAATGGATAAAGAAACCTCTCAGGCCTTGGTATAGGGCCGATTTAATAAGAGTTAAAGCTATTGGAAAAGCAAAACCACTCATAAAAGGAAGTTACTTCAAAGATATAATGGAGTATTCAATACCAAAACAATTATCTTGGTTAAAAAGAATTTAATCCGAAACTTTTTTATTTAACTTTTTCCTAAAAATAAATGAAATGAGAAAGGTGGGGTTTCAAGTTTATGCGGAGTTATACGGTTGTGACAAAGAAAAGATATCAAAACTAAAAACCGTGAAGAAAATTTTTCTAGATGCAATTAGATTCTCTGAATTAAAAGCTATAAAATATCAATTTCACCAATTTAAGCCTTACGGAGTTACAGCCCTTGCTATTCTAAAAGAATCTCATATAGCCTTTCATACATGGCCAGAATTCGAATACGCTTCATTAGATATTTTTGTTTGTGAGAAGAAAGGAGGATTAAAAAAAGCGAATGCTGCTTTAAAAATAATTAAAAAAGCAACAAATGCAAAAAAAGTTTCAGTGAAAAAGTTTCCTAGAGGAGTTTAAGTCTTCTTAATATTGATTTCACTCTTTCTAAAATTTCGTCCCAATTTTCTCTTGTTAGCCAAATTACCACTCCATACTTTTTGTATTCTTCAATAAGATTCCTATGTAAAGTTGCTAAAACATTCTTTTCATTTGTTAAAAGCATTTTAATTTTATTTCTAAATTTTTCTGAGCACAGCTCCATTCTCCCTATTTCATCTATTATGTAAATTTCTACATCTCTTTCCAAAGAAGGAATTGCAATTTCTTCTATACTTTTTACATTTACTCTATATTTTGACACTCTAGGACCTTCTTTGATGTTTACGCTCGCTAGAATTCCTTCATTTCCATTTTTTATATCAATAATTTTAAAACCACTTCTACCATTTTCTCTTATTTCTTCTGTTATGAAACCAGAAAAAGAACATTTTAAAAGTTTAATTATCTCTTTTATTAAAGTTGTTTTTCCGCATCCTGGTCTTCCACTAATAAAAATTCTCATTTATAATCCTTTGGAAGAAAGTCTTTCAATCTTTTCAAAGCTTTAAGTTTATCTTTTTTTCCTATTTTTGCATTTTCTATAGCATCTTTTAAAATCTCTATTGACTTGTCATAAACCTTTTTGTTAACAGGATAAGGATGTCCATCTTTCCCTCCATGGGCAAAAGAAAATTTAACAGGATCTCTCCAACTTGGTTCTGCTCCATAAATGAGCTCGCTCAATAAAGCTAAAGCCCTTATTGATTTTGGGCCCATTCCATTTACTAAGAGCAAATCTTCATAGCTTCTAGGTTGAAATTCATAAGCATTCATTAAACCTCTGAAATTTTTTAAATCTATTTCATGTTTCTTATCTAAAATTAAATATTTTTTCAAGTGCATTGGATTATCTTTGATCAAATCAATAGAAGCTTTCCTACATTCTCTACTTTCCTTTGCAACCATGTTTAAAGCTTTGCCTTTATAATCGCAACATATTGCTAAATGAGGTTCATTAACAAAACTTTTTACTTTTTCTGATAACCAATGGTACCTTCTAGCGTAATGAATTCTAGGATTCATTCCTTGTTGTATTACACACCATTTCCCATTTTCAGAAACTATAAAGCTATGGTGATACAGTTGAAAACCATCTTGGAGAGCTGAGTTATCTATTTTGGCTATTAGTCTACTAACAAGCTTAAGCTTTTCTATTTTCTTAAAAGAAAGTGAAAAAATTTCATCAAGCTTTTCTATTTCTTCAGGAGTTTTTCTTGAACTCTTTCCTTTACCACCTAATACAACAATTCCTAACTCTCCTGATTTCAAACTTTCTTTTAAAGCCCCAAGTGTTACTGTGGTTGTTCCACTTGAATGCCAATCATAACCTAAGACGCACGCAAAAGCTTGAAACCAAAATGGCTCTGAAATTCTCCTTAAAAATTCGTTTTTTCCATATTCAAAAATTATTATTTCTGAAATGGCTTTACTTAGCTTCGTCATTCTTTTAAAAAGCCATCTTGGAGTTCTACCATAATGAAGAGGAAGATCTGCTACTCCAGTTTTCATATTCTCACTTAAAAAAACTTTTTAAGCTTTCTCCTATCAATTGTTCTTCACTTACTCCTAAAACAGTTAAAATTCTTAAAGCAGCAGGAATTATTTGGTGTTTTATGTAATACTCTTCGTCAATATCTTTAACACTAATATCTTCTATAGGTTCCGCCCTTTCTGAAATACTTCCTTTCCCTTTAGTTATTACAAACATTATTACCATTCCTTCTCCTATTGGCCTTCCTCTTTCCTTTATTTTTCTTGCAGCTACAACATGGGGGCCTATAGCTTTATACTCACTTAAAGGTTTAGTAAGTTGTTCATGAATTGTAAGATCTCTTAAAGGGATTTCTCTTTTCTTAAGTTTTTTTATTACAAGCTGAACATACTTTATTGCACCTTCTATATCTTTCTTCTCTAAAACCATTCTCAATACTTTTTCTTGAGTTTCTTTAGCTATATTTGACCAATCTCTTCTAACTTTTTCCAAACCTCTTATAGTCAAAACACCATTTTCATCTATTAAAGCATACCTCTTCTTTGCTGTTCCTGGGCCTACTCCTCTAGGAATAAAAATTCCTCTTAGGTAAAATCCTTGAAGATCTAACTCTAACATTCCTGGGAGAATTTTGTTCACTTTTTTCAAAAATTTCTGAACTTTACTTTTCACATTTCCTTTAGTTTTAACAAACATCGAATCAGTATCAGTATAAATGACAGTGAAACCTTCTTTTTCAGCTTCTTTTATCATTTTCTTTATATAAAATCTTCCAAAAGCTGCACAAGATTCTGCACATTCTCTACAATACCATTTACTCCCAGCAAAACCAAAGTAACCATAAGTTGCATTTGCTATAGTTTTTATAGCAAACTGTTCTCTATTTAATCTTCGATATTCTTCCGATTCTTTTTTCAATTTTTTTAATTTAACTTTTATTTTAACTCTTCTTTCAATCAACTCTTTTATAATAGAAGAAATAAAACCTTTTTTCTTTTTGCAAAACCAATATTTTTTCTCTGGAACTTTATAACCATCTTTTCTACAACAAACACAATTCAAAGTTTCTGGAGAGATGTTAAAAGTTGCTATTATAGAAGGATACAAACTTCTAAAGTCCATAACAGCTATATCTTCATGAATCCCAGGTATAGGTTCTTTTACAAAACCGCCAGTGTAAGGAGGTGCCACCCTTCTTTTTTGTATTTCTTCCCATTTTGGTTGGTTTGGAATTATCGTATTTTTTCTAGCTGCCTTTTTTGAGAGGTACCATTCAACAAGCTGAGAATAGGTCATTCTAGAAGCATCAAAAATGAGTTGCCCGGAAATTTTAGATAATTCAAAAATCTGTGGTAAAATGAACTTTGCTAACTTGTAAGTCAATTCTGAGTCTTTTAGGCAATACTCAGCAAGTTTCGCAAGGTCTTTCTTTTTTCTCCAAGATTCTAAAATTTCTTCATATTCCATTTCAATCTTTTTATCACCAAGAAGTTCTGCTGAAACTGCATCTAAAGTTAAAACTTCTGTTTGCATTTGAGGTGAAAGTATGTTGTTTACAAAATTGAATATGTCTATGTGAACTCTACCTCTCAGTCTTGCTGAAGATATTCTTGCTCTTCTAGCAAACTTCAAATGGGAAAAATCTCTTGATATAGTTAGCTTTACTTTTAATTCATTTGCTCTTTCCTGAATTATTTGAAAATCAAACATATCAGAATTGTAGCCACAAATTATATCAGGATCTTCTTTTATTATTAATTCAACAAACTTTTCTAACAATTCTTTCTCGTTCTTCAAAACTTCAACGTATTTTGGATATTTAGCTTTTTGATAAGTTAGAACTTTCTTAAAATTTTCACCAAAAATTGAAATCATGACTATTTTTTGTTTCCCTTTCTCTTCTACACACTCTATATCAAAAGAAAAAACTTTTAGTTTTGGCATTTTTTCTTTTTCTAAAGGCAAAATTTTTTTTAATTTTATTACTTTTTCTGCTTGGTATTCTTTTTTTATTTCTTCACCATCAATTTCAATCCAACTTATCCCATCAATTTTTTTATCTAACAAATACTTCTTATAAAAAGAGATGGAATATTCGTACTCATTTTCTAATATTCCATTTTTACTCCTTGAAATTTCCCAATGCTTAATTACATCCCTAATTTTTTGAGTATCAGTTGATAAATTACAAAAAACTTTCAAAAACTTCCTTTTTTCTCCAAAAATAACTTTTTCCACAATTTCAACTCTTTTAACTCTTAAACTTCCCTTAGAAAATTTTTCTTCTATCTTCTTCTTAACAACTTTTTCTTTTCCTTTTAAAGGTAAAACATAAAAATATGGCTCATAATCATAATCTAAAGCAACTATACTTTTTCCTTTTTCATCTTTACAAAATAACCTAATTACACTTTTCCCGTTTTCTTCTATGTAGTCAGCATCTAAAAGACAAACTTTCATATTATTCAATTAGTTTAGAAAGTTAAAATTCTTCGCTATCTTTATAAGTAACTTTAATGTACTACAAATATGGAGTACATTGATGAAAACAATAATAAATATGCAGAAAAAATAATAAAAATTCTTTCAAAACATCCTGAAGGTCTTTCTATTACTGAAATAGCAAACTTTCTAGGCGTGCATAGACACACTATTACGAAATATATTTACCAATTGTTAGGGGCAGGTATTATTCAACAAAGAAAAGTAGGGCCTGCAAAACTTTTTTATTTAAGGTTAAAAAATGAGGAATAAAATTTCATTCACTCACAAAATTTTCTTATATTTCCTTATATGTTTTTATCTGTTTTTTGAGTTTGTTAAGATTGATTATACTCAAAAACTCTTATACGCATTCTTAACGCTTACAGCTTTTTCAATTTTCATGATAGGAAAAAAAGTATTCTATCATTCTTCAAGGTTAAGAATATATTTAAGAAAAGGAATTTCAAAAGGTATCACAAAAATTCTCCTTTACGTTCTTATTTTAGCTTTTCTAATTTCTTACTTTTATTTCGTAGGAGTACAAAGGCCAATAATAGTAGCTGCCACACCTCAGCCTTATCCTGGTCCCCCAACATTCACAGATTCACCAGATCCATCTAACTTACAACAAACTATAGTTTTTACATGTGTAGATTGTTATGATAGTGAAGGCCATCAATTTAAAGTGTTAATTTGTAGGAATAGTGATTGTAGTAATTGTGATTGGACGACACAAACAGGGTGTTATAATTATTCCTTGATAACTACAGACTTAACAACACCTAAGAATAGAACAGTATACTACACAAACTCTAGTGAAACAGAAGGTACACATAACTATTATGCAAGATCATGTTGTAGTGATGGATATTGTACGGACATATATTCAGGAACATTTACTAGAGATAATAGTCCACCAACCTTTTCTCTAAATTCAACAAACTCAACTTTAGCAGGAACTCCAGTTGAGCATAGATTAAAATGGGAAGATAATGTTGGTTTGAGCGGATATATCTTTTCTTGGTTTAATGGTGCAAACTGGACATGGAGTAATAAAACTCAAGATTTAGAGAGTGGTGAAGTTCAGTACAAAGGAAAAGCGGAAAGTTACAAAATTGTTGGCGAGTGGGGGAGTTTTACTGACGCACCAGCAAAAGAGGATACATGGAGTGAAAACTGGATGTGGATACCGTTTCAACATGAGTTTAATGATATCCCTATCGTCATAGTGAGGGTAGATTGGAATTCTTGGACATATGACAATAATCCTGGTAAAGCGAGATTAAAAGGTATTAATACAACTGGATTTTTCCTTAGAATTGAGTCTTGGGATGATAGAGGAACAGAAGACAATACTTTACCAAATGGAACTATAGATGGATACTGGTTAGCTATGGAGTATGGTATTCATAATATTACCAATAATGGAGTTTATTCAAGAATAGTTGAAGTAGGTAACTTTACAGCACAAAATGAATACTGTGTATACAAAGGGGGTGGATATTATAATGCAAACAACAACAGAAACTTTCAATATTCTTGGAGCTACATGCCTTTGTTACTAGTACAAATACAAACAACGAACAATGATGAAAATATTGAACTTATGGAAAAATTTCCGCATGGTTGTACAAGTACTTTAAGTACAGCTTATGACACAACTTGTTTCAACTCAGGGCTAACTGGTCTAGAGTACAATATATGTTCATTACTTACACAGGATGAAAGTATTGGGTACATAGCTTGGGAGATGGATTCAAGTTGGACAAATGCAGAAACAAGATATACCGGATTAACGGGTAACGGAACAGTTACCTATCAATGGGAAGCTTTCTGGGAAAGTGATAATGTTGCAGGTCCAGATAATGATCCCTCACCAGCAAGTGCCTATTATGTATCACTTTCTACAGATTGGTCAGAAGGGGTAGCGTTTGGACAATTACCAAGAGCAGATGGAGGAGATGGGAACTTTCCTGCAATTGCATTAGACTTGGGTGCTGATAGAATTTATGAATTAGTTGCAGAAGATGAAAATGGGGATACTGAGATGAGTCACACAACAGAACCCTTCATGGTTTTATTCTTCAATTCTTCGAATGGTTTTCTCTTCTCTAATGAAACAGAAATTGGCATAGAAACTAATACATCTTACACCACTTATAATGATGTCTTATCTGGAAACTTGTTAGATACTATTGAAAACATAACTGTAATAGTAAATGTTTCTTACTACAATAACTCTGGCTCACAGCAAAATGGAAATACCAATCCTGACTTATGGCTAGAGATTTACAATGGTTCCTCATGGCTAGAAATAGGTAATTTTAGTGTGAGCGGTACAGGAAACTATTCTTTGTCAACTCAAGACTCAACTATTTTGTCTGCGTGGAAAAGTCCAAGTAACAGGGATATAAGAATAAAAGGAGTGTATTTCGATTATAACTCTTCCTCAGC